>Ga0180433_10002839_pt1 | contig 26150 bp, 27 predicted proteins | sample SS_ome_8_FD_132980 | JGI IMG/M metagenome (GOLD analysis project Ga0180433, IMG submission 132980) | Hypersaline lake sediment archaeal communities from the Salton Sea, California, USA - SS_1_D_1 metaG | ecosystem: Environmental > Aquatic > Non-marine Saline and Alkaline > Hypersaline >... | reverse complement strand
GTTGCACTCCAGCTTCCCGGCGACGGGAGACATAGTACACATGCGCCCCTGCTCGATAATAAGGCGCAATTAACTGTAATGATATATGTACAAACAATAGATGGCATACTTCTGCCCAGTCTAAGCCAGGGGGGGCGTAATCACGCCGATCAAACGGCGTTGCTTTTGATGGATAACAGAATGGACTGGCGAATTGGCTTTGCAAATAACCTATTTGCATATCCCACCAATTCAGCAAACACAGTGTACACAGGAGTATTTGACGGGGGCGGTGGCTCAAACAATCAACGCATGTATAAAGATACAACACTAATCGGTCAACGCACATGTTCGGTGAGCAAAACACCGTACAACCCGTCAGACAATTTAAACATCGGGTACTACCCAAACGCCAACTGCACAGGCAGCTGCAATCATGTGCTTATTTATGACAATGCACTGACCGCCGATCAACTGGCGACCATGGTCGATTGGATAAAATCCAACGCATAGGAGACAATCATGACACAGAAATATGCATACACGACACCCTACTCACAGGGAGACACCATCTCCGACGAGCACTGCAAAACCCTCGTGGGCTGGTACAGACAAACATGCCCGCACTGTGGACGCAAGTTCCAGCGACCGGATGCAAACGGGCTGGCGCGGCATGAGATCGTGCCGGTCACGCCCTACACGCCGCCTGCGGATGCAGTAGATCATACAGAGACGACCGTCCTTATGACGGATTCCGGCCCTGTTCAGCAGGGAACAGCGAGGATGCCCGATGATCCGGCGACTGACGACGATAGATGGCAAAAACTGAATGAACTTGAAACTGCCCGTGAAGCTGAAGAACTGGCCGGAACCGTGTGGAATGATATCCCGATCAGTACCAGTAAAGAGACACAGGAAGAACTAGGTAAAGCTCTTGGCTTCCTGCAAGTTGATCCGGCGTTTACAATCACATGGGAGTTTTCACAGACCGGAATGGCAATCCAACTTGACGGTGACATGATCAAAGCTATTGCTGCTGAGGTCTTTGGCCATGTACAGGCGACCCGAAACAAGAAGGGGCAGCTCAACGAGCAGGTCTGGAATGCTGTAACACTTGGTGTCCTACAGGCGATTGTGTGGTAATATGATACTTTCAATCCTCATACCAGTATTAAAGCAACGTTCACAAGAAACAGTTGCCTGTCTCAAGAAACAGGCAACTCGTTTCAATGATGTTGAAGTTCTGACAGAAGCCGATTTTGGTGAAAAGACAAGCGGAACTAAAAGAAACCTATTAACAGCACGAGCAAAAGGAACATATATTTGTTTCGTTGATGATGATGATTCAGTATCAAGTGACTTTGTTTATGACTTAAGAAAAGCATGTGCTTTAGGTCTCGACGTTGTGACCTTTGAGCTTGAACAAAACACAAATGGAAAATCTTTCCACAGACAAGCCTTTGGGGTTAGATATCAAGATCAACAAACAGTTGGTGATATCGTCTTAATGAAAGCAAATCATTTATGTGCGTGGCGTAAAGAGATAGCAACGAAGGTAGCTTGGGATGAGAATCTAGGGTATGGCGATGATCAGCTATGGTACAAACCATTAATCGATTCTGGAATCATTTTGACCGAGTACCATATTAACAAGATTCTCTATCACTATAATCACAAATCTGAAGTCACTGCTAATCAAACAAAAGAACGTATTTTATTTAGTAAACAATTATATAAGGAAGGCGTTGAGTGTTTTGTTGTGGAAGATGAAATTTTAATTGCAACAACTGGTATATACATAACAAAACAGTTAAACAGTCTTCCTGTTAGGGATAAACATAATCAAGTTAGGATGTTAACTCGTGGCAGGCAACAATCATATGTGGTTCAGATACAATGAATAAGATAGAATGCATGAGAAAAATGAAATACCCAGGCCAAAAGCGTGGGGACGGTTGCTATGGTGTAATTCAGATCATCATCACAAACCATTGTGACATTGGACAATGCTCAAATTGCACACAACTTATTTGCCACCAACGTAATCGTTTCTGTATGAAACTTGATAATGTAAAACGAGCCATTGACTCTCTAATCGATTATCCAGGAGTCATTGGTATCTTTGGTGGCAATCCGTGTATCCACCCACAGTTCAAAGAAATCACAGCATACATGAAAGAAAGGATTCCAGACAAAAAGCGACGCGGTCTTTGGACAAATAATTTTAGAGGTTATGGCAAGATCATCGTAGATACATATGGATATATGAATCTCAATGTACATACCAATAAAGAGGCACAAATGGAGATGGCGGAACACATTGATCCAGCGACCCCGATTTGGGGAACGACACCAAGCCATCATGCACCTGTGCTTGTATCACCTATAGATTTTGGTATCGAAGAATCTCAACGATATGATCTTATCGCAAATTGTGATGTGAATCAACGCTGGAGTCCTGCTGTCACAGAACACGATGGTGAACTGTTCTGTTATCTATGTGAAGTTGGTGCGGCCTTTGCTGGTATGACAGAAGAAACACAATACGGGATGCCATTTACTCCAACTTGGTGGAAACATCCTGTTATCGATTTTCAAGATCAATTATGCTTTTGTCATAATTGTGGTGTTCCTCTCAAAATGAAGGGACATAATGATGTTGAGTTTGTTGATGATATAAGTAGATCATATCAGATGGTTGGTAATCGTAGACAAAAGAGAGTTGTACACACATCGTTGGATTCAACTATTGATGAAGCTACAGATTATCAAGGATTGAGGCACAAGCAATGAGAGTATTTGTTTTTGGTTCAGGAAGATGCGGTTCTGTTTCATTTGCAGAATCTTGTAAATACATGACTAACTATACATGTGCTCATGAATCTATAAATTATGATTTGGAATATCCAGATAATCATATTGAGGTTAATCCACAATTCAGAGTCATTATACCAGAATTGATGAGCAAGTATCTTGATGCTAAATTCGTTTGGCTTACTAGGAATCCAGAAAAAGTAACTGCTTCAATAAGAGTTTTAGATAAAGGAAGATGGCTACGTGACTGGTGGGTGTTCTATAATACACTTAAGCCAACTAATCTTGATGAGGCAGCTAGAATCACAACGCGGTGCCTACTACATACTTGTTCAATAGTATTTCAACAGATACCAGAATCACAAAAGAAACTATTGATGATAGAGAAAATCCAGCATCAATTAAAAGATTTTTGGGACTGGATTGATGCTGAAGGAGATTTTGAGTTGGCTAAGGAATCTTTCAACAAGCCAAAAAACACAAGTGAGCAACGAGGTGACAGATGATTGGCTTGACAGTTTGTGTCAATTATTCAGATTATCTATCACAGACTCTTGAAGTTTGGTCTGGATCATTGTCGGAAATAATCGTCATCACTGATTTACAAGACTGGCAAACAGTTCAAGTTGCTCAAAAATTTGGCAACGTAAGCACATTTAGCACAGATAGATTTTATGAAAATGGTGCAAGTTTCAATAAAGCGGGAGCAATGAATCAAGCTATCGAAACTGTTCGAGGTGAAGATGATTTTATCTGCATATTTGATTCTGACATATTGCCTCCTATGGATTGGAAAAATCAACTCCCAAGACTTGATAAGAATATGCTATATGGTGCTCATCGTTGGGAGAAAGGTGAAAGGCTTAATGAAAAAGAATTTCCTGGCTATTTTTGGATATTTCATTTGCAAGGTCAGAGAATACCAAAACGACCTAATCCAATGTTTACAGAGTGGAAACACGCTGGTGGTTTCGACTCTGATTTTCAGTCTCTCTGGCCAAGACATGAACGAATTAGATTAGACATTAGATTATTACATCTCGGAACTAATGGACAAAATTGGTGGGGACGTGGAACATCACATAAGATGAAAGAAATGTATCAAAAACGTCGTGAAGTTGGAACATATGATCATGAAAGGATGAAAATATGATGCATGAATTACCTCAAAGATGCAAGAATCAATGGGTTGCTGAGATTCTTATACCTATTTTACTCGTTATTGTTGTTTATTTTCTTAATGGTTGTGTTTATGTTCCTGCTGAAAGTTCCATCGTTATCATCTATCAAAACAAAGTTATTCCAACTGTGGTCGACCCAGAAGGCATTGGTCAAGCAGTCGGTGAAGCAGTTAAACGGAGTACACGACCGTGAGCTTTCAAACACTTGCACAAAATAATTGGAACCTACCTGAACCACAAGTCTTGTCTGTCGCGAGATTTTCAGGGATGATACAACAGAATCCAGAGTATCTAGGATCTGCTGTAATTCATCTTGGTGAGTTTGGTGTGAAATCCATTCCAATTAGAGTGGGGCAAGTTGGACAAATAAGAGACTGGATAAATGATGAAAAACATCCAGAACGCGGAGGCCCTATTACACTTAAACAAGCGTGGAAACTTGCCAATTTCGTACACGTTAGCTCGATTATAAACACTGACGAGATCGGTGAAATGACTCAACCCGAATCAAGACGCAGGAATCTGATTGCGTTGAGAGGGAGCCATTTATTGATATGTATTCCAAACGCCCCGCAAACAGTTAGACGAGATACAGCAACAGATATGACGGAATTGTCTGATGCAAGAATCCAGTATCCAAGAAAAGAACTTGTTATGAATTGGCAAAAAGCTGCTAAATGGTTGCGTAAATGGTTAGGTCATAAAAAAGCGGCTGAGATATTTGAAGAAAAACATCGTGATGTTTGCAGTGGATCTTGGTTTGTTCGTTTTCGTGAAAATATTGAAGAGTTCTATTACAACGAAGACCCATCGCAAATCACAAATCTGTTAATTGAATTGCGCAAACATTATGTGACAACGGTCACCCCTGCTTGGCTTGCAATCAACAATACTATATGGGAACGTCAAGAGTTCATTAAATTGATATGAGTACCTCAAACCTTAAAACAATGTTAAAAGAGCGTATAGCTTCCGGTTTGAAACGGAAGTCTGTGACATGCTGTAGTCGTTGGGCTAAACAGTATCGTGTCATGGGTGCTCCTTTTCCTGGCTTGTGGTCTGATAAACATCATCCGTGGACAAACGGAATGATGGACTGTGAAGAAGAAATGACTGTTGGTCAGAAGGCTGCACAGATGGCTTTCACAGAGGTCGGATTAAACAGAGTCTTTTATGCACTAGACATGCATGGACAATCCTGTTTGTATGTTTTGCCAGCGGCGACACCGGATGCGGCTGACTTCTCAGCATCACGTTTTGATCCTGCTCTTGAACTAAGCCCACATCTGAATAACATGTTTTCTGATGTTAAGAACATCAAACACAAACGAGCAGGAAATGCTAATCTATTTATTCGTGGCAGTCGCTCACGACGCGGCTTGAAATCATTACCTGTCAGCCATATTGTTTTTGATGAAGTTGAAGAAATGGTGCAAGACAATGTTGTCCTTGCTCTTGAACGTACAGCAGGACAGCTTGAAAAATCATTTTATCTATTGTCAACACCATCACTTCCTGATAAGGGAATCAATAAATTTTTTAAGAAATCAACTCAAGACCATTTTTATTTCAAATGCATACACTGTGGACATCAGATTGAATTAACATATCCAGACTGCTTAGTCATAACAGCTGACGACCCAGATGATCGTGCAATCATGGATTCATACATCGTTTGTCCAAGGCCACAATGCAAAGGAATTTTACCACACGATCAAAAAGAATATTATCTAAAAGATGGTGTGTGGGTTCCCACAAACTCTAACATGATGGCTCGCGGATTTTACATTAATCAACTATATTCACCAACCACTAAGCCATACGAAATTGCGACATTTGTTTTGAGGGCCGAAAAGAATCCTGCATATGAACAAGAACTATATAACTCAAAACTTGGGCTCCCGCACATTGTTTCAAGTATCTTATTGACGGATTCACACATCGAACAATGTATAGGGAATCATAAGTCCGTTGAAGAGCTGACAAGCCCAAACCCAATAACAATGGGTGTTGATGTTGGAACCAAATTACATGTAGAAATTGACGAGTGGTATTCAGAACCAAATAACACAAGCATTGATCCAAATGACAATGCTGTACCAGTTGTTAGACTTGAAACCACTGTTGATGATTTCCATGAACTAGATGTTTTGGTTGCAAAGTATGGTGTCAACTATGTTGTCATTGACGCACAACCAGAAGAGCGGATGTCAAAATCATTTTGTGAACGATTTTGTGGAATGGCTCGCCGTTGCCACTATGGTAATAGTGTATCAGGCAAATTGATTATTGACAAAGGTGACGAAATAGGTATGGTTACAGTAGATAGAACATCTTGGATGGACGTTGCACTACAGCGATTCCATAAGACAAGAATAAGACTGCCATATGATCTTTCAGAAGAATATAAGGGACACGTTAAGACACCTGTTAGGGTCTACAGATTGGATTCAGATGGTAACTCAGTTGGTAAGTATGATTCTCGCGAAAACCCCGACCATTTTGCTCACGCGAGAACATATGCAGAAATTGCTTATACACTTTTAATGGCACAAGCAGGTGTACACACCATCAATGAGGTTTGAACATGGCTAACATCATAACATTAACACATCCTAGCCACGATGCTAAGATCGAACAATGGAAGAAATATCGTCTTGTTTTTGAAGGTGGTAGAAGTTTCATTGATGAGTATTTGAGCAAGTACTCCACAAGTGAAAACGCGAATGATTTCACGTTACGAAAAGAAAAAGCATATGCACCTGCACACGCGAAAGCTGCGATTATTGATATCAAGAACTCTATTTTCCAGCGTCTTGTAGATGTTGTTCGTCGTGGCGGGCCTCGTTCATATACGGAAGCTATTGCTGGAAAATTTGGTGGTGTAGATAGAACCGGAAATAATATGACTGGTTTCATGGGTCGTGAAGTTCTTCCCGAACTCTTACCTATTGGTAAGGTTGGTATCTTTGTTGACAAAAATACATGGCTTGAAAAACCCACACTTGGAGAAGCAAACTCAATTCGTCCATATATTTATATTTATAGGGCTGAGGATATTATCAACTGGCGATATGTTGATGGCGTCTTGGTTTCAGTTTTACTTAGAACATCTGAGGACGTTTATGATGATGATTATGGTTTGACAGAAGAAAGCCAAGAAATTTATCGACTTTTTACTTTAGATGATTCAGGCGTAACAATGCGTGTATTTGACTCTGAAGGCAATGAAGTTAGTGGAAGGAAGGTAACATCTAATATACCAGAAATCCCGTTGGTCATTCTTGAACTGTCACACAGTCTCTTGACAGATGTAGCAGATCATCAAATCGCCCTGCTCAATTTAGGATCATCTGATATAACAATCGCACAGAAATCTCTATTCCCTTTATACACGGAGCAATATAATCCAGCATCGGAGTTTGCTCAACAAAGACTTGCTGAATCAAGAGGTTCTGGACACGGTGGTGAAAGTGATGAAGCACAAAAAGCTAAAGATCCAAAACTTGAATTAGGAGCAATTAAGGGTAGACGGTATCCAACAGGAACAGATAGACCAGATTTTATAGCGCCACCAACAGGGCCTCTTGAAGCAAGTATGAAGAAGCAGGATCAGTTGAAGCAAGAGATTCGACAACTGGTAAATCTCAGTATTACAGATCTCGAACCACGGCGCCAGTCTGCTGAGGCTAAAGCCTTTGATGAAAAGAGCTTGGAGGCTGGTCTTTCTTATATTGGAATGGAACTTGAGTATGGTGAAAGACGCATTGCTGAGTTTTGGGCAAGCTATGAGGATTATCGTGATGATGTTCTCATTGTCTATCCACAGAAATACAGTATTAAAGGTATGAATGAACGGATTCAAGAAGCTAAAGATCAACTTGAGTTTGTAAGTAAAATACCATCAAAAGAATTTCAACGTGAAACAATGATTGAGATTGTTAGACTTCTTCGGAGTGGTGGTAGTAGTTCTGAAAAGATTGATGTAATGATTAATGAAATCCAATCTGCAGAACAACTTATGATTGACCCAGAAACAATCATTGAGTTACATGAAGAAGGCTTAATCACTGCTGAGACAGGTTGTAGACTCATGTCCATGCCAAAGGATGAACACACCAAGGCTGAAGAAGAACATGCTCGTAGACTTGCACGGATCAAGGAATCACAATCAGATGGCGCTCGTGGTGTTGGTGACTTAGATGTTGATCCATCAGCGTCTGCTAAGGGTGAGAAGAAGATTTCACAATCAAAACTTGAATCAGATGACACGAAAACGAAGACTCGTGGAGACGCATAATGGATGCATACATCACAATAGAAGATGCTGACATTTATTTTGGTGAAAGATTATATACGTCACCGTGGGACAATGCTGAAACAGATGATAAAACAAAAGCGTTGAAGATGGCGACGCGAATCATAGATCGACTAAATTTTCTTGATGATAAGTATGATGAAGATCAAGAACGTCAGTTCCCAAGAAATACTGACACAACCGTTCCAACTGACATTCAATATGCTTGTGCTGAAATTGCTCTAACGTTACTTGATGGTGTTGATCCAGAATTAGAGTTTCAAAATTTATCTGTTAAGATGCATAAACATGCAGATGTACAGACCACCTATGACCGTACATTTGCGCCTGAACATCTTATTGCAGGAGTCCCAAGCCCGACTGCTTGGAGATATCTCAAACCATACCTGCGTGAGACAGGCTCCATAAACATACATAGGGTCAGTTAAGGAGATAGAAATGAAGAAGTATGACTTGTATTGGAACTTTGAGATGCCCTCGTTTGATGATGCTGGTGGTGACACTGGTGGAGATGCCGGTGGTGACACAGGTGATAACACTGGTGGAGATGCCGGTGGCGATGCTGGTGGAGATACTGGTGGAGGAGATACCACATTCACCCAGAAACAGGTGAATGATATGATGGCCAAGGAAAAGCGCAAGTTCCAAGAACAGAATCAAGCCCTTGTGAAAGAGCTTGAGGCTTTCAAAAGCAAGACAAAGTTGTCTGCGGAAGAACGCGCAGAGTTGGAAGCTCGTATTGAACAGTTGAAAGATCAAACACTCACCACGGAACAGTTGGCCAAGAAAAGTGCCAAGAAGCTTCGTGATGATTACGAAAATCAGATTAAAGGATTGACTGAAGATCGAGACACATGGAAGACTCGATACACAGAATCCAGTATTGCGCAAGCAATTCGGAGCGCGGCGACAGAAGCTGGTGCATATCGTGCAAATCAGATTCTGTCAATATTGCGCCCACAGACTCAGCTCTCTGAGGTGTTGGTTGATGGCGAACCCACTGGTGAACTTGAACCAAGAATCAAGTTCCATGACAAGAACGAAGAAGGCAAAGACGTTGTCCTTGACTTGACTCCTATTGAAGCCATTAAAAGGATGAAAGAAATGGATGATTTTGCCAATCTGTTTGTCGTGGATGGTCGTCCTGGGTTCGGACAGGATAAAGGTGGCGGTGGTGGTGAGGATGTTGACATGGCTAAGTTGGCCAAAGAAAATCCAGCCAAATACCGCAAGTTACGTCGTGAAGGAAAACTGAAACTTGCATAAGGAGAGAAAGATGAAACAGTATTTTCTGAATGTTGAAGCTGCTACGTTTGATAATGATGTTGCAGCACTGGAAGCAGAAGTTTGGGCACAAGAAGCCCTGATGGTGTTGAATGAAGAGATCGTGATGCCCAATCGTGTGTATCGTGATTTCGATGAAGAGCCTGGCTTCGTTGGTAAGACTGTGAACGCAAGTCGTCCGCAGAAACATACCATGCGTCGTAAAGGTGTCAATGATGATGTTACCGTTGACGACATCGGTGAAGATTCCGTGCCGGTGGTACTGAATCAGTACCTTTACAACTCGTTCCGCATTCGTGATGGTGAAGAAGCCACCACGATGGCGAATCTGGTTAATCGTCATCTTGTTCCGGCAGTTCGTTCCATCGCCCAAGGCATGGATGAAATCCTGTTGGCACAGCGTTATCGTTTCCTGTCCAATCGTGAAGGTCAGCTTGACACGACGCCGACAGCGGCGACGATTCTTCAGCTTGGAAGCACGATGGATGGTTTGCTGATTCCCGATGATCGTACCATCATTCACAGTTCTCAGATGGCGGCCAACATGCTTGGTAGCATTGAGGATTTCCGCCACGCTGACAAACGTGGTGATGGTGGTCAGGCGTTGAGGAATGCTGAGATTGGTACAATCCTCGGATTCAACCACATCAAAAGCAAAAACAACCGCACGATCCTTCGGACTGGAACCAGTGGTTCCACGACCGTTGTTGGTGCAGTGAATAACTCCGGTGGCCATGCAGCTGGTGCAACCACGATTACCGTGGATGGATTCAGTGCCGCAATTGCCGCTGGAAGCTGGTGTACCATTGATGGTTATCCGCAGCTTATCACTGGAACAGTTGGTGGGGCAACGCCCACGCAGTTGACTGTTTCGCCTGGTCTTGATGCGGCTGTTGCCAACGATGCTGTTGTTCGGGTCTACACGCCTGGGGCAATCAACTACTCGGATGGATATGCATCCGGTTATGTTAAAGAGCTGGCCATTGATGGCTTCTCAGTTGCTCCACAGGTCGGACAGATGATCACGCACGGCGCAACCTCTTCGGCGGATGTGTACGGCGCACTCAAGACTCCGACCACCACATCCTTGCTCTTGGATCGTCCGCTGGATACTGCGGCATCCAACAACGATGTGATTGGTGTTGGGCCGGCTGGTAACTACAGCTTTGCCTTCCATCGGGATGCGTTGGCTCTTGTTTCTCGTCCCTTGCCGAAACCGCAGTCGAATCTTGCAAATTCGGCGGTTGCAAACGAGGATGATCTTTCAATCCGCGTAACAATCACCTATGATGGTGTCAAACAGGGCCACTTGGTCACTGTTGACATGCTCTGTGGTGTCGCGGTTCTGAACTCGTCCTTGGGTGCTGTTCTGTTGGGTTAAGGCAAATCGTGTCGGTGGCTCTTCGGAGCCACCGACCTTAATTACAGAAAGGAATAATCATGGAGCCTCTTCTTGAAATCATTAAAAGATATGGACTTGCAGCAGGCTTAATTGCTTATTTGATTTTTCGAGACTATTTGAACTATAAAGAGGATGTCAAACTGAAAGGAAGTTTGGCAAAAAGATTGGAAAATCTTGAAGTGTATGAGAAAACTATTTTACAAGACTTGGTTGAAAAATCAACAAAGGCTCTTGCTCAATCAACAAGAACTACAAGAGCACTTATACACGCACTTCGTCGTCGCCCCTGCCTTACTAAAGATATGGAAGTTTTAGAAGAGGATGGTCTGCAAAATGACGATAACACGCAAGAATAGCCTATCATATATAACTCTTAATGCATATGCTCTGGAAAGGCAGTATGGGGTTTCTATTTCACTAAAGAAGATTACGTCGAGTTCATTTGATGTTGAAACAGGTGAACAAACACGAGAAACTGAGACCAAGGAAATAACACGTGCAGTTGTGCTTCCAGTAAACACACGTAAGGCAGCTTTCTATAAAATGATTACGTCTCAGTTCAAACACGGTGGTCTGCTTGATATTGAATCACAGATTATTATTATCAGAAAAGCGCAACTTGGTGATTTCACCATCGATAAAGATAATACTTTTGTAATAACAGAAGCAGATACGTTCAAAATATCTGACAAAGTTGACACAGACGATAATAGGACTGTTCTCCTAGAGGTTAAAACAGTCACGAAAGCGGAAGGTGTAATATGAATGATAGCTGGACAAAATGGATTATAGCATCAATACATAAACATCTTTCTTTATTGGAAGAATCTGATTTTAAGTATCAACTTGACGGAAAAGATTCTGTCAATGAAAACGATAAGACGTTTGAAGTTAGAGTTGACGGCCCAGTTTTTACACAAATAAGCCACAGTGATTTTAAGGTTGATATTCGAGTTAATGTTCTTATACAAATACCTGTTACAACTAATGTTTATACTATAAATGTTCTCACAGGTAAAATAGCAGAAGGCTTCACTGCTATAACTGTGAACAAATATGGCTTGAACGCCGAAGATGATGATAGTTATCTTGCCTGTCTACGACCAGTAGGTGAGATCAAGATCAGAGACTTTGGACAAATAGAGCCAACCATACCACTTCGACAGGCAACTGTTGATGGTAGTTTTAGTTGTGTGTTAAGCTCATAACCAAGGAGAGAAAGATGAAGTATTTTCTAAATGCTGAGGTACCTGCATTTATGCAGATTGACCTCAAAGATTGTGTGTTGTACATTAAGGATGGTTCAGATCCTCAAAACTCAATCGAAATCAAAATAGGTGAAGGAAACTTGACCTATAGCGAAAAGGTTGAGCGAGAGTACACGTTGAATCGTGGCCTCTTGGATGAGGTTCGTGATGGCGATGAACAGCCAATGGATGTCAGCTTTGATTTGACTTGGGAATACGTCCGTGGACGCAACAGTACTGGCGCAACGCCCACTGTTGAAGATGCTCTCAAGAATCAAGGTGGCGCGGCTGATTGGACGTCTTCGGATTCTGATCAGTGCCGTCCGTTCGCAGTTGATATCGTTGTCGTGAATACGCCTGATTGTTCAACTGGTGATGTTGAAACAATTACGTTGCCGGATTTCCGTTATGAAGATCTGTCACACGATCTTCGTGCAGGTACAATCTCCTGTTCCGGACGTTGCAATGCAACCACCGCAACTGCGACACGTGCCGCACAATAATTGATGTTAAGCCTTGATTCAATCTACTTTATTTAGGAGCTTACCAAATGAAATTGAACGGTAAGAAAATATCCGAGAGACAACCCGAAGTCGTGGTAATCCCACGGCCGGAGGGCGATTGTGTGTTCAAATGTGCTTGCGTTTTGAATTATGATGAGTTTGAAGAGCTGTGCCCAAGACCAAAACCTCCAACCTTGCTGAAACCAGGTGGTGCTCAAGAAGTAGATATCGATGATCAAAAGTTCCAAGAAGAACTTGAGGATTACGCCAGGAAGAGGACACACTGGATGATGCTTACATCGCTCCAAGCAACAGAAAACTTGGAGTGGGAAACAGTGAATATGCTGAACCCAGACACCTATGGTAATTTTATCAAGGAACTGGAAGATGCAAGTTTCTCTGTTATGGAGATTAACCAAATCACTGGTGCAGTTCTCACAGCTTGTGGATTGAATCAAGGCAAAATTGATGAGGCTCGTAAGCGTTTTTTAGCTGGTCAGGCCGAAGTTCTCAAAGAACAATTATCCCGAAGTTCCGAACTGAGTATTACGCCGAGTGGCGTGCCTGCGAAAGATTCGGAATCAGACCCCACGGAGTAAAAGCCGATTGGGAGGATAATAGCGCTGAGGCGCAGGCCGACTTGATAGCGTATAATCAAATACGCGAGATTGAAGAATGTGAGCTAGCAGGGTTAAAGCAACAGTAGGGAGACGGGGCGGGATAATATCCCGCCCCACCTTACCCAAAATGAAAATCATAATTAAAAGGACAAACTTAAAATTCAGTCAGAAGGCGTTCACTGAATCAGCGCAACGCAAATTATCACGTTTTTGGAAAGACTCAATACAGGCATTTATTACAGCAATCATTGATGCAGATGTAATACAAATTGATAGTGGTATGTCTAAAGCATCACTTATTCCATTAGCCCGACGTGTTCAACTTGGACAAGTTGTAGAGGCTTCTTTGACAGGGATTGGTAATCCTAGAAAAGGATATACTGATGCAGCTGGTGGTTATCATCCAAAAACGAAGAAAACAAAGTCTCTAGGTATGACTCTTGGACAAGAGGCATATACTATCAAATATGGCACAGTTTCCGATATGAGATTCTTGTTTGCTTTTCAGATTGTTATTTATCAGTATGTATTACATGAAAATGGATTCCAAACAAAAGCATGGAACAGTTTACCTATTGGTGAACGAGCCTTTATTGATTTTATTGAATCCAATAAACGCGATCCCAAATACTTACCGCTATTAGCTGACGGTTTCAAACGAGGAAAGTAACATGCCAGAAGAACAAATAAGCTATCAGATGGAAGGCCAGGATTTCGTTCGCGAAGCACAACGCATTGCGAAGGAATGGGAGAATATGACTGGCGAAACTGTCAAGCATGTAAACGCGGTTACTAAATATCTTCAGGTTGGCAAGGCTGTCAAAAATGTACTCGCAGAAGTTCGTCTTGAAACTGAAAATTCAACAAGATCAACAATACAATTATATGATGCCAAAGGCAAAAGTATAAATACAGAGACTAGAAGAGCCACAACTCTTACGCGTGAAACAGCGGCAATGAAGGAAGCTGCTAAGGCAACAAGAAAAGCTCTGATTGAAGAACAAAAATTAAATGAAGCGAAAGCAAGGGCTGTCGCGGATGCAAGAAAGGCCGCGGCATATATTGGCAAGTCCATCCAATCAAAAACAGATCCAAAACAGCTTAACTTACAGGGATTGTTTAATCTCAAAGATGCAGTTGGTAGCTTAAAGTCATATGTGAAACAGCATCAAGTATCCTCTGCAAAGGTTCGAGCATTATGGGAAAAAGTTCGAATCGGTGATGTAACTGCGATCAGTGATCCACAGATGAGAAACATCCAAAAGCAGATGTTTAACATCCTCAGACTGCAGAATCAATATAATACAGGTTGGGGCAAGTCTCTTGATCTTGGTAATAAGTATGATAGGAGTATCAGTAGAGCCTCAAGAGCCACTGAGGCCCATCGCAAGCAGATTGCACATCTAAGACTATCGTGGGAAAATATCGTCCATCTTGTAGCTGTCCAGTTAGCACATCAAGCTGTAAGTGCCCTGGTTCGTGGTATGTCAGAGGGTGTAAGACAAGCAGTAGCAATTCAAAAAGCTATCTCTGAAATACAGACCATTTCACAGAAGCAACAGTTAAGCACAGATGAGTGGTTAGGTGGGTTGCGTCAAATATCAGATGTTTGGGGGCTTGATATTGCTCAACAGGCTGAAGCAACATACCAAGCAATATCTAATCAGATTGCCAAAGGTTCAGAGGCTCTTACCTTTCTTTCCTCAGCTAATAAATTTGCAGTCGCAACTGTTTCAACGACTGATGATGCAGTTAATCTTCTTACAGCAGCTTTGAACTCTTTTGAGAAATCAGCTTATGAAGCTGAAATAACTGCCGCTACCTTCTTCAAGACTATTGAACTTGGTCGAGTTCGTGCTAATGAAATGGCACAAAGCTACGGTCGTATTTCAGTTATTGCAAACAAACTTAATATTGAGATGTATGAACTCAATGCAGCTATTGCAACACTTACTATACAAGGTATCAAGTATAATGAAGCTGCCACACAGATTCGCGGAATCCTTTTGAAACTTATCAAGCCAACTGGTGAGATGAAGAAATTCTTTTCCGAGTTAGGTGTTTCATCAGGGGAAGCCGCGATTCAAGTATATGGTCTTGGTGGATTCCTTAAAGAATTACAAGAAAGGACTAAAGGCCAAACAACGGAGATTGCAAAACTTGTTAATCGACTCCGTGGTTTGACTGGTACCTTAGCTTTTTCAGGTGAAGGATTTGAAATCTATAAGAAAAATGAAGAAGCCTTAAAAGATCCGTTGCTGGACTATGAAAAAGCCGTTGACTTAGTTATGTCCAACGTTGGAAAGAAGTTTGAAATTGAGCTTAACAAAGTTAAGAACTATTTCAAAGTTGACATTGGCACAGACTTCTTAAACAAAATTGTAATATTCTTTGATACATTTGATGGTGCTGATACAGTAATCAGAAGTACGGCAAAAGCTATTACACAGCTTCTAGTTCCAGCATTATCAGTTTTAGGAGCTTACTTACTGAAGGTTGCTGCAACTAACCCACTATTCTTAACACTTGCAACAGCGGGCGTGGCTTTTTCTGAATTGATGGATCATATCAACAGATTTAAGATTGCAGCTGTAGATGCTCAATATACCAGTAGTCAGTTGGTAGCACAAAATGCAAAATTATTAGACAGCTGGAACGCACTATTTGTAAACATCACAAATAATATAACTAGAGGGATAGCAGACCTCGGTGCTGAAACAATACAAGCAACAGCAAAACATATTGGTGCTGTAAACACTGCCTTGTTTGCGAATGCTGAGGCTTATGAAGCCAGTGTAGATGCAATGAAAGATTCTCAGAAAGCAAGCATTGAGCTTTTTGAAGAACAAATTAAAGATACCACCAAACGGATACAAGAAATCAAGTCTAATATTGAGGACATAAGGAAAGAAATAAAAGACTCAGAGTTCTCAGCACAGAAAGACATATTTGGACTCCAGTTCAATGAAGCTGAGATAAGAGAACAAATTGACATGGTTATTGAAAGATTAACCATGTTGCAAAAGAAATCTGCAATAGTTGCTAAAGAAGGTGACTATGATGCATTCAAGATTTTTGATGAGGAATATCGTCAACTGTTGATTAAACAAATAAATCTTGAAGCACAGCTTGAGACACAGAATGAAACTAATGCTAAAAAACGAGCAAAATTATTCCGCGAACTGAGAAAAGCAAGAGCAGATTACAATGACGAAATCTCAGTATTAAAGCTGAAGGAGTCACAACTCCATAGAGACCCAATCAAGAATGCGGTTGAATTACGTGAGATTCAGCATCAAATAAACGATGCAACACTAGACTTCCATAAAGAGTGGAATGACATTCGTGATAGTATTAAAGATACAGATGTCTTCAATCTAGAACGGGTTGAGATTGAGGAAACTATAAACAAGTATTATCAGACTCGTGTAAAACTCCTTGAACAAATTCGGAAAGAGCAAGCAGAGCAACTGAAGCAAGCTAAAGAACAAGAGTTTACACTTACCAAGCAAAAGAAAACATGGGAGAAATATTTAGAAGATGTTTTAGAGTTTAGTTATGAAGATACTGTAGCTTTGACTGATCCTAAAGAAGCAGTTCGCGAGTTTTCAAAGCAAGTCAATCGACTTGAGAAGCTGAAGAAATATGAGACTGAACTTCTTGGTAGTTTGGCAGATGTCAAAGAATATGATTCACAAATCGCAGATTTGAAGAAAGCTATGGTTGCTAAAGAAGAAACATATAAATTAGACGAAGCCTCCAAGATCGTAGAAGCTAGTAAAAAACAAGCGATTAAAGATGCTGAAACTTTGCGTAATTTACTGGAGGAAAACACAAAAGACCTACAGAAATATGAGGATGTTTATATCCGAGCTTTGACACAAAGTATAATGTCTCTTGAACAAATACCAGCAGACAGAGCCCAGAATCTTGGTGTTGCTGAAGAAATGTTTTCACTATTAGAGACTTTTAGAAATATTCGATCTGAACTTACTGGTGATACGGATGTTTATCAACTGGATAAATATGCAAGAATCTTAAATGCTATCAATGACAGAGAGACTGGTATTGACGAGGCTATAAAAAGACAGGATGAGAGTGGTGGTGTTCTAGAACGTAATGAACAGAGAGCATTGGAAGATGCTAAACATTTCAGTCGTCGATTTGTTGAAGATTTGAACAAAGGTGATTTAATCATTTTGTCCGACGCCATCAGTAAACAAAGACAAATGATCAAATATATTGAAACAGAATATAATTTTAGAATAACAACCCAAAAATCACTGAATGAGAAATTTACTGATCAAAATCAAGAGTTTTTAGCAACATATTATGATCTTATTGAAACTATGAAATCGATGAACAAACAGATTGAGACGTTGAAAGAAGAAAACAAGAAAACAAATGATTATTCAAATCCTCAAAGCCAAGCTACTAACAATAAATTTGGTGGATTTCAATACTTCGCTGGTGGTGGGTTTGCAACCAAAGGATCAGATACTATACCTGCAATGTTGAGCCCCGGTGAGTTTGTAATGAATCAGCGGTCAACTGAAAGATTCTATAGCCAATTAATCAGAATGAATTCACCTCAACCAATGGCTCATGGAGGACAAGTAACCAATCTAAACGGTGATTTCAATATCAGTGTCCACAGTTCTGGTAGCTCGAAAGTTGATGCTGTGAATATTGGTAGAGAACTACGAAACGAAATACGTCGTGGAAGGGTTAGGATATAATGTTTACAATAACTGAAGGTTCAACGAGTATTCAATTACGAAGTCCTAGTTTCAATGATACTGTCACTAGAGACAAAGGACAAATAGTACATCGATCTTCAAGCAACTATATAAATATTGTAAGAGTTTCTAATCGTAAGGAACTCAAAATATATTTATACAAGTTCATTGAAGTTAAGAAGGAGACAGTTGATGATCTTCGAACATTCATTCTCAGTAAGGCAGGTCTACTTCTCACATGGGAAGATCATCTTGGCACAACAAGAAATGGTTTTCTTATCAGCAATCCGAATGAACTGATAACAAATCATGATGATGCCAATTATGATGTTACACTTCAGTTTCGAGAGGCAGTATCATGATTACATTATCTTATCCACACGACACACCGACAGACACACTACAACTCCCGAATCCCGAATTGGGTAACGGGGAGTCTATTGAAACAGGTCTAGTCTTACATACAATGATTTCAGGTAAGGCATATACTTACATCAAACCTGCACAAAATCATAGACACGTTTTACAGTTTGTCTTGTTGACTGATATACAAATCACTAATCTGATTGCTTTCATCAATACAGCCGGTGGTAACATAATCAAGTATACTGATTATAATAATGAAAATTGGTCAATGAAGATTGTATCTGGGCCAACCCAACAAACTGTTGTTAGAGATAATCAAAACGGTTTTGTCCTTGAGCTAGAAGGAACTAAAGATGACTAAAGGTATTACGGGCAACGCTTTAACAGAAATACAGACACAATATGGTAGCAAGCCATTTAACATCATCAAGATAGAATGGGCTTCTGGTGATGAATATTATTGTGACCAGGTATATACATTTAATGGAAATGTTTGTAAGCCACTACTGATTACAACAGGATCATTTCAACAAGAATTGACAATATCACAACCTAATGATATAAGTACAATCTCGATTCTTTTATCAGATGCCGATGGCTCCCTAAAAGAATTGCTTAATATAGAAAGTGTTATTGGGACTGAATGCACTGTTTATCAACATTATGATGGTCTTGCCGATAGTAACGTTATCACACTTATGAAAGGTAAGCTAGTTGGTGATGCAACATGGTTAGAACATGAAAGACATCTATCACTATCCATCGAATCAAGAGTCGAGGAGCGTGAATATGGATATATTCCAGCGGGAGATAGCTATGAGGGTAACGCTGAAGATGCAGGTCAAGCCTGGCCTCTAGCATTCGGAACGGTCATAAAGGTTCCTGCAATTCCTGTTCAGAGTTTTGAATATGGAAGACTTTTAACAACTTTAACAAATGAATCTTCATCTTTTATCATTGATGATAATTATGAATTTCCACGTGATGAAAGTATCATAGTCTTAATCAATGGATTAAGATTTTCTGGTTCAATTACAGAAGGCACAAGAACATTTATTATTAGCCAAAAGAACGTTCCTGCATTCACAAATATAGCTGTGGACACAAGAGAAAATAGTGATTTTACTGATGCATCTGAATGTTGGATAACAGGAACGGACTCAATACAAGGTTTCTTTTGCCACGTAAATCACGCCACCTACGGCAACATGGTTAATTATTGTGTTAAACAAGAAGGTCAAAAATGTACGTTTCTAAAATCCTGGACACCGACCAATTCCACAACAGAAGTATTTTTAGATGCGGGAGATACAATTAGTGAGGTGGCAAAATGGCCACGAACGGCGTGGAATGTTTCTTTTGAAATACCAGGTACAGAGGCATATGATTATCCTGGGTTTGAAAAAATTATAGGGACAAATTATCCATCATCGGTTGTCACACCCGACTCTTGGCAGTTACCAATAGGATCAATAGTAAGATATAGGTCTGGTGATACAGATATTTATGTTTGTAATCAGTTTCCTGCAACTCAGATTCACGAAGTCTGTGCATATAGAGAAGTGGAGGCTGAAGACTATCGACAGAAGAAAATCACACGAACCAGATTTCCAGCCTTAATTAGAGACAATCAAGGTACACTAATAGGATTTATTAAACACACGACAACTGCCACAGAGGACATTAAAACAGTTAAATCACTGGAACCTATCCCTTCATCTTACTATACTAAACATCTCTCTAAAACAATTAACGGATATGAAACAACAGCCATTGAGATTGTGGAACCATTAGAAGAGAAAGACTGTGAAAAATGGGATGGTTCACAGATTTTTGTATCATTTACATCTACATTAACAAATAATACAGCAAATGCAATCAAGTGGTTAATTGAAACATATACAGCACTTGAGGTTGATACAGCTAGTTTTGAGTCTGTGGCACTCAAACTCACAGATATGCCATCAAATTTCTGCCTGTTTGATGTTGGTAATGTGCTAGAGTTGTGTAAAAATATAGCATGGCAAGCTCGATGTGCCTTGATTATTAGATCTGGCGTTGTCTTTATCAGATACCTATCGGAAACACCTACGAGTGAAATGACAGCTGATAATGATTCCATAATGAGAGAAAGTCTTATCTATGGTTTCTCTAGTTACAGTGAGCTTGTTACAAGGTTCGTGGCTATTTGGAGCAAGGATTATACTGGTAGGGCGGGCTTCACAAATCGAGAATACCATTATCAAAATAATGAAGCTATGTATGGGTCTATAAGGAAAGAGTTTGATTTCTTTATCTATAACAGCCAAGAGCTTGTAGAATTAAGTGCTACGTTTTGGGGTTATCGTTACTCAAACGTATGGAGAACACTTAGACAGACATCACCATTAAGTGTCTTAGACCTGGAAACTTTGGATTGTGTTACATTAAATACACCAATAATCAGTAATAATATACTTAGGAGCTTTATACAAACAGCTACACATAATACTGCAAATAGTTCTGTTGAATTACTCCTTGAAATAGCATCTAAAGACGGTGATAACGATAGCACACAAGAACCTTGTGAGGATGTTGGTTATTGGGCAGGTGATCCAAACCATCTTATAGATGACTATAACGGTCCACCAATAAGCCCAGCTGCAGGTCTAATTGAAACAGATTATGTAATTGATTGTGAGAGTCATGATAATATAATAACACAAAGAACAAAAGAACAAGGTCTTTATTTTGTTGTAATATTGGATAGAGAAAATGTAACAAGAGAAACAAATTTTCTTGTGGATGTGTATGTGTATAATAATCGAGACAGAAGATTCGGCGTATCCGTTGATGCTGATGTCACATTAAACAGCACAGATGATGATGACATCATAGACACAAATGTCATACGTATTCGAGACGGTCATTGGCAAGGCTATGTGTCTATATCCAACGGAACAACGTCTGCTAAAGGAGTGATTCAAGTATCATTGGTTGATGAAGAGAAAAAATATGAAATACAAGATGGTGAGTCTCCTGTATTTTATATTGATGGTACGACTAGCGTACTTGAAATTGTCACTGCACCTGACTCAGACACACAAGTTGTCAGAGGTACAACAGGTAATTTCGGAATCAAAGTAACAGGCCCCGCAAATCAAACAGCTACAGTGTCGTTAGCAAGCTCAGATCAAAATGATAAATTGTATGATTATGATGATGATTCAGAAATAGCAACAATCACATTTGATGGTGATGGTGACTATGAAGGCTATTGGTATATTGATGGAGGGTCAGGTGATGATAATGTCAAGATCACAGTGTCCTATGGTGGGGATGTTGTCCACACTGAGACCTTCTTAGTCGTTGACAATGATGACTACGTAGAGGATTACACTGGAGCTAATGCTATTCGTTATGTTGACTTGATTGAATGTGATTCGGACGGAAATGTAGTTATTACCTATAAATGGAAGTCATTCAAACTGATTCGTGGAATTGTCCATGATTTCCAAATCCTAACAGAAGATCCAACATAATGGCTACAGTTATTTTAGAATGTCAAGATTGGTGTTGTATTGATGGTGTCCTCAAATGTGGGGTTGCTTGTCAGTCAGCCCCATGCTCCTGCCCATGCGGTGATGATGAAGGTGAAAGCTGGGCCAATCTTTATAACGGGGTTGTTGAGGAATGTGGCGGGTTGCTGGATGAATATAACGTCAGCTTTGATATTGAAATAGAGGAATTTATAGATGGTGATTGCGACGAATATATGCCAGCCACATTCTGTAACGGACAGTGCAGTACATCAGTAAATCAGACGGTGGAGGCCGCTGAGGCGACATGCAGGTGGGTTCCTCCTCCGGGAGAGGACCCTGTGTCATTATGTGTATGTGACTTACACACATATAACGTCACATTTCAGCTGGGTCTGGACACAATTAACTGCAAATGGACAATTTTGTTCAGCGTCGGCATGGTATGGTATATAGTCGACCTCACCACTGCGAAAACGACAGGAAATACTCCTGTAGGGAATTATACAGACACAAGTATTAACGGATGCGCACTACCGAGTCCCGCACCCTACAGAGTTAGCATTACAAATATTGTCGTCACGGAGGCTACATGAAAACCGTCAAAATATCAGCAGTCAAAGCCCGCGCTGAACGGCTTAACCAGCCGGAAATGTTAGAACGCTACCGGGAGATGGCTATCAATGATGATACGTCGGTGGTGATCGAGCTGACCGATGTCGACCATAACTATCTTAATTCTTTATGGAGAGACAGTATGAGAACAAGAAACAATCCAAATGGAACTATTGTTGTTATCTCGAACCCCAAATCAGCAACCCCGCCTGAAGGATATAAAAGATCCAAATTAAATCCAAGCATCTTTGAACCTATCCTTGAAGAGTGTAAACATCTTGATGTTAAAGTTATTGTTCGTAATTGTTGTGGGGGCAACAAATCTATTCGTAATTGTCTGTTAAATAGGACTATCGTAACTTTAGGAGATTGTAAGGAATGTCAAGATGCGGGAAAACATATCACTCCCTAAAGAAGTTTGGTTGGTTGGTAAAGGCCCGAGTTTAGATTATTATGACTGGAGTAAAGCCACAGGCCCGATTGTTTGTATCAACGAAACAGCTTTCCTGATTAAACAATGTAAATATGCCATAGCTATAGACTATGAGGTTTTACACAAATATGAACTGTCTCTTGATCCTTCCATCACGCTACTGCGTAAACATGAGCACAGTCATATCAAAATAGACAACGTGTTCGTTTGGCGTAAAGGCATACATGCCAAAAATCTCTTTTCAACAGCAGTTGTCGCAATACAAGTACTTAAGACTCTTGGTGCTGAGATTATTCACTTCGTAGGATTTGATGCTATTGATAAAAGAACAGGATATGCTGAATCTGTCAAAGAGATTCGTGGAGAGGGAACCAATTCTGATGGATATACTAAGATTAGTAATCAGATTAAAGAAACACTAATCAAGGAGCAAGTAACAGCTATTTTTGAACACCGAACAATTCCTTTAGTTAGTATAATGATGCCAGCATATAATGCGTCTACTTATATTGCAGATGCAATTAAAAGTGTTCAAGCTCAATTACATACGAATTGGGAATTGTGTATTGTTGATGATGGTTCCAAGGATAACACTTACAATATTGCCAAACAATATGCTGATAAAGATTATCGTATTAGGTTAAGACAAATACCACATTTGGGCTGTCCAACGGCAAGAAACACTTGTTTGGATATGTCATGTGGTCAAATTATTGCTAGACTAGACGCTGATGATTGGGATCATCCATCAAGACTCTTAGATTGTGTCACATATTTACAGTCTAATCCACAGAAAGATTTAGTTACATGTCGAATGGAGTGGGTCTATGATGATAAGACCAGAAGAGTTTGCCCAAATACTCACATGAAAGAACACACATATATGCGCGGTAGTGTTAATGATGGCCCTGTAAACGCAACGATAGTCGCTTGGAAACGTGTTTATGATTTAGTTGGTGGTTTCGATGTCTCATTACTTGCAGCTTCTGATGGTGAATGGAATATGCGAGCGTGTATTGCTGGTGTTAATTGGGGATTTATTCCTGACGTTTATTACTATTATCGGAGACACGAAAAACAAATAACTCTAAGGATGAATCATGAGCAACAAAGAAATCACAAACAAGCCATTAGTAAGCATTCTAATGCCTATCTACGACGCGAAACGTTTTCTAACCAGAGCACTTCTTAGTTGTCTAAGACAAACATATAAAAACATTGAAATTGTTTGTGTTGATGATGGAAGTAATGATGGATCAGCAGAACTCGTCAAAGAGTTGATGTATGATGATGCCCGAATCAAGCTATATACAACTAACCACAGAGGATGCCCAGCAGCCTTAAACATTGCACTGAGTAAGGCTGAAGGAGAATACATTGCAAGGCTGGATGCTGATGATTGGTATCATCCAACAAAGATTGAGAAACAAATGGCTGTTATAGAAGAAAACATGATTGTATCAACAGACATGTTCATGGTAACACCTCAGTCAATGAAAGCTGTTCGAGGGCGTAAGTTAGTGGCAGAACATTATATGGTGGATTCCAAAGAAGGTGGCCCTGTTTGTGCATCTATCTTAACAAGCAAAACTGTTTTTGCAAAAGTTGGTCTCTTTGATGAGGAGTTAATAGTAAGTGAAGATCGAGATTGGAATATGCGTTCTGTACTTGCTGGTGTTAAATGGGGACACATTCAAGAGTGTTTGTATTATTATCGGATGCATGATACACAACAACAAATCACGCACCAAGAACATTTGATGTCTTGTAAACGACGTGTGATTCAAAGATATGCCAAACAGTGGAGTGAACAATGATTATCGTTGCTTACTATACTAAGAATACTCCTTACGAACAGGAGATACAGAATCTTGTTGCTTCGATTGATAGGCTAGGATTAAATTATTATGTTCATGGTTATGAGAGTCGGGGTCATTGGTTAGCGAATATTGCAATCAAGCCAGAGTTCATCCTTGATATGTTAAATCGGTTCCCGAACCAGGATTTACTGTATATCGATGCTGATGCTGTTATTTATCAGTATCCAAGTTTTTATGACTCACTAGACTCTTTTGTCGATGTTTCTGTTCATTATCTTAGAGGAAAAGAATTGTTGTCAGGAACCATTTTCCTCAGAAATAATGAGCGAGTCCATAGACTGGTTCACAGGTGGCTTCATATCCAAACAAAGCATCCAGGTTCGTGGGATCAAGTTACTCTTGATCAAGCAATCAAAGAGGACAAGAATCTGAGAGTGGAAGTCTCACCACCACAATATACACAAATCTTTGATATTATGAAAGATTCGGGCGATCCGGTTATTGAGCATCAACAAGCCAGCAGACGTTTCAAAAGGAAGGTTGGATCTAAAGAAAATGTTCCGACTATCATAGAAAATCAAAGACTTCGTTTTCACTCGGATGGTTCATTTACTTTAGTAAGACGTAATCATGATGCTATGAAATTTCTTGATGAACATTTCATCAGAGTTAAAGGTGAACAGCGGTGGTTCCCACAGACTGACACAAATCTTCCACTAGAGACTATTGAACCAATATTCAGGCATACAAGTTGTTATATTATTGGAAAAGGGCCGAGTCTTGATAATGTTACACATAGAATTTTTACAGATCCTCATGCGCCCATAATCTGTATCAATGAATCAATCCACAAGATTGAATCACTTGATTTACAAAATCCACTATATGTCATGCAACAAGATGAGACACTTAGGAATAGGTGCTTACCACAATATGGTACACTTCTAGTCTCAGTACAAGCCGCGAAACATTATTCATTATTCCCACGAAAGATTATCTATAATCCGGCTGAGTTAGGTGGAGCACACTCAATGTCGTTGACAGTTGTCTGTGCAATTAAGCTAGCACAGAAGTTTGACACAACAGAAATAAGACTCGTAGCTTTTGATGCAAGTGTCAATAAGAAGTTAGACTATGCAAGGTGCGTGGATTCGAACGTAAAAGAAGGCGGTGACCCAGAAAGATTTCTAAATCACCGCCAACGTATCTTGTCTGTCAGCAACGTTCCGATTAAGTGGATCACTCCTAGACATGGAAACCGCGCCGACCTCCCCGGTTGATTCATTGCGTGGTTCATCGGTTTCCATGCAC
>Ga0180433_10002838_pt1 | contig 26155 bp, 19 predicted proteins | sample SS_ome_8_FD_132980 | JGI IMG/M metagenome (GOLD analysis project Ga0180433, IMG submission 132980) | Hypersaline lake sediment archaeal communities from the Salton Sea, California, USA - SS_1_D_1 metaG | ecosystem: Environmental > Aquatic > Non-marine Saline and Alkaline > Hypersaline >... | reverse complement strand
ATAAGTCAAAGCCCCGAAGGGGCGTAATAATACAGCCCAGGGCGCAGCCCTGGGGGAGAAAGTGATAGCCAAATAAAAAAGCCCCGAAGGGGCGTAATAATACAGCCCAGGGCGCAGCCCTGGGGGAGAAAGTGATAGCCAAATAAAAAAGCCCCGAAGGGGCGTAATAATACAGCCCAGGGCGCAGCCCTGGAGAAACTAACGGCAACCGCAAGACATAGCCCTGAAAGGGCGACAGAAAATTCAAGAGGAAGATGCTAATGGTGAATGAGATAAAAGTTTATATTTCGGATTTGAAGAATAATGTAGAAAAGGCGGTTACTCTTTCCGGCTGGCTTTATCAGTCGCGGGCGGGGGGCAAGGTCCTGTTTCTCATAGTCCGCGACGGTACGGGGCTTTGTCAGTGCATCGTGGAGAAAGGTAAGGTATCCGATGAACTCTTCGAACAATTGCGCCACCTCGGCCAGGAATCTTCGCTGATGGTAACCGGTACGGTCCGGGCTGATGAGCGAAGTGTGGGCGGATACGAATTGGCGGTTACCGATGCGAAAGTGCTGTGTCCGGCGACGGATTATCCAATTACACCAAAGGCCCACGGTATAGATTTTCTGCTCAAAAACAGGCATCTTCATCTGCGGTCTCATCTGCAGTGGTGCATCGGCAGGGTGCGTCATACGGTGATTGATGCGATCCGGCGGTTCTTCAATGATAACGGCTTTACACTTATCGACACGCCGATATTTACGACGATTGCCGGCGAGGGTGAACAGACGCTGTTTGAGGTGGACTATTTCGACCGACAGTTGCATCTTACCCAGACCGGCCAGCTCTATCTGGAGGCTGCGGCGATGAGCTTCGGCAAGGTTTATTGTTTCGGGCCGACGTTCCGCGCTGAAAAGAGCAAGACCCGCAGACACCTGACCGAGTTCTGGATGGTCGAGCCGGAGATTGCCTATATCGACCTCGATGGTTTGCTGGAATTAGCCGAAAAATTCGTTTCGTTTATCGTAAGCCAGGTCCTTCGAACGAATAAAACAGAACTTGAGGTCTTAGGGGCAGATATTGAATCTCTGGAAAAAATTAAACCGCCTTTTTACCGCCTGACCTATACGGAGGTTGCCGACATATTGACGAGCGAAAAAACCGCGAAGTTCATGGCTGAGCAGTTAGCTGAGTTCAAGAGCCAAAAAGAACAGTTGGAACAGAAAATAGAGGACCTTGAGAAGCAGCAGGCGGCGGGTGTTAAAAAGTGGAAACAAGAGAAGATCGCCGCCGAGATTATTGACCTGCGGTCGGAGCTTGCGGAATTAGAGGTCGTGATTGAAAACAATCCCAAACATGCAAAGTTAGCGGCCGGGTTTGAGTGGGGCAAGGACCTCGGCGGGTCGGATGAGACGATTATTTCTGTAATGCACGACAAACCCGTCTTCGTAACGCATTACCCGAAAGAGGCGAAGGCCTTTTACATGAAGATTGACAGGAGTAATGACAGGGTGGTGGAGAACTTCGACCTGTTGGCGCCGGCGGGTTTCGGCGAGATCATAGGCGGCTCGGTTCGCGAGGACGATTATGATGTACTGCTCGATAAGATAAATCACGAAGGCTACGATGTCGAAACGTATCAGTGGTATCTGGACCTTAGAAAATACGGCTCGGTGCCACACGGCGGCTTCGGCCTTGGCGTCGAAAGAACCGTTGCCTGGCTCACCGGCGAAAAGCACATCCGCCAGTGCATCGCCTTCCCCCGCCTTATGGATAAGGTCTATATATAAGGAATCGCAAAGAAGAACAAGTGCCCGGCCTCTTTATTTGTTTAGTCTATGACGTGGATGTTCTTCTTTTTGCACATGTCTTTCAATATCTTCGGCCAGACGGTTGCACTGACTTCGCCTATGTGTGCCTTTTTTAACAGCAGCATAAATGTTCGCGATTGGCCGATGCCGCCGCCGATGCTCAGAGGAATCTCATCGTTTAAGATTGCCTGGTGGTAGGGCAGTCTGAGGAAGTCGAGCTGGCCGGTAATCTCAAGTTGTTTTTTGAGAGTCTCTTTGTTAACGCGGATACCCATTGAGGTCAGTTCGTGGCGGCGCTTTGTTACGGGGTTCCAGACGAGTATGTCACCGTTAATGCCGTGCATAGGTCTTCCGTCTTGGGAGGTTGTCTCGGTAACCCAGTCATCGTAGTCGGCGGCCCTCATCTCGTGTGGGTAGCCGTCCTCGAGTGTCCAGCCGATGCCGTAGATAAAGACGGCCGGGTATTCCTTGACGATTTCCGTCTCGCGCTGCTTGCGGGGCATGTCGGGGTATTTTTCGAGTATCTCTTCGGCGTGTATGAATGTGAGTTCGTCGGGCATGTCGGGGTATTTGTCCGTTTTTAGCTGGCCAAAGAGATCCTGAACGTGGTTCTCGGCGCCTTTGAGGACCTTCCAAAGCTTCTGTACGACTTCTTTTAAGAACTGCAGGTTGCGCTGCTCGGCAGTTATCGCAAGCTCCCAGTCCCACTGGTCCACATAAGCGCTATGGTCGTGGTCGAGGAAGTAATCCTTTCTGATAGCCCGCATGTCTGTGAGAAGGCCTTCGCCGATGTCCATGCCGAACTGCTTAAGTGCGACACGCTTCCACTTGGTTGCGGCCTGGACAACCTGGGCGTCAATTGGATTTTTGTCGTGGTCATTTGAGATGTGGAACTGGATTGGAGTACGTGAGCCGTCGCGGTCCAGAAAGTCGTTCACGCCGCTTTCGACATCTACAATCAGGGGCACCGTAACGCGAATCAGATTCAGCTCTTTGCACAGGTTGGCCTCGATGTAGTCTTTGGCTGCGTATGTGGCAATCTGGGTTTCCTTTGGTGACAGGAGGGATTCGTAATCGGACGGCAAAATTTTTTCCAGTTCGGTGTAGTCGCCTATTCCGGGGCCGGCAAGGTCCGCTTTCTTGTCTTGCATACTTGTTTTCTCCTAAATTTTTCTTAGTCAGATGATTTTTATTCTGCCGGCGTATCTTACAGGTATCATTAAAGATGTCAAGCCTGATTTGGTAATTATCCCAAAACAAAAAAATGTCATTCTGAGCGCAGCGAAGAATCAATTATTTTCAGCAAACGAGACCCTTCGCTTCGCTCAGGGTGACAGTTTTATGAATAAGCCCCTTTGGTTCGCTCAGGGTGACGGTTTTGAGATAGTTTCTTTGTGCCGGCATTTCCAAGAGGTTACTTGACATACAGGATTTTTTTTCATACTGTGTTTGTATGAGCAGGAAGATAGCGATATTGGGTTCGACCGGTTCAATCGGGACCAATGCTCTGCGGGTGATTGAATCGCTTGGAGATGAATATGAAGTCATCGCCCTTACCGCCCACGGCAATACGAAGATGTTGGCCGAGCAGGTTCGGCGGTTTGAGCCGAAATTCGTAGGATTGACTAATCCCCAAAAAGCTCACAGCCTGCGGGAAAGATTAAGTGGCTGGAAAGGGGGGCTGTTTATCGGTCCTGAGAGTCTTGTCGAGATAGCCGGTCTTGAGGAAATAGACACAGTAATTACCGCTGTCGTGGGTGCGGCGGGATTGGGGGCGGTACTTAGAGCGGCGAAGAAGGGCAAGACGATTGCCGTCGCCAACAAAGAGCCGCTGGTTATAGCGGGGCAGCTTCTTACCGAGACGGCTAAGGCGAGTGGAGCTACTATCTTACCGATAGACAGTGAGCATTCGGCGGTCTTTCAGGCGATGCAGACGGGCCGGCTGGAGGAGGTATCGAGGATTATTTTGACGGCTTCGGGTGGTCCGTTTAGAAATGCTACCGCCGATCAGATGGAAAACGCCACCGTTGAGCAGGCTCTGGCACATCCGACCTGGGAGATGGGACGAAAGGTTACGGTGGATTCTGCCACGATGGTGAACAAAGCGCTTGAGGTGATAGAGGCAAGGTGGCTTTTCGACGTTTGTACCGATAAAATTGACGTTCTGGTACACCCGGAATCGGTGGTTCACTCGATGGTGGAATTTGTCGATGGTTCTGTGGTGGCCGTGCTTGGAAAACCCGACATGTGCGTGCCGATTCAATATGCCCTTACTTATCCGAGACGCGCAAAAGGCATCGGCGAAAGATTAGACCTGGCCGAATTAGGAAAGCTGACGTTTGAGAAACCAAACCGTAAGGTTTTCAGGGCGCTGGATTTAGGCTTCGCCGTTGCCGCAAAAGGCGGGTCGGCACCTGTTGTTTTTAACGCTGCAAATGAGGTTGCCGTTCAGGAATTTCTGGCGGGAAGAATAAGATTTGGTATGATTGTACGTGCAATCGAGCATTGTTTGGATAAACATGATGTCCGCCCGGGTATATCACTTGAAGAAGTGCCGGGATTGGATGCCTGGGCCAGGAATCAGGCCTGCGATTATCTGAAAAAAAGGATAGAGCAAGTCGCTCACTGAGTTGCCGGTAAAGCCCGGCAGATGGAAGAAAGGTTATTAGATGCCTGAGACAAAAGGTGCCGTCAGAAAGTGGTTAAATGTGCTGGTTTTTGGGTTTGCCGCAACGGCGGCTATTTATTTTGCGGTTAGTAACTTTAGCGCATTTGTTCATATACTGATTGTTGCGCTTGGATTCGGTGCGGTGGTCATAATCCACGAATTTGGTCATTTTATCGTAGCGAAGCTGAGCGGCATAAAAGTCGAGGCCTTTTCAATCGGCTTTCCTCCGACCCTTCTGGGTATCCAGAGAACAGAAACGGGTATTCGATTTCGAGTTCTGCCGAGGCTTTTTGCAAAAGAGCAGCAGCCTGATGACCGGGACGGCGAAAAAGGTGGCAGAGGTGCCATGACATCACAGGTTGTCCAGAAACTTGCCGGCAAGAAGAAGTACGAAGCATCCGACACGGAATATCGCATCGGGGCGATACCTTTCGGCGGTTTTGTCAAGATGTTGGGCCAGGATGACACCGGACCGGCTGAGGAGACCGACGACCCGCGCTCCTTTTCAAACAAGCCGATTCTGATAAGGATTGCGGTGGTGGCGGCGGGAGTGGTATTTAACGCAATTAGCGCGGTCATGATATTTATGGTGGTATTTCTTATCGGCGTGGATTTGCCTCCTGCGGTAGTTGGGAGCGTCCGTCCGGCTTCCCCCGCCCAACGCGCCGGTTTGCGTCCCGGGGACCGGGTGCTGGAAGTTAACGGAGAAAGGTTCGTTGATTTTACCACCCTTCTTTTGGCTGCGGGCCTTTCGACCGGCGAAGAACCGGTATCACTTGTAGTCAAACACACCGACGGCATAACCGAAGAGATGGAAATACTTGCCGAGATGGCCCCGGGCGCGGATTTGCGTTCATTCGGCATCAGTCAGGCTGAGACACTTACGGTGGCACGACTTTCTGCACCCGAAGATATCGCGCAACTTTATGAAACAACCGGCCTGAAGCCGGCCGATGTGGTAACAGCCTTTGACGGCCAGGTTGTCGAAAATGTATGGCAAATGAATAACCTGATTAAGGACTCACTCCAGCCGAATGGTGTTTTGACTGTTGAAAGAACCGATGCCCGGACAGGCAATAAAAAAATGGTGGATGTTAAATTGCCGCTCTATCTGCCGGCTACAAAAGACAACTTTAGCAAGACCGAAGGCGACCTTGTTCATATCTTTTCGCTCGTCCCAAGACTGAAGGTGCTCTCGGCGCCGGACAGAACAAAACCGCCGGCTTCGGGGAACAAGTTAATTTCGTGGTGGAATGAAAAGATTCTCAGAAAACAGCCGGTTGATGAAACAGGTCCGTTTTTGCAGGCCGGTGACATCATCGTAAAAATTGCAGATACCGAATATCCTACTTACGCCCAACTGCGGGAGGTTACGCAAAGCTACGAAAACCGGTCCATGCCGATAACCGTGCTTCGTAAAACCCCCGATGGTGCTGAAACCCTGGTAACAGTGGAAACAACTCCAAAGCGTGTCCCCGGAAGCGAACCGGCGCGGGTGAATATAGGGATCTATCCGGTTTTTGATGCGGAGCACCCTGTTGTGGCCGGGACAGTCAGTGTCAAAGAGGGACTTGAGCCTCTGGATATCCCTTGTGGTGCACAAATAGTAGCGATTGACGGTGAGGAAGTGGCCGACTTTTACGATATTATGCGGATTATATGCAAAAACCGCGGTCAGCGGATAAGTCTGGACTACCGTATCGGTGAAGATGGTGGTGGAGTCGGCCTGAACATCCCTGCTGATGATGACTATATAACCGCCGAAAACAGCTTTGCGCCTCCGGTTCCGGCCGGCTTTGTGCCGACCGCGTATGTACCTTTTGAGTACTTAAAGGAGACTTACGAAGCCGCTGGTGCTGTTGAAGCAGTCAAGATGGGTTTAAAGAAGACTTCTATGTTCATCGCCCAGACATATATGACACTAAAGCGATTGATTAGCAAAGATGTGAAACCCACGACGCTGGTCGGACCTGTAGGTATCGTTACTATGAGCTACAGGATCGTGTCCAGCCAGTCGCTGACTTATTATGTGTATTTCCTCGGCCTTATAAGCTCTGTTATTGCAGTAATGAATCTTCTGCCGCTTCCTATAGTGGACGGGGGTGTTATCGTACTTTTGATGGTCGAGAAGATAAAAGGTTCACCTCTGAGCCGCCGAGCCCAGGAGGTCATTAGCTATATTGGATTGGTTTTCATCATAGCTGTCTTTGTGTTGCTTACTTATAACGACATTCTAAATATGTTTTTCCGCTAATCAGGCGTAAACGGGGTCATCCCTGAAATGAGCATGACGATTGGTGTAGTCATACCGGCTTATAACTCGGCCAGTCATATCCGCAGAGCGATTGACAGCGTTTTAGCACAAACCCGCCTGCCTGATGAGATTATTGTCGCCGATGACGGCTCGACCGATAATACGGCGGATATCGTGGAGGGCTATGGTGCCGCGGTAAAATTAATTCGCCGCCCCAACGCCGGTGCAAGTGTCGCAAGGAATACAGCTATAAATGCTGTGAGCAGTAACTGGATAGCCTTTCTTGACAGTGACGATGAATGGCTGCCCGAAAAGCTTCTGGTACAAAGCGAACTGCTCCGGCGAAACAGCGAGTTAGTCTGGGCGACGGCAAATTTCATATATTGTCATTGCGGCCGGAACAAGCATAATCAAAAGCTTGAGGAGGAAAAAGGCCGGATGCTGCTTAATGGAAAGGATTTTTTCCAGGATTACTTTGCTGCATATATCAAAGCCGCAGCCGGCTGGACGGGAACGATGATTGTCAAACGCAGCGTACTGATAGAAGCGGGGCTTTTCAGGCCCGAACAGTTGAGGTTTAATGATGAGGATATGTGGTGGCGGATAGCATACCGGTATCCCGTGATAGGATATACACCGGAGCCGTTGGCGATTTATCATATGTACGTAAACGACAGCATTACAAAAAAATATCAGGTTCCGAAGAATCTGGATGAGCTTATAGAGAATCATATAAAAATCGCCACCGATTGCGGCAAGTATGAGCATTTCAGGCCCTGTGCCGAGCATATATTACGGTATTGGATACATCAATACTGGTTCGACGAACGTATAAGGCACATCAATCAAATGACGAAGCGGTTTGACCAGGTGCTGCCCCCGTTATATAAGCTTGCCTTACGTCTGTTGACAATATGGCCGGGGGCGACTTCAGTTTGTATGCCGGTGCTTTCCCGCATAAACAAAGTTTTGCGGCTGCGACTTTAAGTTATTAACGGACAAAGGAAATTCGGGTAAACACATTGGCTAAAACAAATAATCAGCAGCATATTGGCATCAGCGTTGTGATTCCAGCCTATAATGCGGCCAAGTCTATTGTCCGGGCTGTTGACAGCGTCCTGGCACAGACTCGTCGGCCGGACGAGATAATCGTTGTTGATGACGGCTCGACCGATGAGACCGCGCAGAGGATAAAGCAATACGGCTCACAGGTTCGCTATATTTATCAGGAAAATGCAGGTCCAAGTGTTGCCCGAAACAAAGGTATCGAAGCTGCAAAGAATAAATGGATAGCCTTTCTTGATGCCGATGACCAGTGGTTACCTGAGAGGCTCGGCCTTCAATTTGCACTGTTGGCTCGAAATGAGCATCTTGTTTGGGTTACCGGGAATTTCTACCGATGCCTGTGCGACCGGGATATTCGCAAACCTGATGTCAAACCTGCCCTGGCTGCGAAGGCGCTGGCACAGCAGGAGTATTTCGATGATTTCTTCCGGACTTCACTGCCTCACGGTTGCGGCTGGACGGGTACGATGCTCATCAGGAAAGAGATTCTGCAGGAGGCCGGGATGTTTCAGCCCGAGCTACACATAGCCGAAGATACCGACCTTTGGTTCCGGATTGCCTGTCGCCGGCCGCAGATCGGCTATGTTACAGAACCGTTGGCTGTTTACCACATGACCACAGCATCGAGTCTTATGCAAAAGCATAGGCGGTTGAGATTTCAAAGCGGTCTTATAGAGCAACAGTTGCAGTTCGCTTCCGAACACGGTCGGCTCGACGCGTTTAAGCCGTATGTGGGCCGGGCGGTGAGTTCGTATATACGCGGACTGCTTTTTGAGAACAGGCCGGACGAAATTCGCCGGTTGCTGGACCGGTTCGGCGAATTGCTGACCCGGCGTTTCAAAATAATAATTCGCCTGCTGCTGGTATTTCCACGGGCAACAGCTATTCTGTGCCATTGTATTTCAAAGGTCGTCAGGACACTTAATTTACGCAAGCAGGCTGTGCGACGGCCGGGTCAAATAACGAAAAGTTCACAAGGCCAACCTTTTCGGACCGATTATGAGTCTGATTGACAACAAAGAACGTCAAGACAGCACATTTACTGTCAGTGTGGTAATACCCGCTTATAATATCGGCAAGCTGGTGGCCCGCGCTATCGATAGTGTCCTGGCCCAGACTCATAAAGCAGACGAGATTGTTGTAGTCGATGACGGCTCAACTGACGATACCGCCTCGGTAATCAAAAGCTACGGCTCAAAGGTAAAATATATCTATCAGGAAAATCTCGGCTTGGCCGGCGCTCGCAATACGGGTATCAAAGCCGCAGGGTGCGAGTGGGTGGCGTTTCTTGACGCCGATGATGAGTGGCTGCCGGACAATCTCAAGCTCCAAATGGAGGTTCTGAGGCGAAATCCACAACTTTTCTGGAGCGCCGGCAATTTTGAAAACTTTTTAGCAGGCTCTAATCGACGCAATCCTTATATCAGATATGAAAAAGGCCTAAAATTGTTAGCCGGCAAAGATTACTTCGATGATTTTTTCTATGCGTACATCAATGACGCCGCAGGTAACGCCAACACGATGATTATAAAGAGAAGTATTTTGCATGAAGCGGGATTATTCCGCGGGGAATTGCCCTTTGCCGAAGATACGGATTTATGGTTTCGAATCGCCATACAATGGCCTCAGATTGGTTTTGTACCTCAGCCGGTGGCGGTCTATCATCTTCAAAGGCCGGGCAGCTTAATGGATTTTACAAAATCGGCCAAAAGGCTTGAGGTTATCAGCGACATCATCGAACGTTCTGTTGTTTTGGCAAAGGAGCATGACCGGATGGATAAGTTCGCACCTTGCGCAAGTTTTCTTCTGCGGCGGGTTATTCGCAGCAGCCTGTTCGAGCACACCTCCGCCGCGGTTGTGCGGGACATATTAAAACGGTTCGATGACTTGTTTACAATCCGCTACAAAACCTTTATACGATTTTGCACAGGATTTCCGCGGGCCACCGCATTTGTTTTACACCTGATTTCAAGAATTGTAAGGGCGCTTCACCTTCGCCGCCGTGTGGTCCGCCCCCCCGGACACAGCCGATAAAAAATTCCAGTCATTGGTTATTTGTTGTCCCTGGTGTAATTCTCATAGAACCAGTTCCATGTTTCTTCAATGCCCTTCTCAAAGGAAACTTTCGGTTTCCAGCCGGTCTCGGTGGCAAGCTTTGAGCTGTCGAGTATGTTTACCGGAACATCAAACGGACGGGTCGGGGCGGTGCTTACCTCGACCTTAAAGCCGGACGACTCGGCCAGTGGGCGTATTGCATCTAATATATCTTTGTTGGCCCTTCCGGTGCCGGTGCCTATGTTGTAACAGGAATTTGTGGTGCCGTGCTCAAGTATCGCGATTATACCGTCGGCAATATCGGAAACGTGAACATAGTCCCTGACCGTTCCTGTTTGGCCGAAGATGGTAATCTGCCTCCCTTTAATAACAGAGGCTATGGCCGTGCTTATAAAGCCCTGTCCGACAAAAGGCTTTTGACCCGGTCCGTAGGCGTTGCCGGGCCTGACGCATATTACGGGCAGTCCTTTAAGCTCGCCGAACATGACGGCGTATTTTTCCGTGGCGAGTTTTGTGATGCCGTAAGGCGATATCGGATTGGTAGAATGGTCCTCGGCTATCGGGACCTTATCGACTTTACCGTAAACCGTACCGCCTGACGACATAAGAATAAACTTGTCAATTCCGGCGCTGCTTGCCGACTCTAATAGTGTTACGGTTGGGGGCAGATTGTTGCGAATATCTTCCACGGGGTCGTCGAAGCTTGTTTTTGGCACAGTTGAATAAGCAAGGTGCACTATTTCGTCAACGTCGTCCAGGGCACCGGCCAACAGGTCCTTTTGACCGTAATCAGCGGCGATATAACGTACAGAATTTGGGTGCATTCTTGTAGGTTGGGGATTGATATCAATTATGGTAACTTTTCTGTCGTGTTCAACCAGTCTGTCAACAAGCCAGGTCCCGATGAAACCGTCTCCGCCGATTACACAGCAATGTTTCATTCAATCTGCTCCTTAAGTCTGTCCTAATCACTTCCCTGCATCAGTTGCCGAAAGATTTTTTTGTAGTCCTCTATGATTTTACCGATATTGTGGTTTTCATCAACATATCTGCGTCCGTTTTGGCCGTAAATTTCGGCGGTTTCGGGTTCCAGCAGCGTGTTGAGCATTTCGCAGAACCTGTCCCAGTCGTCGTCGGCGCACATTCCACATTGATACTTGCTGATGAAGTTGTCGGGATTTACCTTCAACGTCAAAATCGGTGTTGCGCACTTGCATGCGTGGATATAAGTATTAGGGAAGCCCTCGGACTCACTTGTACTAATAAATACTTTGGCACGTTCGAAATAATCCTCCAGCCGGCGGAACGGCACCCCCGGAATAAAATCCAGATTTTTTATTTTTTTTGCTTTTTCAACAAGCTCGTCATATCGGTCATCGTCCGTTGCCCTGGGGCATATCATAGTGAAGTGTTTATCCGGCATCTGATTCGCCAGCTTAAGGAACAATTCAGGCCTTTTGAAGGAGGTGCTTCTTGCGGCCCAAAGGATAGTATCGCGCCGGATGTCGCTTTTTCGCCTCGGTACATGAGCACCCTTGATTACGTCTGCCTTTACGCCGATAGTATTTTGCAGAAGTTTTACATCCTCGGCGTTTTGAGTAATGACTTTGTCTGCCCTCCTCATAGCCCAGGCAAATGCCGGTCCTCTGAATCGGTGCCGCCGCAGATAAGTGCCGTCGCATTCCCTCGTATGAGCGGTTCGATAGACGAACTTTCTCCGATATAATCTTGTAAAGACAGCACACTCAACGGTAACGAGAGAAGAAAGCTCCCTGACGTAGATTTGGGCATTTGCCTTGCGCAGAGCACGCCAGAGGTAGCATGCGTCACGAAGCCTGTATTTTTGCAAATCCCTGACGCTCTTTATTAACGTTACGCCCCGGCGGATTTCAGTTGTCGGCTGGCCGTAATCGGCTACGATACAACTTACCTGGTAATCCGGGTCTTTAGCCAGTTCGGTCGCCAAATAATAAAAATCAACCTCGGCCCCTCCGAATATCTTTTTCACTTCAGGATTGAACACGGGATATGCCTTGAGCATCACGAAGCAAACTCTAATCGGATTGTTGACAGCGGATTTATTCATCGGCTTCCCTCCTGTTTTTGATTACGGTGTTATAACAGTCAAGGTATTGTTCTGCGACACAGGCCCATGTGAATTGCTTTGCTCCGCTGACAGATGCATCACACATCTTTTCGTACCCGACTGGGTCATCGACCAGGGCCTTTATTGCCTGCGCTATCGAGTTCGGGTCCGGTTGTTCAACAATAATGCCGTTATCGGTTATCAGTTCATCGACCCCTTCACATCGAGTGGTAACTACAGGCAGACCGGAGGCCATCGCCTCTAACATCGCATTGCTCATGCCCTCATGGGCGCTGCTCATAACAAAGATGTCATTATCTCTGTAAAGCTGTGGCATTTTTTCAGCCGGCACCCTGCTCAGAAAGTTCACGCGTTCGGTAACGCCGAGCTTTTCGGTAAGCCTTTTCAACTCGGCCGTCAAATTACCCTCCCCGGCGATGTTCAACCGGATATCGATGCCCGGAGCCGTTATGCGGGCAACGGCTCTTATCAATAAGTCGATTCTCTTTCTGCTGATGAGCCTGCAAACGGTCAAGAGCCTTACAGGTCGAGCCGGACCTCCCGCGACAGAAGGATAAAATGTTTCAGTATCGATACCGTTGTTTATTACAGCGATATCCAGGTCAGGCGTAAACTTTTTTGCCAGCTCTGCAAGACCCCGGCTGTTGGCCACAACCGCCGCGGCGGATGTCCAAATTTTGCGAAACAGCGGCGCCAGCAGCTTGTAATCGGCCTGCAGACGAACATTATAACCGGGAACATCAGAGCCCCGGAGCGATATGATATACGGCAGTTTCCGTTTGCTGCGCAGACAAAGATAAGCCGTGGGAAAGGCGAAAAATGCATGGGCCAAATCATAATCGTTTGCCTTCAGCAGTCTGCGATAATGAATCGAAGCCTTGATGAGCCACTCCAGCACCTCCGCCTTGCGCCAGAAGTGCAAATTCTTTTTGTGCACACCAACCTTGTAGATGGTTATATTATCGGCAAATTTTTCGATGCTTAAACCGGTTCTCGTGGCGGATGTGAGGACGTCTATCGCCAGGTTATCCCTGTCGGCGTATTCTTTGAGCAAACAAAGATTGGCCTTGCCGGCTCCTCCGCCAATAGGCGGAAACTCATAATTTACCATTAGTATTTTCATAGTTCTTTACATAAAGTAACAGCCCTGATGAAATCCTTAATTTGTAAAGCAAGCAAATAATATTCAGCCTCGCTTTTTACGCGGGGTTTTGGCTGATTAACCGGCGTCTTTGCGTCGAAAAACCTGAATTCCCGTCCGCAGAGGAACGGGCTGGTAGTTGGCCATGACAAACTCGGTTAACGGATACATCTTCTCGTGTCTTCTCCGCTCGGTCTGGGCCATTTTGCGGGCTTTTTCAGGCTCTACGGCGCCGCCCTTGCGATTTGGACTGGTTAGCAGCGCGTATGTAAAGTCTTCGACCTGTTTGAGATACAATTCACGATATACCGCCGATTCTTTGACCGACAAAAGTTTCGTTTTTTGGGCAGGCTGAAGGGGATGATAACGAAGATAAAACTGTCCTTGTTTGCCGTTAATCCACCTCGGCCAGAGGTCGAAATTCGGGTGGTCGTAATAAGGGTAATGGAATTTCTGGGTGTCAACTATATACAAGGGCGGGTTTGCCCGGAGTTTTTCAAGCAGCCTTAAGATTTCAAAGCGGACCTGTCTTACACGGTCTGAGTGCATGTTGCTGTACGAGGGTTTAACGGCCGGGCTGAATCTCTGAGCCTGGACATAAATACCGGGTATCCACCCCCAGACGTAAAGACCGTCTCCAGGGGCTGAATTCTGCTTAATGTACGTTCCAACCTGTTCCCATTCCTGCAAAATACTTTGACGGCGTCTTTGATATAAGCTCTGAACTCTCTGGTTTAGAAGTTTTATATTTCCTGTATTCCACCAGAAAAACATTACCAGGCAAATCAACGCTGTGATAACCGCACAGGTGGAGCGAAGATTTTTCTTTTTCATAGTCGTGTAAATAACTATTGCCGCCGCTAAGGGTAGGCATTGCAGGCCGAAACTTTTCCAATATGGTCCTACCGCCTTGGCCAAACGGCAGGTGAAATAGGGAAAGGATTCGGTAGGGATGACCCAGACTAAAAACAAATCGATGACGAGCCAACCGGCCAATAGAAATACCAGCCCAACCGGCCATTTGCCGAACCTGTAAACGGCATAGGCGGCCAACATGGCACTTGAGCCGCCCAGGGGGAGAAAGTATTCCACGTAGCTGCGGGGCGACACCCACACAAACGCCATATCCAGCAACCACCAAAGGCCCAGCAGCAGAACGAATTTATCAGCTTCTTTTTCGCGGCCTGAGGTTTCAGTATCTGCAAGTTCGTCTTTAGCTTTAATTGGTAACAGTCGCCGAAGACGCCAGAGAATTGCCGCAACAGACAGGCCTATAGGAACGATAAACGAACGATAATAACCTACAACAAAGTCGTACTGCGTCCTGAATACAGACACCAATTTGCCGGCTTTCATATACTGGTCGCCGAGGTTGATTTTCGTAGCGACTGAAGGTGATTGGCCCTGCGAAGCTACAACAAGATAGTTCAGGCCGGGTATGCCCCTTAAAAAACCTATCAGCCGGCCCTGCCAGGTGTAAAATATGATAAGCGGCAGTAATCCCAAAACTCCTCCCCCCAACAGTAACAATACATCCGAGCCGAGCTTACGCCATTTTCGGTTTCCAAGAATCGGCCCAGCTAATACATATATGCCGATTGCGATTATCACCGATGCACCGGTCTGTTTGAAGAAAAATGCGTTGACGGCCGCGGCGCCGGAGATTAGCAGCCACAACCGCGAACCTCCGAGATGGTTTAGCATAACACCGCACACCGCCGTAATTGCACAGGCAATCATGAATTGTTCCTTGACGTTGCCGAACTTGGCGTAAGGCGGGCAACTGAGGTAAAACGCAGCCAGAACCAGCGCCACAGCAGCGGGCAAAAGCCCGAATATCCTGCGGATGGTGTAAAACATCAAGACCAGCGCACCCAGTTGCATCAGCATCTGTATCAGTTTGGGACCGACTTCGCTAAAACCGAAAAGTGCCACTCCGATAACATTTACCAGCAGTGTTGCGGGTCTTGCGCTGGGAAATGTGTCAACTCCGATTTTTTGACCGTTGACGATACACTGTGCACTGTAAACATTCAAGCTGCCGTCGAAGGCACCTTTGCTTGCGAATTCGAAATATTTGCCGCAGCAAAACGGTATAGCCGCAAGCAACACGGCGGCGATAATGATTGCCGACTCCTTTACTTTACTTTTGCTTTGGCACCGGTCCTTTTTGGCACTTGTTCTGCGGTGTTTCTTACGACTCATCAACTGTCTCCGTTACTAAACGGCCTAAAGGGGACATGTAAGCCACAAAGGTGATATGTAAACTGCATGTACAAAACGGTTTCTTAAACTTTATTTTCTGATTCAAATATTTTCTCTATCACGTAAATAGGTCTGTCTTGAGATTCATGATACGTACGGACGAGCATCTCGGCCAACAAGCCCATAAGAATAAATTGAATTGAAGCTGTAATCAGCATCGCGGTAAGGACCAAAAGAGGATTCCTGTTCATTGATAAATGTGAAGTTGAAATAAACTTCTGGTAAAGCACAGCCGTTCCGGACAGGCTCGCGCCGAGTATGCTCAACACTCCCAGGCCGCCAAAAATATAAATTGGTTTGGTTGAAAATGACATCAGGAATTTAATGGTAATAAGGTCCAGGACCACCTTGAGTGTTCTTGCCAGGCCGTATTTGGCAACTCCCTTGGTTCGGGGGCGATGGTTGACAACAAGTTCAGATACTTTCTCGCCGCTCCAACTGGCCAGTGCTGGAATGAACCGGTGCATCTCCCCGTAAAGTCGAATTTCCTTTAGTGATGTGGCACGATATACCTTTAATGTACAACCGAAATCGTGCAGTTTTACGCCTGTTATTGCGGCAATAAGCCGATTGGCCGCCCAAGAGGGCAGCTTCCGGGTAAAAACATTGTCATGTCTTTTTCTCCGCCAGCCACTGACAATGTCGTAGCCTTCATTCAGCTTTTCAATCAGCCTGGGGATATCAGCAGGGTCATTCTGGCCGTCGGCATCCAACGGGATAATTATCCGGCCCCGGGCGTGTTCAAAACCAGCCGACAAAGCAGCCGTCTGACCGAAATTTCTGCGGAAACGGATAACGCGCACCCTCTCACTGTTTTGCAAGATTTTACTCAAAACAGCAAAGCTGTTATCGGTGCTTCCATCGTCGATAAATAATATTTCGTAACTGTACCGGCCATCTGCCGTATTACAGATTTCATCATACAACTGCTGCAGGTTATCAGCCTCGTTCAGGACCGGTATCACAATTGACAGTTCTATATCCTGTCCGTTCGCCATGATTTACTCCTAAAGGATACGAAATTGTATCGGTTAAATTCTAATCTTAAATTACCGAACTGTAAAGCCATAACCGGCGTAAACCAAAATAGTTGTTGATTATACATCCGCCATCTGCTAAACTGATTTATCGGCTAAATTCAGCTAATACCGTTTCCTAAACCTAATATTTGATGTTTGGAGTGTAAATTATGAAATTAAACCGGACTATTATACTTGTTGTAATCGGCTCTGTGGCGCTGAATCTTCAATCAGGGTGTCAGGAGGCAGAAAAGAACCCCCGGCTTCAACAGAAGATAACCGCGACACCATCTGAAACAACAAAGGTTGTCCAAGACAAGAAGCAACAGGAAAAGAAAATTGAAAGAGCCTCAATTCAGGTTCAGGCCCAAAAACCACAACAGTCGGAAGTTAAAAAGGCTGTGATCAAAGTAACCGAGAAAACTCATCACTTTGGCAAGGTGGCGCCGAACAGGAAATACGACTGTGAATTCAAGTTTACTAATGTTGGAGATGCTACGCTGAAAATTACAAGGATTCAAAGTACCTGCGGCTGCACAGTACCCCAGTTGAAAAAGAAAAGCTATGAGCCGGGTGAATCCGGTACCATCAAAGTTACTTTTCGAACCCCGACGCGGCAGGGCAGTACAACAAAACGCCTGTACATACTTAGTAATGATAAGAAAAATCCCAGGCTGGGTCTGACGTTAAAGGCAACAGTTGAGTTGAAAGTTGACTTCGAACCTAAATCGCTGGATCTTTCGCTAAAAGCCGAAAATGCCGATGCAAAGCCCATCACCATAAAGAGTAAGGATGGTAAGCCCTTTGCTATTAAGAGTATCACTACCACGCGCGATGTTATTAGTGCGGATTTTGATTCTACGGTCGAAAATAAGGAATTTGTAATCGTTCCGAAAGTCAACATGGATGAACTTAAGAACAACCTCAGAGGCAGCATCAGAATAAATGTAACGCATCCCGAGGCCGGTAACATTAATATACCATATTCGGCGAAGGCACTTTTTGACATTTCGCGCCCGAGAATAGTCATTCAAAACGCCGACCCTGAAAAACCGGTGTTAAAGACTGTCTGGATAACGAGCAACTATGGTGACAAAATCGAAATCGAGTCTGTATCATCGCAGAAGGGGCACATAGAATTGCTCAGCCGGGAGTATGAAGAAAACGGTGTTAAGTGTGAGGTTCGGATTACCCCTCCCCAACAAACAAACGAATCAAAAAGATATTTCAGGGATGAACTCAAGATAAAAATCAAAAACGGCAAGGATGATTTGAGCGTTTTCTGCAACGGATGGTATCCGCGAGAACCGGCAGAGAGCAAATGAGCGGCAACAAGGGTTGTAAATTGCGGACTATTATCCCATCAAGAATTACGGTTTATATCGCGGCGGTCTGTGTCGGTTGCTTGAGCACGGTAATAACAAAAAGTGCCTTATCGGCCGATGCTAACAGCGAGCGGTCGCTTGATGTCGGTTCGGTAACGATATTCCTGACGGGCGATGTGCTGGGTGAATTGAAACCCTGCGGTTGTGCATCAGGGCAACTCGGCGGGTTCGAGAAAAGGCCCTCAATCCTCGAAAAAGTCGCTTCCGAGAAAAGGCTTGTTATCGATACGGGTAACTTCGTAGCCGACGATGCAGAGCAGGACATCATAAAATTCGGCATAGTCATTCAGGCTCTGTCCATGCTTGGATATGACATAGTAAACCTGACTGAAAATGACGTCAGAATCGCTGAAGAACTTGGATTACTTGAAAATCTTTCTTTTGACACTATTACGTATGCTCTCAATGAAAACCCTGAAATTCCGGCGGGCAGGACAAGGGAAATACAAATTGGAGACAAATGCCTTTTTGTTACCGTTGCAACCGTAAGTGCCGAAACAGGGAAAATTTTTTCGCTCGAGGAGCTTTTCGGCTCTAAGCCCAATGGTCATGAACTGAATATTCTGATAATGAACGACTGCAGTGATGATGTTACTCAACATATCGCTGAAACAGATATTGTTGATGTTGTTATTTGCCCTTCCTCATCTGATGAGCCGCTTGTTCTCGATGCAGGAGTAGAAAAACCGCTTCTTATAACTACAGGACGGTTGGGCAAGTATTTGGGCCGTCTTACAGTCAGTATCAATGAAGACAAAGGTCTGCAACTCGATTATAGCGAGGTGCCGGTTCTCGAAGAATTGCCTTCGGATGAAGGGCTTGTCCAGTTGTATAGAGAATACCAGCTTATGGTGAAGGAAGAGGGTCTTCTCGAAAAAGTTATCAAGGTCCCTCTGCCAAACGGCCTGCAGTATCTCGGTTCGACCAGTTGCGGTTTCGGAAGTTCCTGCCACCAGTACGAGTACGAAAAATGGTCTCAAAAGGCCCACGCAAAGGCTTACGGGACACTTGTAAATGTCGGTTCTCAGTATGATCCTGAATGTATAAGGTGCCACGTTGTGGGCTTGGAATATGAAACTGGTTTTGTGTCTGAAAAAAGCCACGAAGACCTCAGAAATGTCGGGTGTGAGGTCTGCCATGGACCAGGCTCAAAACACATGATGGCCGTTGTTACACAGGGCAAAGACAATCAAACCTCAGAACCTAAATCTGCATGTGTCGATTGCCACACTCCGGAGCACAGCAACTACCAGGGTCGCGAAGCCGAATACCTGGAAAAAATTGTCCATTGGAAGGAACCAAATCAAGACGAAGATGTCCAAAAGTAGGGATGCACGTAATATAGAACACACAAATAATGTGCAGCGTCTCCCCTCTGTAACAAAAGTGTATATACCCTTGTTGTGAGTGGCCTCTGGATTGTGGAGCCGAAATGGTATGTTAAAGATACTCAAAGTAGCGAGCATACTTATATTTATATGTGCCGTTGGCCTTGTTGGGTTAGTAATTGTTGGAGCGATTCGAGGGGATGAGCAAATCGAGGAATTGCTAAAGGCACCCGGAGCCATCGAAAATTTCAAAAAAACTGCAAAAAAAACCGAGCCGGGTGAGGACCAGATATCACCACTCGTAAAATTTGCAAAGGATTTTTCACTCAGAATCAACCCGCCACCGCCACCTGAGCCTGTGAAACCAAAAACTATACGCCGGCCGCGCGTAGCAAGCAAAAGAACTCCGGAACCACCAAGACCCAAAGCTCCGGTAAAGGCCAAATTCGATCTTTTGGCGACCTGCCGGTATGAGCAGATGCCGGACAGGTCATTAGCTCTGCTGGCGTTGCCGGTTAAGGGTATAAAGTGGTACCGTCAGGGCGAGGATGTCGGACATTTGACGATTGAGCAGGTTAAAGATGGAAGCATTGTTTGCAGTGACGGCCAGGAGATATTCGTTCCAGTTAGCAAAAAAACGACAAAAACCCTGCTTAAAAGTGAACTGGCGGCTTTGCTGCCCCAGGCAGGTATATCAACTCCTTTGCAGGCGGCGGAAAGTGTTGTTGACGCGGACAAACCCACTATACCCCAGGCTCAACCGGTTACCACACCTGCAAGGCCCGAGAATGATTTGGCAACGAGAAGACGCGTACGTCGGCTTCCTCCACGGGAGCCGCGCACAATTCAGCGTCCAGAACCTACTGCCCAGGAGAAAAGAGAAAATATCTCGGAGAGCATTGCAACTATTAAGGAGATAATGTCTCAGCCGGATGCCTCAGGAGATGACGCGGAAAAGGAAAACGAAATGAAAATTTGGAGCGAACTCCTTCAAAGTTTAGAAGAAGAGCAGGCCCAAATCGAGGAAAATAACGAGTAAAAAAATATACAGGAAAGGTTTTAAGATGCAATCAGGTTGTTGTCAGGGCCAACAAAAAAAATGGATTTTTTCTAAAATATGCACTTGCATAATCGTCCTTTTTATGGCTGTTGAGGGTACTTGTGTAGCGCAGGGTTCTGATGAGCAACCGGTTTTGCGCAACAGGGTTTATAAATTCAGGCACATATCGGCCACAGACGCCAAACAGCATCTCATCGACCTCGGTATAGGCAGGAACATCAATAATCTTCCTCATAATTCAATCATAGTGGAATCCGACAGCCCCGGCGAGCTGGTCAAGGCCTCCAGCCTCCTGAGAATGATTGACTCGGAGCAGCCGTTTGTGATAAAGACCATTTTGACTTCGCCGGATATCCAGAAGATGCCCCGAAATGACGAAATAGCCTCCGAACTCGGCGATATTAATATCGGAACCTTCAAAGAACCACCGACAAATACAACCGAACCTTCCGAAGGAATCGCCATTGTGGACATACACGATGGGGACCTGATAGCAGTTGCTCCCGAGCCTTTGTTTAACAGGATTGCCGATGCCATACAAAGGCTTCAGGCCCGTACACAGACGGCGTTGGAAGGGAAGGTGCCGGCGGAATTTGCCGAGCCGAATGCCCTTTTGATTGGGCGGCCTGAAGCGGCAGAAGCGTTGGCTGAAGTGGACGTTGGCGCCGGGGCGGTTGATGCTAATGACAAAGGCGGGGATACAGAGAAACTGATTGGTAACGGGGCAAAGGCTGTTGAAGTTAAGGAGAAAGAAGATTTACTCGACGAAGGTTTTTTAGAAATGATGGCGGAAATTGAGGGCAAGATGGCTGCCCGCACCAAGCAGGATCTCACCGAGCCTGAGGCCCCTCCTGTCGAAGTCGAATCGCGGCAGGCCCAAGAAGATTTATTCGGTGATGAGCTTCTCGAAGCGCTGGCCGCTGCAGAGAAACAGGCCGAGAAAGAGCTTGCTGATACTGAAAAAGCTGTTTTTGAAAAGCCCGCCGAACATATCGACGAAATCGAGAAGGCTCAAGACGCCGAAGCACCTGTAAGGATTCCACGGGATACGGGTGTCGGTGTTCCAGCACAGGCCCAAACAGAAACGATTGGCATATCAAAGCAGGAGCTTGCCGCTATTGTTCAGTCCGAGGTTGCAAAATTGTTAAAAGCTCAAATACCGCCCCGACCGGATACCTTAGCTGTAGAAGAAACAGAACCAAATGTCGCCTTATCGGCAAAAGAATCAGAAAAAAGGATAGATGAAACAGAAGAGACAATAGAAGAGCAGCTTACAGGGCCGGACGAACGGGAGGATGAAGAGCCGCCTGTTGAATATCTGGACCGGATATTGATACCTGATGCTGAAAAGGAGCTCGATTTGACGATTACTCTGCCGGAAAAGGTCGAGATTACCGCATTGGTGGAGATGGTCGGCAAGCTGTTAGGCCTTAATTACATCTATGATGAAAAGCAGGTCAAGGGCGATGTCATGCTCAAAGTTCACGACGGCAAAGTAAAGGTCAAGGACGCGTATGCCCTGCTCGAATCGGTACTGAAGTTCAGAGGTTTCGTAATGACACGACGGGGCAAACTGGTTACCATTGTCCCGGAAGCGCAGGCACTCGACTATGACCCGACACTTCGAATATCGCCTCAGGACATTCAGCCCGGCGACGTAATCGTAACCAGCATCTTCGACCTGCAGTTTGTTGACACCGCCAGTGCCGAGAACCTGCTCAAGAGTATGAAGCTCGGCACAATCATCAATTCGATCCCCGAGAACGGCACCCTCATCGTAACGGGTTATGCCTATAGAATGGCCCGGATTGAAGAAATTTTGAAAATGATTGATGTCCCCGGCGAAACGCGGAAGTTTCAGTTCAGACAATTGCAATACACCTTTGCCGCCGATTTACTCCCGAAGATTAAGACTTTCGCTGAGAAGCTCGGAACCGTTTCCGTTTCGGTCAGTGTTAGCACAACGGCCGCGCCTCCTTCAAGAAAACCGCAGACTGCGGCCCAGCGAAGGGCCGCCGCCAGAAGAACCGCCCAAAGAAGAACCACCACCCAGGCACAACCCGGTGCGCCCGCCGAGGAAGTCGTCTTTCTCGATGCAGACGAAAGGACGAACAGGGTTCTTATGATAGGAACCGCCGAAGATATCGATCTGGTTAATGAGTTGATAGATGCACTTGACGTTGAAAAACCGGACCGGAGGATTATCAAAGAGTACGAGATTCAGCATGTTGACCCTACCCAGATTCTCGACACCCTGGGAGAGTTGGGTGTGATTACCGGTCTTGCGACAAGAGGCGCTTCCCAAAGGCGGCCTGTACCGAGTAGGACCGCTGCCAGAAAGACACCGGCGCAGGCAGCTCCGACAACAACAGGTGAACCGCTTGAAGAGGAGCCGCAAATATCCGTTTTGCCGGCGACGAATTCTATCCTGGTTAACGCTCTGCCTGCCCAGCATACCATAATCGCGCTGGTTATCGCGCACGTTGACCGCGAACTCGAGGAGGCCACCCTGCCTTACGTGGTTTATCCGCTTGAAAATCAGGACCCACAGGAATTATCCGACGTCTTAGCCAAGCTCATCGAAAAGACCACCAGGGCAAAGGCGGCAGCGGCGGCACCTGACGCCAAGGTCCAAACAAGGCCGACAGCCTCAACAATACCATCAAAATTGGAAGAAGAGATTACAATCGTTGCAGATCCCAAAACTTACTCGCTTATTGTCTATGCAAGCAAGAAGAATCAGCAGTGGATAGGCTCTCTAATCAGACAACTCGATGAGTACCGTCCACAGGTTCTGCTCGATGTAACCCTTGTTGAGATAACCAAGACTGATGATTTTAACTATGACCTTGGTATTTTATCCAGTATTCCTGACCTGACAAATACTTCGGGTCTTGTAAATACGATTGTAAACGCTGAGGGTGATGAGGTGTTCACCTCAGACAATGTTTTAAGCAGCCTTCTGGCTGCACCGGATCGTAATAAGTTCATCGACCTGAGAAGTGACTCAGGCAACTTCACGGGATTTTATGGGGACGAAAAAGTTAATATCCTACTGACTGCAATGCAAACAAAGAAATATGGGCGAATTCTGGCAAAACCGAAACTTTTGGTCGATGACAATCAGCAGGGCACTATTGAGACCAAGAGCACCACATATATAACCAGGACAACAAGCAGCACGCAGATACCGGATACAGGAAGTCCCTTTACAAGTACAGACATTAAGTTTGAACCCTATGATGCCAGTATTAAACTTGATATTAAGCCGCACATAAGCAAGGGAAACAATCTTCGGCTTGAGATAATTCTGGCGCGTTCGGATTTTGTCAATCTTGACCCTGCCAGTACTAAACCACCGGATCAGGCTGCCAGCGATGTAACAACGGTTGTTACAGTACCCGATGGGTCAACCATAATACTTGGAGGGATGGATAAGATAAACCAGAGCAAAGGTGGAGATAAAGTGCCGATATTAGGTGACATCCCGCTTGTGGGTGGACTCTTCCGCAAGACAAGTAACACTAATGCACAGAGTAAGCTTTACATATTTGTAAAGGCACATATACTCCGGCCCGGTACCGACCTGACCAGCGAAGAACTGATCGATATATCTGTGAGAAACCGGAACGAATTTGAAAATACCGAGAACGAGATGCAGAAATATGAGGACTGGCCGGGTATAAAACCCGGAGTGATGGAACCGCTTCATATACTCGAAGCTGATGAGCCACGGACTGAGTAGTAACTAAATTTTAATGAATCCAAGGTCGCGACAGATGAAAGACCTTTTGATACAAACAGCAAGGAGCAGCGGCATTGCCGATGCCGATGTGTTGTCGAAATATTTCGATGAGAACGCAGATGATGCGCGCAGGGCTGATGAACTGCTGCTTGCCGCACCTGCTTTTACGGAAGATACGGTACTGAAGCTGTTCGCAGAAACTCTCGGCCTGGAGTATCTGGCTGAGGTTCCCGCCTCCGACGTGCCCGCCGAGTTTGTCGAAGCGGTGTCTGCCACATACGCCCAGCATCATTATCTTATCGGGATTCGCAAGGACTCGGATCCCGAGCTTACGGTGGTTCTCTCCAAACCGCTGGATACAAGCGCACTTGATAACGTTTCCAAGATGGTTGGTACACCGGTCAGGACGGCCCTTGCATCGCGGGCGGCTATAACCGCAGCAATTGACGTCGCCTACGAACAGAAGAGCACTGTTATCGAAGAGGTTGCCGAGGAACTTAACGGCCAGAATCTCGACCAGCTTGTTGACGAAGTGGCCTCATCGGACGACCTTCTTGATGTTGTCAATCGCCCGCCGGTTATCAGGCTCATTAATGATATCCTTTTCCGAGCACTGCAGCTAAGGGCCAGCGATATACACATCCACCCTTACGAAACCAAAATCCAGATTCGTTATCGCGTAGATGGAATTCTTTACGACACACTTAGCCTGAACCGCAACGTATTGCCGCTGGCAATATCCCGCATCAAGGTCATGGCCGGGATGGATATCGCCGAACGCCGGATGCCGCAGGACGGCAGATGCAGCGTGCGCCTGGGCCAGCGTGAAATCGACCTGCGTGTAAGCACCGTCCCGACAAGTTTCGGCGAGCGGAGTGTACTGAGAATACTCGATAAGAGTACAGGCCTGTTCACGCTTGACGAATTGGGCCTGTCCAAAGGAGACCTTGAGTCGTTTGATGGGATAATTAATCGTTCACACGGCGTGATATTTGTAACCGGCCCGACAGGCAGCGGCAAAAGCACAACGCTATATGCGTGTCTTAACAGAATCGACTCTATTCAGAAAAATGTTATGACCATCGAGGACCCGATAGAATACCAGTTAGGAGGCATAAGCCAGATGCAGGTCGCCTCCAAGAAAGGCGTTACGTTCGTAAACGCCCTGAGGCATGTTCTCAGGCAGGACCCCGATGTGATAATGGTAGGCGAAGTGCGTGACGAGGAGACCGCCGGGATGTGCATACAGTCCTCTCTTACCGGGCATCTGGTCTTCAGCACTCTGCATACAAACGATGCGGCCGGTGCCGTCAGCAGGCTGCTTGACTTTGGTGTCGAACCCTACCTGGTAAGCTCTTCTTTGATAGCAATCCTTGCACAAAGGCTTGTCAGAAGAATATGCCCCTCTTGCAAAGAGCCTTATAAGCCCTCGGACAAGGAACTCAAGGAACTGGCGTTGGAGCCGGACGAATTAAAAAAAGCCCAATTCCACAAAGGGGCCGGCTGCGGCAAATGTTTCGACACGGGATACCGGGGGCGAATCGGAATCTACGAACTGCTGCCGATAAACGAAGATATTCGGGACCTGATTTATCACAGGGAAAGTGCCGGTACCATAAAGAAAAGGGCCTTACAGTTTGGCATGAAAACCCTGCGGATGGACGGCGCAAGAAAGGCTGCCGCCGGGATAACTACAGTTGCCGAGGTCCTCAGAATAACACAGGCAGACAGTATGTAATTTTATATTGTATATTTGATATTTTATATTGGTATGGACAAGAACGAGCTAAAGAAAAGAACCAAAGAGTTTGCACACCGTTGTGTCAAGCTCAGTATGGCGCTACCTAACAACTACTTGGGCAATAATATTAGAGGACAGATAATACGTTGTTCCACCTCTGTTGCCGCCAATTATCGAGCTGTTTGTACTGCCCGGTCGAAAGCTGACTTTATTTCAAAACTGGCAATTGTTATAGAAGAAGTTGATGAGTCGTGCTTTTGGTTGGAATTTATCATTGACGAACAACTGCTTAAGAAGACAAAAGTTGCATCATTGCTTGAAGAGGGGAATGAGCTAACTGCGATTTTCATCGCCTCCCAAAACACAGCAAGAGCGAATAAACGAGCAATCGACAAAATATAAAATATGTAACCGTTCACAGTTTTTGACGGATTAACGATGGATATTTTTTAGTACTCCAGTGAGCAATAACAGATTCATGGATAAAATCAAAGACATTTCGCTGTTGTTTTTTGCAGGTGGCTATGGT
>Ga0180433_10002836_pt1 | contig 26165 bp, 24 predicted proteins | sample SS_ome_8_FD_132980 | JGI IMG/M metagenome (GOLD analysis project Ga0180433, IMG submission 132980) | Hypersaline lake sediment archaeal communities from the Salton Sea, California, USA - SS_1_D_1 metaG | ecosystem: Environmental > Aquatic > Non-marine Saline and Alkaline > Hypersaline >... | reverse complement strand
GGTCCTCAAGGACGCGGCATTCGACTATGTTGTCCAAGGTGAGGGGGAAAAGACATTTGGGCTGTTCGTTGATGCTTTGAACAACGGTTCTTTACTATCAGGTATTCCAGGTTTGTGGTCAAAGACAACGGACGCCGCACCGCCTTCGGATTTTTTAACGGAGGATGAGCTGAACGCGCTCCCGCTCCCTGCCTGGCAACTGCTGCAAAATCCGGAGGGGTACCGGCCACCTGATGCGGCGGCTATTCCAGTGGGAACCATAGCCGGAACAAGAGGTTGTCCGGGAACATGTCGCTACTGCCAGGCGCCGTCGCTTGCTGGACGGATCGTGCGTTATTTCTCCCCCGGCCGTGTGGTTGAACAAGCCTGGCATGTACATAGGACAATCGGATGCAGGGAAATTCACATCATAGATGACTGCTTCACCGCGAACAAACGTAAGGCTATGGAAACAATTCATCTTCTCACAACATCGGGTCCTCCGGTGTCGTATGTTTTCGGTAACGGCGTTCGTGCAGATATGCTTGACGAGGAACTGCTGAAATCATTGAAAGCAATGGGCGTTCATACCCTCGGTTTCGGTATCGAAACCGCGTGTCCGTCCATCGCGAGGACCGCCGGAAAGCCCCTTGATCTGAAAAAGACAGAGGAAGTCGTTCTATCCGCCTATAGTATGGGATTTTCTATATGGGCATTCTTCATGCTAGGGCTCCCCGGCGAATCCATCATATCGGTGAAAAAAACTGTGGAATATGCCTGCGCTCTCCCGTTGGACGTCGCCAAGTTTGAGATATTCACACCATATCCGGGAACTGAGCTCTACACCGAGTTATCGGATCGTGGGCGTATAACAGACAATTCCTGGCGGAATTGGGGCATTCACACACGACCGGTTCATCGTTTGGAAACCATGACTATACGAGAGATCATGGTTGCCAGACAACGAGCGGTACTCCGTTTTTACCTCCGCCCCGGTCTGATTGCACGCCACCTTCGCCGAATCCGTAGTTCTCAAGGGATCACGCTTAATTTCTCTGCACTTCGATTTCTTGTCCACACCATAATGAACACGTAATGACATGATGCGAAGAGTGATACCCGGAATCGTGGTCGCGCTTATTCTTTTGGTGATATACACCGCTACAATGCTTCCCGATTTGGGGTGGGAGGATACGCCGGAGTTCGCCCTTGCAATCGATTCAATCGGTATTCCTCACTCCCCCGGATTCCCGTTGTTCGTTCTCGCGGGTCGATGTATTCAGATCATCATGGATGTTTCGGGAGCTCGGGCGGCAACACTATTATCTGCAATTGGTTGCATAGGTGCATGTTCCGTTATCGCGGTTTTAGCAGGACGCTATTCGTTCTCCCTGAGTATACCCGCCGGGGTAATTGTAGGGCTCTCACCGGCCATCTGGTTTCAGGCAACCAGAGGAGAGGTATATGGTCTGCATCTCTTCTTCGCTACCGTTCTCATCGCTCTTCATCTGAGTGAACCTTCATTACGCACGGGATTTCTCTCCGGGTATGTACTGGCACTTGGAGCCTTGACACATCCCTCGATTCTCGTTTTCGGACTGTTCCTCTCGGGAACAAGAAATATCCGTGTTCTCTCTGCCACCGCCGTTGGAGGTTTACTCGGAATCACGTGTGCGGCGTTTCTTCCAGTTAGATCGGCCCTTAATCCCTTTCTGGATTGGGGGAATCCTGAAACTTTTAGTAATTTTCTGTGGATGGTTACGCTCCGTGAATTCGCCGGAGATTTTTCGAAAGGAGCGCTCATTTCGCATCGAAGTGTCTTTTCAGCCATCACCGGCGTCCGCGTATTTCTCGCATCAGCGATCCCCCCGATTATGTGGGGCATCATACTCATCGGTATTGTAAAGGGTTTTCGGTTTCGATGGAGATTCGTTTCGGCGGCGTTCGCTGTGATTACATTCGCCGCGCTCGCGGGGAAGGGACCGGATTTCGAGGCATACCTTCTCCCCGTCATTCCACTATCGGTGGTTCTCGGAATAGAGGGCATCTCATATCTTTCAGTCTCTCGAGTACTCGTTGCCTTCACATGGATTCTTTCACTCATCATCCTCCGGGTCCCTGACCTTCATAGACTTGACCGTTCTCACGATATCTCCGCGAAACGGTTTCAGAACGAATTGCGCGCTGAGATAAACGGATCTATTCTATTCACGGATAATACTTCTGATTTTTTTCTCATGCTTCATCGCTCCCATGCAGAACAAAAAACGCCATGGATTGTCTATACACCATATCTCAAATTCGAATGGTATCGTGATTCGCTCCCCGCACCATTGAATACGCTTTTGCCGGGTACCGCCGATCCGGAATTCTCTATCATCGAAGCATCTGCGAACCGGGCCGAAAAAACAGCCCGATATACGTTCTCGGATCTCCCGCACGGAGCCCTCGGTGTACTCATTCCGGATCTGTGGACGTTCCATTCACTATACAAAGATCCGAATAGCGTTCAGTGGCCGGGTAATACACGGGAACCATACTCATGTCCGCGTGAAACGCCCGGTGCGCACCATATGGCGGTACGTCTCGGACAGGGAGGGCAGTTGCTTTCGTCACACAATAGACTCGAAGAAGCGTCTCTACGGTTTTCCAGTGCACTACAGCTGGAACCAGACAACCCTGCGCTCTGGCTGAATCTGAGCAGATCATACCTCCATCAGCACAAGAATCAAGAAGCGCTACGTTCTCTAAAAGCCATGACGAAAATGCCTGATCTTCAAATCAATCATCTCCAACTCGCCGCAAGAACCGCAATGGAAATTATGCAGAGGCATCCTTCAACAGATGTGGATAGCTTCGTCGTTTCTCTGTCTGAAGCCCATGCCTCGGATGCAACACTGGGTGCCGAGGCCATCAGATCTGCCCTTCTCATGCAGTCAGTCCGTATTGCGTTGGAGAGAGTTGAGAGGTATCAGGGAGATATGACCGGCGAAATACTGAACCTGGTCGGGACTGCGAATCTTCTTGCGGGAGATTTCATGGCGGCGGAATCACGCTTCCATGAGGCACTCAATATGAGTCGAGATAAGGAAATACGAAGACGGATTGCGGCGAATCTCATAACCTGCATGAGATACCGGAAACAGTATTCGAAAGCGGATTCAGTGGCGCGAGCCTTTGGATTTCGTATTCAGGAATGAGCTCATTCCGAAAGCGTATTCGTGTCCCGATTGACGATAACCGCACAATGAGTTACTACAAGGGACAGTGGATGACAGTGCATACAGATACAGGTGGTCCGACGAGGTGTCCATAATGGAAATGTCCCGTCACATGAATTCCTCAGGTTTACATGTAGGTTATGTGTTGGCACGGTATCCAGTGCTATCCGAGACATTTATAGCACGCGAAATACTCGAACTACAGAATCGGGGTGTTCGTATTTCGATATACGCCTTCGGCGCGGATACCCTGAGTACTCCCCATGAAATTCTGAGCAGGATTTCCGCTCCCATTATCTATCTTCCGTCCCACCACCGCCGTCGCACGATAACCGCGGCGTTTCTCTATTGGATGGTTCGCCGCCCCCGGAGTTTACTCGCCGCGTTACGAGGAGCAGGTTCAACTGAGGCACTGCGTGCAACCCTCGGAGCGTTATACCTCGCCTATGAGGCCCGAAAGGATCCCCCGAACCATTTCCACGTGCATTTCATATCATCGCCATCCGCCGCAGCCTTGGCCATGGCGCGCCTGTTGGGGATCTCATTCAGTGTTACTGCGCATGCTCACGATATCTTTCTTACACGTCACACGGAGATCAAAAGACGAATTGAACAGGCGGCATGGATTAGAACTATCAGCAGATTCAACCGGAGAAAATTACGGTCGATTGCGCCGAAAGAGTCCGCTAAAATTGAGGTTATCAGAGCCGGCATAGATCCCGAACGGTTTCCCTTTGAACCGAAAGAAATCAATACTGAAGAACCGCTGCACCTGGTGTCAGTGGGACGGCTTGTTGAGATCAAAGGCATGGATACACTTATCAACGCGGTATCTCACCTTACGGATATTGACTGGAGGCTATCAATAGCAGGGGATGGCCCGCTGAAAACATCTCTCACATCCTGTGCTCTGAAGAAAGGTATCTCAACGCGGATTGCATGGCTCGGTCCTCAATCCGAATACGCCATCTCAGAGTTACTGTCAGATGCCGACATTTTCATTCTGGCGTCGAAGCGCGATAAAGCGGGAAACATGGACGGTATACCCGTGGTTCTCATGGAGGCTCTATCCAGGGGAGTTCCCGTAATTTCAACATCGATAAGCGGAATTCCCGAGCTATTGGGTGGAGGGGCGGGTATCGTTCTATCGCCCGATTCCCCCGAATCGATCGCAAATGCGATTCGATCGCTTCGTGACGATTCCTCCATCGCTACGAGGATGAAGAAACGAGGTCGTGCTAGAATAGAACGGGGATACGATATACGTAGAACAACCGGTTTTCTGCTTTCAAGATTTTCCAGATTCATGAATAGGTGTTGAATCCGGGCATAGTATAAGTTCACTCCGGTGGCGGTTCCCCGCTTGCTATACTGAAATAAAAAACATAGAATGCATGGGCCTTTTGGCACATATATCCCGAACATTCAATGACATTACCCCGGTACGAACCCCAAAGGAGAAAGCATGGGAAGACAAATCAGACGCCAGGAGATCAGACGGAGAAGACAACGCCGCATGAAACGTAAAAAGGAGCAGATCAAGGAACAGATCGCCGCACATAAAAAGGCGGCATCCGGAAAGAAGAAGACCACGAAGGAAAAGGCACCGAAAGAAAAACCTCAAAAGACCACGGCAGCTGAGGTTCAGATTCAGGATGAGAAATCCACCGCAACTGACTCTACTGAAAAAACAGAGCAAAAGAACGAATCACTACAGGACAAGACACCGAAGGATACGGATTCCTGATCTGTTGCATGGTGAGAGATAGTGGGGAACAACCGTCTCCTTCTGGTTGCCAATGATCTGCATCATGAATTCGGGCACCGAATCAGTGAACTAAAGAAATACGCAGAACGACACTTCGACGTGTCTTCCGTGTCACTTGTCCCGCCTGGATATACCTATACACCCTCGAAGAATTACGGAAAGCGCTTTCTGAGAGGGTGGCCGGATCAGGTAATACGTCATCGGAAACCACTGGTCTGGAAACGAGGGAACGATCTCCTTATACGACGTGCCCCACTCCCAACCATATGCGGTCCCATCACGAATCTGATGCTGCTCAAACGTGCGCTTCGATCCCTTAATCCTGACTCATTTGATGCAATTCTTGCGCAAGGTCCGGTACCGGGCAAAGCAGTCGCCGATACGGGATTTCATTTCTGCTATGATCATGCTGACAACTACTGGGGTGGCAGAGTTGACACGCTACACCGATCGCTGCTGGGAAGATGGCAGGATTTTTGCATTCGACGGGCACACGCCGTTTCATGTGCCGGAGAGTCTTTGCATGACCATGCCATCTCATTGAATGCTCGAAGAACCGCAGTGTTTCCCAATGGAGTTCATCAGGCGGATTTCAGCGTGCAGCGGATTGAAAACCAAAACCCGACTGTTGTGTACGTCGGTGGATTGGAACGAGACTGCGGACTTGACAATGCGATATATGCCCTTCCCCTCCTGGAACAGCCTGTGCGCATGATTGTTGCCGGATCCGGTCCGTTTGAGCACACCTTGAAACGCATGGCCTCGACGATTCGTTCGGAATCTGTAATCGAATGGCGGGGACCGGTAACGCGGAGGCAGGTATCGGAGCTTTTGAGTACCGCTTGGATCGGTCTTGCATTGTTCAGTGATACCGTATGGAACCGCCACGCATTTCACCTTAAAATCGTGGAGTATATGGCTGCCGGATTACCGTACCTTACGACTGCTGTTGGCGATGCCGGTAGACTGACACGATCCACGGGTGCGGGAATTGTTGTTGATGACGACCCCCGGAGTATCTCTCAATCGCTGTCGTCCCTCCTCGCTGCCGACAGGGAACGCATGGATATGGGAAACCGTGGACGAGCCGCCGCTTTGTCGTATGATTGGGCTGCAATCGGAGATGCGTACACGACCTGGCTTGCTGATCTGGTGATGAAAGGCTAGCGTCTGTATGCCGGAACGTCTTTACGCACAATGCGGCACGTGACACATCGGGGATAGAAGCATGCGGATTCTTCTCGTCACCCACCAATTCTCCGATCCCTTCAGTGGTGTCGGTACATATGCACGATCTCTGGCGTATGGTTTGCATAACAATGGTGTGAACGTTCATATTCTCTGTCCGTCGAGCCAGTGTGTCGACGATGGACCATTCGAGTTCACCGGAACCCGTGAGCTAACGGGTTGGAATTCCCATGCGAGGTGGATCCATGCCTCGCGGATATTTGCACAATCCATGCGCCGAATCGGACCGTGTGATGTCATTCACTTCCTCGATGCACGGGAATGTCTGTTTCGCCCACGAACGACGGTGCCCTTTGTAGGCACCGTACATGACTATTATTTCGCACGACCGCTCCTGTACTGGAAACGTCGCTCATTTTTTCCGGACTGGTTGAAAAGATTCGCCTATTCATGCGTTGTCCGCGTACTTGAACCCCTGGCTCTACGGCGATGCCATCACCTCATCATGAACTCCGGGGCTACGGCGGATGAGATCAGTTCTGCGTACGCTATATCCCGGAACATGATGAGCACCGTCTATATAGGACTTGATCGTGAAGTCGAACAATTATCAACGACCCGCAGCCGAAAGCGGCCCGCGATACTTTTCGTCGGAGGTAATCCCTATAGAAAGGGCCTCCCGCGACTTCTAAAGGCGATGAGCGATGTAAACCGGGAGATACCGGCGGAACTCTGGATCGTGGGCTCCACGCTCACACCATACCTGAAACGGATGGTTGTATCACTGGGTATTGAATCCATGGTTTCCGTTCATCCCCATGTGGATCGACATGACCTTTCGGATCTGTATGCCGGCGCAACCTGTCTTGCGATCCCCGGCTTGACCGAAGCCTTCGGTCTTGTTTTCCTTGAAGCTTTTGCTCACGGATGTCCGGTGATCGGCCCCCGTCATGGCGGTTCATCAGAGATCATTCATGACGGTATCAACGGATTCCTCGTTGATTCGGACAATGATATAGACCTCACGCAGAAGTTGTTTCGCATTTTACGGGAACCGGGACTCACTGAAAAGTTTTCCGCCCAGGGAAGAAAGGCTCTGGAATCATTTACTGCGGAATGTATGGTCCAGAAGACCATGGCGATTTACACACGGGCTATATCAGGAAACCTGTAACCGTGTTCCGGTTTTATCACAGTATCGAATCAGACTCTAAGCAGCAAAGAGATTGTCGTGAATTTTAAACGAGCACTTATATGGCAGCACAGAAAGCTGTTAAATATCGCGAGATTGCAGGGATCGTTCAGCTATCAACCCGCAACGCTCAGCTTTACGCTCACCGGTGCCTGTAACCTTCGATGTTCCATGTGCAGCACGAGGAGCAAAGAGGCTCTTTTCCTTGATCCGGATCACATTACGCGAACCATCGATGAAGTATCAGGCAAATGGTGGTGGAAACGACCGGTAATTCATCTCATAGGCGGCGAGCCGCTGTTGCATCCCGCATTCAATGATCTCGTTGAGTATATACGAGGAAAGGGATTTCCCGTCGCGATCACAACGAATGGATATCAACTCGAGCGACATATCGATCATCTCCTGTCGGTGAAGGTAAATCATATAACCATCAGTATAGACGGCCCGGAAGAGCTTCACGATGGTATACGTGGTGTCAAAGGCAGCTATGCCCACGCCCGGAAAAGCGTCTCGATGATCAATGAATCACGCGGATATAAGCCAACCATAGCGGTCAACTGTACGATCAGCCCGGCCAATCAGGACAGATTAGTTGAAACCATAGGTACTCTGGATACATGGGGAATACGGTCCATTACGGTTCAACATCTCGTTTTTGACCGGAACGATACGTCCCTCGCAGACGAGATCTCTACCGATATTGTGAATCGGGAGTTAGCGCAGATAAAGAACTCCCCACCGCGAACGACCTACAACGTATTTCCACCAATTAAACCCCGGGATATAGAGGCCTATTATCGCGATCTCGAGTATCCGTTCGGTCGACACTGCGTCGTACCGTGGCTTGTGGCCCGTATTTATCCCGGCTCCGAAGTTGCTCCGTGCCTCGATCTCTACATGGGATCCCTGGGTTCTGACTCATTATTCGACATCTGGAACAATTCACGATGGCGCCGCCTCCGTTCAACGAGAAAAACGGGAAAACTCCTTCCGGGCTGCGTTCGATGCTGTCATCGTCAATATTACGGGTAACCCCATCCCCGGGAACATATGACGGAAATGACCCTCACATCGGGAAAAATCGGATTGATCGGAATCTTTCCCCCTCCTTCAGGTGGGCAAGGTTTCTATAATGTCTACGTATACGAGGAGCTTCGGCGCAGAGGGTGGCCGGTAACTCCCATCGATGTCTCCGGAGTTGAAAGTCCTTCCCATCGGTATCTGCATACACCTACACGCATGGAATTATTCAGAGAACTCCTTCATGGTTCATATACGTGTTTCTTGTTAACGGCCAGTGATTCCCGGCACCTTGGATTTGAATTCTTATCGGCATTCGCGGCTCATATCCGGCACGCACCGTTCTTTTATAATATCCTGGCGGGACGATTCGCTGATCGATATGCCTCATATTGCAGGGGTCACCGCCTTTTCATTCGATACGCCTTGAGACGGGCACGGTGTATCTTCGTATCCAACGAGGATCAGGCTCGACACATCAGCCGCATCTTGGGACATACAGAAAATGATATCAGGGTTATCGGATGCCGGATTCCCATCGGAGATACTGTGAACGAGAATCCCGACCTCATCCAATTCATCCGCTCCGGCAATCCGGGAATCGTGAGTGTCGGAGCCATGCGGGAGGCGTATGGATTTCCTCTCCTTATTCGGGCATGTGGGAGATTGGCTGAAGATGGATTCAATCCCTCCGTTCTGATCGTGATATCCGGAGTGGAGGACTCCTCGGCACGAACGCAGGTGAACGCGGCTATAAATGAGACTCGGGATACGGTTTCAGTGAGTATCCGTCGAGAAATACCACATGATGAGGTACTCGGCGCGATACATTCAGCAGACCTGCTGGTTCGTCCCACATATTTTGATGGAGACAGTCTCACCATTCATGAAGCGATTCAACTCGGCACGAGAGTTGTTGCTTCCGATGCCGCTCCACGACCTCGGGGAGTTCATATTCATCGTTCGGGCGATATCGGATCATTGAAGACTCGTATAATTCATGCTCTCAAATCCCGGGCATCCTACTGTTCTGAAGGGGATAATCAAGATCCGGTATCTCATATCGAATATGCCATCCGGGAAAACTGTGGAGATCTTTCTCCATGAGCTATATCTCATGGTATTCAAGGCAATGCATGAAATACGGTTTATCCATGATCCCCGCTTCACTCAGGATACCGGTGGGACAACATCGACGTATTTCATTTCTCGAGAAGAGCCAGTGGTGGAGCCGTGACCGGTTACATGCGTATCAACTGGAACAAATCAACAACATCCTTCGCTGGGTAGAGAATCATATCCCTTATTACCGGAGTATAAGTCCCGGTAATCTTCCCATCAAAAACATCTCCGATCTGCGACAATGGCCCATTGTTGACAGGCAGATCATTCGTGATAATCCGGTTTCGTTTCGGCCGACACACTGGCCGAAATGGCGGATACGCCATGGTACAACCAGTGGAAGATCAGGCAATCCCCTGTGCATACAATGGGAATGGCCTTCATCAGTGTGGTGGGAGAAGGCCCATATTATTCGTGCCTTTTCATGGGCGGGTATAGGACCTCGGACTTCCGTGGCAATTCTCCGGGGAAACAAAGTTCACGGTCCTCGGGGACCGGAAACCCGGTCTACCCAGTACATCCCGCATACGAACCGTCTGATACTTTCCCTGTTCCAATTGAACGAGGATACCGTCGCCCATTATGTTGAAAGGATGAATACCCATACCGTACAGGCCTTGCAGGCGTATCCTTCGGCCGCCCTACGCTTTGCCCGTCTCATCGAATACCGCGGATGTGAACCACCGAGATTGAGAGCCGTCTGTACCAGCTCCGAACAACTGGGATCTTCGGAAAGACGGGAGATTGAGAGATGTTTCGAAACGCGGGTATACGATCTGTATGGTCACGCCGAACGCGCCGTTGCCGCTGCGCAGTGCGAAGAGGTCGGAGACTATCATGTATTCGATGAATATGGCTTCCTCGAGATTCTCAATGAACACGACTCACCGTGCGCCGAAGACGAATTCGGCGAAATCGTAGCCACCGGATTTCTGAATCGTGCCATGCCGTTCATTCGATACAGAACCGGGGATTTCGCATCACGATCACGAAATACATGTTCATGCGGAAGACATCTGTCGCGTCTTTCTTCTGTTTCCGGTCGACCGCCGGAGTATCTCATCGACATACAGGGCAATCCGATTCCGGTCCGCATGGGCTTGGGACACGAGGCACTGAAAGATGTCCTTTCCCTACGGTTTCACCAGTCTCGCCCGGGATATGCCATACTCCATGTAGTTCCTCTCAGACATGATCGAATGGATATCATCCGTAAAGGTTTACTCTCGGAAATCACGCAGCGATTCGAATCGCGCCTGCATATCGAGATTAAAGGTGTGGATCGTATAAACCCGGGACCTGACGGTCGCCAGCGTCTTGTATATTACCCAGGTGATATGCACAAATAGACCAATGACACAATCAAAACGCCTTCTCATCATGAGTACGCTTGGTGTGGGAGATGTGCTCCTTGCCCAACCGCTTTTTCATGAAATTCGCAAATCATCTCATTTCGAGCGCATATACATACTCGCACGCCGTGGCCCACCGGCTTCTCTCGTCCGTAGACTCGGGATTGCGGATATAGTTTACGAATATACATCCGGAACAAAACAGCGGTTACGTCATGCCATGGGTATCGCTCGCTGGATACGCGCCCAGCATTTCGTCACCGTTTTGACTACCACCGGTATGAATCCATGGTATACAGGAATTATGGCTATGGTCAGCGGAGCTGGCACTCGAATCGGCGAGCGACGCGGGAGGATGCATTGGATCTGGACGGACGCGGTACCGGTTGAGGAACATTCTCACGTTGTTATTCGCAATAGAAATCTTGGTCGGGCGCTTGGAGTGGAACCGGGACTCATCCCGCGAATAGCCATAGAACCTCATGAACGGGAACGCGCCGAGGCAATGATTCCCAAAGCTGATAAAATCGTCGCCATTATACCGGGCAGCAATATTGAACTCGCTCATAAACGATGGCCGGTACAACATTTTCGTGATCTCGTCAGAGCACTCATTGATCGTCAAATTCATCCTATTATACTCGGGGGTCCGGACGAAGAACGCCTCGGTGCTGAAATTTCCGCCGGCTTTCCAATGGACAGGATCACGGATGTTGTCGGGAAATCCGATCTCGGCACAGCGGCTGCCATACTCTCATTCTGCACTCTCGCCGTGGGAAATGACGGAATGCTTCTACATTTTGCAGCAGCTGTGGGGACTCGAACGATAGCGCTCTTCGGACCGTCTGATCCCGCGGTTTATCGCCCCATGGGAAATGACCATGTCGTTCTTCAATCGCCGCTATCATGCGTCCCATGTTACCATCTTGACACAAGGGGTTGCATAAACCCCCGGTGTATGACTATTTTGTCTCCACAAGTTGTCATTAATAAGACCATTTCGATGGTGGGCGGATAAGGTGAACGGCCGTAGGAGTCGAAGCGCGGAAGTGAGGACTTTTTCGTTGACTTGGGCAACAACGGCGCCTATCATCCCTTCACCATTTTTTGAACCTCGAGGATACCTGCGCCCTCTTCAGCGCCTTAGAACCCGGAATTGCTCCTTACGAGGAGACTGACTATGCCACAAAAGCAGTTTAGCCCCCTCAAGCTCCTGAAACACCTGGATCGGGTTCAGGGTCTTATGGAGGGGAAAAACATTTATCCCGTAACCGTTGAATTAGACGCGAGCAACGTCTGTAATCACGATTGCATTTGGTGTACATTCGATACATACAGAAGCATCCAAAGCCGTCTTATGCCGAGAGAACTCATGTTCCGAGTCGTCCGAGAACTTGCGGACGTAGGCGTAAAAAGCATCCTCTGGACCGGCGGCGGAGAACCCCTGATCAATCCCGCGACTATGGATGCTATGGAAGAAGCCATTCGGTACGGAATGAAAAACGGCCTCTACACGAATGGTGCTCTCCTGGACGAAAAGAAAGTTGAACGCGTCATCGAATACTGCAGTTTTGTACGATTCAGTATCGATGCAGCTACGGCCAAAACGCACCATCACGTCCATGAGACCAAAACTCCCGATGAATTCGACAAGATTATAGAGAATATTCGAAGATTGATTGAATTGCGAAACAGTAAGGGTCTCGATAATCCTACCGTGGGATATTCGTTCCTCGTCCACAGCGATAATCTTAACGAGATCGTGCCGGCAGCAAATCTCGCGAAGGAAATCGGATGCGATTATTACCAGCTGAAGCCCGTAGTGAACTACGACGGTCCCCAGTTGACGCCTGATCTATTGACTGTCGCTGACGCGGAGATTGCAAAAGCTGAAAAGCTTGGAAGCAATTCATTCGATGTGATCAGTCTCAGCTATAAATTCAGTGATATTTCCGATCCACAAAAGCGGTATGGTCGAGACTATCGAACGTGTATCGGGCACGCATTTCTCGGAACCATAGCCTCTAATGGTGATGTGTTCGTCTGTTGTCATAAGCGCGGTATGCCTCGATTCAAGTATGGGAATCTGAACGAACAATCATTCAAGGAGATATGGGAAAGCGCGCAAAGGAAACTCGCCATAGACCGAATCGATGTATCGAAATGCCATCCCCTCTGTAAGGCGCATGAATTCAATAAACTCCTGCATCGAATGCGAGGAGCGGAAAAGCATCCAGACTTCCTGTAACCGCCTCTCAGTAAACGACTATGGGCGGATACACCAAATCCTTATCTGATTATTCGTACCTTCAATGGGACTGTGATTAAATGGAAACTCTTCTCTGGATATCCATAGGGTGCATTCTCTACGGGTATGTCGGCTATCCCTTGCTTATTACCATAATAAGTGTTGTTCGCGGCAGAGTTGTTCGTAAAAATCCCGACTACCGACCAACAGTAAGTCTTATCATCCCTGCCCACAATGAAGTAAAAGTAATCAGAAAAAAACTCGATAACGCGCTGACCGTAGATTATCCACGGGAATATTTGGAGATCGTCGTAGTGTCTGATGAGAGCACCGATGGCACGGATGAGATAGTCAAGGAATACGATGATCGCGGCATTCAATTGATCAGACTCGAACCCCGTGGTGGAAAGAACCGGGCAGTTAATTCAGTAGTGCCACAGGTAAACGGCGAGATCGTTGTTCTCTGTGACGCGAATATCATGTTTGAATCATCCGCCATATCAAAAATCATCGAAAACTTCGCAGATCCTTCGGTCGGTTGTGTCTGCGGGCAAAAACTCTACCGCGAAGACGAAGGGATGGCAACAGGAAAAGGTGAAGGTCTCTACTGGAAACTCGAGGAATACCTGAAACGACGCGAAAGCCTGGCGGGATCCGTTACCGGAGCGGACGGATCCATGTATGCGATCAGGAAATCATTGTTCAGGCCGTTTGATATCGCACTCATGGATGATTTGCTCGTCAGTTTGAATATTTACCATCAGGGCTTCAGGATTGTATCCGAACCGGATGCGCGTGCTTATGAAAAGGCGACGACGGTAATTTCAGATGAATTTCGTCGCAAGAACAGAATTGTGGCATCCGCAATACGCACGTATGCGCGCAATACCCATTTTCTCAATCCGTTCAAATCGGGATTGATGTCCTGGCAGATCTGGAGCCATAAATTCTGCCGGTGGCTCGTCCCGTTTTTCCTGATTGCCGCGGCGTTCGCGCTGATTAACCTCGTCACGCAAGAGCGATACATTTGGCTTGCCGTACTCTCGGCTCTATTCATTGTAACCGCGGTGGTGGGCGGGTTGATGCAACGGGAAGGAAAAGGGAGCGGGCTATTAAGTTTTCCATTTTACTTTCTCCTCGTGAATACGGCGGCCCTTCTCGGTTGGTTGAAATTTATCGGTGGGAAGGTGGAAACCACCTGGAAGAAACCGGAGTCCTCTCGCGTGTGAGGACGGTTCCCAAATCCGAAGTCACCACATCCCGATTTGAGGATAATCCGAATTCCGTAGATACCCGTTCAATTCGCATGTTCCGGTATTCCACCATGTTAGAATTGGGATTCTATTCAAGTATGACCTCAATCGCCATATGAGTATAAAGTCAGGTATTAGGTGGGAACTACCATAGATCCCGGGGAAAGACCTGTTGTCATACTGACCGTCCCGTTCGGTTCGGCGCATCAGAAAACCGCTGAAGCGATTCGGAAATCATGGAACCAGGCACATCGTCCTGCTCCGTTGGAAATTATTCGGCTCGAGGAGTATCTGCCTCAATCCGTTGTTTCTGTTTTCGTAAAGGGATACCTGGGGCTCATTACTCATATGCCCTGGTTGTTCAGAACCATCTATCGGAGGGCGCGAGAGCCGGGCGCAGGCAAAACAACGCTTCGTTTCGCTCGCATTCTTGCGAAACCCGTCGCTCGACGTCTTCTAAACCAAATCGGCCGCCAACCGGGAGTATGGTTATCGACTCATCCCATGACGAACAGTATCATCGGCGCCGCAATGAGGATCGGATCCTGCCGGGAGATCAATCGGGAAGCCATGGCCGTACTCGTAACCGACCACCACTTCCATGCATTCTGGTGCTATCCTGATACCGACATGTACTTCGTAGGACGAAGAAGGATACAGCGTACACTCATACATAGAGACATTCCCGCATCGAAGATACGATTCACCGGCATTCCCGTTGACCCCGAATTCATTAACCGGAAATCCAGGCTGGAGACGGAGAATGAACTTGGTCTTCCACCGGCGGATTACCGGATTCTCCTTATGGGAGGTGGTCTGGGGATTGGCCCCATCGAAGCACTCGCCCGCTCCATTGCTAAACTGAGAATACCCGTGCAATTGATCGTGGTAGCCGGACAGAATGCTCAACTGGTACACCGTCTCTCGAATATGCCGGATCATGTCATTGTGTACGGGTACACCAATTCTATCCCCGCTCTTATGTCTATCAGCGACCTCTGTCTCACCAAACCCGGAGGATTGACGCTGGCTGAGGCGGCAGCCGTTGGATTACCGACACTGCTATTCGAGGCATTACCGGGACATGAGGAGGAAAACAGAGAAATCCTCCTTCGTGGCGGCGCAGCGTATTGCCTGGGAGATCTATCCCGTGCATCTGATGTGATATCTGCCCTCATTCATAGACGATCATTCCTTACAAGACTTGGGCGAAGGATGTCAAAATCCGGGAGACCACATGCGTCATCAGATGTAGCCGACTCGCTCGAACAACTATGGAGGAAAGCGCTGAGATGACGGCCCGGCCCGTGATCAGTGAATACCGCCCGGAACACAGGCCTCTCATTCGATCTCTCTGTTGTGATGTCGCCTACGAAAGTGCACCGCTGGAGCAATGGCTTTCCATTCCGCGAGACCTGTTCGCGGATATTTTTACATCCTATTATACTGATTTTGAACCGGAGAACTGTTTTATCGCCACGGTGGATGAACGATTCGCCGGATATATACTGTTAACCCCTGATACGAATCGATACAACACGATATGGAGAAGACGAATTCTTCTCCCGGCATTCTCGAATATTTTGACGGGGAAAACCCATCTGCCGCTGTCTGTAATTCCTCCACTCATCTCACTTGGATGGGCTATATGCCGCTGTGGTGGACTTTCAGTCCCTTTGAAGCAGTACCCGGGTCATCTTCACATCAACATCCATCCCGATTTTCAAAAGAGGATGACGGTATCAATGGCACTTCTCAGTCGAGCATATCAACGCTTCATCGAACTCGACGTACCGGGAATTCATGGAATCGTGATGACCTCTCGGCCTCGTATGGAAGAAAAATTCCGCAGAATCGGTTTTCAAATATTAAAAAGATGCGATGCCCCCCGACCACCACGGAAGGCCGGAGATCGAAGCCGGTGGTTGATTATCGCTATGACTCGAGATCAGATACCGCAGACGATGCTGACACCATCGCGGTTCAGGAACTCGAATCGTACTCTTGCCCAAAGACCGACGTCCTGTTAGTTGTCCCAGATCCAAATCGTCTAAACAAGGGGGAACCTTTGAGGAATATTACCATATTTACTATCATACTTGGAATCCTTGCCCTCACAAGCTGTCAACCGTCGTATGACATGTGGAAAGCCGAACGAGATATGAAGAAAGGCCGCTGGGGCGAGGCTGAGTCACGGCTTCAGAAAATCGCCGATAATCATCCGGAATCCGAATGGGAACAACGCGCTCTCATGCTGAAAGGCTGTGCGGAGTTTCGAAGAGGCAAGCTCGACAAGGCGGAAGAGACTCTCAGCCGCGGAAAGGATTCCTATCCCGAGGGTGAATGGGCCGATGACTGCGAATACTATCTGGCCCGTGTTCGGTTCGAATTGGGGAATACCGAGGAAGCACTCGCTGGGTTTAAACGAGTTATGAGTGCATATGGTGATGATCCCAAAAGATCAAATAAAAAAATAATGGCTCTCGAGGAAATCGAGTATATACAGAAACAGAGATCTTCGCATGGAGATTCACAATAACATAAACAACCGACCTATCAAGAGCGGTCGATACCTCTGGATTCTTCTTCTGGCGGTTGTCGTTTATGCGGGTCTCTCGTTTTCCGCTGACTGGCACGAACTCACTACAGCCCTGCAATCCATGAAATGGGTATACATCCCTGCAGTTCTGACACTCGCCTCCCTGAATTACCTGGTACGTTTCGGAAAATGGCATTACTACATACGGCATCTCGGATTTTGTGTCGGACGCATAGACAATCTCGTCATTTTCCTTGCCGGACTCATTATGTCAATCACACCCGGGAAGATGGGAGAAGTATTGAAATCGTACCTCTTGAAAGTATTGGACCGCACTCCCATGTGCCGAACGGCTCCCGTTGTCTTCGCGGAACGATTAACCGATCTCGTGGCGCTTCTGATATTGACGGTCGTTGGAGGGTATGCATTGTCCGGAGCCGGAGGAGCTTTGGTCGCGGGGATGATTATCGTCATCCTAATTCTTGTCATGGTAAGTTCGGAATCGTTACATGGTCTGGTGCTGGGATACCTGCATCGTTTCCAACGGATACGGTCCTTTATTGTGAAAATCGAGACAAGCCTTGAATCCGCTCGAGCGCTTGTTGCACCGAAACCGATGATCCTTACCAGCGCGATATCGGTCCCGGCATGGTTTTGCGAATGCATAGGCTTCTGGCTGGTACTCAGAGCATTGGGTATACATGAACTTGGCATACTCCCCGCCACGGGTATCTATGCACTGGGAGCGGTAGTGGGAGCTTTGAGTATGCTTCCAGGTGGTCTCGGAGCGACTGAATTGACCCTGACGGGACTCCTGACCGCGTCCGGAGTTCCACAGGCAAAAGCAGTTGCCGCAACCCTGATCATCCGTGCAGCCACACTATGGTATGCCGTTATTATCGGTGCTGTTTTCCTCTCGATATTTCGCTATAGAGATACTCGTTCCTCGCTCGGTTCCGGGCATCTCCCCGTTGAGGAACATCCATGAGCGACAGGATACGGCGGTATCATGTAAGTTTCATGTTTTCCCTTCCACCGTTGGTGAAAAAGCTCGTCATGGGTACGGCGCTTATCTACATTTTCCAACTGCTTACAAGTCACCGGTGGGATTACCTGTTCGGGCTTAATCCCGTCCTGCTCACGGAAGGTTTGGCTATCTGGCAACCGTTCACGTATATATTTCTTCATGCCGGACCATTTCATCTCTTCTGGAATATGATCATTCTCTGGATGTTCGGATCGGAAATCGAACTCGCATGGGGACCGGGACGATTCGGTGTGTACTATCTGATATGCGGCGCGGGAGCCGGTATTATTTCGGCTATTCTCGATCCAACCTCCACAACAATCGTGGTAGGTGCATCGGGTGCTATATTTGGTGTTCTTCTCGCATTCGGAATGACCTATCCCGACCGGATGGTTGCGTTCATGTTCATATTCCCCATGAAAGCAAAGTACTTCGTTGCGGCCATATCCGCGATTCAACTTCTGTTCTTCGTCCGGGGTGGAGATGGAATAGTCGCGTATAGTGCTCATGTGGGTGGATTAATAACTGGTATACTCTATTTCTCGATTCAGCGGCACGGATGGAAAAACGTTGTTCGATGGACGGGCAGGGGGATTCGAAGGAAACGACCGGATCTTCGCGTCGTCTCTCGACATAACACCGTCGCCTCGCCCCGGCGAAACATGGAATCCGACACATCCGGAGTTCCCGAACCCGATATTGATCGTATCCTCGATAAGATTTCGGCTCTGGGTCTCGACGCGCTTACCGAAGAAGAACGGACGATACTGGAACAAACGAGTAAGAATCTCGGACGACGAAGAGAGGAGGATACGGAGCCATAATATTTTCCGGTATTCCACTACCTGTCCGTAGACCTAGAATACGTTTTTGGAGTACGGTTGAGGTATTGTATCGGAAGATCCATTAACGAATTCTGACCAAGGCAATTGTGGCTGGGCTAGTGGCTTCATATCTTTAGGTGATTTCGTACAACCCGATTCAGGACCGGCAGTCAGATTTTTGTTTTCATCGGGAATGTATCCAACTGGGAGAATTAGTGACTGCGCAATGATGAGGTCCGTATATATTTATTGAATCGAACACATCAAGGAGGGCGCTCATGAAATTGAAGCTCCTCATGGTTCTTTTTTTATGCACACTGGCCTGTATCAAGCCACGTTCGGGGGGAGATTACCGCGAGATAGCTGTTATTGCTGACGAACCGACCTGGACGGCCGTGGAATCGACGCTCGTTCTCTCGCTTGAGCGTCGTGTTACGCTCTTGGAGAAAGAGTCTATTTTCTGGGTACACTGGTATACGCCCGACATGCTGGAGACGGCGAGAAGGAGACCCGCTCTCCTTTTGCTGGGTACCGCAGATAACCCGGGCATTATCGGCAGGGCTATAAGCTCCATTGTCGGAGACAGTCTCTCTGCTATTGCCGAGAAGCAACCCTTTATGAAACTCGAAGATCCGTGGGCGCGGGGACAGAAGGCATTCATCCTTGTGAGTGAAACCGGTGAATCATTGAACAATACGATTCTCAGCGCGTCTTCGCGACTTTTTGATGAACTATACACCCATTATGAAACTCAGGTACGTGAGCGGCTCTACTATAGAGGTCCTCATCTTCGTCAGGCACAACACCTTCGTGATTCTTACGACTGGTCCATCGAAACACCCAGGCCATGGCAGATGATCGAATCCGATTCCACGAACCTCGTCCGATTTGTTAAGAGCCAGCCCGATCGATTCATGTTTATTTTCTGGACGTCTTGGGAGGATAGTACTTTCCGCGCGGAATACTGTCTAAAAAAACGTCGAGATCTTGTCTGGGAATACTATGACGAGGATGAAGTTGATGACGATCGTACGTACTTCACATGGACTGATTTTCAGGGCAGAAAAGCTCTGGAAATTACCGGTGCCTGGATAAACTGGAAAACCACATCAGGCGGTCCATTCAGAACGATTTGTTTCATAGATGAAATCCAGCAGCGACTTTACATGATAGATCTGTCTACATTTGCGCCCGATAGACCAAAACTCTATCCCATGACTCAACTGGGCATAATCGCGGAAACGTTTAGAGCAGGCAAGGAGCCTGGTCCGTTCGCCACTGGTGAGTGGTAGAAATTAGCGTGGAAGAGGGAAATAATGGCCACAACATCTGATATACGGAATGGCATGGTAATGGTTCACAACGGTGAACCATGGCTGGTGGTTGATTTTCAGCATGTGAAACCCGGAAAAGGCAACGCCTTTGTGCGGACAAGGTTGAAAAATCTTAAAACCGGACGAGTCCAGGACATTACTTTCAGATCCGGGGAAAAAATTGAAGATATCCGCGTCGAACGAAGAAAAATGCAGTATCTTTATAGAGCCGGAGATGATTTTTATTTGATGGATCTACAATCCTATGAACAGATTCCCGTTAACGCCTCAGTCGTCGGAGACGCGGCGAACTATATCAAGGAATCTGATGAAATCACCGTCGCATGCACGGATACCGAGGTGATTCAGGTTGACGCGCCCATGTTCGTGGAGCTCGAGGTTACCGAAACCGAACCCGGTGTACGGGGGGATACGGCAACCGGCGCAACAAAAAACGCCACTCTGGAAACGGGCCACATCGTCCAGGTTCCGTTATTTATCGAGCAGGGCGATATATTGAAAATTGACACACGGGACGGTCGATACGTGGAACGAGTTTCACAGAACCGTTGAACTATTTTTCGTGATCTAACGAGGTGGATGTTTATGGACGTTAAGGATATTGAACGATTAGCACGTCTGGTATCGGAGCTGGATCTTGGGGAAATCGAAGTACGTCGATTTGGAAAATCTGTACGTATATCCAGATTTATCGCAGCGCCCTCTTCTGCTGCCCATGGGAGTGCGTCGAGTTTACCGCCTACCGTACTCGACAGGCAGGAACAAATCAGGGAACTTCCTGCCGCGGATTCTGATCAATCTCCGTCAGAACCCGCAACACCACGGAACGAACTTACAAGCATCAAAGCGCCCATGGTCGGCACCTTTTATCGAGCCCCCGCGCCTGATGCTCCTCCCTATGTTGAAGTTGGCCAGATCCTTCAGCCCGGACAAACCATATGCATTATAGAAGCCATGAAAATCATGAATGAGATAAACAGTGAAATCCGTGGAAAAGTCGTATCCATAGATGTCGAGAATGCGGAACCAGTGGAATTCGGAACGGTACTCATGGAGGTTGACACCTCCATCAAGGCATAGTGCAGGAGACGATGTTTAACAAAATTCTCGTTGCCAACAGGGGCGAAATAGCGCTCAGGATAATCCGTGCATGCAAGGAACTCGGTATTGAGACCGTTATCGTATATTCGGAAGCCGATGCCGATACGCTTGCAGTTCGTTTCGCTGATGAAGCCCTTTGTATCGGTGCCTCACAGAGTTCGGAGAGTTATTTAAGCATGCCGAGAATTGTCAGTGCGGCTGAAATAACGAATGCCGATGCCATCCACCCGGGATACGGATTCCTCGCGGAAAACGCCGAATTTGCTGAAGTAATAGAATCATGCGGTTTAACATTTATCGGTCCGAAACCAGAGACTATTCGGGTTATGGGTGACAAAGCTCTTGCCCGTGAAACCATGCGTGGGGCGGGCGTGCCCGTTATTCCAGGAAGCGAAGGTTCGGTTGAATCCGCACTGGATGCTCAAAAAATTGCGAAAGACATCGGATTTCCACTTCTTCTTAAAGCAGTATCTGGAGGAGGAGGCAGAGGATTACGCATCGTAGAATCCATAGATCAGGTTGAATCCGCATTTACGTCGGCATCACGGGAAGCCGATCTGGCATTCGGCGATGGTAGGATGTACATGGAACGGTATCTCCGAAGTCCGCGACATATCGAATTCCAGATAGCGGGCGATGCGAAACGGTGCATTCATATCGGAGAACGGGAGTGTTCAATTCAGCGACGACATCAGAAGCTTCTCGAGGAATCACCTTCCCCTATTATGTCGCCGGAACTCCGGAGCACTATGGGCGAGGCGGCGATAAAAGGCGCGGAGTCAGTGGATTATCTGGGTCTGGGCACCATGGAGTTTCTGCTCGATCCAAAAGGCGAATTCTTTTTCATTGAGATGAACACCCGCGTTCAGGTGGAACATCCGGTGACCGAATGCGTGAGCGGAATCGACCTTATCAAACTGCAGTTACGACTCGCAGCGGGTGAGGACCTGTATCTTGACACTGACGATATCGCATTATCCGGTCATGCTATTGAATGCCGTATTAACGCAGAGGATCCTGACACGGGATTTACTCCGTGTCCCGGAACCGTTGAGGTTTTTCATCCACCCGGGGGACCGGGCATCCGAATCGATAGTCATATCTATGCCGGCTACCGAATACCTCCCCATTATGACAGTCTCATCGCAAAATTAATTTCATATGGCGAAAGCAGAGACGAAGCCAGACGTAGAATGCTCAGAGCACTGGACGAGTTCATCATAGAAGGGGTAAAGACAACAATACCCTATCATCAGCGCCTCCTGCAAAACGAATCATTTAAAGCCGGCGAATTCAGTACCGATTTCATTCGAACAATGGAACAGTAACATGCGTATCGATCTCGTATTTGACACGGCCGCATGCCTTCAGCGAGAGGATGAACGGGCGTGGGTTGCGGTAATCGATGTCCTGCGTTCAACCACCAGCATTATTTATGCTCTAAAGAACGGGGCTCGATTAGTCATGCCGGCACAGTCCTCACAGGAAGCTCTACGGATCTCTGAACATCTGCCACGCGAGGAACTGATTCTGTGTGGTGAACGCGACAATCAACCGATTCCCGGTTTTACATACGGCATTTCACCCGGTGAATTCACCGCTGATACCGTTAAAGGAAAAACGGTTATCATGGTTATGGAAAACGGTATAGCATCCCTGGTACGATCTGAACCGCATCTGCGATTAATCGTACCGTCTTTCGTGAATCTCGCATACACCGCGCGCTATATTTCGTCACATGCAGAGGATGATCATATGACTATATTGTGCAATGGGCGGAACGGGCGAGTTTCTCTGGAAGATCTGTACTGCGCAGGTATGTTTATTCACAAAATAGAAAACGTTTCCAACGCTACTGTCACCGGTAATGACGGTGTATACATCGCGAAACAACTCGCAATGTCGTTTGGAAACGACATATACTCGATACTTCAACAGACCGACGAAGGACGCCATTTATTCACTCGGGGGTATCAAGAAGACGTGAGGCTCGCTGCTCAGCATTCGATTATCGATTTAGTACCTTCCGCCCGGAACGGTGATCTCATCGCCGAGGAGGTGAAGCATGACAACTGAGCTGTTACATCAGGGAGCACGACTATATGCACGATGGCTCGCGCTCCAACTAGCGTTGAATCACTATGAACAGATCGAAATCGGTCTAAAGGAAGGCAACCTCCCGGCGCGATTGGGTGTTCATGTCATGGAAACACATAATATGTATAGGAGTTCGATCCCGGAAAACCTGGTTGAAGAGACAACCTACTTCAAAGACGCACTTAACGAAATCGTGGCGCGGGGAGAGAAGGTTTTTTAATGGTATGTAAAATCATCCCCATACTCCTTGTGATTGTAACGGTCGTTGCGGCACCCGCGCATGCGGATATTCGCGTCGCGCGGGTCGAGGGAGCCATTGATCCCGCAACTGCGGCGTATATCGTAGATACGCTTAAAAAGGCAGAAGATTCCGGGGACATCTACATTCTCGAAATCGATACTCCCGGCGGTCTCATGGAATCAATGCGGGATATAGCCTCAGAGTTCCTCAATACAACTGTACCCGTTATCGTATATGTTACTCCATCGGGCGCACGTGCCGCCAGCGCGGGAGTTTTTATCTCGGCCGCCGCACATGTCGTCGCCATGGCTCCGGGAACACATATGGGTGCCGCTCATCCCGTAGGCATAGGCGGAGCCAAGATGGATAGCGTAATGGCAGGAAAGGTTGAGAATGACGCGGCAGCCCAGATGCGCGCCATTGCTGAAAAACGGGGCAGGAATGCCACATGGTACGAGGACGCCGTTCGGAAAAGCGTATCAGCAACTGCGGAGGAAGCACTCGAACTCGGTATAATCGATATTATCGCCGATACACGCGCCGAACTCCTTGAGTACATCGATGGCAAACAGGTAACCGTAATAGATGATGAAATCCTGACAATTTCCTCGGAGGGCGAGACCGTGGTGGAAACGCCCATGTCATTTCGTTTCAAATTACTCCATGAATTGGCAAATCCGAACCTCGCTTATATTTTTCTATTACTCGGCTTCTACGGACTTTATTTTGAATTGTCCAATCCCGGAAGCATCTTTCCGGGTGTTGTGGGAGGCATTTTGCTTCTCCTTGGGCTCTTTGCACTACAGATGATGCCTGTGAACTACGTTGGTGTTCTCCTTATTGCCTTTGCGATGGTACTGTTCCTGGCGGAAATCAAAATTCCGAGCCACGGTCTTCTCACCATAGGAGGCGTGGTGGCTCTGGTTCTGGGGAGTCTCATGTTATTCGATACCACAGAGGCCTTATACAGAGTATCGTGGTCGGTACTTCTCCCGGCGGTTTTAATGACTGTAGCCTTTTTCATGTTCGCCGTGGGCATGGGGATTCGTGCTCAGAGAAGGCAACCAACAACGGGTCGCGAAGGATTGATCGGTTTGGAGGGAGAAGTCGTCGAGCCTCTAAACCCCAAAGGGAAAGTTTTTCTTAACGGTGAATACTGGTTTGCCGAAACTGACGGAGAGGAAATACGTCACGGTGAAACGGTCAGAGTTCAATCCGTGGAGGGCATGACCCTTCATGTAAAGCGGATTACCTGATACATTACACCATGGATTCATTCCAACCACATTCAGGAGGGATTTACCAATGCCGTACAGTATGACACTGATCGTCCTCTTTGTACTTTTCATTCTCGCAAATGCCATACGTATTCTTCGCGAGTATGAACGGGGGGTCATCTTCCGTCTTGGGAGACTCATAGACGCGAAAGGTCCCGGATTGATTCTTCTTATTCCCATCGTTGATAAGATGGTAAAAGTCAGCTTGAGGACAATCGCCATGGACGTTCCCCCACAGGACGTCATCACCCGTGACAATGTCTCGGTCAAAGTCAATGCAGTAGTCTACTTTCGTGTCGTCGAACCTGAAAAGGCAATCGTTGCCGTAGAAGACTATCTGTACGCCACCAGCCAGCTTTCCCAAACCACGCTGCGGAGCGTTCTGGGGGAGGCGGACCTCGATGAACTGCTCTCTGCGCGCGAAAAGATAAACAGCGAACTTCAGGCAATTTTGGATAAACACACGGATCCCTGGGGAATCAAGGTGTCCACCGTGGAAGTGAAGCATGTCGATCTGCCTACCGAAATGCAGCGCGCCATGGCGAAACAGGCCGAAGCGGAGCGAGAAAGACGCGCAAAGATCATAAGTGCACAAGGCGAATTCCAGGCATCTCAGAAGCTCTCTGAAGCCGCCGCGATTCTCTCGGTACATCCTGCCGCGCTTCAATTACGGTATCTGCAAACCCTGCAAGTCGTTGCAGCTGAAAACAACTCCACAACACTCTTTCCGATTCCAGTGGATCTGTTCAAACCGTTCATCGAAGGCTTCGCCAAGAAGAGTATCGAATAGTCCGGCGTGGCATCCATGAAGGTCACCCTGTCGGCTCTGAGGCGATTGCGGGGTGGCCTTCTGTTTATCAGCCTTGTCATCGCTTCATCAGGCGCCATTCTGGCGCTCCGATTGGATCGTGTTTCACTGGGAATTTCTCTTTTGGTGGTAGCATCCATCGGTCTTTTTCTTGCGTTCATCGCCGCTCTCCTGCAACCTTTTGTACAAAGAGAGAACCATCGTCGATTCAATCCACGCAGAAGGAGAACTCCGCCACATCGCTGAATTTATCGTCTCTTCAGTGGACTCCACAAAAAGACCGGCCTTCACATGTCTGCTGATTATTGTATTCGGAATGTGCGCTGCTCATCTTGGAATCATTGAAGCGGCTATCATCGGTGTTCTGTTCATCGGCTCACTGATCTTCATCCGAGACACAAAAAAGGATCGCGTGCTGATCCTGGCGCTATTTGCGCTGGGTATGTTCATGGATCGAAGCACGGAGATGATGAAGCCACCCCGGGATCTCCCCCTTCCCCCGACGATCTCCACCTTCGGAATAATCCAACAACCAATACGACGACACGATACATACACCTCCACGGATCTG
>Ga0180433_10002835_pt1 | contig 26179 bp, 29 predicted proteins | sample SS_ome_8_FD_132980 | JGI IMG/M metagenome (GOLD analysis project Ga0180433, IMG submission 132980) | Hypersaline lake sediment archaeal communities from the Salton Sea, California, USA - SS_1_D_1 metaG | ecosystem: Environmental > Aquatic > Non-marine Saline and Alkaline > Hypersaline >... | reverse complement strand
TTCCCTTTTAGCTCAATTATATCTCATTCCTATTGCGAAACAACAATTTGATATCGTTATAAATAAGGGAAGAAACCAGAAGTGGGGACGCTCTTTAAAAAATTTAGGAAGGAATGTAAAAAAGCAATGGTTAACATGGAGAGCAGAAGATGCGAAAGTAAAATATCTTGATCAAAAGTCCATAAAAGAGCTATTAGATAATTGGAGAAATAGATTCGCAGTTATTTTACTCATACCTCTAGGTATTGGAAGTTTATTATTCACGCCTATCACATATGTTCTTATAATTATGTGGGCAAAAATAATAATCTGGGATCGGAGTGATGTTTATTCATATGAAAAAATTGCTATATTTATTTCAATTATCCTAATAGGACTAATAGCAGTATTAACACCCTATTTTGAACTTGGAATTTATTCACAAATTGCAAATAGTCTTTGGACATTAAATATTTTTTATCTAATTGGAATTATAGGGGCCACTCTAATTTTTATGGTGAAATTATTAAGTCTACAAGGTGTATCCATGAGTTCTTATATAAAAAATAGAAGAAAAAGAAAAAAAGAACATATGAAAGAAGAGATAAAAAGTCTTAAAAAAGAAATAAAGAATCAAAAATAAGATTTTTCTAATTTTTATATTCAATTCCAATTGATAAAGGAAGATCTCTTGAAGAATTACCTGCCCAGATGGTAAAGGTTCCGTCTTCTGCAATAAAGTCATGCTCGGATTCAGAATAAAACTCAAACGCAGATTGATCTAAAGTGATCTTTGCGGTTTTGGTTTCTTCGGGCTCTAAATAAACCTTGTCGAATCCTTGAAGTTCTTTTGGAGGGCGATCTACAGAACTTTTGTCATCTCCTATATAAATTTGGACAATCTCCGCTCCGGCTACTTTTCCTGTATTCTTAACATCCACAGATACAGTGAACGAATCCTTACCTTGAACGCTTGCTTTATCTAGTGATATATTTGAAAGTTCAAATGTTGTATATGAGAGCCCGAATCCAAATGGAAAGAATGGTTCAATATTGTGCTTATCAAAATATCGATATCCAACATATATTCCTTCTTCAAAATAAATTTTCATAGCTTTCAAATCACCGGGGAAAGTCTTTTGAGATTTATGAGCTGGATGATCTTCCAATTTCTTTGGATACGTCACCGGTAATTTACCCGAAGGTGATACGTCACCAAATATTACTCTTGCTAGCGCATCTCCGCCCATCATTCCCGGATACCACGCATTAAGAATCGCAGGGACTTCATCATAGAACGTTGAACAATCAACAGGACTTCCCGCAACCAGAATAAGAACCGTATTCGGATTTTTAGCTACTGTATCGTTTAACAATTGGATTTGATCTTTGGGCAAACCATATATAGATCTATCCTTACCCTCAGTGTCTCCCTCTTTTTTAGATAAAAGAGCCTTAAATAATGATTCACCGTGATCAAAACCTAAAACTAAGAATATGATATCTGCCTCCTCTACATTTTCAATGATTTCTGCTTTTCCTGAGACGTAATTAGATATTCCCTCATATGGTGTTATAAACTTCGGAGGTACAACAGCAGAACTCCCTCCTTGAAACCGTTTTCCGAAGATCTTATCTGCGTTTGGTCCTAGAATTGCTATTTTTTTTATCTCATTGATATTTAGAGGTAAAATTTCGGGATCATTTTTTAATAGAATCATGCTTTCTTCGGCTATAAGTTGGGCAATTTTCTGATGTTCTGGAATGTCTAAAACTTTTGGCCCTAATTCTACTTGCTCGTCATCAACTAATCCAACTCGGATCATTGTTCTGAGAAATGGTCTAACAATATAATCTAAATCTTCTTCGGTTATCTCTCCGCTAGAAAGAGCCTTATGAACCTTCTTAGGGAGTAATGTTTTTGGTTTTATTGCTTTTAAAAACATGTATCCAGGCATATCAAGGTTTAATCCAGCCTTGATGCAACCTGCTGCTCCAGATGTTTTTCGAGATGCAAACCAATCTGTTACCACATGCCCTGTAAATCCTAACTTATCTCTCAACACATCTCTAAGAACATATTTATTCTCGGCACCATGAACACCATTTATTTTATTATAACAACACATTAATCCCCATGGATCCGCTTTTTCAATAATTCTTTTATAATTTTTAATGTATAGTTCCTGTAGTGGTCTTTCAGCAATTTCCGTGCTCATGGACATCCTCTTTGTCTCACTACAATTCGTCACATAATGCTTTATGCATGCAGCGGCTTTCTGCGATTGTACACCCTTTACGATTTCTGCCCCTATATCAGATGAAAGAATTGGATCTTCACTTAAGTACTCAAAATTCCTTCCACACAATGGACTACGAATTAAATTAACGCCCGGGCCTAAAATTTGATGACAACCAGTTAATTTTACTTCTTTACCAATGACGACCCCCATTTGTTTGGCTAGATCCTTATTCCATGTTGCCGCCAATCCGATTGTTGCTGGAAACCTTGTAGCCTTGGCATAATTACTTGAGTGATTGGCTACGCCCAAAGGACCATCGGTCATGCCAAATGCAGGAATGTTTAATCTTTTAATAGGATTAGCTGTATAAGCCCCCCGTCCTCTGATCAAAAGGATTTTTTCCTCCAAGGTAAGTTGGCTTAAAAGATCTTCCACGCGCACTTCTAATTCTTCATTTTTATCTAAATATTTAGCTTCTGTTCCCATCTTTACCACAGTTATTTGTTTTTTTTTATTATTCAACACCAAGTTTAATATTTAAATCTTTAAAAATCAATTGAATACATCGAAATGAGAGATCTTAAAAGTACGAAAAAAAAATTTCATTCATTTGGAATTCATCCAAGGAATTAAAAACTCACAAAAGAAAAACTCTTATGGTTTATTTGGTAAAAATATTTATTTATCGGTTAATTAATTCATATTAAAAAAGTATAACATTTAAAAAAATAACATAAATATCAATAAAAAATAACGAGGAATTAAAAAATGTTTCAGCAAGCTGGAAGAGGCTATGATATGGCAATAACGCAATTCTCGCCCGAAGGCCGATTGTTTCAAGTAGAATACGCAATTGAAGCAGTTCGAAGGGGTACAACGGCTATTGTATGTAAGAATAAAAATTCAGTAGTATTTGCGGTCGAGAAGAGATCCTCAGAACTTCAAGCAGATATGGAAAATTCTGAAAAGATATTTAAAATTGATGATCATATCGGCGTTGCCATTGCGGGTTTAACAGCAGACGCAAGAGTTCTAATTGATAGGGCTCGCGTTCAAGCTCAAGTGAATTTGTTGAGCTATGACGAAAAAATTAGTGTAAAAGATAGTACATTAAATATTTGTGAATATAAACAAGCATTTACCCAAAATGCGGGTGTTAGACCTTTCGGAGTTAGCTTTTTGATTGCTGGAATCGATTCAAACGATAAACCTTCCTTATACTTGACCGATCCATCTGGAGCATTATGGTCCTACTTTGCTTTTGCTATTGGTTCAGGAGCAACAGAAGCGAGAACCTTTTTAGAAGAAAATTATAAAGAAGATATTAGTGAAGAGGATTTAAAATTATTACCTTTAAAAACTTTAAAGCACTTGATGGGAGATAGTTTAAACAAAAATACGTGTGATGTTGCGTTTATATTAAAGAAAGATAAGAAATTTAAATTGTTAAGTGTAGATGAGAAAGAAGAATTATTAAATAAAATATAACCACACGTAAACATTCATGAATAAATCAAGGTATTAATATATTATCATAATCTTATAATACAAGACAAAGCATGGGTAAGGAAGTAAAGGGAAGTCATTCAATTAAAAAAATAGTGAAATCAAGGCGTGATTGACAGAGCGAGATTAAATTTAGGCAACTTTATTATTGGACGAATTGCAAAAGGCGGAAGGTCTTTTGAAATGCTCATGGATCCCGATAAAGCATGGGAAGCAAAAAAGGAAATTCGAGAGGAAATAAACAAACGATTGAAAACAAATCAACCTCGTCCCTCTGCAAGCGAAATCGTGAATAGTCCTAAAATTGATTTAGAATTAATATTTGAAAGTTTTATCGTATTTGAAGACTTAAAGAGAGGCCGAAAAGCCACTGATGGCGATATGGAAGCAATATTTGAAACAACTGATGGAAGAATTATAAGCGGGCACATCCTATTAGACGGAGAAATTCATTGGACTCAGAAACAGAGAGAAGAAGAAAGAAATAAGAAGTTAAAGCAAATAATAACCATTATAAGTAAAAATGCAGTGAACCCTCAAAATAAGAAACCTCATCCTGCTCAGCGAATAGAAAAAGCCATTAATGAAGCAAATATTAAATTCGATGGTATGAAAAGCGCCGAAGAACAAGTTGACGATATCGTCAAGCAAATTCAAACCATACTCCCCATTCGGATGGAACAAGTCGAGATGGCCATCAAACTCCCCTCCTCGTTTACTGCTAAAGGTTACAACATTGTTGCTCAATACGCACAAATTAAAAAGGAAGAATGGCAGAAAGACGGATCATGGGTCTCAATTATTAGTTTACCCGCTGGATTGCAGATGGAGTTAGTTGATAAATTGAATAAATTCACCCATGGAAGGGTTCAAACTAAACTCATGAAATCCTAACTGAATTTAATCTAGGTTTTATGTTATTTTTATGAAATTGTTAGGAAAAATGATCAATTAATATTAAGAGTGTGATAAAAAATGGAAGAAGAACAAGAGGTCGAGGATTTCGAAGAAGAAGGTGAAGTGACACGAGAAATCGTCGTACCTGGAGAGACATTAACAGAAGATGTAAAAAATTTTTATCCTGGAAGAGGAGCAATATTTAACAAGGAAAAAACGAAAATAATCTCCTTATCAATAGGATTAAAACAAGTTAGAAAGAATTACATGAATGTGATTCCCCTAAGAGGTTTTTACACTCCTAGAGCTGGAGATAAAATATTAGGAGTGGTTATCGATAAAAATCCAGTAAAATATAAATTAGACATAAACGCTAAAGATTTAGGTATGCTTAAGCCAAAAAATACCATAACAAGAGATAAAAGAAGTATGGGACGTGGAGGGCGAGGAGGAGGACGTGGTAGACCTGGCGATAGAAATAGTTCTAACGAGTTATCCACAGCTAGGTTTAATATTGGAGACGTACTCATAGTAAAAGTTCTCTCAGCAGATCGGTTAAATAGTCCAGAGTTAACTACTGTTGGAAAGTACTTAGGAAAAAAAATGGGCGGTTCAGTAATATCTATTGGTCCTCAATCGATTCCACGAGTCATTGGTCGCAGTGGATCGATGATTAAGCTACTTAAAAACTTAACAAATTGTACGATTTTTGTAACTCAGAACGGTCGCATCTGGATAAAAGGCGAAAGTATCGAAACAGAAAGATTACTCATAGAAGCCATTAATAAGATCGCGAATGAGGCACATACAGTAGGATTAACTGATAGAATACAAGAATTTTTAGAAACTGAATTAAAAAAAAGAGGTTTAAAATAAATGCCGTTAGTAATAAAAGACGAATATCCCGAGAAATTATTTAGGGAAGATGGTAAACGACTTGATGGTCGAGATAAATTGGAATTAAGACCAATTAAAATGGAAGTAGGTGTTCTAAATAATGCCGACGGTTCTGCTTACTTGGAATGGGGTAATAATAAAATATTTGCCGCCGTATATGGACCAAGGGAAGTACATCCACATCACTTAGCAAAACCTGATCGTGGAATTTTAAGAGTTTTTTATCGAATGACAACTTTTTCTGTTTTTGAGAGAAAACGTCCAGCACCTGGGCGAAGGGAAAAAGAGATTTCAATGATTATAGCTGATTGTTTAGAACCTGTATTATTCTTAGAACTATATCCTGGAACGAGTTTTGAGGTTTTTATAGAGGTTATTGACGCAGATGGAGGGACTAGATGCGCTAGCACCACGGTTGCAGCTTTAGCTTTAGCTGATGCAGGTATTCCGATGAAAAGTCTCGTAACTAGCCTTGCTATAGGAAAGATTGATGGAGAACTAGTAGTAGATCTATCAGGAATCGAGGATAAAGCAGGTGAAGCAGATTTACCATGTGCAATTACCTGGTATAATGATCAACTTTCGTTATTACAGTTCGATGGTGACATGACCCTCGAAGAGATGAATTTAAGCCTAGATTTAGCTAAAAATGCGTTGAAAGAAATATACGAAAAGCAATTGAATGCTTTAAAGAGCAAGTATATAGCAATTCAAGAAGAAACCCTAAAACAACAAGAAAATAGCACTAGTGGAGGCGAAGAATAAAGATGATGAATATAAAACGAGTGATTTCTTCAATCGAACGGAAGTACATAGCGGATAATCTAAAAAAAGAAGAAAGGAATGATGGGAGGGGCTTATGGGACTATAGAGAATATAATATAAATGCTAATACCATAGAATCGGCTGAAGGTTCGGCTGATGTGACTCTAGGAGATACTCGAATTATTACAGGATTAAAATACGAAGTTGGCACACCATTTCCAGATCTTCCAAATGAAGGAGTATGTACTGTAATGGCAGAATTACTCCCATTAGCATCTCCACTTTTTGAAAGAGGCCCTCCTAATGAACAATCCATTGAATTAGCACGTGTTGTAGATCGTGGCATTCGACATGCTGATTGCGTACAAACCGAAAAACTATGTATTAGGGAAAAAGAAGCAGTATATATCCTCTTTATAGACATGTATGTAATTAATCATGGAGGAAATTTAATTGATTGCGGAGGCGTTAGTGCCTTAACAACGTTGATTTCTTCTCACGTGCCTGAAGGAAAGTTAAATGATAATGACCAATTAGAATGGACAGGGAATTATCTAAACGGTAAAGTCATTGTAAACGAATTACCATTAGTCTTGACTTATGGTAAGATAGATGATGTCATCTTTTTGGATCCAAATTTATCTGAAGAATTGGTTTCCGATGGCAGAATCTCGATTTCCGTTACCGAAGAAAAGGTTACATCTATTCAAAAAAGTGGAGCTGCCACGTTTTCAATGGATGAAGTAAAGATGTTAGCTAATAAATCAATGGAAATTGGAAAAAAATTAAGAAAAGATTTAGATTTATGGCAATATCTTTTTGAAAAATAACACGCAATTTTATTTTTTTTTCTCATTTTGGTTTTATCACTTCGTACAATTCAAGTTTTTCGTAAAATTAATTTAGTTTTGATCATTTACAATCTCAAGTTAAAGATTGCTTTTGGAGAATGACATGGGAAAAAAGAAAAAAGTTTCTGTAGACGGTTCTTTTGGTCCAAGATACGGTTCTGCTGTACGAAAGAAATGGCGATTAGTAGTAGAAAAGATGAAAAGCGACATTAAATGTCCTCGCTGTGAATCAAAAGGGCATTTAAATAGACTTTCCACGGGTATTTGGCATTGTAGAAAATGTAACGCAAAATTTACTGGCGGAGCATATTATATTGAAACTCCCCGAGGTGCTGAATCCTTCCGAATAGCCAAGCGCAAGCAGAGAGAATTAGAAGTTACCGAATGAGTATGAGTAATAAAAGCATTTTTTCAATAAAATCAGAGGTACAACTTCAATTTAACAATTCTCAATTACGAGACATGGCATATAACTCTTTTTTACCAGAAATTAAGAAACTACAAACAAAAAGATCGAACGTAACGATGGAGAAAAGAGATAATTCGTTACTATTCGATATTGAAAGTACTGATATTACCGCCTTTAGAGCCTCTATTAGCGATATAATAAGCTTAGGAAAAATTGTTGAATCAACATTTAAACTCAGTAATCATTAAAATTTTATTTCTTGCAATATTTAACAAATATAATAAAAAAATTGAAAAGTGAGATATTGAATGGGAGTAAATGACTTACCTGAAGATGTTCAGAAAAAAATAATGGATTTGCAAAATCTACAAATACAGATACAAAACTTACAAAATACCCATAATTTTTTAGAAAATCAGAAACGAGAAACAGATTTAGCAATTGAAGAATTGGAAAAAGTCGGTTCTGAGGCCGTTGTATTTAAGTCAATCGGTGGTATAATGGTTAAAAGCGAAAGAGATAAGCTATTAGACGAAAAAAAGAGTTTAAAAGTCTCAACCGAAATGCGCTTAAAAACAGTAAAACAAAAAGAAGAGAGAAGTTTGCAAACCCTTGAAAATATGAGAAAATCTCTTCAAGCTGACCTTCAACCAAAATAAAAATTAGACCTATGTTAAAGTCTAAATTTAAAAACCTAATTACTTTTTTACAAAACAAGAGACTATTAATAACAACCCACGATTTAGTAGATATAGATGCTTTAACCTCATGTTTTGCTTTGAAGTATTTTATAAGTCAAGTCTTTAATGTTGAAGATGTTTGTGTAGCTTTTTCAGAGGTATCAAGACCTGCAAGGGAATTTTTAGACAAAATGAATCAAAAGTTTCCAGAATTTGATTTCTTTTTTACTGAAATGAAAAATTACCCTGAGTTTGAAGTCGTACTCATTTTAGATACAAATAACTTAGATCTTGTGAAATTCAAAGGTGAATTTACCCTACCATTTATCTTCATCGATCATCACACGGCTTCGAATAAACACTACAAACACAATTTGAATACATACAATATAATTAGCGAAAGATATGCATCGACAGCCGAGATTATTTATGATTTATATAAACAATATAATATTATATTACCAAATGTCATATCTTGGCTTTTACTTTGTGGGCTTTTAGTAGATTCTGGTACATTCAAGCATGGAAACAACGATACTATAAGGAGAGCGTCGGAAATATTAAATAATGATGTGGATATTCAGGAAATCTTTTCGATTCTCAGAAAAGATGAAAATATCTCCGAAAAAATGGCAAAAATAAAAGGACTACAAAGAGTTGAAATCATACAAGCAGGAGAATATTTAATTGCTAAATCTCATGTTAGTGCCCATGAAGCAACCGTAGCAAGCACTTTATTAAATGTTGGATTTGATGTAACCATTGTACTTGCTCAAAAAAAAGAGGAATTTAGAATCTCTACCAGGACTAGAAAACATATATGCATTAAAACAGGATTACACTTAGGAAAGATTCTAGATAATATAGCAGAAAGATATCAAGGAACAGGTGGTGGACACGATGGTGCTGCAGCGATTACTGGCCAAGGAGAGTACGAAATTATAATGGAACATCTAATCAATGAAATCAAACAAATATTAAAGAAAGAATGAAAACTATAAGAAGTAAGAAAATTAGGATGGCGGGAATATGGATTTAATAAAATTTAACAATTTTTCTTATCGTTACAAAGGAAACGAGGAATACGCGTTAAATGATATTAACTTAGCAATTAAGGAGAATAAATTCATTTTACTCGCCGGAGAGACCGGTTCTGGAAAAACGAGTTTATTAAGATGCTTGAATGGATTAATACCACAATTTTACGCTGGATATTACAAGGGTTCCGTTAAGATAGCAGGTCATGACACTGTTGAAACATCTATATCAAATTTGTCTACGATAGTAGGTATAGTATTTCAGAATCCAGAAAATCAATTAATTGCAATGACTGTAGAAAATGAAATAGCTTTTGGAATGGAAAATCTGGGCATTTCTCGTAATGAAATGATTAAAAGGATGGACGAAAGCGTAAGGTTAACTGAAATTGGACACCTCCTCCGCAAAGCACCTTTTGAATTAAGCGGAGGAGAACAACAGCGAGTCGCTATCGCATCAATATTAGTATTACAACCTCAAATTCTCATCTTAGATGAACCAACCGCATTGCTAGATCCCAGAATGGCACGAAAAATCTTAACTTTATTAAAAAAAATTCAGTCTGATAGCAAGATAACAATTATCATTAGTGAACATAGAATGGATTTAGTTCTACCATTAGTAGACGAAATTATCATGATGAAAGAAGGACGAATTGTTGGACATGATATTAAGGATAATATAATAAATGGGGATGATTTTAAGAATTTAAACATTAATCATCCATTAATTTATTCAATATTTAACGCATTAAAAGAAGAGAAATTATTGAGTAATAAAATTCCCGATTCTATACCAGAAGCAATCGAGTATCTAAATAAGATCAAGTAAAATGGAATGGTGATTGAAATTATTGATATTTTACCTAAAGTCTCGGCTACGAATGTGGAATACACTTATTCAAATAGTACATTAGCTTTGAAAGATGTCAATTTGAGTATAATGAAGGGCGAGCTGGTTGCAATCATGGGGAAAAATGGCGCAGGGAAAACCACGCTCATTAGAACCTTTAACGGTTTAATCAAACCTTCCAAAGGTAATGTCCTGATAGATGGGAAAAATACAAGTTCACAAACCATAGCAGAGTTATCAAAAAAGGTTGGAATCATATTCCAAAATCCGATGCACCAATTGTTTTCGAATACAATAGAAGAAGAAATTAAATTCTCTTTAAAAAATCTCGATTTAAGTGAGGAAGAAATTCAAACCCGAACCGACAACATCTTAAAGAATTTTAATCTTGAAAAATATCGAAAAAGATCTCCATTAAGCTTGTCAGGAGGCGAGACTAAAAAACTAGCAATTGCCACGATTTTCTGCCGAAATCCAGATATTTTGGTTTTTGATGAACCAACATTGGGACAAGACGCAAGGGAGATCGTTTTCTTCACGAATTTGATAAAAGAAGAAATGGACAAGGGAAAAACAATAGTAATTGTTACCCACAATATCGAATTTGCGATGCAACACGTGCCACGTACTATTTTGATGGCAGATGGAGGAATTATTGCCGATGGTCCAACAAGAAGCGTGTTAAATAAAGAGTTTTTAGCTGACAAGACTTCTCTTATTTTGCCACAAATCACTCAATTCAATCGTGCGTTACAAGAAATCGGAATCCAATGCCCCCCTAACATCAATTCGAGAAATGAAATGATCATGTTTCTTAAAAAACATTTAAAAAGTATGGGAATTAAGACAAAGGAGGAGGCTTAAAATTTGTCGTTAGAATTTCTGGAAGCATTTAAGTTCTTGAAAAAAGATACATTTCTACACAATTTAGATCCTCGTTCTAAATTACTATTTTCCATAATTATTTCAATATCAGCATTACTCTTTGACGAAATCGTGCCTCTATTCCTAATATTATTAAACCTTATACCAATAATAGCTTCTGGAAGGTTGATTAAAAAGTGGTTAAAAAGCGTACGTGGATTAACGTTTCTATTCATCATCATCATCATATTAAATACTTTCTTTTATGACTTTTCTCACGCAATTTCAATGATTTTAAGAATTACGATAATGGTGTCTGCATTTTCCATCTTTTTTCTTACTGTAGATCCTAACGATTTAGCGCTTTCGCTGATTTCCATGAGAGTTCCCTACGAATATGCATTTTCTTTTTCGCTTGCATTTAGATTTGTCCCCACCATTGCTAGAGAAGCCCAGAATATACAAGATGCGCAACAGAGTAGAGGTTACGAGATGCAAACTAGTGGAATAATAAACCAAATTAAAAATCTTTTCCCATTGTTAGTTCCCTTGATCATTTGTTCAATAAAGAGAGCTTTTAACGTCGCAGAAGCGTTAGAATCAAGAGCTTTCGGAAGTCAGAAAGAACGCACGTTTTTATACACTATCAAGTTTTCAATAAAAGATTGGATTTTTACCATTTACTTGCTATTGTTTTTAATGCTTGCTATTTATGTCAGCTTTAACTTCTCTCTAATGCCTGAATGGTTAATGTGGAGTTTACCCGTATGATTGTGAAAGAATTTACGATTGAAGATTTGACCATGAAATACAATGTCGGTATTAATCAAATTGCATTTAATTTTAACGATGTCTTAAAATCAAATAGATTGAAAAACGAGCAAGATGGTTTATCTTATTTGTTCAATTTAATTGACACGATACAAACTAAGTTTAAAGGTTCTACAGTGCAATTTATAAAAACAAAGTATGTTTTAAACTTAGAGCATTTGTTTCTAGCCTGCTATTTCGTGCAAAAAGCTTTTAATCGCAAAATAAATATATCCAACACAAAAAACATTGAATTATTCCTTTATTTGTCCGCAAAACGACAAATAAAAAGCGGAATTGATGCTTTTGGAATTACAGAAGAAGATCTAAAGAGTTCGATTTTGACATATTGCATTATTTCGTCTCTCAATGATGTAAATCAAATAAATAAAGAAATAATGCATCATGTAATTGGGAGCGAAATTGAAGTTAACCTTGAACAATTTGATGCTGAAAAATGTGAGGAAATCAAAAATTTCTTTGAAATCACTGATCATCAGATAGATATAATCTTAAAATCACATGGTATTACTAAAGATCAAGAGAAAAAAAAACCTGCTAATCAAGTAATAGCCATGCAAGATTTGATATGTGAAAAAATGTCTCTACTTAGCCTCGAAAAAACAAAATTCTGATTAATATTGTTGATACTCTGATTTTAAAATTTCTTCAGGTTTTAGAAAAGAAATTCCACAAGTATTACCTAAAATTTCAAACCTGATGTCTACATCAGGGTTCGTAAGATCAACATTGTTATCTATTTTATCTGCAATTATCTTAATGAAAGTTTCTCTTTCTATTAAATCGTTATTTCTGCGTTTCAGTGTAATTCTAAACGAATTTTCATCGCTGATAAATTCTTTATAATGGTTTTCTACGATTTTTGAAATAACTTGGATATTGGTTTCGCATACAAAATCGATTGGAATCATTTTTAAAATGTAACGAAAGAAATGTGGATCGTCTCTTCTAATATTTTTTACTTTCTTTATTACTTCTTTTGCGTTTAGGTTTGTTAGGGCTGTTATCAATCCTGAGACTTCTAAGTTGTTTATTATTGGATATTTATCTCCACAAGTTAATAGTGTAAACCATAATTCTGCAATTGCATTCGTCTCGTTAAACCGTGAAGTAGATATTAATAAGTTAAAATTTTTCATTGTAAATCCCTAAATTTCATTTGAAGATAATACATCTCGAATTTCTTCTTCGCTTATCTTACCAATTCTTAAAAAATTCACTTCCTCAGTAGAACAATCTACAATGGTTGTAGATATCTTAGATATAGACTTACCAGCATCTAAAATTAGATCTATAGTTCCTAAAAATGATTTTGCAACTTGAGCGCCATCAATTGAGGGCGGTTCACCAGAATAATTAGCTGACGTCCCTATTATGCCTCCAAACTGACCTTTCGATTTTAACATGTTTAATATTTTTAAAATAATTTCATTTTCAGGAACTCGAAGTCCAATAGTATTTTGATAAGCAGTTACCTCTGGATGAATGATACCTGTTTCTTTCTTTTTTAAAATTAAGGTAAGTTGACCTGGCCAGAAATGACTCGCTAATTTCTTTCCCACCTCGTTGAATTCTGCTATTTTGCTTGCTTCTTCATAATCAGAAACTAATAACAGAAATCCTTTACTACGATCCCTGAATTTTATATCATATAGTCTCTGAATTAATTCATGATTTTGGGGATCTCCTCCAATTCCATAAACGCTATTTGTAGGAAACGCTATTAGTTTTCCTTCAATTATGAAATCTACAGCAGTTTCTAAATATACTTCTATGTCTTCCTCAGTTTTTTTTGAAAACTTAATTAAAAATCCCATAAAAATTCATAAAGACTTATTAGTTAATCAAAAATATGAAAAAAAATATATAAAACTATTTTTCTTGGGCTCTTAACCTTGCTTTAATAATATCCCAATCATGATCTATCCGCTCTTGTAGTTTTATTAGGGCTTGTTCTGAAATATTTGAAAATCTCTTTTGTCTCGAAAGATAATCAACAAGAGGGGCTCGTTTTGAAGGATCTAATAACGACTTACTCTTTTTGTGAAGTGTCATTATACCATCTTCTATTTCATATAAAGGCCAAACACCTGTTTTCACGGCTAATCTTGCTAATTCAACCGTGTCTTCGCTTGGGTAATTCCAACCTGGAGGGCACGGTGCCAAAATATGGATATATTTACATCCTTCTATGGCTTTTGCCTTTTTATATTTTTCATAAATATCTAATGGTTCGCTTATCGAGCAAGTTGCCACGTATGGAATCTCGTGAGCTGCTAATATTGCTGGAAGATTTTTCTTAAATCTTTCTTTGCCAAACACAGTTGTCGTAGTTTTTGCCCCATGAGGTGTGCTTGAAGAACGCTGGATGCCGGTATTCATATAAGCTTCGTTATCGTAACACGTGTATATAATATTGGAATTACGTTCTGCGGCACCACTTAAAGCTTGTATCCCAATATCAGTCGTTCCACCATCGCCAGCAAATACTAATGTAGTCATCTCTTCCCAAACCTTTCCTGGAAATCTATAAGCTTTTGCTTTGTAAGCTTCTGATATTCCCGTAGCAGCAGATGCGCCTGCAGCAAAAGCCATGTTAGTAAATGGAAAGTTTGGAGCTGTTTTTGGCCAGAGCCCGATAACAACATTCAAACAAGATGCAGGAGTTACTAGCGCTGTGTTTGGACCAAGTGCTTTCATTGCCCATCTTAACGCAATTTCGAGTCCACATCCCGCACAGCATGAATTACCGGGTAAAAACCATTCCTTACACGCAATTTCGTCTTCTAAAGCTTGTTTAATCGTCACCATTTTTAATCAACCTCCAATTGACCATGCCAGAGAGTACCATGGAATAAATCTCCTGGTAAATCTCCAGTTTCGTTTATTTTTATTAGAATTTTAAGTTGCTCCTTTTGTTGTTCAAGGGTAACTTCTCTACCTCCTAGTCCACCCATCATTGGAAGGATTTTAGCGGTTTTTTCCTCGCCCTCTAGAGCTGTTTTCACTTCAGAACTAATAGGTCCTCCTGTGGGACTACCAAATGCCGTTGCTCGATCCATAACGCCAAGTACCTTTACCTTCTTTGCAATATCTATGACATCCTCTACTGGAAATGGTCTAAAATGCCTTAATTTCACCATTCCGACTTTATAACCCTCTTCTCTTACCATATCCACTGCTTCTTCCATTTGTAGAGCTAAATCTCCGTATATCAACATGCCCACTTCGGCATCATCCATTTTATATTTTTGAACCAATCCGTTTCCATAACTTCGTCCAAACGCTTTTTCAAATTCCCTTGCTGCAATTTTAATTTTCTCCTTCGCTTTCATGTGAGCGTCATGGATCTTCATTCTAAATTCAGAATAGAATCCAGAAGGCATTATTAAGTTTCCAAACATCATGGGTCTTTCTGGATCCATGAAAATATGGGGCCACCCCTCCTCGCCTGGAAGGGGGGGCAAGTACTTATCAACTGCTTCTTGATCTTCAATTATTACGGGTTTAGAAGTATGGGATAATATGAATCCTCCGTAAGCAACAAATTTTGGTAATAAAATTTCGTAATCTTCACATACTTTATACGACATCAAAATTTCATCGTAGATTTCCTGATGAGTTGCACAAAAAGAACTCAACCAGCCTGTATCTCGCTGGGAGATGACATCGGTAAAATCTGCCCAAATATTCCATGGTGGAGCAGGACCTCTTGACGCAATAGCAGTAACAATTGGAAGCCTAGTTCCTGCTGCCCAATGAAGCATTTCATTCATGTAAAAAAGCCCTTGTCCCGATGTTGCCGTGAAAGTCCTAGTTCCTGTCATGCTCGCTCCAACCATTGACGCCATTACGCTATGCTCGCTCTCAACTTTTATATATTGCGTTCCAGGCATCATTCCACTATCCACAAATTCAGATAATTTTTCAACAACCGTTGTTTGTGGTGTGATTGGATATGCACTAATTACTTGTACCCGTGCTGATTTAGCGGCATATGCAACTGCAACATTTCCTTTGATTATTTTTGTTTCCTGGTCTTGCACGATATCTTTTATTACCTTACTCATGGGTTGAATCACTCTCTCTTTTCATTTGAATATTGTTTGTTGGGCATTCTTTTGCACAAATCCCACAACCTTTACAATAAATTAAATCTATTTCAAAAGATCCATCCTCTTTCTTTATGATTGATCCTTCAGGACAATACATCCAACAAATACCACATTTATTACATCCTTCTTTATCGATAACGGGTCTAAAAGTACGCCAATCGCCTGTTATTCCTATCGCACCGTCAATAGGTAATGATATGGGAATAGGAGGTAATTCTTTCCAGTTTTTATATTCTTGGATTTTTGGCCTCTTTTCTCTAGATTTATTGATATCCTTCCATTTTTCAGTATTTGACATTTTCAAACCTCCTTAACAGATTCATACGCATCGGTGGCTACCTTCATGTTTTTTTTTAGCTTATTATCTCCAAACTCTTTTTTCAACACTTTTTCCATGATTTCAAGATCATAATAACCTGTAACCTTTCCGAACGCTCCTAACATTGGAATATTTAAAATAGGACCACTTGAGTGCATGAAATCCCTATTAATGCATATCCCTGTAGCATCGACAATATTTATTTTTACATTGTCAGGAAAATCGCTCGTGTCAATAGGAGTAGGGCTATTAACTATAAGTATTACTCCTTCCTTGATAGTCTCTTTTATTCTTGGAATATCTAACAGGGAAGTGTCAAAAATAATCATGTAATCTGGTTCTTTAACGCTATCATAAGTTTTTATCTGTTTATTCTCAGATATTTTGGTAAACGCCATAATAGGGGCGCCTCTTCGCTCAGCACCGATTATGGGTATCGCGATAGTGTCCTTAAATCCTTTTTCAAAAGCCATTTCAGCTAATAATTGGCTGGCAGTTATCGCAGTTTGACCACCTCGCCCATGGAAGAAAATTTCAACTATTTCTTTACTTTCTAACAATTTTATCCAACTTTTTCCTTTTTGATTTTTTACCATCACCAACCAACCAATAAAAAACAAGTAAAGTACATTTTATTGGTTGTATTCATAAAATTACAACTACTTGTACTACTAAAAGTAAAATAGCTAAAATTAATATAAAGTTTAATATAGTTAATCCATTATTTTTACCAGTTTTCTTTGAGACCATGGAAACATCCGACTTTATATTAATAAAAATTTTTTTTGAATATGAAATATTTTAATAACTCAAAATATACAAATATTAAAAATTTTTCGATTAGAAATAATTATCTCGAATATTATAATAAAGATTTAATATTAGATAATAGACATTTAAAACATTTCAATATTAACAATGTCAGAAAAAGCTAAAGAAACAGAAGAAGAATTCTCGTTCAAGTGTCCTACTTGTAAGAATGGAATAATTAAGATTAATAAAACTATATACGACTCACAAGATGGGGATAAATTGCTAATTTTAAAATTCGAGTGTAATGAGTGTAATTTTACTAAAAATGATATTATTCCAATGGCCACCAAAATGATTCCGGGAATTATTACATTAAAAGTGAAAAATGAAAGAGATCTTAAATCAAAGATATATCGATCACCTACAGGCAAATTAGAAATTCCTGAATTAGAATTACTAGTTGAACCTGGACCTAGAGCTGATTTCTATTTCACGAATGTTGAGGGAATATTAATAAGGTTTGAAAGAGCTGTTAGGATTTATAGGAACAATCTTGAGAAAAAAAATCCACAATATAAGGATATTGAACAAATCTTAGTTGATTTAAATAAAGCTATGAAAGGTGAATTCCCATTCACGTTGAAAATAACGGATCTAGCTGGTGGAAGTTATATCATACCTCAAGAAGAATCCCATTACTCTTTCGAATCCCGAGAATATGAAAGAACTAATAATGAATTTAACTTATATGATTCATAATTTTTTTAAAGCAACGTGCTTAAATTATTAATCAACACAAGTAAAAGAAAACTTAATTGAGTGATATTATGGTAATTAAGAAAGTTGGAGTTCTCACTGGAGGAGGTGATTGCCCTGGTCTGAATTCTGTTTTGTATGGAATAATGTTGAAAGCTTTTGACGCCGGTATAGAAGTGATAGGAATTGAAAGAGGATGGAAAGGTGTATTAGAGAACTTAACAATGCCTCTTAATATCGCAGAACACGACGATCTCCATACAATTGGGGGTACATTTATTTATACGAGCAGGACAAATCCTTTTAAGGCGATTCATAAACTAAAAACTGAAGAAGAAAAAGAAGAGTTCCGTAAAAAAATAGCCCATGAATTAGCTGCTAAAGTTAAAGAATTAGGCATAGATGCATTGATCACAATTGGTGGTGATGATACTAATGGAGTTAGTGATGTCATGTATAAATACGCAAAAGTAAACGTGGTAGGATGTCCAAAAACAATCGATAACGACTTAGCGGGAACTGAGTACACATTTGGTTTTTGGAGCGGTGCACAACTCGCATCAAATGCTATGGACAATCTCACAACTACGGCACGTTCGCATCAGAGAGTGTTTATTGTTGAAATAATGGGCCGAGATGCTGGTTTTTTAACGATGTACAGCGGCCTTTCAGCAGGAGCAGATATAATTTTGATTCCTGAGACACCGTTCGATTTGAAAAAGGATGTAATCAAGGTTCTCAAAAAACGAGTAAATGCTGGTTATAAATATCATATAATCGCATGTTCTGAAGGAGCTTACCCACAAGAAGAATCATTAAAAAGAGATTTCAAGACAATTACCCAAGAAACAATCGATAACTTGCCAAAAGATGTGTTTGGTAATCCTGTTTTACCAGCGTTAAATATGGCTCAAGTACTAGTAAAAGAATTGAATCTTAGAGAAGATCTTAAAGAGGAATTTTCGAAAAACGGAGTTGTCTATGAATGTCGTAGTGTAGTTTTAGGGCATACAATGAGAGCTGGAACACCGAATGCATTTGACAGGATCTTGGGTTTAAGATATGGTTTAGCAGCAATGAACCTCGTTATTAATGAAGATTTTGGTAAAATGGTTGCGCTCAGGGCAAACAAAATTGTACCTGTCCCACTCTCTGAAGGTGCTCAAAAGAAATTTATTGAAAAAGACAGCGATTTAATAGAACTCCGCAATTTAATGGTAAAAATTCGATATAAATCTAAAAAAAAATAACCTCTTTTTTTATTATTAGATATAAAAGGATTTAACCATAGTGTTTTTCTTGCTCGGCTTCACTATCGATAGCATCTTGTTCAACATCTCTATCAAACCACTTCTCGCTCAAAAGTTCCTTGTAATATTCATGTTGTATGATCATGTTCATGATTTCTGTGGTACCAGTCCAAATCTCACCTATTCTTGAGTCTCGTAATATTCTCTCGATTGGATACACTGTAGTATAACCAATACCACCCATGACTTGCATTGCGTTATTAATTACTTTCCAACATGCTTTAGTAGAAAACTTTTTAGACTCAGAAACTAACCTCCTCTGTAATGGAGGAGGGGCTCCAGCATCTATGGTTTTTGCAGTGTTTAATACAATCGCTCTTGCTGCATCTAATAAAGTAATACTATCTGCTATCTTGAAATTAACCGCTTGGAACCTACTTATGGCTTGACCAAATGCTTTTCTTTTTGTTGTGTATTTAGTTGCTATATGAAGGCAAGTTCTTGCTGAGCCTAATCCTCCAGCGGCTGTTGTTAATCTCTCTGGGACCATCATTTGATAGAATATTAATCCTCCAGCGCCCTCCTTCATTATAAGATTTTCTTTCGGAACTTTTACATCTGTGAATTTAATCCTTGAAGCTCCCCCCCCTCTAGTACCTAATAAACCAAACAAATATTCTGTACTTACTCCCTCAGTCCTATCTACAATAAAGAGACTAAGTGACTTATGCGGATCAGCCTTTGGATCCGAATTAGTTTTCGCATATGTTAAAAAGAAGTCCGCTCCTTCTCCTCCAACCACAAATCTCTTCTCTCCATTCAAAATGTAGTGATCCCCTTCTTTTACTGCGGTACAAGTTGCTCCAAAAAAATCTGATCCTCCCCTTGGTTCGGTTAATGCTTCAGCAGTGAACTTTTTCCCTTCACACATGGGTTTTAAGTAGTGCTGTTTTTGATATTCAGATCCAAACATGTTCATTGCCTCCCCAGTAATGATCGGTAACGAATATAAACACGGAAGAGAGCTCCCCAAAACACCGATTTCCTCAAGTCCCACTACTTCGCATTCCCAATTTAATCCTCTTCCACCATATTCTTTTGGAACTCTAATGCCAATAAGATTATGCTTTCCTAAGTTTTGTAAATATTCAGTAGGATATTGAACCTCATTTTGATCCATTTGTTTAATTAGAGAAGGTGGAATTTCATCTCGAACAAATGCTCTTACTTCTTCTTTAATTTTTTTAGCTTCTTCACTGATAATGTAATCAAACATTTACTAATCAACTTCAAACAACATTTATGATCAAACATTATAAATCTTTGTTAAATTTTAATTCTAACTATAATTAAGATGATGTCTTAGGGGATTAACTTTAAAAATTATCGTTGTATGACTAGTTCTATAACAAGCAATGTAAAACTTTAAAAAAGCAAAGTACATTATACTTTTATTTAATCTTGAGAATGAAAAAATTACATGAAATGGAATAAAATATTATTATTAGTTGCAAATTATCGAACCACGGGGTATGATTTTTATGACTCTGCTTTTCCTCCTCTAGCTCTCGAATATATTGCAGCTTATGTGGAAGACTTAGTAGAAATCAAGATTCTTGATTCAAAAGCAGCTAATTTATCTCATAAACAAGTGAAGAAGGAAATTGAAAAATATCAACCTGATTTAGTTGGACTAACTGTACCCGTAACGAGTGCTATTGAAGATGTCTTGAGTTATGCTAAGATAGCTAAGGAGTATGGTTGCATGACCGTAATTGGTGGTTGGCATCCAACTTTAGCCGTCGAACAAACATTATCTTCTCCCTGGATTGATATTGTAGTAAGAGGAGAGGGTGAATTCACGTTCCGAGAATTGATTGAAACAGGCTCTCCTGAAAATGTGAAAGGGCTGTCTTACAAAAAAGATGAACAAATGATACATAATCCTGATAGACCATTCCTTAAAGATATAAACGAATTGAAGTTTCCCGCCAGACACTTAGTCAAAGATTATAGATATAAGGTTTTCAACATGAACTGCGATGCAATCGAAACATCTCGTGGATGTCCACAGGGATGTAAGTTTTGTAGTACTCACGTGGTATATAAGCGGAGTTGGAGGCCTCGATCAGTTGAAAATATCATTCAAGAGTTAGAAATTGTTTCAAAAAACAATAAAATAACTGATGTATTCTTTGTTGACGATAATATTCTTGTTGATATGAAGCGTATACGAAAGTTATGCATTGAAATTATCAAGAGGAAAAGAGAAGGAAGAATCAAGGATTTAAAGTTTTTCTTCCAGGGTAGGCTCGATTCGATGGCAAGACACCCAGATATTACAAAATTAATGGGAGAAGCAGGTTTTTGGCTTGTATTAGTTGGTGTAGAGGCAACCGATAATAAAACTCTTGAAAAAATTGATAAAGGATGCAATATCGATAAAATCAAGCAGGGAATTGAAGCTTTACACGATGCAGGTATTGTTGTTATGGGGAATGTCATATTAGGTGTAGATCTCGAAGCCTCAATAGACGATATATTAATTACTATAAAAAAAACGAATGAATTGACATTGGACCTTCCTAGTTTTACCTTATTAACCCCTTTTCCATCAACCGGATTTTACTCAGAAATGAAGGAAAAGAATTTGCTACTCTCAGAAGATTATTCTAAATACAATTGGCTAACACCAGTAATTAAAACGCCAAACTTTAGTCCAAAAGCGTTAAGAACGCTATTATTTCTAGGATTTTTTAATGCTGGTTATTATGCAGGTAATTTTCCCAATAAATTAGAACTATTTAAAAGAACTCTCAAGTCTAGAGGGCTGAAATATATCCGAGATCCAAGAAGAATTTATCGAACGGCTCGCGCTTACTTTTCTTGGAGAAAAATTGTTAATACTAATTTAAAATCATTGGATAAGAAAGTAAAGAATCAAATAAGGCATGGAAGTCTTGAAGAAATGAAAGAATTAAAAAAAGCAATTATAAATGGGTAAATCACTCGAAATGCAATCATTATCTATAGCAGAAAAAAAAAAAAGGATTGAAAGTAATAAACAACTTTTTAATTGGAACAGAATCTTATTAATTAAACCAAATTACAGATCTGACGGTTGGGATTATTATAATTTGGATTTCCCTCCCATTAATTTAACATATATTGCTAGTTATTTATCTGATTTGGATGTTCAAGTTGAAATATTAGATACAAAAGTAAATGATTTGAATTTCAAGCAAATAAAGAAGAAAATCAAAAAATTTAATCCAGATATCGTTGGTATCTCTGTATTCGTTTCAGCAGCATTAAAAGCTAGTTTATCAATAGCTGAGATAGTAAAAACGATAGACCCAAATTGTAAAGTTGTTTTTGGCGGAAGACATCCAACTTTTGAACCTGATGAGACTTTAAAATCTATACATGTTGATTATGTCGTGAGAGGAGAAGGAGAATTGACTTTCAGGGATTTAATATTAAATGGATCTCCTGAGAATATAGAAGGGATCTCGTACAAGGTTAATGATAAAATAATCCATAATCAAGATAGACCATTAATTAAAGATTTTAAAAGGATTAGAGTTCCAGCAAGGCATTTAACATGGAATAACAAATACAAGATGCTCACTGTAAGATTAGAGACTGTAGAAACTTCACGAGGGTGTCCCTATTCGTGTAAATTTTGTACGACACACATCTTTAATAATAATATGTGGAGACCAAGACCTGTAGATTCGATAATTACAGAATTGAAGATGATTTCACATAATAGGAACATCACGGATATCTTTTTTGTAGATGATAACTTAACTGCAAACACTAAGAGAATTGAAGAATTGTGCGATAAAATTGTTGAATGTAAAAATAAGAAAGAAATTAACGATTTCAAGTTTTTTGCCCAATTACGAGTTGATTCAATCGTAAAATCACCTCAAATGGTAAAAAAGATGGCTAGAGCAGGATTTTGGGTCGTTTTCATTGGAATTGAAAGCGTGAACGAAGAAGCCCTTAAAGATATGAGGAAAGGCTTCTCATTTAACAAAGTCCTAAGTGCATTAAAAATTTTACACCAAAATGACATCATTGTCATTGGTAATTTAATCATTGGTGTTGATCTAAACTCAACTGAAGAAGATATTAAAAAAGAAATACAGTTCATGAAAACTGTTGATGTTGACATCGTGAGTTATGTGATCTTAACCCCCTTTCCAGGAAGCGAGACTTTGAAAGAATTAGAGGCAGAAGGATTAGTAATTTCAAAGGATTGGTCCAAATACACTGTATTCGATCCCGTTATCAAGACGCATCAACTAAGCCCGAAAAAATTGCACGAATTGTTATATTACTCATTTAGAGAACTTAAATATATTAACAACCCTAAAGGATTAGCAAGCCGAGTCATCAAAACTCGGGGGCTTTCGTTCGTTTTAAATCCAAAACGGATGCTATCGTTAATACATTCCTTTTTACAAGTAAGAAAGCTTTTCAAGGAATTTTAATTGTGCTTTACTTCTTTATATATTACTGAAATATGCGTTAGCATATTTTCATGATATAGTTGAAAAATCTTGAAACAATGATTTCACGAAGTTAATGAATTATTGAAAAAATGTTAAAAAGAACTGGATGACTCTTCTTATTTATTGTGTCTAATCAATTTTTTTCAATTCATACTCTCACGCCTTGGGATGGTCTTAACACGAATCAATTAACGCAAGTCAATTTATTATCCTTAAAAAGCGTATTTGACTCGTTTCCAGTGATTGAAAAAAAGTTTTTCAGCGATTTAGCTAAAAATACCGCTAACAACGCTCATTACTCATGGTTACTCAGCATCAAAAGAATTATAGGACCAAATAATGAGGATTATGACATAGCCAACTTCAATTTTGTGTGGGCGATGGATGATCAACGAAGAATGTATCAATTTCTATTCCAAAAGGTTGGTAAAACAAGAGAAGCATCACAAGGAGTATTGGCAGCTTTAGCACCTCCAGAACTTGCAAAATTATTCGTAGATTACGAAAGTAAAGCAATAGTTCGCATTTTATCGTTGTTAAACAATACGAATAAGATCAAATTCCTCCTGATTTTAGGTCCTAAAGGAAAATCAATCGCAGAAGAAAGCCAACTATTTCAATTTAAAAAGAAAGATGCTGAGAAATTGAAATACACGAACATCTTGAAAAATATGCCGAACATTCAAGGTCAATGGTTTCCAACAGTCAAATTTCGCTGTTCCGTTTGTAATAATGAAATATCAATGGTACAAAATTATGCCGTAGTTGGAGTTGACAGCCTCGTGTGTCCCCGGTGTGGACAAAAAAAGATGACCAGATATTAAAATCTAAATACGAGTAAAATAAAAAAAGATGATATAAATGTATGTTGCTGCTCTCGATTTAGGAACGACAGGATGTCGCACTTTTATTTTCGACTTGAAGGGAACGATAATTGCGAGCGATTATCAAGAGTGGAATAGTTTCTTTCCATCCCCATCTCATGTGGAACAAGACGCTAAAGTGTGGTGGTCTTCAATTAAAAAGACCATAACTAATGCCATTAAAAAGAGTGGAGCCGATAAAGCTGAGATTAAAAGCCTCTCAGTTACAAATCAACGGGAGACAATCGTGCCCGTTGATAAAGATGGAAATCCCCTCCATAACGCTTTGGTTTGGCAAGATAGACGCACTACTGATCAGGTTGAATATATAAAACAAAAGGTCGGAATTGATAAAATTTACGAGACGACAGGTCTCACGATTGATCCTTATTTTTCTGCCACTAAAATTTTGTGGTTCAAGGATAAAAAACCAGACATTTACAATAAAGCTCATAAATTTCTCTTGGTTTCGGATTTTATAATTCATAAACTAACAGGAAAATACGTAACTGACCATTCTAACGCTTCAAGAACGATGTTGTTTGATATTAATGATTTGAAATATTCAGAATTAATTGCTTCTGAATTGGAAATTGATCTTGATAAAATGCCCGATACATTAGAAAGTGGTGTTAATATTGGTAACATAACTACCAATGAGACGGATTTTGATAAAAATACATTAGTTATAACAGGTGCAGGTGATCAACAATCCGCAGCTTTAGGTGTTGGTGTAATAAAACCGGGAGATATTAAATGTACGACCGGTACGGGAAGTTTCATATTAGCATATCTAGAAGAGCCAAAATTTGATCCAGAAAAACGAGTGTTATGTAGTTGTCACGCTATTCCGGGGACGTGGGTTCAAGAAGCTAGCATTTTTACCTCGGGTGCCGCTCTCAAATGGTTCAGGGACGAAATTGGTCACGAAGAGTGCGTGGCTGCAAAAGAAGGACAAGATCCCTACGTTATAATTGATGCTGAAGCGGAAAAATCACCAATCGGATCAAATGGATTACTCCTGCTCCCTCATCTAGTTGGTGCTGGCGCTCCTTATTGGAATCCCTACGCAAAAGGAGTTCTATTTGGACTCTCGTTAGGACATGAGAGAAAAGACCTATATCGTGCCGTGCTTGAAGGTGTGGCTTACGATGTCAGGAGGAATATAGATGTATTTAGAGCGCTTGGCATCGTTCCTTCAGAATTAAGACTAACTGGAGGAGGCTCTCGTTCGAATTTGTGGAATCAAATTTATTCTGATGTGTTAAATGTCACCTGTGTGAGAAATGTCATCGAAGAAGCGACTTCCCTAGGTGCTGCGATACTGGCTGCTTCTGGAGCAGGTTTATTTCCAGATATAGCGAAAGCTGCTGAAAATTTATGCAATATCGATCAAAAATGGCATGCTGATAAAGAGAGACACGAGTTTTACGAAAAGATTTATCAATTTTCTTCTGAGCTATATAAGACTATAAATAATAAGGAGTTATACAATACTTTTGGGGAATTATTCTTAGATTAAAATTAGCAATGCTATAAGCGCGCTTACCATTTTTTTTATCTACACTCTCCTATTTACTCGATAATTTATTTATACTAAAAAATAAATACTCCTTTTTCCATATGTGTATGTAAGCAATACAAAAAAAAAAATAATACTGTAGTGTGATATTTGAATGGAAGAACAAACAAAACCTACCTACTCGAAGAATCAAATTACTGCTGCTAATGTTTTTTACATCATATTTGTAGTAGCATTTATAGTGCTTATAGTTGGCATAATGTGGA
>Ga0180433_10002834_pt1 | contig 26182 bp, 22 predicted proteins | sample SS_ome_8_FD_132980 | JGI IMG/M metagenome (GOLD analysis project Ga0180433, IMG submission 132980) | Hypersaline lake sediment archaeal communities from the Salton Sea, California, USA - SS_1_D_1 metaG | ecosystem: Environmental > Aquatic > Non-marine Saline and Alkaline > Hypersaline >... | reverse complement strand
GCGCTGGAGAAGCTCAATCTGGGGTGGGTCAAGCTTACCGGCGACGTGCCAACCAAGAAGCGCGGCGCGCTCATCGAGCGCTTCTTCGAGGATCCCGAGTGCAAAGTCTTCCTCTCCAGTGATGCCGGTGGGGTGGGGCTAAACCTGCAGGCTGCCAGCATGGTGATCAACCTTGATTTGCCCTGGAACCCGGCTGTGCTCGATCAGCGCATCGCCCGCGCGCACCGTCACGGTCAACCGCACACCGTCAATGTCGTCAACTTGATTGCCAAAGGTACCATCGAGGAGCGCATGCTCGACACGCTGGCTGCTAAACGGGCCATCTTTGACGCGGCGCTCAACGAAGATAGCACCGTCGTCGATCTGTCGTTCAAAGACGCAGGCTCGGGCGTCTTGCAGCGGCTAGAGGTGCTGTTGGGCGCGCGCGAAGCCGTCGAACCGGAACTGGTGCTTGAGCCCACCGCTGTCGAGGAAGAAGCAAAGGCTGTACCCACGTTGCAGGGCCTGGCTGACCTGCTCGTCGGGCGGTACCCGGGCCGGATCCTCCTGGTGCGTGAGGCTCCGCAGCTACCCGGCGCGCCCGCCGATGGGAACGTCCTCGTCGTCGTGGATCGCGAACCGGCCAAGCTGCGGGCCAAAGTAGAGCAACTGCTCAACGAACACTACGGCGACTTTCCCGCGCCGGCTCTCCTGTTGATGGAACAGGAGGGCTATCGGGCGCTGGCGGCCCTCGCTGGGGGGTTGGTGGAGCAGACGGCTGAAACCGCCACTGCCTATCGCGCACCGGCTATTCCTGCACCGACCCGCGCTGGCGAGCGCACAGCGTTGGAGAAACGATTGCGCCGGGCCACAGAGGGCTTCGACACAGCCGACAAGCGGCTCAAGCTGGCGTCGGTTGTGTTGGAAGGCGGCTTCCCGGAGGAAGTGATGCGCCCCGTGCGCCAGGCGTTGGGATGGGCGCTCAGCGCACACCTCTCGCTGATCAAGGACAGAGCGCCCGGCGATGCGCTACCTTCACCGCGGCTGGTCGAAGCGGAACTGGTCGCTCCGGGCCGCATCCCAACCGACCTGGCTGCCCGCGTGGACCGCGTCCGCGCCCTGACTGCGCCGCCGGCCGAGGACGAAGAGGAGGCGCCCCCACCGAGCGTCGAGGCGGCCGAAGGATTCATCGCTACAGTGCACGAACTGATCGACGTGGGGCGGGAGCTGGTGACTGAGGAGGGGCTCTAGAGAACGAATGATTTTCAATGAACAATCAGGAAAGGTAACAGGCGAGGTAAATACTCTCTCGAGTATCTCGAGGAGGAGAATTGAACATCGACCTCAAACGCGTACTTGGTAAGTTCAGACAGACTTTGGAACCTGGCAAAACGCTATCGCAGCGAGCAATCCGCGGTGGAATGTGGATGCTCACATTGCGCATTGCCGAACGGTTGCTGGGGCTGGTACGCACGGTTGTACTTGCCCGTATATTGGCACCGGACGATTTTGGGGTGATGGGAGTGACGCTCCTCGCTATGTCGGCCCTTGAGACAATCTCTCAGACTGGTTTTGACGTGGCCCTGATTCAGAGAAAGGAGGATGTCCATAAATACTTAGATACTGCCTGGACGATACAAGTCATCCGTGGTCTCTTGTTGTTTGGCGTTCTGCTAGCCATAGCGCCATTGGTCGCTGAGTTCTTTGATAGTCCTGAGTCGATTATGATCACGCGTGTGGTCGCGACTGTTGAGTTGTTGAAGGGATTAACCAATACAGGTGTGATCTACTTTCAGAGGGATCTGGATTTCAGAAAGCGCTTTGTCTACCAATTCGGTGGTACTTTCGCGAATTTGGCTACAACTCTTGTCGCCGCCTTGCTCTTAAGGGACGTCTGGGCATTGGCGCTTGGGCTGGTGACGGGACAAGTTTTGCGTTGTGCCCTGTCGTTCCTTATGCATCCATACCGTCCCAGGTTGCGTGTCGATTGGCAGAAAGGAGGCGAGATATTTGGGTTCGGGAAGTGGGTAACGGCTACCAGCATCGTTGTTTTCTTGGCTGTCAATGGGGATGATGCTCTGCTGGGAAAACTGCTTGGCACGGCTGCGCTGGGCCTGTATCAGATGGCATATCTCTTCGCCAACCTCGCCGCAACTGAGGTCACACATATCATATCGCAGGTGGCACTGCCAGCCTACTCAAGAGTTCAGGATAATTCGGACAGGCTGAGGTCTGCGTTCCTGAAAACGCTGCAGACTACGCTCTTTCTTTCTACCCCGATGTCGGTCGGTGTATTGTTCTTGGGACCTGACTTCGTTCGGATATTTCTGGGCGAAAAATGGACGCCGATGGTGGCGAGTCTGCAAATCCTGGCCATTTCGGGATTGATTCGAGCGACAGTGGCCACCGGTGGCCCGCTCTTCAACGCTGCTTCCCGACCTCATTTGAATTTCTGGATGAACCTCGTGCGGATGGCTGTGATGGCTACCACGGTCTTTCCACTGACCCGATACTATGGGTTGGCAGGGACATCTGTGGCGGTTCTGCTGGGAGTGTTGGCGGGTATTCCCATTTGGTGGCGCAGTTCGCTACAGATCATTGGTAGAGATACAACTTCTATGCTAAACCAATTGATCGATATTCTACTTGTATTGCTGGCAATGGGAATTCCTGTTCTAGTGTTGAAGGCATTGCTGGTCCGCATCGGCCTTTTTGAGTTTGCGGTGCTAACTTTCATCTCAGTTGCGGGTGGAGTAGGGATGTTTTGGCTCTTGTGGAAGTATTTTGACCGTGGTCCGGTGAAGATTATACGCGAAGTTGTCGTATCCATATGATCCAGGGATGGCGTAATTAACTCCGTGAATATGCGCTCGGATCCATATGCCCAGCCCCAAGTGGATGTTGCGCATTACTGGCGGCCCGAGTACGATGATCGCGCCAGGTTCTTGAGCTATTGGCATCAGATTCATTACATCTGGTCACTGACGCCCCAGAGTGTGTTGGAAGTAGGCGTTGGCAATTCCTTTGTTTCGAGCTATCTTCGACGGAGAGGGATCGATATCTTCACCCTCGATATCGATACAGACCTGCATCCTGACTGCATTGGCTCCGTCCTGCAGTTGCCCTTTCAGGACGAAGCATTCGAGGTCGTGGCCTGCTGTGAAGTGCTGGAAAACCTGCCCTTTGAGTGCTTCCGCTTTGCGATAAGTGAACTCGGTCGGGTTTCAAGTCACTATGGCCTGATATCTGTGCCTGATCACACTCGCGCTTACCGGTTCAACGTCCAAATTCCGCTCCTGGGAGAGGTCAAGCGACTGATCTATGTGCCCAAATTGTGTCCCAGAAAGCACGTATTCAACGGCCAGCACTATTGGGAAATCGGCAAGGCTGGGTATCCGTTACGGCGTATGACGGAAATCGTCGAGGATACTGGCTTCGATATCGTGGAGTCCTGCCGAGTCTTCGAAAGTCCGAGGTATCATTTCTTTGTTTTGCGCAAACGTCACCTGAAGGCAGTGTAAGGTAACATCATGATGGCTCAGTATGACTTCCGGTTCTGTTCTGCCTTCGGCTATCCTCTCCGTGTCCAGAGGCAGTTGACGCAGATCGTAAATCGAGTCCTCGAGCGTGTCTGCTCTGTCGAGTCTATCCTCGTTGTCGGCAGCACGGCGAGAGGAGAGCTCAGCTACATCGATACGGAAGATGACTTGCGTTTGTTCAGCGATTATGAGCTCGTGTTGTTGACTCAACGGGAAGTCAATTGTAAGAAGAGATACTCGTTGGCTCTTGAGGTGGACCAACTGGGCCGTTGCTTGAATCCCGGCAATCCTCTGTTTCATGTCGATCTGGCATGGTATCCGCTTCACCGCCTACCTCGACTCAGGCACACGGTTGCCATTTTTGAGCAAAAGAAGACTGGAAAAGTGGTCTGGGGAAAGGATTATCGCCATCTTATGCCAGAGATCACGATACAGAGTCTAAGCAAGAAGGATGTTAATGAGATTCTGTACAAACGCCTTTGGGCTCTGTTGCTTTACTTGCCCCAGGAGTTCTTCAAGTCCAGCCTGACGTCAGAGATCAAGGACGTTGCTACTTATGTTCTAGTGCGCAATGCTCTAGATCTCACGACAGTCTTGCTTCCATACGCGGGTGTGTTGTTGCCGACGTATGCGCAGCGAGTCGAATACTTGGCAGATAACTACGGGCGTTTGGAACTTGAGCGGGTATTTGGGCCCAAGTTTCCGCGCTTCTTGGCGGCCTGCTTGGAAGGCAGAGACATTCTAAGTTGGGAGGGATCACTGTTTGTGCTATACGCACAGGTCGTTGGTTACCTGGAACACACCCTTAGATATCTATTGGCCAGACAAGGGCAGGCGGTAGATGATGTGAGCCGCGCAATACAGGCATATTCTCCACTGATCTTTCGCGAATGGCTTCCAAGGCGAGCTGAGATTAAGCACGCACTGCGTGTGCTCAGGGGCCGACTCTCACTTCAGCAGGCCATCAGATGGCCAGGGCTATCCCACAAGGGACTGCTGACTGCCTGTCTCATTCAGATACACCGCTCGATGATTGCCCATCTGAGCGGGAACCGACCGGAGGCGCATGCCGCATTGCAGCTTGCTCAATCTTTGCTCGATCCTCTCATTTCACGACCCTTATCGCGATTGAACTTTGACGGACCATTTATTAGAAGCTGGTTAGCGCTGCGGCGGGATTGTGGATATTTCTGGTGGGAGTTCGTTCGCAGGGGCGGACCGGTTTCTTGTCAAAGGATCCGGGCTCTAACGGACTATGTTTGATGGCGAATCCTGCTCTTATTGTCTTCATAGATAGCCTTCCGTTCTCCTATGTGCGGAAGATGAGCTTCTTGCCCAGCGCGCGAACAATCTGTGAGCTGACTCCTGGCTTCGGATATAGCATCAACCTGTTGCCGGAACTGTTCAGCGGCCGTCGCCCAGATGAGCTCGGATTCTTCTGCGAGTGGGGTTACGCGCCTCTGGAGTCTGAGTCTGCAAGGATTACCTGGTTATTGCCCTTGCTTGAAAGACTGTGCGTCACTCCATCTGCGGAGAGAGTCATACGTCGCTTGCTGCGTCAGGTCGTTGGTCCTACTTCCAAGATTCGGCCGCGGTATCTGGATCGCTTTGCGAGAGTGGGCATTGACGTGTACTCATCTGACTTCCCGTACCCGACAATTTTTACATGCACACCTGACCTTATGGTAATCCTTTCAAACCGAGGCCCCCGGCGCCAGCGAGATGAGGGGGGATACCTGGAGGCGCGTAGGCAAGTTCAGGTGCATGACAAGATTTATCTGGCTTTGCCAGATCTAGATTCATATGGGCATGCGTATGGTGTTGGAGCGCCCAAGTACGATCTGAAGGTGCAGCAGCTCGATGGCTGGTTGGAGGATCTATGTGGAATTTTTCTGCGGCGGTATCCTGATGGCCGGATGGTTTTAGTGTCGGACCACGGTATGGCCAATGTGGAGCGCGGATACCGGCTGGCAATCGAAGACCAAATTGCCCCTAGCGAAAGAGATACCTACACTATTTTTCTCGATTCCACTCTGCTGCGTGTGTGGATACACGATACTAGCCTGAATGAGCCAATTCACAACTACTTGGACAGTCTGGGTGTGGGCAAACTGATTGAACCTGATGAGCGGGCCCGGTACGGCATCGAAAGTCGGGATTTTGGAGATTTAATTTTTGTTCTTAATGAGGGCATTGTTTTTCAGCCCAATTATCTTTCGGACAGAGTGCCTAGGGCTATGCATGGGTACCATCCAGAATTAGCAAGTCAGAAAAGCATCTTTGCCGCTTGGGGTATACCTTGGCCTGAAGAGCCGCGTCCTGAGACGACTGTAGAGGTAGCTGGTGTATTGATGAGCATATTATGACGGGTATCATCTACGTCAACCACTCGGCGATTCTGGGCGGCGGCGAGGTCAGTTTGTTGGCTCTTCTGAAGGCGCTTGATCGAGATCGTTATCACCCGCTGGTCGCCTTTCCTGGGCCAGGGCCACTAAGTCAGGAACTGGAAAAGCTCGGTGTGCCCTGCGTTAACGTGCCTATCTCTCTGCATTCGTCTCCTTTGCAGTTTGCGGGCGCGGTGTGGCACCTTAGGAAGCAGACCCGCGATGTGTGTCTTGTACATGGTAACTCGAAGCGTAGCTTGAGGGTGACCGTTGTGCTCGGGTGGCTGATGGGGGCCAGGACGATCTGGCAAGTACGCGACCGGGTGAACTGGGAACAGGTTCCCCTGTTGGAGCGCTGGTTCGCCCGTCAAGTTGATGCTGTAATCGCTAACTCGGATGCCGTGGCCCGAGGCTTGGGACCGTTGCCTGTTCAGGTCGTCTACAACCCAGTCGACGTCACGCGGTTCTCTCCAGATCACTCAGGTCAGCGCGTTCGAGCGGAATTCGGTGTAGCGCCGCACGAGAAATTGGTCGGTGTCGTGGGACGAATTACGGTCTGGAAGGGACATCAGACGTTCATTGAAGCCCTGCGGCTGGTGAAGAACCGTGTACCCAATGTCAAGGCGCTGATCGTCGGAGAGCAGTTCCAGCGTAGTTTGGAGGCGGACTTGCGTGAGCTGGAGAGGCTGCGGCGAAATCTCCGTGGACAGGTAACTGTTCCCTCAAGCATCGTCTTTCGGATGCAGGATCTTAAGCGTCTCGTTCAGGATCTCGGGCTTGATGATCAAGTGATCTTCACCGGATTTCGGCGTGATGTTCCTGGTATCATGGCTGCCCTAGATCTATTGCTCCTTCCCTCGTGGTGGGAGCCATTTGGCCGGGTGTTGATTGAGGCCATGGCATCCGGCAAGCCAGTTGTAGCCACAAACCTCGGTGGTTCGGCCGAAATCGTACGCGATCAACACACCGGCATCTTGATTCCTCCTCTGGATGCGGCAGCGATGGCCGACGCTATGTGCGAGATACTCACTCAGCCATCCCTGGCTGCCAGGATGGGGAGACAGGGACGCCTGGATGCCGAGGGGCGGTTTTCCCTTTCTCGATATCTACAGCAGATTGAGGAAATCTACCGAAGCATCTTGTGAACTCCAAGGTGAGTAGGCACAAGTTCCCTGGCTGGTTCAAGTAGCGCAGTGTTCCACACAACACGGTAAATCTATGCGCATTCTCGTTTTGACTCCTACGTTTTTACCCATGGTCGGTGGGGCGGAAATCGTGCTGCTCGAGGTCTATCGCCGACTGGCTCAACGTCACGAGGTATGTCTCCTCACTGCCGATAAGGAGCTCCCGTCGGTTGACTTGGACCGTCTGATCAACTTCCCTGTCGTTCGGTATCGGGATCGTTTCAGTTTCATGAAATTCAGGGGACACCGTCTAACCGGTGGTGTTCTCCCCCCGTTTTCACTGTCGTCCGTGAACGCCACCCGCCGCGTGGTGGCTGACTTTCGCCCCGATGTGCTAAACACTCATTACATGGCGCACACGGGTTTGGCCGCTGTCGTGGCGCAGAGGCAACTGGGCGTGCCCTGTGTGCTTACTTTCCCCGGTCGGGACGTGCCAGGCCCCAACACGCCCTGGTTTTGGATGTACTATGATCGCTGGGTTGCAGATATGGTCGCCGAGGTTACTTTCGTGTCCGATTACTGCCGTCGGGCGATTTTTGGGCCGAGTGGGCATGGGAAAGGCATTGTCATTTCCGCCGGCGTGGACCTGGAGCGGTTCAATCCAGGCCTGGATGGATTATGCCTCCGCCAACGGCTTGGCCTTGCGCCGGAAGTGCCGATCCTCTTTGCCATGCAACGCCTGGCACCCGAGAAACGTGTGGGCATTATCATCCGAGCCATGCCGCACATATTGGTTGAGTATCCGCGGGCCATACTCTTGATCGGGGGCAGCGGGAAATCCAAGCCTAAACTGGTTGCCCTGGCACAGCGATTGGGCCTGGAACAATCTGTCCGTTTCATCGGCTACGTGCCGGACGCCGACTTACCACTGTACTACGCTGTGTGTGACGTTTTCGTCTTTCACTCCACGTACGAGACTTTCGGGATTGTGCTCGCCGAGGCGATGGCCGCGGGCAAGCCCATCGTATCCGTTCGTTCTACAGCCATTCCTGAAGTGGTCATCGATGGAGAGACAGGTGTGCTCGTTCCTCCCTTGAATGCGCGTGCCATCGCCAAAAAAGTCCTCTATCTGCTGAAGGCACCCTCTGAGCGTGAGAGGTTGAGCTCCAATGCACGTTCTTGGGCTGAACGGAACTTCGACTGGGACATGATCGCCGCTCAGTACGAGGCGGTACTGGAGTCTGTTGCTTGATGACACGCATCTGCATGATTGCCTACAAGGCGCCCCCAGTTTACGGAGGTGCCGGTGCCCAAGCCCTGCGCCTGGCGCGGCAACTGCAAACGAGAGATATCTCCACGTCGATGTTGACTGCCCGCCACAGCGCGAATGCTGCATCTCATGAATTCATGGATGCGGTGGCGGTGCACCGGTTGCCTGTTGTCAAGGCTGGGCGTCTGCAACCGTTTACATTCTCTTGCGCTGCGGCCTGGCACATGTTACGAAATCACCGGCGCTACGATATCTTTCACATTCACGGTGCCTATTGGCGCATTGTACCGCCTCTGCTGGCGGCGAAACTCACAGGCAAGAAAATCATCGTCAAAATGACCCAGTTTGGCACAGATGATCCACTGTCTATTCGGCGACGGCGGTTTGGCAGGTTCCTTGCAGACGCATTGGCTAGGGCCGATGCGGTCGTTGCGATCAGCGACCATCTGGCAGCCAGCTATGAACAGGCAGGTCTCCCATCTGAGCGTCTATTCCGTATTCCCAATGGTGTGGATACTGATACGTTCGGCCCCATTGACGCCAGAACTCGTGAAAAACTCCGTGTGGATCTTGGTTTTTCCCCTGCTGCTCCAGTTGTTCTATTCGTTGGTGCGGTAGATTGGCGGAAAGGAGTAGATCTGTTACTTCAATCGTGGCCACAGGTTCGAGAGCAGTTTCCTGAGAGTGCGTTGGCCTTGGTTGGCCCGCTCAACGCAGCGTCCCCACTCTACAAGGGGCGTCCTTATGTTGAATATGTGCGCGACTACGTCGACCACCACGGAACAACGCAGCGGATCCACATATTGGGACAGCAAACGGAGGTTCAACGTTTCTATCAAATAGCAGACATCTTCGTTTTGCCTTCTCGGATGGAGGGGCTTCCCAACGCCTTGTTGGAGGCTATGGCTTGTGGCTTACCTGTGGTAGCGACTGCTGTTGGCGGGTCCTTAGAGGTCGTTCAGAACAATGTGAATGGATTGCTGGTGCAACCCAACGACGTAGATGCACTGACAAGAGCCATACTCTATTTCCTTCGCTACCGCGGTCAGGCACACAAGAATGGCCAGGCAGCTCGACAGATGATTCTGAATTGTTATTCGTTGGAGATTGTCGCCGACCAGTACGCGAAGCTATACGCCTGCCTGTTGGACCTGGAAGAGTAGGTCCCAATACCTCTTGGAGACAGTGTCTCTTGGATGATAGGCGCAATAACCAGCGTGCTCGTTTGGCATCCCCCGACGTGCTGCAAGGTACGGAGAAATGGATCGATGGGCTTGTTGCTACAATTGACAGGAGCAACTAGTGGATAACGATAAAGTGAAGAGCATTCCGATTGCCTTGGTCGCCACCTCGCTTGTGCTCGGTGTTTTCGTTGTCAGTCTGCCTACCGCCATTTTGCTCCGGGGGATCATTTCAGACGATGCCTTCTATTATTTCAAGATCGCTCAAAACGTTGTCCTTGGCCATGGCTTCACGTTCGATACGATCAACTCAACAAATGGATTTCAGCCCCTCTGGCAGTTGTCTCTTATCCCGATATTCTACTTATTCCGAGAGCCTTTGATGCTCCCGGTCCGAGTGACACTCTCCCTGCAAATCGCCTTCCTGATTCTGTCGGCGCTGCTGATGTGGCGTATGCTGCGCGGCATGCACGTGGGTAACATGGCGGCGTTCGCAGCCTCCATGGTTTGGATCACCTTCCCCAGTATTTTCGCATGTATTGTCAGCGGTCTAGAGGGAGGACTGTATGCTGTCCTGTTGACTCTTTCCACTTGGTATTATGCGGAGAACTTTCGCGCAGCTTCTGGACCAGCATCCTTCTCTCAGAAATCAATCCTTGGACTTTTGTTGGGCCTGACTTTCCTGGCGCGCACGGAGGCGGGGTTCTTTGCACTCATTGTATTTATCGACTTGTTCATACTTCAGATTCGCCAGCGAAGGATCAGGCATCTACCTGTACTGTATCCGGTAGTGCTTGCCTCTGGACTTCTCGCAGCTCCCTATCTTCTCTGGAACTTATCTATGTATGGTCACCCAGTCCCAATCAGTGGACGGGTTAAGGCCTTCCTCTCCGCCCAGCAACTCGGTGCCATAGAAAAGCAGGGCACAATTCCATTGGTGCATCGCATCCTGCAGCGATGGAAGTCCACAGATCCGATTTATGAAGGCGCTGAAGTTGCAGTGAAGGTAGTCCGAATTCTCTTTGACAAACTGAGCTTACCCACCGAGGTGACACCGGTGTTGCTCGTGCTTGCCGTAATAGGGTTCATTCTGTGGTTCTTACGTGAGCCCTTACTCAAGAGGCTGGCGAAACTACAGCCGTTTGCTCCTCTAGTCGCTTTCGCCGCCGTAACGTGCGTGTACTACAATGTCTGTCTTTTCGGCCGCCAGCGATACTGGTATTTCATTCCCCAGATGGTTTTGTCCTGCATGGGTATTGCGTTGTTACTGGATAGTCTCTGGGAGCGAATAAAGGTGTTCCAGAGGTCATCCCTCAGACTGGGTACGAGCCTCTTTGTCTGTTTGCTGTCGTTGGCAGCTTCTGGCGGATGGTTGATTCGCCTTCAAGTCACTCCTGGCTTCAGTGGGGCAACCTATCCGCATCGATATGACGTAGCACAATGGCTGCAGCGGAATACGGCGGCGGACACACGCATTGGGGTATGGAATGCGGGAATAGTGGGATACTTCTCTAGGCGCGCTGTGATTAACCTGGATGGACTGGTGAATAGTCCCGCGTATTTTCAGCGCATTAAGGAACAGACGGTCGTGAGTTATCTTAAGGAGCAAGAAGTTGACTTCGTAGCCGACTATTTCTATGAAATCCCGTTTGCCGAGTCGATGTTAAGTCGATATGACCAGCTGGAGTGCTGGCGGGAGCATTTGGAATTGGTGCTCCGTATACCGGATGAATTGACAGAGGGTCGTTCTCAATGGTATATATGGCGTTTCTGCCCGGATTCGTGCAGCGAATAGACGATCACCCCGCTTCTACACTGGTGTCGTGTGAGGAATTCTATGGCATTATCCGTTGCTGGTGTGCACTGAGCACTTGGTGACAATCGTTATGAATGGAATAGCCGTTCTGCATCTGATTACCGAGCTGGATATCGGCGGTGCCCAAACTGCTCTCGTGCGGCTGCTTGCTGGTATGAGGCGTGATTGCTTCTCGCCTACGGTTGCGTGCCTCTACAACGGTGATGCCACAATTGCACAAAGGATCCGTGCCCTGAACATCCCCGTTGTTGACCTGGGGATGACTGCCAAGTGGCGCTGGGATGCCTTCTGGCGTCTCTACCGCTTGCTACGTCGCGGGCAACCGGCCATCTTGCACACTTGGATGTTCCATGCCAATATCCCTGGGCGGGTGCTTGGTCGCCTGGCAGGTGTCCCCATCGTCATCAGCAGTGAGCGAACGATGGGGCAGGAGAGCCGTTTCCGCTACGCAGTGAACCGTATCACTCTCCCGCTGGCCGACCGGGTGATCTGTGTCTCGGAGCGAGTGGCCGATTTCGCCGCCCGAGTCATCGGTGTCCCCCCGTCAAAGCTGGTTGTCATCCCCAACGGCGTCCCTTTGGAGAGCTTCCAGCCGGGGAATAGAGCGGAGGTCCGGGCTCTATTGGGTATTGGCCTATCCAAGCCCATCATTGGTACTGTGGGGCGGCTGCAGCCGGTCAAGGGCATACACGATCTGCTGAAGGCCTTTGCCCATCTCGTCACGGGCCACCCTGAAGCGATTCTACTGGTGATTGGCGAGGGCCCACAGCGGACGCAATTGGAGGCGTTGGCCCAGGAATTGGGCATATCCCAAAGGGTCCATTTCCTGGGTAGCAGGACCGACGTATCCAGACTGCTAAGTGGGATGGACATCTTTGTTCTGCCCTCCGTCTGGGAGGGAATGCCTAACGCTGTGTTGGAGGCAATGGCAGTCGGATTGCCGGTGGTTGCTACGGCGGTCGGCGGCACGCCGGAGCTGGTGGTCGACGGCGTGACCGGTCTGCTCGTCCGGCCCGGGAATCCGCTGGCTCTGGCTGAGACCTTGGCGGCACTCTTGCGTGATTCCGACCAGCGTCGTAAAATGGGCCGAGCCGGAAGGGAACGGGTGGTTCAATGCTTTGGTGTGGAGCGTGTGGTCGAGCAGACCGAGCGACTATATGAGCGATTGCTGGCGGAAAAGGGAATCGAGCCGACCAATAAAGTGCAATTTCGATGAGTATGTCTCGATCGTCTGATCACCTGAATTGGTCCATACTTCTTTTCGCGCTCAACTTGGTCTTGAGCCTGACTTTTTGTTTTGTCATCTCGCCGCGGCTGATGGACAGCGGCGTCACGTTGCTCGATCCTGACGGCTATGGCCGCGCCGGGCAAGTATGGTATGAAACCGGACGCTTCGATTCCATTGAGAAAGCCCCGCTCTATCCTGCCTTTGTTGCCCTCGTCGCCAACCTGGCGGGCGGCTATCACATTTGGGCCGTGCAGGCGGCCCAATGCCTCCTGGCGGCCAGCACCTGCGTGCTTCTATACGCCATCTTTCACCGCACGCTGGGAGAACAGCCAGCTCGGTGGGCTGGGCTGGCCTGTGCACTGTATCCAATGGTAATCTGGTACACGCCACGACTGTGGACTGAGGTCTTTCTCACGTTTGTCGTAGCTGGATTCGTCTTGGCGTTGGTTGAATTGCTCCGATGCCCGACCGACTGGCGAGCGCTGCTGTGCGGAGCGCTGGCGGGCATCGCGGCCCTGAGTAAGGGTATCGCGCTAATATTTGTCTGTCTGGTCCCACTGGTCCTGGTGTTCCGCTTTCGCAGGGAAGCTTGGCGCTGGCTTCTGCTCTTTGCCCTGACTGCGACTATGTTGATTGGTGTTTGGACCTGGCGCAACTGGCGGCTTACCGGTCAGTTTCTCCCGATTCACGCCAATAGTGGATACAACTTTCACCTGGGCAACGGATTCGTGCGTCATTGGTCGCAGGCTCCACTCTCCTATGCCGAGCTCAAATCACGCACTGTGAAGGACAGACAAGCCCTTTACGCCTCACTCGGCATAGATCCTCCCACCGATCCTTTGACTGCGGATGATGTTTTGCTACGCGCTGCCCTACGTGACCTGCGCGCCAAACCGTCGCTCATTTTTCAGAAACTTGCTATCCAGAGCCTTACTTTCTGGTACCTGGCTGCTGATGCGCCCAAGAGTCTCTTGACCGGAACTCTGCAATTCCCAATTGTACTGACGGCACTGCTTGGTGCCATTCGCGCGTTGCGTCGTCGGTCCTGGGTCTTGGTGCTGACCGTGCCAGTATTGGGAATCATGGGAGTCAGTGTCGTGATCTTTGCGTTTGCGCGCCTTTCTGTGACGATTATGCCCTACTTGATTGGACTGGCCGTCTATGGGTTCTGGCCGGAACGACAGATGATACAGGCACTCAAGAACTAAAGGAGGATACTCTGGCTTTTTATCTGGTCACTGGCGGAGCCGGCTTCATTGGCTCCCACATTGTGGAAGAGCTTGTACAACGGGGAGAGCGGGTACGGGTGCTGGATGACTTCAGCACCGGTCGGAGGGAGAGCCTCGCTCATTCTCTGCAGTACATCGATCTCATTAGGGGCGATCTGCGTGACTTACCTACCGTGCGGCAGGCTGTGGAAGGGGTGGATTACGCACTGCACCAGGCCGCGCTGCCCTCGGTGCCACGCTCAATCAATGACCCGCTCACGACGCATATGACCAACACTACCGGCACGTTGCACGTGTTGGTGGCCGCCCGGGACGCCAAGGTCAGACGGATGGTCTGCGCCTCGTCCTCCTCAATCTACGGCGACAGCCCCGCCCTGCCCAAACAGGAGGACATGCCAGCCTTGCCCAAATCTCCCTACGCGGTCTCGAAACTGGCAGGGGAGGGTTACTGCCGCGCCTTCACCGAAGTATATGGGTTGGAGACGGTATGCCTGCGTTACTTCAACGTCTTTGGCCCCCGGCAGGATCCCGCCTCCCAGTACGCGGCCGTCATACCCCGATTCATCACAGCCATGTTGCGGGGCGACGTCCCCACCATCTATGGCGACGGGTACCAGTCCCGTGACTTCACCTACGTCTCCAACGTCGTGGATGCCAACCTGCTGGCTGCTGCTGCGCCCAGCGTCGCCGGGCGGGTCTTCAACGTTGCGTGTGGGCAGCGCCACTCCCTCCTGAACCTGGTGGCTATCCTCAACGATGTTCTGGGTACGCAGATCGTGCCTGCCCATACCGCCCCTCGTCCTGGAGATGTGCGCCACTCGCTGGCTGACATCACAGCCGCGCAGGAGATCATGGGATATCGAGCCGAGGTGGACTTCGAGGAAGGGTTGCGGCGGACGGTGGCCTGGTACAGAGCGCGCATGACCGCGGAGTAGGGGAACCTATGTCCCGAGTCCACGTGCTGCATGTCATCACCCGACTGATCGTCGGCGGCGCTCAGGAAAATACGATGCTGACGGCGGCGCTACTTGATCCAAGCCGCTACGCCGTGGACGTGGTCAGCGGGCCGCAGACGGGTCCTGAAGGCAGCTTGATCCCAGAGGTCCGGGCGCGCGGTGTCCATCTGACGATCCTGCCCAGCCTGGTGCGGGAGGTGAATCCTGTCAAGGACGCGGTCGCGCTCGTCGCTTTAATCCGTCTTATCAGGCGAGGTCGGTATGACGTTGTCCACACCCACAGCTCCAAGGCCGGAATCCTGGGCCGCTGGGCCGCCTGCCTGGCCGGTGTGCCCATCATCGTGCACACAGTGCACGGCTGGGGTCACCACGATCGCCAGCATTTCTTGGTGCGTCGCCTCTACGTTCTGCTGGAGCGGGCCACTCAGCGCATCACTGACAAACTCATTGCAGTCTCTCCCCGCAACGTTGAGAAGGGCTTGGCCGACGGTATCGCCACGCCGGAGAAGTACGTCACGATCCGCAGCGGCATCGAGCTAGACCGGTTCCGATCGCCATCTCGACCGCGGGAGGCCCTCCGTGCCGAATTGGGGATTCCTCAAGGCTCCCCGGTGGTGGGTACCGTGACGAGGCTGTCACCTCAGAAAGCGCCCCTTGACTTTGTCGACGCGGCATCGCGGGTGGTCGCCCAGCGCCAGGAGGCCCACTTTGTCATCGTGGGTGATGGCCCTCTGCGAGCGGATGTCGAGGCGCGGGTGACCGTCCTGGGGCTCACGGAGCGTGTGCATCTCACCGGTCTTCGGCGTGACGTTCCTGACCTGATGCACAGCTTCGACATCTTCGCTCTGAGTTCGTTGTGGGAGGGGTTACCTCGGGTGCTGCCGCAGGCAATGGCAGCCGGGCTGCCCATCGTCGCCACGGCGGTGGATGGCAACGCCGAGGCAGTGACGAATGGAGTCAATGGCTTTCTGACCCCTCCCGGTGATCCCCAGGCTATGGCTGTCGCGCTACTGCGCCTGCTGCAAGATCCCACACTTGCTGGCCGTATGGGCGAGGCAGGGCGGGCCAGGACCGACGAATTTGGGGCGCGCAAGATGGTATGCGACATTGCAGCTTTGTACGACGCTCTCCTGGCCGAATACGCTTCCCGGTGACTGGCCGATGATTTACCTGGACGTTTCTGCCGCTGTGCACCGCCGGGCTGGGCTGGGGCGGTACGCCGACAGCTTGACCCGGGCGCTGGTGAGTGCTCACCCTGATCGGTATGCCCTGTTCTACAACCGTGAGCGGGGTATAGAGCCCTTGTCAGGCGTGGAACACCTGACCACGCGCACCGTGGCATTGGGATATAAGCCTTGGCGTATGCTTGTCTGGCTTGGGCAATTGTCGCGGGTTGGTTTCGACGGCCTACTGTCGGATGCCGAGCTTTTTCACGCCACCGAGCATCTTCTGCTGCCCCTCCGGTCCACCCCGACGGTCCTCACCGTCCACGACCTCATATTTCGTCATCTGTCGGAGCATCATAAGCCCCTTAACCGCTGGTATCTGAATCTGACGATGCCTCTCTACTGCCGCCGGGCCAGCCATATCATTGCGATCTCCAGGTGTACGGAGCGTGATCTGATTGCAGCTTACGGCCTTCCCCCTGAGAAGATTACGGTCATCTATGAAGCAGCCGATCCCCGCTTTGGCCCCCGGCCGCCGGAGGTAGTGGCCGCCACTCGCGCTCGTTACGGTCTTCCAGATCGCTATTTGCTCTTCGTCGGCGCCATAGAGCCCCGCAAGAACTTGGCTCGCCTGTTAGCTGCTTTCGAGGCCATCCATGCGGAGGGATTGAGTGACGCTCTGGTCATTGTCGGAAAGCGAGGTTGGCTATACGATGATTTCTTCGCTCGGTTGGAGCGATCATCGGTCCGGGATGCGGTCATACTCCCGGGGTACGTTCCCGACGAGGATCTGCCGACCATCTACGCTGGGGCGCAGGCACTGGTTTTCCCCAGCCTCTACGAAGGCTTTGGGCTACCGGTGTTGGAGGCAATGGCCTGTGGCACTCCCGTGGTCGCCTCCAACGCGTCGAGCCTGCCCGAAGTCGGAGGCGCCGCCGCTCTGTATTTCAGCCCAACGGATGTGGAAGCGATGGCCGAAGCCCTGCGCCGTCTCCTCCGTGATGTCGATCTACGGGGCAGTATGCGGATGGCGGGGTTGAACCGGGCCGCAGAATTCTCGTGGAGGGGCACAGCGTCCAGGACAAGGACGGTGTACGATGCTGTGCTGGGAGGGAGAGAATGACAGATGAACGAAGGCTGAGTTAGCGAGATTGATGACACGATATGCTTGCCTCAAAGGTTACAGTAGGGACTGGGGCAACAAGAGATTCTGGAGATTGCCGATGTCTCCGAAGACCTCCGAGGTTTACATCCATACGAGCGCGAGAGGTCGCACTTTGCCTATAACTGCCGATTTCCTGACGCTTCGGCTGTCGAAAACCTCGGAGGTCTGGTAGCAGTAGTGAATTACGGGTAATCTCCAGAAGAGCTTGACTTCTGGTCTGCCTGGGGTATGATATGTTAACATTTGTGTCGTTGTCTCAAAGACTGACCAGCGATTGGCACGAGATTCGCGGATGAAGTTGTTGTGATGCGTAGGACCTGGAATGTGGTAAGAAGGAGGCGGCGTTGACGCGTATCCTTGTCACTGGCGGTGCTGGCTTCATTGGCTCCAACCTTGTGGACGTTTTGATGGAGCAGGGACATGAGGTTACAGTCATAGATAACCTCTCCGTGGGTAAGGCCAGCAACATCGAGCATCACCTGGAAAGTGACCGATTCCATTTTGTCAATGACTCGATCCTGAACGTGAACACGTTGGAGCGACTGATCCGCCAGGTCGATTTGATTTATCACTTGGCGGCTGTGGTAGGAGTCAAATATGTAGTGGAGGATCCCTTGACCGCTATCATTACGAATGTTCGAGGCACTGAGAACGTCCTCGAATTGGCGTTCAAGTATTGGGTGCGGACAGTCATCGCCTCAAGCTCCGAAATCTATGGCAAGTCCACAGAAGTCCCACTGCGGGAGAGCAGCGACCGGTTGCTTGGTCCCACTACCGTCGGCCGCTGGTCTTACTCTGATGCCAAGGCGATTGACGAATACTTCGCATTGGCCTATGCCAAGAAAGGCTTACCGGTCGTGGTTGTTCGTTACTTCAACGCCTACGGCCCACGGCTTGATCCCCAAGGCTATGGCAGTGTCATTGCCAAGTTTATTACCCAGGCCCTGCAAGGGGAACCATTGACGGTATACGACGATGGAGAGCAGACTCGCTGTTTCACCTACGTGGCCGACGCTGTAGAGGGCTCCATCCGGGCGGCCGTTGCCCGAGATGCTGTAGGGCAGGTATTCAACATCGGTTCTGATCGAGAGATCACAGTCAACGAACTGGCTCATTCAATCCGGCAATTGACTGGTTCTCACTCGGCGGTCAATCACGTTCCATACGCCTCTGTCTACGGAGATGACTTCGAGGAGACGCGACGTCGCGTCCCTGATGTTGCCCGTGCGCGCAAGGTGCTTGACTTCGAGGCTCAGATGCCCCTCGAAGAAGGATTGCGGCGGACTCTGGACTGGTTCCGAGATCGGGGACAGTAGACTGATAAGGTTGTTCGATGAATTCAACCAAGCTTAGCGCGTTTTGTGACAAAATACTGGAGATGGGCTGGCTATTGGCGTTGATTATCACGCCGCTTTTCTTCAATGTCTATTCCAGCCGTGTCTTTGAGCCGGACAAGTTGACCTCGCTGCGTACGATTGCCGTGATTATGGCCGCTGTATGGGTGGTCAAGTACGTTGAGGAGCGAGCCAGCGGTCGCCGTCAGATGGGGCTCAACTGGCGTCTGCCGCTGGTGATCCCCACACTCTTCACGGTCGCCGTCTATCTCCTCAGTACGCTCCTCTCCGTCACCCCTTGGGTCAGTTTATGGGGCTCCTACCAGCGCCTGCAGGGCACGTACACCACACTGGCCTACGTCGTGGTGTTTCTCATCATCCTGCAGGAACTGCGCACGCGCGATCAGCTTGATCGCTTGATCACGGTTGTCATCCTTAACAGCCTCCCCATCGCGCTTTATGGGCTGATCCAGCACAACAAACTCGATCCACTGCCGTGGGGTGGGGACGTGACCCGCCGCGTGGCCTCCAATATGGGCAACGCCATCTTCGTTGCCGCGTACCTGATTATGGCGGCGCTTCCCACGCTGGCTCGCGTGATGGAAGCCTTCCGATCCATTCTAACCGATGAAGAGGCGAGTGCAACGGACATTGCCCGGGCCGCTGCCTACATCTTCATCTTCCTGGTGCAGCTCATCGCTATCTGGTACACCAGGAGTCGGGGGCCGTTGATGGGCCTCCTGGCTGGCCTGGGCGTGTGGGTGCTTCTCGGACTGCTTGCTCTCCAGCGCGCCGCCCGGCGTGACCAGCCCTTCGACCCCGACAGTCTCTTGGGCGACCTGTGGCGTGGGTTGGCCTTCGCGCTGGGCAGCCTGGCGGGGGCGTCCGCGGTGGGAGCCGTGCTCTATTTCGTAGGTCAAGCCGTTGCAGGGCCAGGCAGCGACTTACCCCAGGGGATGGCTGCGATTGGGGTGTTGTTGGTCGTGATGGGCGCCTGGCTCGTCTTCATCGTCAACCAGCGAGGTTGGCGCTGGATGTGGATCAGTGCGCTGGTGATGGCCGTCCTCTTTGGCATCGCGTTCCTGCTTATTAACCTGAGCGGTCCGCTCCACGAGTGGGCGCTGGATCAGCCCTCGTTGAGCCGTATGTCCCGTGTGCTTCAGCACGAGAGCGGAACCGGGAAGGTACGCAATCTGATCTGGGAGGGCGCGCTCGATTTGATCCTCCCGCACCAGCCCATCGAGTACCCGCCGACGCAGGCGCACCCTGAGGGGCGTCCTGATCCTTTCAACGCCCTGCGCCCGCTGGTAGGTTACGGGCCGGAGTCGATGTACGTGGCCTACAACTCCTTCTACCCGCCGCTGCTGGGTCACTACGAGTCCCGCACCGCCTCCCCCGATCGCTCGCATAACGAGACGATGGACTCTTTGGTCATCACTGGCCTCCTGGGTTTTGCTGCCTACCTGTGGCTCTTTGGGAGCGTGTTCTACTTCGGCCTGCGGTGGTTGGGGCTCCTCCCTGCCGACTGGCGGCGCACTGCCTTCTTCGTGCTACAGGGATTGGGGGCGGTCGTTGCTGTGGCAGCGGTCATTCCTACTGTTGGCCCTCATTTCTTTGGCCTGGCGATCCCCATTGGGATGGTTGGCGGGCTATTTATCTATTTGGTTGTATATGCCTTTTCTGTGTACGGCGACCAGGAAGTGGGCTTGAAGGTGCACCCGCGCTCCATCCTGCTGGCTGGCATCCTGTCTGCCGTGGTGGCGCACTTCGTCGAGATCAACTTCGGCATCGCCATCGCTTCGACGCGTACCACCTTCTGGGCCTATGCTGGGGTGCTTGTCGTGGCTGGGATGGAGCTTATTCGTGAGCGAGAGACAGAATTACAGGGAGGCAACGAGAGGGACACCGCAGGTAGAAGTAGGGGAAGCCGACGGCGCAGGAGAAGGAGAAAGACCGCTTCGACATCACCCCTCGCCGAACTCGCGCTTCCCACCTGGCTCTGGCCGACGTTGGCCGTGAGCGTCATCGGGGGCTTTGTTTTGGGCACGTTGGCATTCGACTTCGTCACCAATGCTGAGCGCCTTACTCAACCCATGACGATCGTCTGGCGTGCGCTCACGGTGCTGCCGGCGCAGGGGAGCCGGACTTCTTACGGCGCGTTGATGATCCTGGGCCTGACTTGGTTGATGGGTATGGTCATATTCATCTCCGAGATGGCCAAGGATGGGGCGTTCCGTGCGCGTAAGGGCGACGGGATGCTGGCATCTGTTCTGTACATGCTGGTCTCGCTGACGGTGGGATTGGGGTTCGCCCTCGTGCTGGCTGGACGCCAGGCCTCGCTGATCGGCATTCAGGCACAGACCGTGGAGGACGTGCTTGCTGTCGCCGACCGCGTCGCTAGCCTCTTGACGACCTATTATTGGTTCATCGTCACTGTGCTTCTTTCAGGAGGAGCGATGTTATTGTTGGGGATGCGGCGCCGGCCCCAGCAGATCGCACAACCCTGGGGAGGGATCACGTTTATCTTATTGGCAGTGCTGGTTGGAGCCATCGCCGTGGCGACCAACCTGACGCCCATCCAGGCCGACATCGTCTACAAGCAGGCCGACCCATACGACCGCAACAAGCAGTGGCTGTTGGCCATCGAACACTATAAGCATGCAATTGGACTGGCCCCTCGAGAGGATTTCTATCATCTGTACCTGGGCCGGGCCTATCTGGAGTACGCCTCGACGCTCGACGACCCGGCTGTGCGCGAAGCGGTGATGCGAGAGACGGAACTGATCCTCACTCAGGCTCGCCAGATCAACCCGCTCAACACCGATCACAGCGCGAACCTGGCTCGCATGTACCGCCGCTGGGCCGATCTCACCTCGGATGAGGAGAAGCGCCCGCTGCTGCTGCAGCAATCGTCCGAGAACTACGCTATCGCAACCTCGCTCAGCCCGCAGAACGCGATCCTCTGGAACGAGTGGGCGATGCTCTATTACTATGGCCTGGGTGATGTGGCACGCTACGAGCGCACCATCCAGCGCTCGTTGGAGATCGACCCCGGGTTTGAGCAAACCTGGTTGGTGTGCGGTGACGTGAGCCGGCAGCAGGACAACCTGGAGGAAGCTGCCCATTGCTACGAAGAGGCCCTTGCCCTCAAATCTCGGGCGCCCCAGGTATGGAGGATGTTGGGAGATACGTACATCGCCCTGCAGCGTTGGGATGACGCCATTGACGCGCTCACGCGGACCGTGGAGCTGCAGCCAGACGCGGGTGACGTCTGGAACATCCATCAAGTACTGGCGAGGCTCTACAGCCAGACCGGTCAGCAGGAGCAGGCCCTCTGGCATGCCCAGGAGGCTGTGCGACTGGCCCCGGAAGATCAACAGGCTGTGCTGCAGGATCTGGTCGCACAGATTCAGTTGTTGGAGACACCTCAACCATGACCCTCTACATGCTGGCATTCGCCGGCGCGCTGGTGCTGGCAATCGGGGCGACCCCTGTCGCGCGCTGGCTGGCCCCGCGGATGGGCGTGATGGACAGGCCCGAAGCCCGCAAAATCCACCTTCGCCCCGTTCCCCGCATGGGCGGCGTGGCGATCTTTGTGGCCTTCATCGCTGCTGCGCTTGCCTTGGGAGAGCGCTACAAGTTCACCCAGTTCGGGAGCATCCTCGTCGGTGCTACAGGCATCTCTTTCATGGGGTTGGTGGATGACCGCTGGACCTTGCGTCCGTTGGTCAAGCTGATCGGCCAGACCCTGGCGGCGTTGCTCCTCTACGCCACCGGCATCCAGGTGGGTCTTTTTCATCAACCGGCCCTGGATCTGATCGTCACCGTGCTTTGGATCGGCTACATCACCAACGCAGTGAATTTCCTCGATAATATGGATGGTCTGGCCGGTGGTGTCTCCGCCGTTGCAGCAGCCTTCTTTGCCCTGATGTGCTCCTTCAGTGGACAGTACCTGGTCGGAGCGCTCTCTGTCGCGCTGTTGGGGGCCTGTATGGGCTTTCTGTTTTACAACCTGAACCCGGCCAACATCTTCATGGGGGATTCGGGCGCCTTGTTTCTGGGCTTCATCCTGGCCGCCGTTGGCATCAAGCTGCGCTTTCCAGATAACGTCACCTTCGTCACCTGGATGGTGCCCGTGCTGGTGCTGGGATTGCCCGTTTTTGACACCACACTGGTCATCATCTCGCGCCTGCGTAGGCGCCTGAACCCCGCCACTACGCCCGGTAAAGATCACATCTCACATCGCCTGGTTGCGGCGGGCATGACCCGGCGTGAGGCCGTTTTGACCCTCTACGTTGTTTCGTTCATCCTGGGCATGCTGGCTACGTTCGTCACCCAGGCATCCGTGCTGGAGGGTTACGTCGTTGGGGGCATCGTTGCCCTGACTGGCCTCTACTTCCTGTGGCGCGTGGAGCGCCCTCCATTTTTCAAATCCCAAGACCGGAAGCCCAAAGCCCAAGACTTGCATCTGGCAATCGGCAAAGAGTAGCCGGCAACTCCGTTTGGCATCGAGTATCCGGTAAACAGCATCCCGCATCGAGAAACGAGGAGTGAACATGAAAGGCATCATCACCATCGCTGGGTATGGCACCCGCTTCCTGCCGGCGTCCAAAGCCGTTCCCAAAGAGATGTTCCCCATCGCCGGCGTCCCACTGATTCAGTACCACGTGGAAAGCCTGGTGGCGGCAGGCATCACCGAGATCATCGTCGTCGTGCGGGGGGGGAGCGAAGTCGTTCAGGACCACTTCGCACCTGCCCCGGACCTGGAGCAGCACTTGGAGCGGTCGGGCAAGACGGCGATGCTGGAGCAGGTTCGGCGCCTCTCACAGATCGCTGACATCGTCTTCGTGCGTCAGCCTGAGACGTTGCCCTACGGGAATGCTTCTCCGGCACTGGCCGCCCGCCCCTGGCTGACGCCTGGCGAGCCATTCTACTATATGTTCGGCGATGACATCATCATCGGCGATGTGCCCGTGCCTCGGCAACTGCTCAGCGCATTTGAGGAGTTCGATCCGGTCGCTGTCCTGGCCACGCAGCGTGTGCCGGACGAAGAGACACACCTGTACGGCTGCATCGAATTGAAGCCCGGTTCCGATAAAGAAATGGCGCGTATCGTCGAGAAGCCTGCGCCAGGTACTGCTCCCTCCAATTGGGTTCAGATTGGTCACTTCGTGTTCACGCCGGAGCTTTTCGACGTGTTACAGGGCACGGAGTTGGGACGCGGGGGCGAACTGTGGCTGGCCGATGCAGTGGATCGGCTGGCTGCTGACTCTTCTGTCGTTGTGCAGCCCATCGAGGGATTGTGGATGGCTGCTGGCGACCCATTGCGCCAACTGAAGGCCTGCATCGAGATGAGCCTGCGGCGCGATGATATGCGAGATGGATTGATCGAATATCTCCGCTCGCTTGAGTTGTGATCGAGATGTGTGTCACTGTCGAGTGTTATGCTGGCTACCGCTACCCCCAGCGTCCGCTCGCCTTCCTCTGGGAAGGAGAACGCGTGACAGTGGGAGCGGTTGAGCGTAGCTGGCGCACTCCGAGTGGATTGACCTTCTGCGTCTGCACGGTCGATGGCCGGCGTTTCACGTTGGTCTACGACGAGATTGACGGTCGGTGGGATATCCAACCTACGTCCCGCGGATAGGATCGGGCTGCCGTGCAGCCGTCCGAGCGTGAACGGCTCGTCCCTGGAGACGATGTATGACGATCGTGATTGGCCTATTGCTGGTGCTCATAGTTGGCATCGTCCCCATGGTCGTCTATGCGCTCATCCTGTGGTGGTTCGACCGCTACGAGAAGGAGCCGCTGGGCCTGCTGGTCGCCGCTTTTCTATGGGGAGCTGTTCCGGCGATCGTTTTCTCCCTCGTCGCTCAGCTCATCCTGGAAGTTCCCATTTCCCACTTCGTCTCTCCGCTGGCATCTGACCTGGTAGGGACTGCGGTGGTCGCTCCGGTAACAGAGGAGGTCTTCAAGGGCGGAGCATTGTTGCTCCTGCTGCTGTTCTTCCGTGGGGAGATTGACAGCCCGCTTGATGGTATCATCTACGGTGGCCTGGTGGGGTTTGGCTTTGCCGCTGTGGAGAACGTATTCTACTTCGCGGGCGTGTTCACGGAATCTGGCCTGGGCGGACTTGCTCTGCTGACGGTGTTCCGTGCCTTTCTGTTCGGCCTCAACCACGCGCTGTTCACCGGTCTGACCGGCCTGGGCCTGGCGCTGGCACGCACCGTGCCCCATTCGCTGGTGAAGGTTGGCGCGCCGTTCGTAGGTTTGCTGCTGGGGATGGTAGCTCACGGCATCCACAATGGCAGCGTGACCTGGGCGCTGAGCTGTACTGGCCCTGCCTGATCACCCTTGCCGCGGACTGGGGCGGCGTGGCACTTCTTCTGGGTGCTATCATCTGGGCCTCGGTACGGGAGCAGCGCTGGATCTCCACCTATCTGGCCGACGAGATTGAGCAAGGAACGCTGAGCCAGGATGATTGTACCGTGGTATGCTCTTACCTCGAGCGGCTGGCGGTACGAGCACACGCCCTGTTCAGTGGTGATCTCCGGCGCTGGCAGCACTTGGGTCGATACCATCGCCTGGCGACGGAGCTGGCCTTCAACAAGCGTCGTATGATCCATTTCCCTGGGGAGAAGGATACGCAGGCGCGCGTCGTGCATCTGCGACAGCGGGTCAGGGAGATGGCTCAAGGACTACTCGCCGACAAGTGATGAATGGCTGGGGGCGAGGTGCCGTCTGCGATGCTCCCCGTGCGTCTAGAGAGAAGCAACGCTGTGGAAAAAGCCAGAGCCGCCAATTCGTTCGGCGGCTCTGTTTTATTGCTGGCGGGAGTGGATGGGAGTCGAACCCACCGCGGCCCGCTCTGCGCGGCCCGCCACCGATTTTGAAGACCGGGGAAGCCACCGGGCCCCAACCACCCCCACGGATGTGATGTGTAGTACGTAATACGTATAAAGGATAGCGCAACTTGTGCAATTAGTCAAGTCGGCGTCGGCCAGTCGGTCGAAGTGGGAATACAGAGCTAATTGTCTTGGCCTCTGATTAGGTCTGTGCTACAATGGATACACGCTGTCAATATGCCCCCGACATGGCGCGTGATATCCGTGACAGAGGGTAGTTTTGCTGATTGCTTCATTGCTCATTGTTCATTTTTCATTGGTCATTGAATATGCCACTGTTGATTGATGGACACAACCTTATCGGGAGATTGCCTGACCTCCGCCTTGACGATCCAGACGACGAGGCGAAGCTAGTGATGCGTCTTCGGACCTACAGCGCTCGCACACGCAAGCGCGTGACAGTCGTGTTCGATCGAGGGCTGCCGGGTGGGCGCTCGCGTGAGCTTTCTGGCGCAGGTGTGGAGGTCGTCTTTGCCGCCACGGGCCACACGGCTGACGGGATCTTGCGCGAACGCATCCGCCGGGCGCGCGATCCCCGTGGATTGACGGTGGTGACGTCCGATCGCGAGGTTATCGCGGCAGCGCAGGCAAGGGGAGCGCGCGTGATGCGCTCGGAGGAATTCAGCCCTCGCCTGAGCGCCCCGCCCCCAGATCGGGTTGAGGAGGACGTGCACCTCTCACCTGAGGAGGTCGACGAGTGGTTGAGGTTGTTCGGCGGGAGAATAGAGCGCCGGGGTGACACGTAGCAGAAGAGGGGGCCGTCGCATCTTTCTCCTGTCACCCGCCTGAGATCACAGCGACCAGTTTGACCTCATCGTCTTCGTCCAACACTGTGTCCTCAGTGAGTAGCTTCCCATCGCGCACGGCGAGAACGGCCCGAGGGATGAGCCCCACTTCTTCTATTGCATC
>Ga0180433_10002833_pt1 | contig 26183 bp, 18 predicted proteins | sample SS_ome_8_FD_132980 | JGI IMG/M metagenome (GOLD analysis project Ga0180433, IMG submission 132980) | Hypersaline lake sediment archaeal communities from the Salton Sea, California, USA - SS_1_D_1 metaG | ecosystem: Environmental > Aquatic > Non-marine Saline and Alkaline > Hypersaline >... | reverse complement strand
TTGCGAGGAGTTTTTGCTGAGTACAAGGCGTTTGCCTGCCGCCGCACGGAAAGGCGCCGGGTCCCATTTTGCAACATTTAGCAAAATGGGAATCACCGGGGTACATCGAGTACGTGCGGTCAGGCAAGAACAACGCCGTAATCGCCAAAAAGAACCGCAAAAAACATATCCGAAGGTAACTTTTTTCTGCAAAACGAACCCAATCTTAACAATTAAAAATGAAAGCTAACAAAAGGATATATAAGAAGTTGCCGTGATTTATACAAAACCAAATGTTAAGAAAACGAACCCAAACGAACCCAATCGAAAAACAGAAGTCTGCCCTGTTTGCCCTGAGTTTATCCAAGGCTGTGAAGTCGAGGAAATAAAAAAATTACCTCAAAATCCTGTAAGTTATTGCCTCAGGCCCTATTCTTGCCTCGATTCGGCCGGTGCCCCAGAGAAAAGAGCTATAAGCACCTCCGCTGGGAAAAACCAGAAACCTTCAAAGAAAGATTGTGCCGGAAAGCTAATTAGTGCACAATTGTGTTTAATCTGATAGAATTGGGGTGTTAAATAAACTAAATCTGTTCAATATTTGGGAGGAACTTAAAATGCATAAAGAACAAGACAGGATTAATCGAAGGAACTTTTTGAAAACAGCCGGAACAGCCGGCCTGGCTTCCGCACTTGCGGGGGCAGTCTATGCCAAAACAGATGACCCAAACAAAACCGCGACCGATGCATCAAAATCCGCCGACCGCAAACAGGTTCCCAAATATCCACAGGTCCCGAGACGAAAGTTAGGTAAAACGGAAGTTGAGGTTCCGTGTCTGTCTCTGGGTGCGATGTTCGATATTGCCGAGAACCAGATCATTTTGAAAAGCTGCCTCGACTGGGGAGTCCATTACTGGGACACGGCCAACAGCTACGCGGGTGGTAACAGTGAAATCGGAATCGGCAAGTTTCTGAAAAAGCATCCGGATGTCCGAAAGAGTCTTTTCATCGTCAGCAAGGCCTCGGACGCAAGAAATCCCCAGACGGTTGAAAAACGGCTTCAGACTTCCCTGGAAAGAATGAACACCAGTTACATCGATTTGTATTACGGTGTTCACGGGCTGAGGAGACCTTCGCAATTGACGGATGAGTTGAAGCAGTGGGTCAAGAGCGCTAAGGAGCGCAAGCTGATTCGCTTTTTCGGCTTCAGCACACACAGTAATATGGCCGACAACCTCGCCGCCGCTTCCGAGCTGGACTGGATTGATGTCATAATGACAACGTATAACTTCCGGGTGATGCAGGATGAGAAGATGCAGGCGGCCGTCGAGGCCTGTAACAAGGCCGGTATCGCACTTATCGCGATGAAGGTTATGGCCGACGGCCAGGAGGTAAAGAGCGAAGACGACAAGGAATTAGCCGGTCATTTCTTAGCCAGGGGATTCACACAGGGCCAGGCAAAGATAAAGGCGGTTTTGTCCGACAAAAGATTCAGTTCGGCATGCGTTCAGATGCGAACCGTCGCCAGGCTGACGGAAAATGCAGCGGCGGTGCTTGATAAGACCAAACTTTCGGCCGCCGACTTGGATTTCCTTTCACAATACGCTTCGCTGACGTGCAGCGGTTATTGTGCAGGGTGCGCGAATATCTGCGAGCGGGCGGCCAAGATGCCGTATTTGGCGGATGTGATGCGTTGCCTTATGTACTACAACAGTTATGGCGAGCCTGAGATGGCCAGGGAGTATTTTGCCATGATTCCTTCGGCGGTAAGGAAAAGGTTGACCAAGGCCGATTATTCACTTGCCGAGGCCCGATGTCCGCAAGGGCTGCCGATTGCCAAACTGATGACAGAAGCCGTACACAAATTAGCCTGACAGATTTGAACTTATTTACAGGGAGTTTTTCAAAGTCCGGCCCCGGCGGTGTGGTTTTATGTCTGTGATACTCTCCGGTTGAACACGGAAGGTAATTTCCAGAGGTTCGCACAGACCACCCGGGCCTCAGATTGAGGGAACTGGGCGATACAGGGCTCGAACCTGTGACCCGCTGATTAAGAGTCAGCTGCTCTACCAAACTGAGCTAATCGCCCGAATTCGGTCTTGAAAAACTCTTCAATACGGCACAAATTACCGGACCAAATATCAGGCAGTCAAGCTTACCCGGAAAAAATGGATATTGCAAGAAAATTTCTCATCTATCCTCTTGGGAACTTCGATATAATGTAAGTGTTTCCTTTTTTGAATTCGTTTCAAATTGGGGTTTCTCAAGGTGCTCATTTTAATATCAATACAAAAGAAAGGATTTGAGGATGCGATATCAACAGACTTATGGCGGATGTGTTCTATTGGCACTTGTGGTGATGCTGGGGGGGTGTTTTTCGGCGAGGCCGGAGGATATTGAAGCCTTTTTGAGGCCTGATGAGGCCCAGGTTACGGCCGATGATTACCTGATGCAACCTCCCGACCAGATTACGGTAATAAGTTCGAAGGTCCCTCAATTGCAGGGTACGGTTCGCAGGATCGGTTACACCCAGACTATCCGCCCCGACGGCTGTATCTCTTTTGAAAACATCGGTGAGATCCATGTTGCCGGCAAGACACCTCGCCAGGTTGCTGAAATAATCAGTGAGAGACTCAAAAAGTTTTACACCTTTGCAAGCGACTATCCTATAGATGTCCGGGTGGCAAGAAACGAGAGCAAGTATTATTATGTTATAGGCATGGTTACAAATCCCGGTGCTCAGATATATACAGGGCGTGAGACAACGCTCTCGGCCATATCAAAGGCGGTGCCGAATGTTCAGGCATGGGAAGAAGAGACCCAGGTAATCAGACCTTCCCTTGCTTTAGCCGAAAAGCCGAAGATTTTCAAACTTGACTTCAAGCGTATGATTGAGCACGGGGATATGAGTGGTAACGTACTTTTGCAGGAAGGTGATATTATTTATGTACCACCAACGATTCTGGCATCTATAGGCCTGACGCTTCAGGAAATAGTAGGACCTCTCAGAGGTGGTGCAAGTATAGTTGCAGATGTAGAAGTGCTCAGCGATGACGACGATGATTGATAAAGAACGTACCCGGTACTCTTAATCTGAATGTAAAGCAAACGGTCATGATGTCATCTCAGCGAATATTGAAACTGGTTCATTTTTCCAGCACATCGTGGTTTGTAGCCAGCACCGGTCTTCTCCTGATTTTGGCACTTCGACAGGCAGGTGCTGGTTGGTGGCTGATATTCTCGTTGTCGGGTTATTCGGCGGTACTGATATTTCTTCTTATCAGTCTGTATTTGTTTGCGATATTCAGAGGTGTGGTTCAACCTTCAAAACACGAGCACCCGTTAACCACCTCGATTTACTATATGACGTTCTATGATATAAGCCCCTTTTTAGGGGCTTTTGCGGGTTTGCTAAGTACAGCCGGCGGCGCCGATACAGCCCAGCAACTGGCCACAATCAGCATTGGTACACTGGCTACGACATTCTTCGTATGGATTGTGCTTGACCCGGCTATCGGCTCAGTTGAAATGATGCTGCCGGCAAGCAGAGAACATCATCGGCGGCGGCAGGCCCACATCCAGGCGATGCGTGAAAAACAGCGGATTGATAATGAGCGACTGCTTGTGAAGCTGAAGGAAAAAGAGTCACTTCAGCAGCAGCAATTGCTGCAAATCCTTCCCCCGATGGCCCGGAAGCTTGCCGAGCTTCTTGGTGAATATGCAACCAAAGGCGGCGATATAGAACCAGAGGTTGTCCAAATCGGTGCTCGTGCCTGGCGTTTAGGCGGCATAATTTGCATGAGACAACTGCATGAACTGGCGACAGAGGCACATAAAGAACAACTTCAGGGCCGGCGTTTCATTGACCATATCGCTTTTTGGTGGGACGGTATCGGTAGCTGGCAGGCCCCGCTGCTGGTGGAAACTTTGCGTAAAACGGCCTGACTTTGTCTTTGAAAAGGTTCGTATTGAAGATTTGAACGGAAAAGGACGGTTCAAATCGCTCGACCTTCTCAACTTTGCATATAACTGGCTCTGGCAAGAGCCGTAGGCGGCATACACCGTCTCTGTATCAACAAAACGTTCTGTAGCGGTTCATCAACAGACGCTCCGCGCCGTGCCGTAGGTACACAACCCATTTGTACACCTAAGATGCTGTTGTTGCGCACTTTCTACCCTGCTACGCATCCCCAGGCGCAATCTTCTCTGGGCCCCACAGTTTTTTGTCGGGCTTCCAACCGTCTTCCAACCGTATATTTTTCTTTACAGTTTTAGTTTCAGCTCACAGAGTTCTGCGTCTTCTTAGCCAACCGACGAAACCGATACCAATGCTGCCTAAGAAAACAGAACCCGGCGCTGGTACCATGACCAACTGATCCTGCCTGCGATAGGCATACTCGCCGGCGTGGCCTTCTGCGTAGAGGTTCATTACGCGAACGTTACCCAATCCCATTTCATACCATTCGCCACCTAAGGCGACAGCCTCATTAGCCAAGTCAACAAGCCAGTTGTGATACCCATTAGCATTTTGAATTTGCCACAGGGCCTCTTGTAAATCATTTGCCAAGGTATCTGATCGCGTTAGGAACTCGCCTGCGTTTACAGGATCCGGTATCTCTTCGTTTACGTACTGAGTAAAAAGATAAGCGCTCCTGGGGTCGAGAGGAGTTTCAACACCGGGGTAAGAACTGTTATTGTACTTTACAGTCTCGCCAATGAGCACGTCGTAGGTAGTATTATACCTAATGTGCTCATTATACTCTACGCAAAAGGTGTAAAAAGTGTCAGGCGCACTGTATGGTCCTATAGTACCGGATAATACTTGAATGTCAAACTCTCCGCCGGCAGTGGTTCCATAAGCTCCATTTGTCAATCGAATCGTAGGGGCCGCAAGAACAGGTGCAGCCAACAAAGTAAAAACTAAAACCGAAAAAACAAATTTTTTCATAAACGTCACTCCTTTTCTGATAAAACATTTTAACAAAGAACTATCGACTTCATCAATCCTTACTGTAGTTTCTTGCTTTCCTGATTACATTTTGCCCGCTCGCCTTCGTGCAACACGCCAGTGTTTTTTTACATACCGGGGAGGTGTCACAACGTCTTTCTTCTTTTCAGCCATCCAACAACTACGATGCCCACACTACCGAGTAAAACGGCACCTGGAGCGGGTATAACTGTTGCCTGTATCTCAACCACCAAATCATTAAAGTCCGGCTCGTAATCACCTGTCGGGTCATACAGGTCAGAGAAGAACAACAACCAAGTGGTAGTTTCAGCCCCATAGGCACCGGTAATGAGGTACGTAATCATGTGGTCCAAACCATCTGTGTTTGGACCCGAGAACCAGGGTTCGTCGGGATTATTCCCCCATCTTGCCCATTCCCATGTTGGACTGAAGGTGTGGGAACCTGGGCTTTGGACATTAAGAAAATCGAAGGTAGAGGTTGAAGTTACATCAAACCATTTGGTGTAATCACCGCCGTTTTGCCTATAACCGAACTGTTGAGTGTATCCGGCATAAACGGCCCTTGCGGTGGCATTTGCGATACCATCGGTCCAAAACTGGTCCACATCAGTTGCAGTTCCGGTCAGCAAGTTGATGGGGTCAGGTGTTCCGTCCCTATCAAGGAAATCCTGGATTCGCGTCGCTGTGATACCCGCGGAGTCACCGGAACCGGTGTATGTGATATGTGCATCTATATCACCACCGGAACCACTGAAGTCGCCGCCATATATTCCATCCAGTAAAGCTTCGATTCCCAGTTCGCCTGGACGGGATGGCTTAACGTCGGTGAAACCGGCGATTGCAGTTCCGGCTGCGGCAAAAATCAGGGCCGCTGTCAGTATTACTTTTAGTTTAGTCATATCAAAATCTTTCATCATTGATTCCTTACAGAATTTGCAAAACAAGGTTAAATAATCTTTTGCAAATACACGCTTTATTCTTAAAGTGCTATCCTTCAATTTTTAGCGGGGGGACCGCGGGCAAGGTTTTCAAAAATAAAGGCGGGCGAAAAAGAAATTATATACACTGTTTTAAGCTCTGCCCAAAAAGCAGATAATAACCGATGCAAATTGAAGATAAGTGTGCAAATCGGGACAGGGGGTCGAGGGGGTCGGTCGTCTTTTTTTTGCGCATCAAGCGCGCTTGCGTGCACAGACGCTACGACCTGAAAGAGTCGTCTCCCATACCAAATGTCCACAGCTTCTCCACTCTTCTAAAAATTTAGACAGAACTCCCCTTGCTTATTCTTCGTGAGCTTCCCTGACAAACGTTTTCAGCAAAGACCCTGCCAAAACAGTTTACGTGACATCCCAGTCAAAAATGGGAATCCATCCCCCATAGTGACGTGCTACCAAGCAGAAATAAAACACCGAACTACCGGAAATCAAGATTATATTTGACTATAATAGTACACTGTTTATTTGTCAAACACAAAATTTACGAATTCCAAAGATTTTTTGAGATAAATTTCAAATTACCCATAGCAGACTACACTATAAAAGTCGCACTTTCAATAAAGAGTAAGCATTATAACAAAAAGCAACCTCAATAATCAAGCAGAAAACGGGAAAAAGGGCTAATTGTAGGTATTATTTTTTTTAATAGAAGCTGGCTTTGGGACTAACACTAAAGATATAGCCCGAAAGTAGTGGGCAGTTTGTATAAAAAGGGGCATTTCTTAGAAAATACCTCATTTTTCGATAAAGACGGAGATTATGAGATGTGAAGTTGGTTGGTTGACAGGTGGGATTGCTATTTTAAGGTGTCAGAGTTTTACCGATTTGTGGTACCTTGCGCGAACGGATTAAGCGAAGTTGATTAGTCTAAATGGCTGATTTATCTAAAAGCCCGTTTGTGTCTTCGACAAATCTTAGAAGCATCGAGATTTTATTATGCACCCAGAGCTTTCGATAAAGATTTCGAATATGAGTTTTGACGGTTCCGTGCTTAATCTTTAATCTTTTTGCAATTTCCTCGTTGCCTAATCCCTGACAAATCAACTGGGCGATTTGGGTTTCTCTCGGCGTCATTTTATATCGTCTTTTAAGATACGACCACTGACACTCATTCAGCAGCACCACGTTAGGATGCTGCAACCGTTCATTTTGACCGGCACTCAAATCAATTGGTGACTGAGACATAATTAGATTTCTCCGAAAGTTCCGTTAAAAGCCGCCGGGCCTCATCCGCATCTTTTTGAGACAGGCCCCCGACTTGAGAGTTAATATCCAAGGACTTTTTCAAATTAACTATCGCTTCGCTATACCGCGCGAGTTTTTCGAGCGTTTTTCCAAGGCGGAGATATGAACCTGCAGCCGCCGGCTCCCGGCGCATATATAATTTTGTACACTTTGTAAAATCTTCAACGGCCTTGTCGTACCAGCCCAGGCGGTAGTACACAGTACCCCTCGTATCAATCAGATCGATGTATTCGGGATTCTGCTCGATACCTCGTTCAACAAGCTCAAGCGCCCGCCGGCATTGGTCCTGTTCTTTGCATAATATCCACGCCAGATTATTCAGTGCTGTGAGTCTTTCAGGCTCAAGTTTTAAGACCTTTTCGTAGGTTTGGGCGGCATCAGCATAATTTCCCGACATGTGTAAAAGTACGCCAAGCGAACTTAAGGCATCGACACAACCAGGGTCAATGTCAATAATCGAATGTAAAATGCTTTCGGCGGCTTTTTTGGCTCCGCCTTCGGGACTGACTGCAAGGGCTTCGGTTACTGGCAGCCAGGTTGCTGTATCTTTTGGATGTTTTTTATACCAGCCGATAATTTCGTCGGCCACTTCATCCCATCGCTGCGCTTTCTGCATTACCCGAATATGAGCCACAACAGCAGCAGAGTCATCCGGTTGTTCCTCATACAGCATCGAAAATTGCTCATGGGCCGATTCAGTGTCGCCGCTTTCGTACAAAGCTTCGGCTAAGGCAATCTTTATTTTCCTGCTATCCCGGCCTTTTGCCGATTTCAGACGAGATTCAAGAAGTTCGACAGCCTCTGAACAGCGTCCCGTCAAAACATAAGTGTCTGCCAGGAAGATTATAGCATCGATATCATCAGGATATATTTCCAAAAGCGCTTTGAGTGTTGGAATTGAATGTACAGGAGATATGGCGGTTTCACACTGTGCCTTGGCAAGCATTAATAATTTGTCCCTCGGCAGATAAGAAAGGCCGCGCAAAGCCAAATCCATAGCCTTGGCCGGGTCATCCTGCTGAAGATATATCTCAACCAGCATTGCCCACGCCTGGGGAACTTTCGGCCGGCTGCGGGTTATCTCCGCCAGGATACTCACGGCCCGTTCAACCGAAGGAGCCGTCGCTTCTGATAAAAGAAGCCGGGCTTTGTAGAGCTTTAATTCGGTATCATCCGGATTCAAGGCCAGCGCTTTGTCGAGAAACCGGCGTCCCTGAAGTTGTTGCTGCCGGTCGCGGGAAGTAAGGAAAGTCAGAGCAGCCTGCCTTTGGACCTGATAATCTTGTGGTGCGATTTCAGTCGCCCGCTTTATTGAGCTAATCGCCTGGTCAATCTCTCCCATTGCCTGATGAATCCGGCTTTTTAGCACCAATGTTTTTATATCGTCCGGCTCCAGTTGCACGGCTTTTTCCATATCAGTCTTTGCCCGCGACATTTGTTTCAATCCGGCGTATGCTCTGGCGCGAAGGAGGTAGGCTGACGGGTTATTCAGACGACCGACCATCTCGTCACAAAGCTCCAGGGCCTGGTCGTCTTTTTCCTGCCGGAGGTTAATCTCTACCAATTGCGCCGTTACCGAAAGAGAGTCTGGATTCTTCTTGAGCAGTTGATTCAATAACTCCCTTGCCTCATTAAGCTTTTCTTGTTGCATTTTCAAAAGCGCCAGGGAGAACCTGGTACCATCATCATCGGGTTTTTCCGAAAGCAATTCTTCAAGAATATCGCCGGCCGAATCCAGTTTTCCCTGTCTGATGCAGCTGTAAAGTTCCAGCCTGGAGAGTCGTGGGTCGGATAATTTTTGCCTTGCGGCCCGGGCCAACAAGGAATCAGCCTGTTCGTATTCACCGGCTTTGTACATTGTAGCCACCGTTGAAATTACCAACTGAATATCTTCCGGTATTCTGTTTATTAACTCCCGATAGGCCGAGAGCGCCAACTGGTACTCGCCTGCCCGCTCATAGCTTGTCGCCAGAAGTCGCCGACTGGATTGGTCATCGGGATTCGCAAGAAGATTTTCCTTCAACAACAAAATTATCTCTGGATATCGTTCATTAAAAGCATCTGACGCAAACCACAGCTTTGCCTGCTCATATCGCCACTGCCGGCCGTCCGGACCCTCTATCGACTTTATTTCATCGACAAGTTTCTGCAAATTATCGGTGTCATCCGTTAACCGGCCGCAATCAAGCAAACGTCTTTTAACAGTGATATCATCCGGCGATTTGTCAGCCAGGGTTTTAAGAAACTCACATGCCTTAGCCGGCTCGCCCGAAGCGATGTATATGTCCGTGAGCATAAACTGCAACCGTCGTCTGTTCTCGGCAGAGGTCATACGTTCGATTGCTTCGGTAATAACACGCCGGCAATCGGGAAACTTTTTTTGCCGTGCGAGCAAACTGACAAGATATTTCACTGCTGTTACCGATTCACGATGGTTCTCGGTGATGTTTTCAAGTTCGGTTACAGCCCGGTCAATCTCATTTTGAGCAAGCAGCACATCAACCCGCGCTAAAGCAACCTTTACGTTCGAAGGATATTCGCCGGCCAATTCGTCCGAGAGCTGTTTTGCGCGTCCGGTTTGCCGACGAATCAGCGCCAGTTTTACTCCCAGTAATTTTGTCTCCGGGGCACCTCCGGTATCCTGTTGGAGCTTATCCAGTTCAGTTTCGATATTCTCCCACATCCGGGTATCGTCTGTCATTTGTTCACCAGCCAAAAGCTGCATTCTTGCCTGCAGGTAAAGCGAGCGGCCCCGGATACTGTCCGGTTTGATTTGCACGGCGGCGCGTGCCTGTTCGGCGGCAAAGGCCCAGTCCTGATTTTCAATAAATAACTTTGCGAGAAACAAACGTGCCCGGTAAGAGTTCTGATTTTGATTAAGAAAAGTTCGTAAGTGCTGAATAGCAGATTGCGTGTCTTCCAACCGCACAAAAGCCGTTGCCATTGCCAGTTGCATATCTTCGGTGTTTCGACCCAACCTCATCGCCTCAGTCCAGTGTTTAACGGCCTTTGCCCACTGCCCTTTTTTCTCGGCCAAAACACCTTCGAGAAAAGCAACGGTTGCAGGGTTGATTTGTTTTTGTTTCATTTCGGTAATGCAACCGGCACCGCTTTCAAAATCTCGTGCCCGGACAAACAATTCCGCAGCCACCGGCATAAACAGGATGGATTTGTGCCCAAGGGACTTCAGGCCGTTCCCGGCGACCTGCTTCATCATGTCGGTCTGTCCGGTTTTAATAGCAAGCATCGCCCAAATATGCCAAAGCCCGGCACTGTCGGGCTGTCGTTGATAAACGCCTTGAATATGAGATAACGCCTTTTCGAAAGCTCCCGCCTTTATAAATTCTGCGGCCAGACTAAGCTGTATTAAGCTATCGGACAAATCAAAGGATTCGGCCTTTTCTAAATCCACCAGGGCTTTTTCGAGGTCGCCGTTTCTCAGATAAAAAGCACCGCGGATGATTCGAGCCTGGGCGGAATCAGGGTTGTTTTGAACCGCCTGATTGAACCAGTGTTCTGCAGTCAGGGAGAAATCTTCAGGCCTCATTTCCACCAGCCGCCCCATCGCATCATAGGCCGGGACTTCCGAGGGCGCCTCTTTAATAACCTGCTTCAGCTCATCAGCGGCCCGGGCAAACTTGCGCTGTTCGACAAGTGCCTTTGCGAGCAATCTGCGAATAGTGTTGTTCCCCGCATGTTCGAGTTGCTGCGTGGCAATCAACTCAGCCTCCGACGGCAATTTCATCTGTATGTATATATCTATCAGTCTGGTTGCTGCCTTGGTATTGGTTTTTTCTATTCTCAAGATCCTTCTATAAGCGTTAATCGCCTGTGCGATATTGTTTTGCTTAAGTGGCATTATATTCAATTGGGCCTCGGCGTACTTCATCAGTGCATCGATATCCTCGGACTCGACGCTCAGGTATCTGCCCAGATTTTTGGCCGCTTCGTTCCACAGGCCGTTTTCATAGGCCTTGTTTCCCAGTTCAAGACCGGCCTCAGCACGATTCAGGCGATTCCACCATCGCAACCCATACACTGCCATGCCGAGGACAGCAAGGCCAATCAGCAAAACAATGATTAACTTCCAATTGATTTTCCGGCTCATTTTTTTATCCTAATCTATCGGGCGGCTTGCGCCGCCGCGCTTCTGTTATTGACTTCTGTCCTCTGTTGTTACTTAGAACTGATCGATGAAGTTATTTACAAGCTTACTTGCGGTTTTCCAACAAACCCACAAATCAAGCCAAACAGACAGGTTTCTCACATATTCGGTATCATAGTGCAACCACTCCTGGAAATCTTTCGATTCCGCCCGCGTTCTGCAGATTTGCCACAGGCCTGTTATACCGGGCCTGACCGACAATCTGGCATCTCTCCATCGCGGACATAAAGAGTTTTCCTTTTCGGGTGAGGGGCGAGGCCCTACGATACTCATCTGGCCTAAGAGAACGTTGATAAACTGAGGAATTTCATCGAGGTAGGTATTTCGCAGGAACTGTCCAACGGCACTGACTCGCGGGTCTTTTTCCATTTTGAACTGCGGCCCGTCAACCTGACTGACGACCCTTAATCTCTCCTGAATTTCTTCGGCCCCGACAGCCATGCTCCTGAACTTCAGGCAGTTAAATTGTCTGCCGTGCATTCCCTGACGTCTGGCTTTGTAAAAAACCGGTCCCGGGGAAGTAAGCTTTATTGCCAGGGCAACTACCGGAAAAACCGGTGCAAAAAACAACAGAACGACTGAGGCACCAATTATGTCAAAAATCCTTTTAAAAAACGTAACATAAGAGAATACGCCCCAATTTCGAAAAGCGCTTTTAACGTCCCGGACATCGAAGCTGTCTTTTGTTTCGTACAGCGTTGTCATTGGATTGCATTCGCCTCCCGGCCCGGATTGTTGATTTTTCTGATAATCTTTCGTCAGGACTCGATTTTGCAGAAACTGCTCTTTACGTATCGAAAGGCCGGGTGCGATTATGGAATTTCTAACAACAGCTCCGTTACCGATTTCGACGTTATCAGAAAGAATTGCGGGGCCGGATATTACGGCGTTTCGGCCGATACGGACATTTTTCCCCGTTAAGATTTTACCAAAAAGTCTTGCGTTTTCAGCGACGGTTTTTTTGTTCGGCCCGGGCAGCCTTTTTGAATTGAGTACGGCTCCCAAGAAACAAAGCAGGCCTTTTTCCGTTTCAAGGTCCCAGACTCCGCCGGCGACTTCGAGACAATTAAGGGTCAACGAATTATCCCTGCATCTCGAAAGGAACTTTTCAAAGTCAAGGTTTACAGCACCATCAACAAGCAGTTTTTTTAAGGCATTGGTTTTAATGAACAGATGATGCGGCCAGTCAGGCGGAATTTCTGAAGGTTGTGCGGTGTCAAAGTACCACCTTCGAAAGCCCACTAACTTACTGTCCGGTGTAATCCGCACCTTTTCACGGTAGGCTTGCAGCGTCGGGGACATATTCACAACGACTACATCATCGGTCACCAAATTTAATACATCTTGTAACCATCTCCAGCGGGTATTTGTTGCAAACCTCGCATTTGATATGACAAACCAGCGTCCCTCGGCATATTCGGTCCTTCGACAACAAATCCCGCGGGCCTTTTCATAATGAATTATAGCAGGACCTTCTCTGCGAGATTTCAGGCACCATTTGGCCGGAACAGCTATGTAAGTTTTTTTTCGGCTGCCAAAGCGACAACCTGCGGCTAAACCGTTGAGAACAACAGAGGCAACCGGTTCAGTTGACAGAGCAAAACGCAGCAAGCAGCTGTCGTCAGACGGTTCGTTATTATTGTGGACAACAATCAGCTCCATATTCGATTCGGTATCCAAATACGGCGTGCAAAAACCTTATGATGAACCGGACTCATCACCGGTTTCATCCCTCGGCTCGGAAGTAAGGAGTAACGTCTCTGCCCGCTTGTGGCTTTTTGATTCTCTCTTTTGGCCGCCGTCGCTCGCGTGTCCATACCCATATCCATAACCGTAGCGGTGATAACTGTGGGCGACCTTTACGTTGTTTACAACGGTTCCTAATATTTTTGCGTCCGCCCGTTCGAGGCGTTTAATCGCTTCCTTCAGGTCAGGCCTTGATGTGCGATCTACAAAGCTCGTCAGGATTACTCCGTCGGCCATCCTGGCCCATAACAGCGCATCTGAAAATGCCAGCACCGGCGGCGTATCAATAATCACATGGTCGTAATCGGCGCTGATACGCTCAATGGATTGGCCGGTACGGGGCTTACCGAGCAGGTCAAGGGCATCGGAAACGTTGCGATGGTCGGCTGCCAAGACATCCAGCCCTACAGTACCTGTGTTGTAAACCAGTTTGGTAAATTCCTTTCCAAAAAGCAGGTCCTGAAGTCCTCTGGAACCTTTTGGAAGATTCAGTACTTCAGCGATGTCGGGTTTTCGGAGGTCTCCGTCTATCAAGAGGACTTTTTCCCCCGATTGCGCGAAACTCGTAGCGAGGTTAACGGAGAAGGTTGTTTTTCCGTCGCCTATACCGGGACTGGTTACAACAATGATTTTTGAAGCGCTGTCGCCGTCAAGCAGGCCGAGATTGGCACGAATTGCCTGATAATCGTCTGCGAGCTGCCGGGCGAGCAAAAGCTTATCAACGTTCCTCGGACTTGTGGTAGTACCTATTATTCTCACGCCTACGCGCCTCACTACATCCTTGGGGTCATGCAGGCTCTTGTCGGCCTTGTCCAGCAGCAAAGCCAAAATAGCGCCTAAAGCCAACCCGCCGAAACCGAGTGCCGCCGCCAGCTTTCTTCTTTTGCCCTGAGCCGGAACACTACTGGCTTGATAGGCAACAGAAATCCTGGCCGGTCTTTTCCTTTCCAGCTGAATCTCATCGATTCGCTTGTTCACAGCGTCGTACATCTCCTGGCTGCGAGCAAGTTGTGCTTTCTGGTCATCGATAGCAAACTGTTTACGCCCTAAACCGATTGTATCCTTGTCCTGCTTTGCAAGCTTTTCCCGAATCCGTTTTTCATACTGAACCGTTTGCTCCAATTGGATTTTAAGCTCAGCTACGCGACGTTTTCGATTTTTTGCAGTCTCAGCCTCCAGATTCTTCTCGAACTGGCCCGCCACTTCCTCTTGTCTCTGCGTCAGACGTTCTTTTAATGTTTCCAATACCTCTTTTCTCTGCTTAAGTTCCGGATTTTCAGGAGTCATTGTTTGCTGCCCGATGACAATAAGCTCCTCATACTGCATAATGCTGCTTGTCAACGCTTGAATTATAGGGTCGGAGTTTATGACCGCATTTTGCCTTTCAATCAAACTGCCGGGCGTTGCGACATCTCCGATTCCGTTTTCCTGCACCTGAATCTGGGTCTCGAGAGATATGCGTCGAATATTAATGTTAATAAGTTCATTCTGCAGACTCGTTACCTGCTGCAGCATCATCTCCTGGCGACTGGTAAGTTCTGTGGAGCCGAACTCGTCGGCCAATTGACGTATTGTATCCTGCTGTCTTTGTATTTTTTCGGCCAGGTTTCTTCGTTCTTCGGCAAGTGTGTTGAGTTTCTGGTCTTCCCCTCTGATCTCGTCCCTGACCACCCTGGCCATATAAGCCTGGATAAAGGCATCAACAATTCTTTCAGCCTGTTTTTGATGGTCTGTTGTCATCTTTATTCTTATCAACTCGGTGTTACTAACCGGTTCAATTTTAATGTCCCCCTTAACAACCGCTTTTCTAAGGGCTTGAACAAGATCGACAGAATCCTCGAAGAGTGTAAGTTCGCTTTCTTTGAGGGTATCGGCCACATCATTAAGGATGTTATTGCTCCGGATAAGCTCTGCCTGTGTATTCATAAAATTCTGGTAATTCGGCAATCTGTCTTCGGTCTCGAACAAGATTGGAGAGACGATAGGTGAAATTCTTATTGCGCCTTCCGTATCGTACTTTTCCTCAATGAGAAACAATATTGCCGGCACACCCAAAACGCAGACAATAACAAATGTAGCAACAAGGACCGGCCAGCGACGAAGGATAGCAGCCACTATATTCATTGTCGAATCACTTTGCTCTTCGACGGGTCCCTCAAACTGAACTACCTCCTGGCTAAGAGGCTGAGATTGGTATTTTTGCAATTCATCCATTTTATATCATCCCGGTAATACTATTTTGCAAAAGCTACTTTTTAACGTAAACCAAAGTCTGCTCATCTTCAATTTTTGGTTCTGTTGTAAGATTTGATAACAACCAGAGTTCAAGAACCACAATTCCAAGCGCCAGCGGCATCATGGCCAGCCCCCCGTAATCATGGAAAAATCCCTCCCAGCGTTTCGAGTCAATCACGGTAAAAAAAATCGCCGTAATTACCAGCCTCAGTGTGTTACATATAAGGGCGATTGGCACGGCAGAAGCCAGAATCACCAGCTTTTCCCACCATTTTCGCTGAACAAGTAAAACAACCAGGCCACTAATCACAAAGAATGCCGTAACCATTCTAAGGCCGTTGCAGGCTTCTACCACAGCCACCATTGTTCCGGCAAGATTAATAACATTTCCCACTCTGGTCACCTCATATCCAAGAGCTTCCAGGCAAAAGACCGCTGACGATGTTGCCCAGTTTTGCAAAGGCAAAGTTAGCGCTGTCTGCAGGCGATTCGGCAGCGGCAGCATTAACAACAGAAATGCCAGTACGGATGACACCTGCCGAAACAGCTTCCAACCGAATAACAGCAACACCAGTGCGGCAACGGTCAGCACCAAAGACAACCTTTCAGCCGAGGCATACATGAAGAACAATCCGAAAAACCGCAGAGCCTGGGCGCCGGCAAGCGCAAAGAGCCCCCATATCGACGGCCTGGTTTGACAGGCCAAAATATTTTTTCGCCGCAACCACACGATATAGATTGCTATGAGGGGAACCAGCATTCCGCTGGAATACTCATCGCTTCTGTTCCATATCGTCCACAAATCTGCAAGCGTCGGTTCCCGGTAACTCCAGAAAATCGCGAGCACAAGAACAGCCGCTCCAAGCCACAGTGGAGCCTGTTTTCGGAATCGCTCCGTTTGCACATATTCCGGCAGCAGCTCTTTAATCCAGCCAAGTGCGGGCCGGGCCAGGCTCTGAAGCCGCACCTTATTGTTTTCCAAGCTCGATACTACTGGTTTTTTATCCGCCAAAAGGGCCTTTTCGCAAATCAGCAAGCTGTCTTCTGTTTCTTTGCCCTCCTTAACCACTGCGTCATAACACAAAAGGCACCGTCGAATTTCACAATCAACTCCAACCTGCGCCCCTTCCCAGAGTATGCTATCAGCCACGAAAGCCCCCGCGCCGACAACAACATTTGGTCCGATTATAGTCGGGCCGAAAATGACCGTATCTTCGGATATCTGGGCACCTTCAGCAATTATCACCGGCCCAAAAAATCTTGCACTCGAATCCACTTTCGCAGCAGGCCAAACCCATACATCCTGCGAATCAAACCGATCATAGCCGGGCAGGTTTATCCGGCCGGTGCGTACATTTTCGAGAAAATCAGCGGTACCTGCCAGGTAATCACGCCAGGAGCGAAAGCTGCCGATATAGTTGGGCATTTTCGCAGCGTGAATAGTTTTTCCCGCCTGCACCAGCTTTGGTATTAAATCTTCCTTGATGTCACAATAGCCGGCCTGCGGTATATGCTTCAGGATTGAGTCCCCACAAATATAGAAGCCGGATGTTTCATCAACAAGCTTACCACTTTCAAATTTCCGACTGAATATAATCGTCATATCCGAGCCGGCATTTCGATGTATGTCAGCCATCGTGCTAATATCAGGCGGTATAAACATACTTGCACTAAAGACAAAAAGCAGTTCATCATTACCGTCTCCGGCAGCATCCAGAATACATCCGCCTGAGCCCCGCGGCAGCGATTCATCCAGAAATTCAATCTCTACATTATCACTGATATTCAACGAACCGCGTATTTCGCCACTGTCGCCCTGGCAGCAAATGACGAAGTTATCTATCCCCTGAGTGGATATATTCTCAATCAGAAGCTGCAGCAGCGGTTTGTCCACAACCGGCCACAAAGCCCTGTGCAAGCGCGACGCTAATGGACACCTGCCGAAATCTTTGCTTCCAACAAGTATTACAGCTTTTATAGTTTGCTTTTTGAGAGACTGATTATTCAACATTATTCCTGGTCTTTGTTTGCCATATCGGCAAGCTCTTTCAATCGCTCTTCTCGCCTGTGAAGAGCGGGGACAGGCTCAAGTCCCACGATATCCAGAATATCCCTCCACCTGTAAACATAATCATGCCTCAGAAGAGTCTGAACGACATTGTTTTTGCGGATTTCAGCGAGCCGCTGGGGCTGTGAATCAAGGTCGGCAAGAATTTCAGCAACATTTTCGGCATCATAAGGGACATGGATAACTGCATCCGGCCAGTTAAGGTGCCTGGCAAACTCCTCATTTTCACGAGGCTCGCCGATCATAACGGTCCCGGAAGCCGCACCTTCGAGAAAACGATAGCTAAGACCACTTTGTCCATGTGTCTCTGACTGCCGATTTATCTTTGGGGCGTTTGCCACAAAATACCGGCTTCTTTTTGCGATATTCGCCACCAGGATGCGGTGGTCCCGCGGAATCAGCGTCTTTATGTTTTCAAAAGTGTCATAAATATAAAATATTTTTCTCTCTTCGGCCATTTTCAAAAGAGCATGGTGTGTTACCATCGATTTCCGACCCATACTGTAAACATCAATCGAACGCAGAGGAGGTTTTGGATACGGACTGAAGCGGATTGTATCAATGCCGGGCGGCATGTAATGGCAGGATGATTTTACAGTATCCTGAACCGGTGTTACAGACGAATTACAATTAAGCACAACATGGTCGAATTTGGACAGGACCTTCAAATGGCCCTGGAACTTGTGGAGTTCACCCGGCCACACCTCCGGCAGCCAACACACAGATTTTTTGCAGTTGTGCCTCCATTCCCTGACGGCATCTAATGACAGCAGGTCACTCGGCTCCTGGCATACAGCAAGGAAAAGGTCATATTTTTTGTTGAGATGTAATTTTTGGATGCAGGGATTGGCAAGCGATACGAAAAAATGCCGGGCAAGGCGATTGGCAATTTTCTGACCCGCCACGAATAAACGGTGCGGCTGGGGAACTAACAAGTCAACATTGTCGATTTCACAGACAACATCTTCAAACTCATACTCAGCACTTCTTGAAACGTGCCTTTGCAGGTGACGCTGGGAGAAAATGCATATACGTGGATTAGTCGATTCATCCGAGTTTTTATTCTGCTCTTTATACATTTTACATCTCCGGTAGAAAGGTAAACTCCTGTTTATATAACTTTCAGGACAATTTTGCCCCTTGTATGACCTTTTTGACTAAGCTTGTGCGCTTTATCCGCCTCCTTAAGAGACAAAACTTGACTGATAAAGGGCCTTATATGTCCGCTATCAATCAGTTCGGCAATCTCGGCAAGTTGCTGTGCGTTCGGTTGCGCACGAACATATTTGCCGCATACACCATACGCCGAGGCGATTTCGGTTGACGGCTCAGCACAAATAGAAACGAGGATACCGTTCTTCTTTAGGATTTTCCACGAGCGTTTTAAGGTTTGTTCGGCGGCATAATTCAATAGCGGGCCGGCATCTCGAATAACGGCATCCAAAACAACATCAACATCCTGGGCTATACACTCAAATCGGGTTTTTTTGTAGTTAATGAACTCATCAACTCCAATACTATGCAAAAAATCTTCGTTTCGGCCGGACGCTGTGCCTATTACATAAGCACCCTTCCACTTGGCAAGTTGTACGGCAATGTGCCCGACACCACCGGCTGCGGCATGGATAAGCACCTTCTGGCCGGCTGATAATTCGGCTGCGCCAAAAAGGGACTGCCATGCGGTGAGAGAAACCACCGGCAGAGCCGCGGCCTGAATGTGGTCTAAGGACTTTGGCTTGCGTGCGGCATCCGCAGCGCCAATGGCCACATACTGGGCATAACCACCGCCGTTTCTCAACATTCCGTACACCGCCTCACCCGCTTCAAAGCTGTCAACGTTGTCGCCGGCGGTTTCAACAACACCCGACACATCAAAGCCTGGAATAAAAGAAAACGGTTCCTTAAGTCTGGCGCGTTTTCCTGAACGTATCTGCCAGTCGGCCGGATTGACCCCGGCTGCATACACACGAACTAATAATTCATCTTCTTTCGGCTTAGGCCGAGAAACCTCTTCGTAGTTGAGTACACCCGGGCCGCCGTATTTGTGAATTTGAACGCCTTTCATCAACTCTGTCATTGCAAACCCGGTAATCTTATATCATACACCGTATCTTTATTGGCCTAAGGGTTTTATCAGCATGTTTTGCCTGAATTCCTCACGATCCAAAAAGGGATACATGTCCTCCAATGGTTTTGACACCATCGTTCCATCCGGGCGGATTTCAGCGGTATTAGCCGGGATAATTTCCTGGTTCTCCAGGGACCTGATTTCACAAACAACAGGACCTTTGTAATTAAACACTTCATCCAACGCTTTATGCAGGTTCTTGTTATTAGTCGCTTTGACAAACTTTATGCCGTAGGCACGAGCAATTTTTCCTGTTGCAGGGAAAGAAAGTCCGGATTGAGGCCCCTCTCCAACAAGACGTCCGTCAAAGAACCTTCTCTGTGTATGCCTTATAGACAGGTAACCTTTATTATTCACAACAAATATTTTAACCGGTAAATCGTAGTGAACAACTGTTTGCAGTTCCTGAAGGTTCTGTTGAAAGGAACCTTCACCCATTACGCTTGCCACCACGCCGCCGCCCAAAGCTGCACTTACTCCGATTGCAGCAGGCAGCCCGAAACCCATCGTTGCTAAAGCCCCTGAGGTGATATAACGTTGCCCTTTTTGGATGTTTATTGCCTGTGAAACTACATAAAAAGACGAGCCTGCATCGGAAATCACAGGGACGTCAGCCTTTATTTTTCCGGTTAAGGCATCAACAAAATAATAATAATTTATGCCCCCTCTTGCTTTTTTATACTCGGGCAGGCATACGGGATATTTTCGCTTCCATTGATTGCATGTTTGCAGCCACCTTTTCGAAGATGTAAATTGTTCTTTTTGCAGCTTTTCAGCGAATTCTTTAAGAAACCTTTTTGCATCGGCATTGATGAATTTGTGGATTTTTATGGTCTCCTTTTTATGTTCCTCCGAATCGATATCAACCACAACAACCTTTGCCTCTCTGGCGAATAATTTATACTCGAATCCAATAGTGGGCGCTGCCAGTCTGGAGCCGACACTTATTATTAAATCCGCATTCTGCATCGCGAAATTGCCCGGCCTTGTTCCTTTGATACCGATTCTGCCTATAAAGCACTTGTGGTTGCTGTGTATAACATCTATTCCCATAATAGGAGTAACTACGGGAAGATTATACTTTGTAACAAGCCGGATTAATTCATCACATGCATCGGCTGTTCTTATTCCATGTCCGGCGATTATCACCGGCCTGTCTGCACTTTTTAACAAACGAACCAATTCATTTATCTCGCTCTTTTTCGGGGACTTTTTATAACAGAGTTTTGACTTGTTTTCAGAAAAGCCTTTTAATTCGCTTTTCTTTATTGTCGCGTTCTGCACATCAAGAGGGATATCAAGCCATACGGTGCCGGGCCTGCCGGTTTTTGCCAGATATAATGCTTTTTCCAAATGATACCTTATCATTTTGGGTTCGTTAACCATAACCGCGTATTTTGTAAGTGACTCAACAATCGGTATAATATTAACCTCCTGAACGCCAAATTGTCTTAATTTTACATTTTTCAGGTTATAAACCGTCTGGCTTCTTTTTGACTGGCCTGAAATAAACAAACATGGGACCGAATCCTGAAAGGCGCCAAGCAGTCCGGTTATCGCATTAGTTGCACCCGGCCCGCTGGTTACCAGGGCAACGGCAATATCATTTTTATACTTTGCGTACGCCTCGGCAGCCATTGCACAAGCCTGCTCGTGATGGTTACAAATAAATTTAATCCTTTCGGATTTACCGACCGAATCAACTAAATGCATGCACCCGCCGCCACTTAGCATGAACACAACACGCACGCCATTTTTCTCTAAAAATTCAACGACATAATCCGACAATTTCATTTGGTTTGCACCTTTACTCATTTTCGTTCAAACCGATGATTTTATGCTACCTTTTTTCAAGCTCTCCCCTCATTCTCTCAACGGCTTCGATAATATCCTGTTTTTTTGCGGAAGCATAAGAGAATCTTACATAATCTTTACAGTTGTCCCCGAATATAGTTCCGGGGGAACAAGCTACACCCGCTTTTTCAATCATATAATCGAAAAACTGCTTGTCTGTAAATCCGGTATCCTTGATATTAGGAAAAGCGTAAAAAGCGCCTCTTGGTTTAAGACAATAAACACCGGGCAAACTGTTTAATCCTTCGACGATAACGTCTCTTCTTTGCCTGAACTCATTCATCATATCCTCGATTGGTTTTTGGTCCCCTTTTAACGCTTCAACACCCGCTTTTTGAATAAAGGGGGAAACACAACTGACACTTGTCTCAAGCAATAAGGACATTTTTTCAATTAATTCGGCAGGGCCTATGACAACTCCCAGTCTGAATCCGGGCATGGCATAAGATTTACTGAATCCGTTTGCGACGATGGTTCTTTCGCGGCAGTGGTCGTATTTACTCGGTGAGCTGAAATGAGTCTCGGCATCATGATAAATCATTCTGGCATAAACTTCATCGCTTAACAAATATAGGTCGTATTTTTTTGCTATGTTGTATATTTTTCTCATCTCATCTTCGTTCATAACCGAGCCGGTGGGATTATGCGGGGAATTCATAATAATCAAACGGGTTTTTTCCGTAACAGCTTTTTCCACATCTTCGGGCTTGAGCCTGAATTGATTTTCCTGTTTAAGGGGAATCTTTACAGGTCTGGCGTCAAAAAAGTTAATAGAAGAAATATAAGTCGGAAAACAAGGGTCCGGGACAATGACTTCTTCCCGGCGGCCGAAATTTGTTGTGCATCCAATTGCGTAAAAGACACCGGAGTTTGCCCCGGGGCAAACGAGAATCTGCTCGGTGTCGGGCCTGAACCTGCGGGAATTTTCAGTTACATCCACCACCGCATCCCTGAATTCTTCGATACCCCTGGGGTTCGTATAATGGGTCTGCCCCCCGACCACAGAATCATGCATAGCTTTCTTAACATTTACGGGTGTATCAAAATCAGGGTCTCCCAATTCGAAATGCAGGATATCCCTTCCCTGCCTTTCAAGCTCATTTGCCCTGACAAGTATATGAAACATAGGCTGTCCGGTGAGCCTTTTTGCCGCCTCGGATATTGCTTTCACTTTATCAGACTCCTTCGGTTATTTAAGACAAATCAAAATCAAAAAAAAGCCGTCTGAAAAGTTGATTGCGCCGATGAAAAACCATCCGGCTTACCTCGACAGTGGTTTATAACTTCCACCTTTTTCCCGATGTCAGAATCCCAGTACCCCTCTGTAAAAAACCTTTGGAAGGAGTTTTCGTGTAACACAAATTACAACACAGCAGATGCCCAAAGTCGTTACAACGACAATAAGCTGGTACAAAAATTGATGATGGTAAATAACGCCGGTTTCGGGAATAATCCGGGCAATCATACGCAGGGGGATTTTGTGCATAAGGTAAATCCCAAAAGAGCATTCACCGAGAGCCAGCAACCATCCGGGCCAGCTTTCAACATGATTTCTGATTATCCAAAATCCGATGATTACACCTCCGGAATACAAAAAGGAAGAATATTTAAGGGCGCATATCGCCAGTTTCCAGTTGTCATATCTTGCCACCATAAACATCGCTTCGAGCATTGAAATCACAAGCGGAATCAATATGACAGGCAAAACAGCACTGCGCATAACCGGTCTGACAATTATTTCTTCCTCACGGTTTCCCATCCACAGGCCGATTGCGTAAAATAAAATCCAGGAATAAAAAGGAGCATGAGTTAATAAGTGTGTCTCACCAACAAGATGGAATTTGTGCGAATTCAAAAGATACATTACAAACAGGCCCATTATGTTCAATATCGCAACCAGAATAATTCCGCCCGCCCTGCGACTGATACAGCTTAAAAACGGCGTCAGGATATATAACTGGGCAATAACAATGACAAAATAAAAATGATCGGATACGCCTCCCGTCAACAGCTTAAATATGCTTTGTAAAAAGTCGATATTATGCAGCTTGACGGCTTCATTGGTCAGGAAAATTAACGACCAAAACAGGTAGGGGATAAAAATACGTAAAAGTCTTTTTTTGAGAAAATACTTATAATCATTAAATGATTGAACCGGTTTCTTGGACAACCAATACCCGGAGATAAAAAGAAACGCGGGGACTGCAAAGTTCAGCAATTGACGATACGACAGGACGGCATAGTCCTGATAATACCGCCATGGGATAGTGTGAATAGCCACTACAGCAATTATCGCAATCCCGCGAAGTGCGTCAAAGGAGGGTTCTCTGTCTTTTAGATAATCAACCATACGTATCGAAGATGTTAATCTTTCTTCAGTTCAACCACAGCAGCGTGGCGCCAGTATTTTACTTGGTGCATTACTTTATTTTGCTTCATGGAGGCGCTTTTCAAGCATTTGGATCCTTGTCTCATCCTCCGCCTTTGCCCGGGAATAATATCTTTGTTTGCTTTTCAGCCAAAGCAGCTCGAATTCAACGGCCTTTAATATGCCTTTTTCGATGTCCTTATCTACCGCTGTGTTTTGGAAAACAACCTTTCTGGTTTCAAATTTATTTATCAAATTTTCATCATTCAATTTTTTCAGAAACGGAATTGACTCTGTCGAGATTGCGCCACCTAAAGCTGTTTTCAGCCCTTTGGCTTTTGCCTTTCTGAAAATATCACAACACATCACGGACATCTCATCACCATTTGCACTGGCCCTGTCAAGCCCCATTGAAGAGGTAAAATCAACCCTGCCCACTGTTATACTTGAAAGCAGCTCGATTTTAGGCATATTCAGGATGTCATCAATGTTGTTGTAGGCGGTTATAGTTTCTATATTGATCGCAAACTCGATGTCTTCTCTGTTGTCCTCCGGGACAAAGTTGGCTACTGCGTTTAGAAACTTTGAAACCGCAAAGGACGTTTCGGCCATAGGTGCCACAATACCGGCGACACCAATGGTCAAACAGTTGTATATATCGGTAATCGCTTCTACACCACCTATTTTCATTATCAAGGGCAATCCCACAGAAGTTGTTACGTCCTTGAGGCGTGACAACTCAACCATTCTTGACGCTTCGGCCTCGAACTCGGCTTTAATTTGAAACACGTCATAATCATCTTTTAATTTTCCCAATAATGATATCATTTCTCTTTCTAACACATTCATATCTTATATCTCCTGCATATCGGTTTTAATAATATCCAATAAGTCAATGATTGACTCCAATATCAAGTCAGCATCCGACAAATAAGAATCAGACAACGTACTCTTAAAGGCTATGACGAACATTCCCGCTGCTTTGGCGGCTTGTATGCCGAGCGGGGCATTTTCCAAAACCACACAATCAGCCGGCTCCACACCCAACAAGCCTGCCGCCTTGATATATGGTTCCGGATCAGGTTTGGTATTAACGATGTCATCGGATGTAACCACGACATCAAAATGATTTATAAAGTCTTTAGGGACACTTTGCAAAATCCTGTGCTTATCCGCACCCGTTACCAAAGCCGTCTTTGACCCGTTGGTTCTCACCTTTGTCAGGATTTCAGAAACACCTTCGTAAAGGGTAAAACTGTAATTTTTTCTGAAGTAATCATTTTTTAATCTGATAATAGTCGAATAGTCCGAGGGTTTGACATTGTACTTTTCACCCAGTATCCCAACGGTTTTTTGAACACCTATACCTTCCAATAAAAAGTATTCGCACTTTTCAATATTCACACCGCCCACCCTGCGAAAGGCGAAACTCCACGCCTCAAACAAGGTATCCGGGGATTTAGAAAGAACGCCGTCAAAGTCAAAGAGGAAATGTTTATTTTGAAAATTCACGTTTATCTTTATTCGTCTAACGGTTTTATCAGCATGTTTTGCCTGAACTCTTCACGGTCCAGGAAAGGATACATGTCTTCCAATGGTTTTGACACCATCGTTCCATCTTCCTTTGACTGTGAGGAAAGTTTCGGATACATCTTTTCTTCCGGATCCAGCTCAACTTCACAAAGAATTGCACCCGAATAAGATAATACCTTGCTAATCTGATTCTCTAATTCGTCATGATTACTAATTTTCACAGCTTCTATACCATAAGCTGTTGCAATTCTGACCATATCAGGAAGCCCTACTCCACTTTCTTTACTTGCACCGACAATATGTCCGTTGAAATGTGCCTTTTGGGTGTTCCTGATGGAAATGTAGCCCTGATTGTTAAGCAGAAATATTTTTATCGGCAACTTATACTGTACTACGGTCTGTAATTCCTGGATATTCATCTGTATGCTGCCGTCTCCTGTTACACATATTACCTCTTTTTTATCATTCGCAAGGCAGGCACCGATAGCCGCCGGCAAACCATAACCCATAGAGGCATAGCCGGAATTTACAATGACTCTTTGGTCAGGTTTTACATCGAAGCTCTGGTAGGAGGATACACAGGCGGTTCCGTTGCCGAAAACGAAAACCGCTCCTTCAGCGCTTAGCATAGACAACTTCTTAAAAAAGCAATATGAATCGACGAATTTATTTACACTCGTTCTTTCAGCATCAATGTTTGGATATTTTGTCTTATACTCCAAACATTTACTAAGCCATCCGTTTTTAGAGGTTATAGTACGGCTATCGATAGCTTTTAGCATATCGGAAACAAAACTTTTTGCATCCTGCCGGATGGGGACATCTATTTTTAAGCTGGGTTTCGCAAGCTCCGCTTCGTCGATATCAACTACTATTTTTTTCGCCTCTCGGGCGAAAGCTT
>Ga0180433_10002832_pt1 | contig 26186 bp, 16 predicted proteins | sample SS_ome_8_FD_132980 | JGI IMG/M metagenome (GOLD analysis project Ga0180433, IMG submission 132980) | Hypersaline lake sediment archaeal communities from the Salton Sea, California, USA - SS_1_D_1 metaG | ecosystem: Environmental > Aquatic > Non-marine Saline and Alkaline > Hypersaline >... | reverse complement strand
GCTGGATATCATTCCATATTTTATCAGAAATACCTCGCGGTTCATTTAATATTTCATAATAAATAAGCTCAGAATAATTTTTATAATGTTCAGCCATTTGAGTCCACACCGGCAGCAGTACCTCATCAATATTGGGATCAGTATTCACAGCCGGATCAAAAGTGTGATTATCAAGAATAAGATGCAGTTCAAGTTCTTCTGCCCAGGTTACCACCTGATCCAGAAAATAGTAGAAAAGAGGATCAACAGTGTAATCGGGGGCACCGCTGGTCATGGCATGCAGATTGATGGGCAGTCTGATAACATCGCACCCCAGACTCTTGATATCAGCCAGATCTTCTCTGGTGAATTTAGTAAACTGAACAGCATGTGCACTTGATGCCTGAAACCAGCCGGTCAGATTTACTCCCCGGGTAAAGGGAGGTTCGGCACTATAAAGAGAAATTGTCTGTAATAAAATCCAGAAAATTAAATATAGGTAAAAAGTAAAAATTCTATTCTTTAAGAAATTGATATAATATTTAATCATCATAATGATACCCTTGTTTTGTCTTTCTGGTCTCCAGCTTCTCATTGATCATATCAACAACTTTCATCTTATTCTGTTTTTTGCACCATTCCGGTGCAACAAGGAAATGTTCATCCGCATCAGCAGTGAGCCGCTGAATAACGACATGTTCCGGAAGAATTTCCAGGGCATCACAGATAACTTCCGCATATTCTTCAGCTTTCAGCAAAGTAATTTGATTACCATAATACATTTGCTCCAGTACTGTATTTTTCAGTACATGCAGAGGATGAAATTTTATTCCGTCTATATCCAAATCAACCACAGCCTGAATGGTTTCTAAAAAATCATCTCCGTTTTCTCCGAGCAGACCGGCTATGACATGGACACAGATTGATATATTCCTCCCTTTGGTCAATCTGACTGCCTTGAGAAAATCTTCATATGTATGCCCCCGGTTAATTTTTTTCAGGGTTCTATTGTGTATGGACTGCAGACCATACTCCAGCCATACATCCATGGTATCAGTATACCCTTCAATAAGATCGAGTTTCTCCAGATCCACACAATCCGGACGGGTGCCAATTGACAGAGCCACTATTTCCGGGTATTGTAAAACAGTATCATAGGTTTTCTTCAGAGTTGCAACCGGAGCATAGGTATTGGTATAGGTTTGAAAGTAGGCAATAAATTTATTGATCCTTCTGGTCTTTCTCAGTCTTTGTATACTGCTGCGGATCTGTTCATCTAATGATTGACTGTTTGTTCCCGCCTGAATATTAAAGGCTTTATTATTACAGTAAATACAGCCTGTATCACTTAAGGTTCCATCCAGATTCGGACAGCTGAACCCGGCATGAAGTGAGATTTTCCATACTTTCTCACCGTATTTTTTCTTTAAATAACTGCTAAAATTGTTATATCGCATTTTGGAAATTTTATTTTTTCATTTATTTTTTAGATCTTTGTAAATTTCGCTGAATTGGTTAAGGGCGGATTCAAGATTTTCAGCAATTTCACTTGCCAATATCTCCGGATCGGGTAAATTATCCAAATCTTCTATACTTTCATCTTTCATCCAGAAAATATCAAGGCTTACTTTATCTCTCTTAATTAACTCATCATAGGTAAAAACTTTGAATCTCTCTGTTTCTTTTCTTTCATGTCTGTTTTCAGGATTGTAGCATTTAATGAAATCCTTGAGGTCTTCGTATTGTAACTGATTTTCCTTTAACGTAAAGTGTTTATTGGTCCTCAGGTCATAGATCCATAACTTTTGAGACCATGGTGTTTCTCTGGCTGCTTTTTTATCAAAAAATATTACATTGGCTTTTACTCCCTGAGCGTAAAAAATACCGGTTGGTAGTCGTAAGAGTGTATGCAGATCGCATTCCTGTAGTAATTTTCTTCTCACCGTCTCCCCTGCTCCACCTTCAAAAAGCACATTGTCAGGAACTACAACTGCAGCTCTGCCATTAATATCAAGAATAGTTTTAATATGCTGAACAAAATTTAATTGTTTATTGGAAGTTGTTGCCCAGAAATCGGAACGTTCGTAAGAAATTGCTTCTTTAGTTGGTTTACCTTCACCATTAAATATAGTAATACTGCTTTTCTTCCCAAAAGGCGGATTGGTAAGAACAATATTAAATCTTTTCTCCGGGGCGGTCATAAGACTATCACTAACATTTATGGGACTTTCTTTACCACCAATTCCATGCAGATATAAATTCATCACGCATATCCTTGCCGTATTATCGACAAGCTCCCATCCGGTAAATGTATCGAATTTTAAAAATTTCTTCTGTTCTTCATTTAAATTCTGGTTTGCTATATGATTATAAGCCGCTAGGAAAAAACCGCCTGTCCCACATGCAGGATCACAAATTGTCTCGCCTGGTTTAGGATTTATTGCTTCTACCATTGCTTTTATCAATTGTCTGGGAGTAAAGTACTGCCCTGCACCGCTTTTAACATCTTCTGCATTTTTCTGCAAAAGTCCTTCGTATATTTCTCCTTTAACATCAACATCTAAACCTATCCAGGTTTCTTCGTTGATCAATTCAATCAAGCGTTTTAGCTTTGCCGGATCTTGAATTTTATTCTGGGCCTTTCTGAAAATAATACCTAACATACCTTTTTGTTTACCTAAATTCTCAAGAGTATGTCTGTATTGAACTTCTAGAGCGTCTCCATCTTTTTTAGCCAGAGTTTCCCAATTGAATTTTTTTGGTACTGTAGAAGGTTTTTCAAAAGGAGGTTTCGACATCTCATCAGCCATTTTTAAAAACAATAGATAAGTAAGCTGTTCCACATAATCACCATAGCTCACACCATCATCCCTCAAAACATCACAATAACTCCATAATTTTTGAACGATTGTCGCAGCATTATTAGATTGTGAATTATTCATCCCTTTTTTATTCCCTTTTATATTGAAAGATTTAATTCTTGCTCATCAGAATACTACATTTATTTTTCTTCGATAATATATTTAAAAAAGTCAAGTATATTTTTTATGCAATAATTCATCTTAAATGTGAATTATTACATATATACTGTACTAATTCTGTTTCTTTGGCATTATTCTATCTTTTACTGGACAGCTTTGACTCTCTTTTTCTTTTCTGCCTACTCTTTGATTTCATCTCCACTTCAATTTTTGCTTTTTCTTTTTTTATCTTTTCAAGAAGTTTTTCCGCACTATTTTCACCACTTATCAACGCAGGATGTTCTTCTCTCCATTTTTCAGTCAGCTTCCCCTCAAATGCTTTCTTTAAAATACTCTGCCTGAGCTTTTCCGCTTGTTTTAGACTTTTATCAACCGTATTTTCAATCTCATCTGCAATTGAAAACCGCCTCTCAATTTCTTCGACGATTTTTTTTTGTTCCTGAAGTAAAGGTAAAGCAATCTTAAAAGGAAAGATTTTATTAAAACTTGTTCTTGGATGTTGAACTCCACTGATTCCTAAATTTGCAAACCTTACAAAATCCTTACTAAACAGTCTATACGCTAAAAATTTATTGATAAAATTCTTTGACTTAGGAAAAACCAAAATATCGGTAGAGCATAAACCATCGAAATCTGCAACGACTACTTTATTTAAATAAGGTCTTAATTTACCGTATAAAACATCTCCTTTATAAAACTTTGTTTTTGAACTTCGAACTTCATGCGAACTCCCATAACCCAACAATTTACTGGTGTCTTTTTCAATATGTTCTAGACCAACATAATTTGTAAGGCCAACTTTATTAGGATCTACTTTTTCTTTAGATGGTTTCGTTATATTTCCTAATTGAGTCCAAATCCAACTTTTTGGAAGTTCTGGTAAGTCGACATTATCAATTTTTATTTTAAAACGTTCCTCTTTTTCATTCAAAACTCTTAATTCATCATTCGACATTAGCTGACGCCAGTCAGCGGTAAGTTTTCCTTCAAATGCGGATTTTAAGACTGATTGACGGTAATGCTTTACCTGCTCTTTAACTTTCTTTAACGCCTCAACTCCAGCATCCAATTTCGTAAAAAGCTCCTCAAACTTTTCGACGATTTTGTGTTGTTCGAGGAGGGGTGGAAGGGGGATTGGAATCTGTTTCAATTTGGTTGCATTAACATTAGCTGTTGTAATACCCAATTTTTTCTCTGATATAGACTTCCAATATGCCGGACTATTTAAGAAAAAAGAAACATATTTGTTATTAATCAATGGTTGAAACCTAATTAAATATGAGGCAAATACAGATTCTTTAGGGTCTCGAATAAGGTAATTATACCCAACAGAACCTGCTCTAGATATGACTATATCTCCATTTTTCAATAAATATTTTTCTTTTTCTGATGGTTCTTTCTCACAAAAGGGAACAGAATCCCAATCAATTCTTCCAGAGGTAATATCTGAGGTCCTCAACAAATGCACATTACCTTTCTCTTTAGACTTCGTTGTCCAACCATATTGGGGATTTAGACAAACTTCTCCCAATAACGTGTCTATCCAATCGTCCGGTAAAAAAAAATGGCTATTACTTAAAGCCATATTTTCTTTCTCTCTTCTCAAATGCTTTTTTACCACCTTCTAAAATAATACATGCGTGTTCTCTAATTCCTTGACATTTTAATGAATCCTTAACAGAATCGTCTTTTTTCTTTGTATATTCAATACTCCCTGTTAGATAGTTAAATTGCCTACCGTCTCTGTTTGGACTATCGCTTCCATTCCTATTCGCAACAATAATTTGTTCTGAGTCTGAACCAATTACGAAGTTAGCGTTATGACTTACCATAATAATTTGTCTCTCTTTTTTCCTCTTTTTTAAGAAAGGTACTATCTCCTCTGTTATTGATTTAATGTCTAAATTATCTTCCGGTTGATCAATAAGCAAAAGATACTTCTCATATGACTCTGTTAAAATAAGTTTTAAAAGAAAAAGTGCTCTCCTTCCAGGAGTCATCGTGGTTTCTGAAAAACCACCTATACAGTCACCTTCCATTTTTCCGACAAATAAAATCGTCTCAGTTAATGTTAATAGGTCAACTGCAATTTCTTCTTTTTCATGTCGCAAATTAATTTTTTGATTTCCTGAATAAATATTTTTTAATAATAAATCTGGTTTTTCTCTAAATAAAAAATCTTGGTCCTTTATAAAATCATGGTTATTAACAATCTCAGAATTATCTCTCATGTTTACTTTTCTCGCCACTTTGTTTAAGCTGTCTTCTGTTACCTTATAATCAATGTCAAATCTTATTTCTAAATTATCTTGTTTTAATTCGGTTATTGCAGTTTTTAAGTTTTTTATTGTGCTTTTTCTACTTTGAATAAGTTGTCTAACTTGTTCTTCTATCTCAGTTAATTTTGTATCATTCTTTGAAATAAATTTTTCGTAATTTTTTATACTCTTTAAAATGTTTTCATATTCACTAAACTTAGTCATTAATTTTTCAAGCTCTTCCTTCTTACTATATTTATCTAATAAACTTTTACTATCTTCTAACGTTTTTTGACTGTTTTTGCTGAATTTTTCTATGTCTTCAATAAGTTCTTTCTTATATTGTTGAGCTATTTGATTAACTTTTTCTAAAATTTCTACTTTATTCTTGTTCAATTCTTTATTCAATAGTTCTCTTAATGTTCCTGGTAACAATTCCAATGAAGGTTCGAGTTCTAATTTGATATCCTGAAAAACTTCATTTTTACCAAAAATGAGTTGAAAATCTTCTAAGTCTTTTTTGAACTGTTCAATTTTACGTTTAAATTTTCCCAATTTGTTTTTAATATCTTGATATTGATTAGTCTCCTCTTCACTTAAACTGTACTTTCTCTTATAATCTTCAATCCTTTGTTCTATCTTTTTCTTTTCCTTTTTAATGGATTCCTTATCTCCTAATGTTTTAATCTTTTCTCTGGATTCATCAATTTGAGCTGATAACCGAAACCACTTCTTTATTAATTCTTCTATTTTTTCATTAGAATTATCGATTTTTATTAATGCTTTTTCATATTTCCCTTCAAAATCAGGAAATTTATTAAATAATATTGGTTCTATTCTTTTTTTTATTTCGTTGGGATCTTTACTCCTGTCGAATAAATAACCTTGTGGCAAGTATATTATTTTTCTTGTATTTGAATTCTCATGTTCACTGATAAAACCATCTTGCCATTCTACCTCATAATCTATGGAAATATTTCCCCAGTGATATTCTTCGCCTTCTCCTGCCCCTTCTATTTCTAATTCTTTTTTAACAAGTTCTGGATCTATAGCATGTGCAATATAATTTAAAAGTGCCGATTTACCAGCTGATCTACCGCCAATAATTGAACATAAGTTTTGATTAAATTTAATTTCTTCTGGAAAGTCTTTTGTATTAATAAATTTAATTTTTTTAATTATCTGATAACTTTCCTTTTGGTATGGAATATCCGAACCAATCCAAACACGATCTTGAGGCTCTGGTTCATAAAGTATTTGTTTTAAACCCTCAAAAGTTGGATCTGCTTTAATCCACAAATTCGATTTTGGGGCATATTCATTAATATTATGATTATCAGAGCATAATATTATTGCAGGCCTTTTAACATCCTCAATATTCGGAATAACTTTCTCTAAATATTCCTTTTCGTCTTCTGGCTTACCTACCTCAAAAATATCAATGAACTTCAGTATATCTCTTTTCTGTGCCATTTTATATGGTAATGCGTTAGTAATATTTTCAATTGTATTAGTCTTTCGACCAGCATGTATTGAAACAATTCCACCAAGTTCATGAATTATTTTTGCAGCATCGTCTAAAGGAACATACACATTACTTTTACCTTTTTTCCTAATATCTCCTTCAGTAATATCAAGTTTTCCTGAAATTTTTGCCCAAATAGTATCTAAGTCTGATTTTTCTGAAAAAATACCAATGATGTGAATTGATTCACTACCACCAGCGTTAGTTGTTAATTCAATTCCTGGAAATACTGTAATATTAGTTTTTAGCCCTAATTCTTGTAGTTCTTCAATACGCGATATATCAATTTTGTGATGGTCGGTGATAGCAATAGCGGCTACTTCATGACAGCTCAAACAGTTTATAATATCAACATTCGATAAAGATTTATCCTTATAATCATATGAACTTGGAGTATGGAAATGCAAATCCCATTTTCGCCATTCCGAACCACGTGGATATTTACTATTCATAAATCCTCCTTAAATATCATTCCATCAACACCTCATTCATCTCTTCCAAAACATCATCCAGCTTATCCCTGTTTAGATAACAACTGTCTCTCATTATTAATCAAAATTTAAATATAAATTCTTTAATTCTCCCAAATATATTTTATTAATCGTGTAATTATCGTGTAATTTCAGCGATAATCGTGTATTCCTATTTCCCATAGTATCTAACATTTCTGCCTTTTCCTTTCTGCACAATTTGCCCTTCTTCAACCAGTTTTTTTAAATCAGATGCAGCAGTTTTCTTGGATACTTTAAATAATTCTCTATATTTCCTATTTGTTATAACTTCACCTTTGTTTACCATAAGAGATAATGCTTTTATTTGTCTTTCATTTAAACCATGATCCTCTAAATTTACTTGTCTTTCCTCAGGTATACTAGGAATTAAATCTAGTATATTTTCTCCAGGCCCATAAAACACTACTTTAAAAAAATCTCCGGGTTGTATAAAATCAGGTGGGATTAATCCGTGACCTTTCATAAATTCTTTCATCTTAATGATACCTGTTCCATATCGTTCCATATCTTTCGTTTCATGTAAAATCTCACAAATTTTCCTGTTTCTTGTCTCATGTATACCTTCTAAATTTTTTATATCTAAACCTGGTAAAAGCCCACCTGGACTAAGAACTTCGACTCTATCATCAAAAATATCTACTTGTATATTAGAACCGGAACGATTATAGTCTCTATGCGCCATAGCATTAACCAAGGCTTCTCTTATAGCTTCGAAAGGGTATTCCATTATCTCTACTCGTTTAGAACCAACAATTTTACTTGCTAAACGTGTATTTCTTTGAAAAAATTTCTCAGCATTATCAATAATATCATATAAAGAACTACTGATTTCTTTGGAATCAAGAAATTCTGCTCTGCTTACACCTTTATATCGTGCAATTTTAATACTACTTTGAGGAATAAATTTTTGCGGGTTTGGGCAGAAAAAAAGAATGGCAGCATTTGTTGGATATAAATTATTTTTTTCTTTTTTTAAAACTCTGATTGTTTTTAACAGGAAATCTTTAATAGATATACTTGGTATATTTAATTCCTGCTTTATAGCTCTATTTTTTAAAAAGTCTTCTACTAACTTTTCATTAATATCATCGTAAGCTGCATTTCTATTAATTAATTCATCAAATGGTTCTTTAGATATTTTTCCCTTATCTTTTAAAAATGATATTAGACTATTTAAAATACAATCTCTTAAATTACCTATATTTTCAAATTTTTTATAAATAAAATTATTTTGAATATCTTTAATTAAATTACGAACCTCAGGTTCTCTATTTCTTATACCGCTTTTAATAAAAACAAAAATTTTCAGATTATTTCTTTTTGCTTCTTTATATTCTTTTTCAATTGCAGATTTATTATCTGAAACTATCTTTCCATATTTTTTGCCCAAGAATAATATAAAAATATTACTTTTCGATACTTCATCAAGATAAAACTCAACTGCTGATTTACTTTTAGCATCCGGAAGCTTTTCAAATATAAAGGGAATAAAATATTCTTTTAATAAAGGTTCCCTTTTTATATATTTAAAAATTTCATCTCGTTCATTTTGAAATTCTCCTTGAACAGCACTTATAAAGACTTTATATCTCAATTGTTCTTTTTACCTTTCTATTCTAAATATACTCTGCAAGATTATAAATAAAAATTGCCATTCCCTTATGCCACCAACACCTCATTCAACTCATCCAGAACATCATCAAACTTATCCCCAAAAACTTGAGAAGCTTTTATTAATCCGCCTTTCTCCTGGAAAGGGGTGTATTCGAAAGATTCTTTAGATATTTCTAAACTGGACGCGATATGCCCTTTTATTAATTCCAACCACTTTAATTGTTCTTCATTGAATCTGTTGCCTAGTTCTTTCTGTTCTTCCAGCCACTTTTGAAAATTCCTCTCCACAATTGCAGCAAAGGGTTCAAGAAATGCAACCTCACCAATTGCAAATTTAATTAAAGCAACTATATCGGTCAAAAGTTTTTTTGGGCCTGCTCCCTTTACTTTTGATTTTTCCAATTTCTCATATGCCTGCCAGAGAAGATCTGTCGTGAGCTGATAGGGTGGCTTTTTTATGGCTTCCGCAACTTCTCTGATCTGTTCAAAAGTAATATGACGTTTTTTATAAGGTTGATTGTAGATTATCTGTAAAGCAGTGAGCTCATCTTTATTATCTTTAATGAACTTTTTAAAGGTATCAACCACGGTTTTTGCCTTTTCTTTTGCATCAGCATCAAAACCAGCGGAAATTACCGAATCTTTGCTTACAGTATCGATTACCTGCTCATTTCTTTTTTTAATTTCTATTAATGTGTTTCTAAATTTGGGGTTGTCGAAAATTTCACAGGCGGAATCAATTAATTTCTCCGTGGTTTCATTTAATTGTTGTACTTGAGGTAAATCAGTTTTAAACTCTTTTTTAGTTGTTTGAACAATTTTATCCGGTTCTATAGCGTCTAAAAGGTCATTCATAATTTCTTTTAATCCCTTTCCCCCGGATACTTTCTTTATCTCTTCCTGATCCTTCTTCTCTATTTTTCTATCCAGAACCGCGAGCCTGCCGGCAAGCGATGAAATTGAATCTTCATCTCGTTTCATACCGGTTGCTATACCCTGAATTAATTTCTCAAAAGAAAGACTTTTTTGTCTCTCAAGAGGTTTTGAATCAGTTTTATCATTCTCACAAACCCCAACAGCATCCACAATGATAAAATGAGTTTTGTGTAAAGCATCGGTAGTTACCGACCTTAAATCTGCAGAAGGAATCGTGCGTGTTCCTCTGCCTTTCATCTGTTCAAAGTAAATTCTGGATTTAACATCCCGCATAAAAATTAAACATTCAAGCGGTTTTACATCCGTACCGGTAGAAATCATATCTACTGTAACCGCTATGCGTGGATTATATGAATTCTGAAAATCCTTAATCAGGTTTTCTGTTTTTTCAGGAGTTTTATAAGTTATTTTTTTACAGAAATCATTGCCTTTACCGAATTCTTCTCTTACGATATTGGTAATATCTTCTGCATGAGAATCATCTTTAGCAAAAATTAAGGTTTTTGGTACAACAGTTCTCTTCGGGAAAATTTCAATAAATAAATTTTCTCTGAAAGTTTTTATAACTGTTCTAATCTGGTCGGGTGCGACAATACTTCTGTCCAGTTCATTAGACGTATATTCAAGTTCCTCATCCAATTGTTCCCATCTAATCTTCCGGGTCTGTTTATCTCTCTTGTCAACATAATACCCAGCATCTATAATACTGCCTTCCTCGCTAATTTCTGTACGGATACGATATACTTCATATCCTACATTTACACCATCCGCAACCGCCCTTTCATGTGGGTATTCGGTAACCAGATTCTGATTAAAAAAACCAAGCGTCTGTTTTGAGGGGGTTGCGGTTAGTCCTATAAGAAAAGCATCAAAATATTCAAGTACCTGTCTCCATAAGTTGTAAATCGAACGATGACATTCATCCGTAATAATAAAATCAAAAGTCTCGATCGGGATTTTAGTATTATAATGTACTTCTTTTGTTTCAATATCCTGTGGTGCTAATCCCAGGATTGAATGCTCTTCTAATTCCGGATCAAAATCTGTCTCGCCTTTTAACATAGAATATAATCTCTGAATTGTAGAGATACAGACTCGACTTACATTGTCAAGGGTATTTGTAGTTAAATGCTGAATATTATACAGTTCTGTAAATTTTCTTCTGTCGTCAGGCGTTTCAAATTCATAAAATTTTTGAAACGTTTGTTTTCCTAAAGTCCTTCTATCTACTAAAAACAGAATTCTTTTTGCCTGAGCAAATTTTATCAATCGATAGATAAAACTGATCGCTGTAAATGTCTTACCCGCTCCAGAAGCCATCTGAATTAAAGCTCTGGGTTTTGCTTCTGCAAAAGATTTCTCCAGGTTTTTAATAGCTTCTATCTGACAATCCCTGAGGCTTTCGGTTATTAAAGGTGGGAATTTTTGGAGACGTTCCCGTAAAGTATCGCTATCGGTAAGCCATTCTTGTAATGTTTTTGGTTTATGAAAAGCAAATATGTTACGGGAACAGGGTTCAGGATCTCTTAAATCTCTAAATTTGGTTTCGATTCCAGTGCTTTCATAAGCAAAAGGGAGAGGTTCCTGGACATGCGGTAGTTCATCTGGTACAGAAGTTATGTATCTTTGTGATTGTTCAGCTACACCACTAAGCGTGGTTCCGGCAGGTTTGGCTTCGATAACTCCAACAGCTTTTCTATCTACAAATAAAAGATAATCAGCTATTGATTCTTTAAGAGGGAATTCACGAGCTACAACACCGAGAGAAGCTCCAAGATCCAATTGATCTAAATCCCGTACTTTCCACCCAGCTGCTTCTAAAAGTTCATCAATTTTTTCTCTTGCCCTGTCTTCCGGCTTCATGGATATTCCTTTTCATATAAATATTAATAATTTTTTACATATAATCAAGTTATTTTAGGAATTAACAGGGTATTTTTTTTGATAGATATATCTATTATTAATCGAAAACAAAAAGAAAAAATAATAATTAACAATTCTCTTATCCTGAGGAACGAAGTGACCAAGAAGTTATCATGCACGACCGTGTGGAGCAAAAAATCTCATGCCAATTACGATACAGAAAAATATCGAGTTATGTTTGAAATAAATATAATTTCTTTAATGAATTGTACTTTATCAGCAAAAATCTATCTTACAACTTCACTTGGTGGCGTGAGATTCTTCGCTCGCTTTGCTCGCTCTGAATGACAAAACTCTGTGACTGATTTTATATACTGTAAACTTTTTTCAGGACGACACCCACTTTTTTTCCTTTTTCCTTTTTCCTTATTCCTTGTTTTATCTTTTATCCTTTATCCTTTTTACTTTGTTCCATCCTCCATCCTCCATTTTCCATTTTTCACTTTTCATTTTGCATTTTCTCAGACTGTTAACCTATTCTCACCTTACCGTCTGCCGTCCGTAGTCCGCAGTCTGCAGTCTCTCTGGCCTTTACCCGATAATCTACCATCGCTCTTATGTTCTAAAGTTCTTAAGCTCTCAAGCTCTCACGTTCTCAATATTGACCGTTGACCACAGACCGCTGACCGCTTTTCAACTCGCCGTCTGCCGTCCGCAGTCTGCAGTCTCTCTGGCCTCTACTCGATAATCTACCATCGCTCTTAAGTTCTAAAGTTCTCAAACTCTTTATTCTTTATTCTTTATTCTTTGGTCTTTCAACTTTTTCCTTTAAGCTTTTTCCTTTTCATACACTACTTCAACAGCAAAAACCTCCTCACTTTTGAGAACGCCCCTGCCTGCACCTGATAGTAATAAACCCCGCTGGACCAGGAATCGCAGCTAAGATTAAACTCATGAAATCCTTCGGTGAGGTCCTTTTGAGTAACAGCAGTCTTTAGTCTGCCGCAGACGTCAAAAACTTTTAAGGTGACGGCAGATGACACAGGAAGATAGAAGGGAATGGTAGTACAAACATTAAAAGGATTAGGATAATTTTGACTTACTCTGAATTCATCAGGATATCCAGAATCAAAATCATTAATATACGTTATAGAATTCAGCCGGGCCCAGGAATTCATGGATACCGGAACTCCCAGGTTGTGATAAATGGAAAGCTGTAACAGATAATTACCCCTGGAAAGTCCGGCTGTATTCCACATGTCCAGAGTATCATCTAGGACTGGATGCGGGAGCATTCCACCCATACTGTTCCAGTCCGGAACGTCTGAACTCTGGCTGTAAAGCACCTCATATCCTTCAAATTCAATAGGGATATCCGGACCGGAAAGAATACGGGCTGTCCCGGTTATTGGGATAACACTTTCTGTATTACCCTCCACATAAGGAAGCCGGGCTTCAAAAATAACCGCTGAGCCGTGCGCCTGCGGTTCAATTGATCTGGCTGTATTGGCCAGAAACATTATGGAAGATTCATCTGCCGCAATATGAGATCCCCAGAAGGCTGATTCTGCTCCCACCAGTACTCCCCGGTTCCGGGAAATCACCTGACTGCTGATAAGAGATCTGGTCACAATTAATTGAGAATTATTGAAGGTACCCAGATACCCGCCGGTTCCGTCACATACAGAATTATCAATAATGACTTTAGAACTATCCTGGGAAAGCAGTTCCCCAAAAACACAGTTATTTACCGCAACTTTGCTCTTTTGAGATGCATAAAAACTCCAGGTATGGACATCACAATCGATTAAACGGAGATTTCTATCCGGAACTGAAACTATATCATCGCTATGACTGGATTCATTGGTAATATTGCTGACCACCAGTGAATCCGGATCTGTGAACATTAAGCCTATGGTGCGGAATTCAGTATTCCGGAAAATTGATTCCGAACCGGTCATGGAGATAAGCCCCCACATGACATTGGTGCAGCTGTCAATTTTTAAGGAATAAGGGATATTTTCAATATCCGGTTCTGACGCTGAAAACTGCCAGTCAACTACCAGAGAATCATCCGGTAAAGAAATATCCACCATACTGGAATCCGGAAGCACAAGCCACTGGAGCAGAAAATCCGAACTACTGAATTCGATACTGTTATTATCAAAACAGAGAAACTCTCCTGGTGTTTCAGTATCGGAAATCCGGGCATTGCTGTTCTCCAGTAAAGCAACCGTTATAAATCCATCAGAGATCTCAGAATCCTCCAGGATATACTCGGAATTACCAATCTGAGCAATACTCCAGCTTTGTCCGCTGGATTGGAAGTCTACCCGGAAAAATGTGAGTATTGAATTTTCAGTTAAAATCGCCTGATGTTCATATATATAGGCCTGAATAATAGTGAATGATCCTCCCTGAACCTTAAGCTGACCCTGTCCGCTAATAAATATATCTCCATCGATCTGAAAATCTGCATTGTCCAGATTGAGGATACCCTGATTATAAATCTCAATATCACCATTCAGATAATAATTTCCAGATATAGTGACCTCTTCTTCCGGATCTTGCAGACCAATGATCAGGTCACCTTCCTGAGGAGATACCCGAGAGATTTCTTTTTGTATATTTCTTAATTGAGGAAAGACAGAATTTATACCGGACAGGAAGGCCTGTTTTTCTGCTGGGGATTGAGTGAAAACTGGAGCTGTCACACCCAGTATCAATAAAAATACAAAAATCCATGATCTTATTGTACAATGCAATCTGAAAAATTTCATTTTTTAATCCTGATTTAAATTCATGCAGACCACTGAACTGATATTTATTTTTAATAGTATAATATACCTTTAGACAGATAAAATATCAACTGTTTCTTATCTTCTCCCTCCATGACAGGGTGACTTTTTTATTAGCCACGGATACACACGGATTAACACGGAATGAAAATATTTTATATCGGTGAAGATCTGTGTTAATCTGTGACTGATTCTTAGGTAAATTAATATCAGAGTTGTCAAAAAAGTATGGAAATACCTAAAACGCAGAGTTCGCAAAGATAATCACAAACAATGTAATTATTTATTAATTATAGATTTATTACTTTGCTTTCTCTGCGAACTCTGCGTTAAATCTTAATTTTTAATTATCACTGAGATTAGTACAAATGTGTTACCGATGTCTCCGAACAGTATTAAATCATAATTCACTCTAACGACTTATACACAAAGGTGGAGGAAGAGTGACATCCCCCTGACAAAGGGGGTTGTTTAGCGAAAACAAATATTACTTCCATATACGAAAAATATAGCGGAAAATCCCTAAATTAATTTTTTTATAAAACTCAATAGTATAACGCAAATATTTTTATTATAACAAAAAAGGGATGTATTATTAACCATCAATTACAATTTGAATTAATATAAAAAATTCTTTACATTTGTATTATAGGGATCCGGTATAACATTTTCTAAAAAATACTTAAAAGTATAACATATCAATCATATTCAAAGGATGTTTGAATGAAACCAATAAAAATTACGATTATTATGATCATGGCATGTATACTGACAAACATTACATACAGCCAAGACAATAAAAATCTCTGTGATTATGTAAACCCTTTTATCGGTACCAATGAGATGGGGCATTGTTATCCGGGTGCAACAGTTCCCTTTGGCATGGTGCAGCTGAGTCCGGAAACAGATTCCGTATCTTTTTTTACAGAGGATAACAGCTACAATCCGGAAGTGTATGATTACTGCGCCGGGTATCAGTACAGGGATAAAACCATCACCGGTTTTTCACATACACACTTCAGCGGGACAGGGCATTCTGACCTGGGGGATTTTCTCGTCATGCCGACAACCGGTTCTCTGCAATTAAATCCGGGAACAGAAGAAAATCCAGAATCCGGTTACCGGTCCCGGTTCTCACATCAGCAGGAAACAGCTTCTCCGGGATACTACAGTGTTTATCTGCAGGATTATGACATAAAAGCTGAACTGACCGCAACCTGCAGAGTAGGATTCCATAAGTATACCTTTCCCCGAACTGACAGTGCCCATATTATACTGGACCTGACTGCGGGTATCTATAATTATGACGAAAAAGTGATCTGGTCTTCTCTTCGTATGGAAAATGATACGCTGCTAACCGGATACAGGCAGACGAACGGCTGGGCAAGGACTCGTTTTGTATTTTTTGCCATGACTTTTTCCAAACCGGTAGAAAATTACGGATTTATAGATCAGGAAAAATTAAAATATACCGGATTCTGGAGAAAATGGGATCAGGATGACAATTTTCCTCAAAGAGCAGGACCAGCACTAAAAGCTTTTTTTAATTTTAAAACTCAGAAAGAAGAAATAAAAATCAAGGTGGCTCTTTCTTCAGTCAGTACTGCCGGCGCCGTGAAAAATCTAAAAAAAGAAATACCTCACTGGGATTTTGAAAAAATAAAAAATCAGGCACAAGCCCGCTGGGAAAAAAAACTCAATAAAATACACATAACAGCTTCAGAAAAAACCAAAGAAATTTTCTATACTGCTCTCTATCACACCTTTTTGAGCCCTATTGAATATATGGATGTGGACAGAAAATACCGGGGGATTGATAAAAATATTCACACAGCGGATGATTTCACTAATTATACCATTTTTTCACTCTGGGATACCTACCGGGCCCTGCATCCTCTGTTTACCATTGTGCAGAAAGAACGGACAAATGATATAATTAAATCCATGCTGGCTCATTATGAACAAAGTGTGCATCATATCCTTCCTGTCTGGTCCCACTATGCCAATGAAAACTGGTGTATGATCGGTTACCACAGTGTACCGGTGATTGTGGATGCCTATATGAAAAATATTCGAGATTATGATATTAACAAAGCTTTTACTGCAGTAATCTCAAGTTCAAATTATGACCCTTACGATGGAATCGGGTTATATAAACATTACGGATATGTACCGTATGATAAAAATTCCAACTCTGCCTCTAAAACTTTAGAATATGCATATGATGACTGGACAATATCCGTGCTTGCAGATTCATTGGGTAAAAAACTGATAGCGGAACAGTACAGAAAAAGGGGCTTACATTATCGGAATCTTTTTGACCGTAAATCAGGATTCATCCGTCCTAAAAATACTGATAATGAATGGAAACCTGACTTTAATCCACTAAAAACAACCGGACGGGGTTTCATCGAAGGAAATGCCTGGAATTATTCTCTCTATGTTCCCCATGATATGCAGGGATTCATACATCTATTGGGATCTGAAGAGAAACTGGAAAGATGGCTGGATACATTGTTTACGATGCAGTTATCAGAAGAAAATTATGCACATTCAGAGGATATTCAGAAATCCGGAATTATGGGTAATTATGTACACGGCAATGAACCCAGCCACCATATACCCTATCTCTATAACTGGACCGACTCTCCCTGGAAAACACAAGAAAAAGTAAGATTGATCATGGATACTAAATATGATAATACAACTGACGGTATAAGCGGGAATGATGACTGCGGACAGATGTCAGCCTGGTTCATTTTCAGCAGCATGGGATTTTATCCGGTATGTCCCGGAACCAATCAGTATATTTTCGGAAGTCCCTGTATTGAAAAAGCTGAAATTTTTCTGGAGAACGGAAAAAAATTTACAGTGAGAGTGAAAAATTACAGTCCGGAAAACAGATATATACAATCAATACTACTAAACGGATATAACTATAGTAAAACCTATATAACTCATCATGATATTAGATCAGGATCTACTCTAGAATTTATTATGACCGAAAAACCAGATAAAAACTGGGGAACTGCACAATCATCACAGCCTTTTTCATTAAGTAATAGTAATAATTAAAATAATTTCTCTGGGAACATGTAACAATACATGTATAATAACGTAATCTATATATGAAGTAAAAAATAAAGGAGTGAGCTATGAAAGTAAAATCAACCAATTTTCTCTTCGGCGTTTTTTTGATTATACTTGGCTGTTTATTTTTATTACATGCACTGGATGTCTTTTTTATTGATTCCTCCATTACAGTAGCTGCATTCTTTGTAGCTGCAGGACTGGTTTTTATCATGGCATATTTTCTCTTTAAAAGAGGATTGTGGACATTAATAGTAGGAGTCATCGGTCTGTTTATAGGAGCAGCTATTTACATAGAACGGACTCATTATCTCCCTGATGATCTTATACCTGTCACTTTGTTTGTCCTTACAGGATTAACCTTTCTGAATGCACTGCGTTACGGAAGGAAGAACTGGTGGGCTATTATTCCCGGTGGTTACTGTTTTATATTTGCCGGTCATGTGGTCATTGATATGTTGTGGCTGCGTTTTGATGATCTGCACGGAGTTTTATTTTTCCTGGGAACTGGCCTGATATTCGGAATAATCTATCTACTTAAAAATCAAAAGTTTGATCTGGACTGGGCTAAATATCCCAGTATTATTTCATTTATCATTGGGATTATTGTACTGCTTTCTTCACGCATAAGTCATGTTTTTAACCGCTTCCTGTTTCCGGTAATTCTCATAATTATTGGATTATTATTATTATTCAAATCTCTTCCCAAAGGGCCCAAAAAGAAAAAATTACCTAAAAAAGAAAAAAAGAAGAAGCCAAAAAAAGAAAAGAAAAAAGATAAAAAGGAAGAAGATAAAAAATTCGAAATACCCACTCCTCCCTCGGACAGAGTTCCACCACCTCCAACTGATAATACAGAATAATAGAGAAATACACACAAACAGACAGTCCCGGATTACTCCAGTCCGGGACTTTTTTTATCACTCCAAAAATCTTACACTTTTAATATTATTTCTAAATATCTAATACTCGAATTGTAAACATCAACATGTTGCTAAAAAAAACTGCCTATTTAACTCCGGTGACCACTCTTTCAATCTGATTCAAATCCGGAAATGAACGAATCTCTTTATATCCCTGCTGTTTTAAGATTTCCTGCACTTCTCTGCTTTGTGTATACCCTACCTCAAAAAAAAGAGCGCCACCAGATTGCAATAAAGACATTGCTTTATTACTGATCAGCTGAAAATATGTCAGTCCGTCTGCTTCATCACATAACGATTGACGGGGTTCATGAGACTGAACCTCTTCCGGTAATGTCTCCCATTCATCTCTGGAAATATAAGGCGGATTGGATACAACTGTATTAAATGTATCTGAGAACTGTGCTGTAAAATTTTCTTTTTTAACATCAGAACACATTAACTTTATTTTTTCTGAAACGCCGTTCACTTCTGCATTGTGTCGGGCGACATTCAATATCTTCTCGGATATATCGACTGCAGTTATACTGACTTCCTCAATATATTTTGCCAGACTGACAGCAATAGTACCGCTGCCGCATCCGATATCAAGTATATGTAATCCTTTTTTTGCACTGCTCCATTCAATTACCTTCTCAACCAGGATTTCTGTTTCCGGACGGGGAATAAGAACATCCGGACTCACATAAAATGGTAAAGACATAAATTCTGTTTCTTCCATAATATACTGCAGCGGTTCGTGTTCAGCTCTTCGGAATAATAATTTTTTATATTTTTCTCTTTCAGCTTTGGTTAATGGTTTTTTAAAATCAAGATACAGATCCATACGGGATTTTCCCAAAGTATGGGCCAGGAGATGTTCCGCATTCAAACGGGGATTTTCAATATTTTTTGATTTAAGAAAAGAAACCGCATGATTGAGAACTTCCAGTAATGTCCACTGTTGCGTGTTGTTATTATTCATTAAAATACTTATCGGTATCCTTATTGCATATCTCTTATTCGGACTTCAATTTCTTCAGTATCCTCTAATAACTTAACCAATTCATCTGTATCAGTTCTTCCATAATGATAAGGATAAAGAATGTTCGGATAAAACTTCTTAGCAGCATCTGCTGCCATTTCAGGACTCATTGTATAGGGAAGATTCATGGGCAGAAAAGCAATATCGATATTTTCAAGGTTTTTCATTTCCGGTATATTTTCCGTATCTCCGGCTATATATACCCTTTTATCTGCAAAATCAACCACATACCCATTTCCGGCCCCTTTAGGGTGATATGACTCTCCACTGCTTCTTTTATGAACAATATTATAAGCAGGAACGGCTTTAATATTTAAACCGCACATCTCAACAGAATCACCATTATGCATCACTGTTCCTTCAGCCCCTCGTTTTTTGCATCGTTCAGTTAAGATCACCTTAGTATCTTCATTACATATCATACTCAGCACTTCCATATCCAGATGATCTCCGTGTTCGTGGGTGATGAGAACAAGATCAGCCTCAGGCATATGTTCATAATTTGCTTCTCTGGATACTGGATCTACATGAATAATCTTATCCTGAAATTCAAACATCAGGGTTCCGTGTCCGATAAAAGTAATTATTATATTCCCCTCAGAAGTTGCGATAGTATCTTTCTCAAATTTTTCTTGTGCAATAAGGGAAAAGGATAGAATCAGCAGAAAAAAAACTAAAAATCTAACAATTTTTGTATTCATAGCATTCCTCCTTTTTTATAATAAAACAACTGTTTATACAAATAATAAGGCCACTCCACAAATAGCAATCACTGCTCCGATTACTTCTCGTAAAGTAACCTTTTCCTTAAAAAACAAAATTGCAAAAGGTATTATCAATACCGGTACTAAAGCCATAATGGTTGAAGCAATTCCTGTCTCAGTATGCTGAATAGCCAATAAGGAGAAAGCAACCCCCAGAAAAGGACCAAAAAAAGCTCCAACTGATATAATACTCATTGCTTTTTTGTTATACACGGTTTTAAAGACCTTATTCCATCTTTTCATAAAAGTAAATATCAGAAAAAACCCAAAAATTCCGGCAAAGATACGGATCTGGGTTGCAGCAAAAGCGTTATAATCACCCATACCATATTTACTGAACACCAGACCGATAGCCTGTCCCAGTGCTCCTCCTAAAGCTAACAAGACACCGGTGATCGGATGCTTAAAATTTGATATACTTTTATCCGGATTTCTTTCCAGAACGACAACCGCCACTCCTGTTATAGTCAGAATCATACCAAGAATTCCTAAACCGGTTAAGGTCTCTCCCATGAGCATCCATCCAAAAATAGCGGTTATAGGAGGTACCAATGACATTATCAGCATGGACATCCGTGCTCCTATCACTACAAAAGCCTGGAACAAACACAGATCACCAATACAAAAACCTATTAATCCAGATACAAGCAGCCAGATCCAGTTATGCACAGTTGCATCTGAGGGAAAAGGAAATCCTCTTACTATCCAGTTATAGCCCATAAAAAGAAAAACAGCAATAACTAAACGGATAAGATTAACTGAAAGAGAACCGACTTTCTTGCCGGCTGCTTCAAACGACACAGCTGTAAATGACCAACAAAAAGCTGTAATAAGTGCAATTATTTCTCCAAATTTATCTTCGAGCATAAGTTATTTCTCCACTGTCTCTTTAGCAATATGTTCAGGATTGTATAGTTTATACACCGGATATGCTCCAAGTCCCCTTCCCCACTGCCGGGTTAAATACCGATCAAAGAAATTCCACACTGCAAATCCATCATCACTTTCAGGTTCCAGTAAATAGGCTATCAGATTTCCCAGACGTTGGGCTGTGGTTATAAATAAACTTCCTTCAGGGAAATGCTTCTCAACCATCCTGTATTCACCTTTCAGGGAATTCAAATAATGACCCTGGTAAGGCTGCTCTATAGCATTCAGCTCCTTGATCAGAAATTCTTCCACTTCCAGAGTAACTGATTCGGTTAACCGTTCAACCGTAATCCCATGCTGTTGGAGTTTACGAATAATTTTATCCCCATAATCTTCAAGTAAATATGCATGGGGAAACCGTACTGAACGTTTTGGAGTAAAATGGCAGTAATACGGAAGTTTATAAATCTTCTCTTTATCAAGTTTCTCAATTCTTGGCCACCTGTTTTCCCGGGGAGTGATCTTCATTTCATAACCGCGTAACGTTATTTTTTCTTTGTAGGGCAACTGATTATATTCCACAGCAAATGAATCAGTTGGTTCAGGATGTAATCCCCGCTCTATTGTTTTTTTATCAGCTTCCTGAAGCATTTTCTGAATTTCATCTTTGTTTTCTGAACAATATTCCAATACTGACCAGAGAAATGCATAACATCCTTCTACCCGGGTTTTAAAATCTGCATAAGCATAGTTTTCATCTAAAAGAGCCAGACGGTTTCTCAATCCAATATAATTAGTAATATATCGTATCTGAGGTCCGGCGGGCTGCCATCCCTTTTCAAGATCCTCATAACTCATAAAATGTCCGTATTCAACTGCAGGGATATCATATTCTTCTTTCATATTTTTCTTAATAAAAGGAGTAACTTTTTTATGCATATATTCAATCAAAGTTGTATCGCCGTTAGGATTAAACCCCCAGACAAAAGTTACCGGTTCCTGATGATAGGATCCGTTTGTTGTATGACAGTCGACCAGCATTACCGGATCCCACCTGTTTAATACTTTCTCAACCATGTTCCTGACCTCAGGACTTTCCAGTTTGACTGCATCTCTGTTAAGATCCAGGTTCTGGCCATTATATCGTATACCTACTTTTTCAGGGCCATTTTGATTCCTTCTGTTATCAGCACTTATTTTCTCATTTCCATCCGGATTAAAAATTGGAGTAATCAGAATAACCAGATCATCAAGAAACGGAAGGTCTTTATTCTGAAGGATATCACGTGCTATCATCAGGCTTACTTCTTTACCTTCAACTTCTCCTGCATGAATATTAGCCTGGATATATACGACTGCTCTGTTATCATAATACAGATCCTGATATGAAGCAGGTAAAGGATTTCCAATAATTAATAAGGGTATGTCTCTTCCCTCTTTACTCTTACCCAACGTTTCAACTCTGATATAGGTAGTTTGTTTCTGTAATTGCTGAATAAAAGAGATCACATCACTATATAAAGAAGTCTTTGTATAATTACTTGATTCAGCAACAGTTAAAGGGTGTACCTGACTGTTTACAGAAGCATTAAAGAAAAACAGTACGATTAAGATGGTTATAATGGATAAAAATTTCTGAAACATAATTAATACTCCTTTTTTATATTTTTTTTAAATTTTTATCTAAATATAACATTTTTTAAAATTATAATCAAAAATATCGGAATTAAACTTTATCCAAACAGAAAAATCATAACACTGGTAATTATCATACCTAAACCTATCCCAAAAGAAACAAGATTTGCAGCTAATTCTGTATCAAGTTCTGCCAGAGATGAAAAAATCAAAGTATTCATAGCAACCGGAGCAGAACAGCATATTAAAACAATTGCCCGGGTCTCTCCATTAATTCCTAAAATTGTAACAGCCAGATATCCGATTGTAAATCCTCCCAGAAAACGTAACCCTAATACCTGAATTAACAGTTTTAATGAAGTAAAATGCAAAGAAAAAATAATTCCGAGAGATATCATTATTAAGGGAAAGGTTATCTTTCCTATAAATTGAAAAGATTGTTCAATAATATACGGATAATGAATATTAAACACATTTACGAGTAATCCTATCACTAATGCCCATAAAGGTGGTGACATTAAAACTTTTTTTAGCACATGGATATTTTTAGCTTTTTCCAGGCCATATTTACAGGCAATCCAGTAGGCAACTGATAAGGTCAACGAAGCATTTCCAAAATCAAAGAATACTGCTTTGGCAAATCCGGAAGTACCAAAACCAGCTGCTATAAAAGGGTAAACAAAAGCAGTGTTCATAATGATACTGCCAATAATAGCTACCCCAAATTTTTCCGGGGAACTTTTATAGGATTTAAATACCAGAAAAGAAATCCCAGTAATAGTAAAAAAAGTAATCATAGCTATTACTGGCAGGAAAAATAACTCAGGTGATATTTCTACCTGACTGACTGATAAAAAAATTGAAGCTGGAAGAGTGAAATAAAAAACTATTTTTAATAATTTTTCACCATCTTCTTTTTTCAGTATTCTTCGCTTCCTGATAAATATACCAACAAAAAAGCTTATAACAATAGGGATAATACCCTGTATAGCATGAATCAATATTTTCTTTCCTTAAAAAACTTTAATGCAGAAACAATCAGAAACTTAAGATATATATATATACCTTATATTTATTCAGATTGAGTTTCGTTTACAAATTTGATGTCTCTTTTTTCCAGATAATCAATAATGTTGTGAAAACACTCCTTATCAGCACCCACAATTTCAGGTGGAGATACTCCCTTTTTGTCAAATACACCGTTTAATATTAGCCGTGCTGTAGCACAGCAGGGATATCCTGTGGTTCTTGCCATAGATGAAATATTTGTTTCTTTATTAAATCTGTCATAAAGATTATACGTAACCACTGTATTCTTTCCATTGTGCAGACCTTTAATAACAATACGCATGATAGTAAATTCCTCTTCATGTTCATCATATTTCCATAGAGGGAAAAGGAGCTTTGAAATAAATTCTACAGGTGAAATCTCAGTGTTATTGACTTTTAAAGGTTTTTTAGAAAAAAATCCGGATTCTCTGAATATCCGCATCAATTCAATATGTCCGGGATAACGGAGGGTTTTTTCTTTCATCTCAGGAATATCCATGGTGTGTATTAACGTCCTTAAACCATCCGTATTAAACGACTCCAGAGTACCGACCGCATCAAAATCAATGAGTTCAGGATCAGATAATGCCGGTTTGGTCACCACTTCACCATTCTCAACCATTCGTGCAGGCCGTATATACTCTTCCAAAACATCAATAGGAGAAAAAGGAGCTTTATATTCATACGGCCACTCTCTTTTAAGAGGCAAACCGCCAACCAGACATTCAAATGACTCAACTGTCATCATCTCATTATGATATCCTAATATCATATTACTCATTCCTGGAGCCACTCCACAATCCATTACAGCAGTAACCTGGTTCTTTTTAGCTAAGGAATCCAGTTCAAAAGGATCCTCATTATAAAATGCAATATCCACTGTATCTTTTTTATTTTCAATTACTGTTTTCATGGTTTCAAAACCCATATATCCGGGAAGAGCATTTATAACAAGATCATAATCCTGTATTATTGATATAATTTTTTCTTTTTTGGAAAGATCCGCTTTCAAACAATCAATCGGATATTCAGTTTTAATCTTATCCAGTCGGGTTTTATCCACATCTACTGAAGTGACTTTATATTCTTTGCAAAGATCCTTTGCAATTGCGCTTCCTACAATTCCTGATCCTAAGACAACAATTTTTTTCATTGTCGGTATTCTCCTAAGCTATTGATATTGATTGTTCATCCAACAATTATGTATAGATTAAAAATTGGCTTACAATAAAGATGAGCTAATTTTTCTGGGAGTCCAGTTTATCCTTTAATTCATTGATTTTATCTCTGATTCTGGCGGCATCTTCATATCTTTCCTCTTTAACAGCAGTCTGTAATTTGTTATGCAATTCATTTAATTCTTCTTCCTTGCTGTGTTCACTGTCTATTATTTCATCTTTAATAGCTGCTTTTTTAAGTACTTCATCTTCAACAAAAATTGCCGCATCTTTTCTCAGAGCTAAGGCTATAGCATCACTGGGGCGGGCATCAATTTCTAATTTCTTATCATTTTTTTCAAGTTCAATCTTAGCATAATAAGTGTTTTCATGGAGTTTGGTAACGACTATTTTAACAATATTTATCTCCAGATCATTAAGTATATTTTTCATTAAATCATGGGTCATTGGTCTGGGGGGCTGTACATTTTCCATTTGCAGAGCAATTGCCTGTGCTTCTGCAGGTCCTACTACTATGGGAAGCCAGCGTTTGTAGGCATCATCCCTGAGTATAACTACAAACCTGTTGCTTGCAGTATCTAAGGTTACTCTTTCCACTCTTACCGCAATTATCATTTGAACCCCATTTATTATTATTCAACCATTTAAGAATAGAAATAATAATTAATAAAATCAAGTAAAAAATGTAACTTTTTTGGTATAATAAACGCAGATGAGGTATAAAAATTTTTAAGATATTTTCTTATTAATTTTTCTTTTTTACATACTTGACATTATTTCTATTAATTATTAAATTAATATTATTAATCTATCAATTATAAAATTATAAGATCAGAATGAAAAATATTATCCTGATATTTATTGCAAGTTTATGTCTCAGTATGATTATGTTAAGTAAATGTCAGAAAAATCCTTCAGACACTTCGGAACCAGATAATTCTGTACCCTCTCTGATTGTACCCTTTATCAATGATAATGATATAACCTATATACAGCCTTTCGGTGTTCCTCTTGATTTTGGCGAAGGAGATATCAGACCGCATGCTGCTGTAGATTTCGGATGTGGAGACGGAGTGGAGTTTATTGCCAGCGCCTCAGGAACTCTGGGAGACATTTGGCTAAATTATCCTCACTCCTATCAGTTCAATATAGTTATTAATGATAAATACACAATACACTACTGCAT
>Ga0180433_10002830_pt1 | contig 26201 bp, 23 predicted proteins | sample SS_ome_8_FD_132980 | JGI IMG/M metagenome (GOLD analysis project Ga0180433, IMG submission 132980) | Hypersaline lake sediment archaeal communities from the Salton Sea, California, USA - SS_1_D_1 metaG | ecosystem: Environmental > Aquatic > Non-marine Saline and Alkaline > Hypersaline >... | reverse complement strand
GTCGTCACTGCCGTATGAAATTCGACAGTCCAGGGCTTCCTCGACTTCCTGATCCGAGAGGTGGTGGAGCTCGGCACGCAAGATCTGAGCAAGCTGATGGCTGTTTTCGGCAAGTAGTCTACTCCACTCGACCCGGGGCGCGATCTCCTGAACCTGATAGATCGCGTAGTCTTCGACAATCTCCGAGATCTTGAAGCCCGTGACGGCGAGTTTGATCATGTCCGTCAGCTGGTTCACGCGGTAGCGGGCGTCCTGAAGCAATGCAGCATTGTCGTAAAGCTCATCACTCAGGCCCAACAGGTCGGACAGGGGGCCTTTGAGGGCGATGTTGTAGGTAACGGACACTGCACCAAAATCATAGATCATCATCTCGACGGTGTTGGTGGTTCGATATTTGCCAACGGATAGGGGTTCGATGTCTTGAATAACCCGCAGCGGTGTGGGATCAAATTCAAAGTATTGAGGGGCACGACGTTTGTGGCGAATGGTCTCGCGGTGCTTGGTGGCGGTGATGTGTCGCTCAGCTTCGTTCAGGTCGATCGAAAGTCCGATTTCATGAGCGAAGAGGATGTAGCACATTCCTTGACTGATATACAGCCCTGTCCGTGCTCCCTGTTCAGGATGGGGTTCGCGTGTTCTGATCGGAACTTCGAGTTGATCGGTCTCTGGCTGGGACATGGCTGGTACTCGCGTGTCGACGTATGATGTCTACCCGGTCGGGCCACATGTCAGTCTCCCCTCATTATATCACGTACCAGAAAGGTTCGTCTGTGAAGAGCGGTCACCTGGTGGTTGGCGGAGGGTGTCGTTCAGGATAGCTGTTTCGATCGATACAAGTTCATGCGGTATCGAAGCTTAAGGAATGCCGTCGAAAATGCCACATGCGTGAACGCCTGTTGTTCGCGGTTCAAGCGGCAAGTCAGGAGTTGGATCACGCGCGTCGGGATGTTCGTGAGACAGTGCCAAACTTTGCAGTAGATTGCCGTCCCAAGGGATTGAAGCCCGGCAGTGGTGATTGTACAAAGGAACGCGCCATGGTTGGGATGCAACCCAAGATCGATGCGTTCGATTTCGAGCCGGGTCGGCGGTTGGCCGGCAAGTATGCCGTGGAAACATTCCTTGGGTCGGGATGGGAGGGGGAAGTCTATAAAGTCGTCGAGCTGAAAACCGGCATCCCGCGGGCGGCCAAGATTTTCTATCCTGAGCGAAACGAACGTGACCGGGCGGTGCGCTTTTACGCGACGAAGCTCAACCGCCTGCGCAAATGTCCGATCGTTATTCAGTACCACCACTCGGAGCCAATTCGTTTTCGTAAGATGACGGTGACTTGCCTGGTCAGCGAATTTGTCGAAGGCGAGCTCCTGTCCAAGTTTATCGCTCGTCAGCGGGGCAAACGGTTGCAGGCGTTTGAAGCACTGCATCTTCTGCATGCCCTGACGGTTGGTCTGGAACAGATTCATGCCGTTCGTGAATACCATAGTGATATTCACTCGGACAACATCCTCGTCAAGCGTCGCGGTATTCATTTCGAGACGAAGCTTGTTGACTTTTTTGACTGGGGTCCGCCAACCTCCGCCAAGATTCGTGAGGACGTCATTCAACTTGTTCACTTGTTCTATGAATTGGTGGGTGGCCAAAAGCGCTATACGAACCAACCTTCGGAGATCAAAGCGATCTGTTGCGGGTTGCGCCGGGATTTGATCACTCGGAAGTTTCCGACAGCCGAGCACTTGCGGCGTCATCTCGAGTCGTTTGTTTGGTCCACGGGCTAAGTCGTGATGCAAAACTGAAGCACTCGAACCTACCACCCGAAGGAGCATGGTGCCATGAAAGTCGCGATGGATTGTGGTTGTTGTGTCGTGATGATGTTGTTGGCCATGGTTGGGGGATCAGGCGTGATCGGTGGCGCCGACGGCAAACACAAGCCATTGCCATCGGCGATGACGACGGGCAAGATGTCGCTCGAGGAGGCGATCGCTCAACGTCGGTCCGTCCGGCAGTTCGTGGATAAGGCTTTGCGACTCGACGCGATTGGGCAATTGTGTTGGGCGGGGCAAGGTATGACGGATCCAAGCCGGGGCTTCCGGGCTTCGCCGTCGGCGGGCGCGTTGTACCCGATCGAGCTGTACGTGGTGACCGCGGAGGGTGTCGATCACTACGAACCGAAATCGCACTCGTTGGCGCGACATCTAACGGGCGACCTTCGTCCTGAGTTGCAGCGTGCAGCCTTAGGCCAGGAAGCGGTTGGCCGAGCACCAGCCTGCGTCGTTGTTACTGCGATCGTCGAGCGATCGGCTCGCAAGTATGGCGGACGCGCAGAACGCTACTGTTTTATGGAAGCCGGGCATGTCGCTCAAAACATTCTTCTTCAGGCAACGGCCTTGCGTCTTGTGGGTGTCCCGATTGGCGCCTTTGAGGACCCCGAAGTGGTGAAGGTTCTCAAGCTGCCGCCGAGGCATCGCATTATCTACATCGTGCCGGTGGGACATCCTGGGCCGTAGGTGTTCTGTCGCTTGTTCAGGAGGCGTAGCTATGGGAACCCGAGGACTGCGAAATCTGCCACTTACCTCTTTTGTTGGGGGGGTTCGTGGAAGATCGTTATGGGCGCGATACGCTTTTGAAGGTGATTTTCGGTGGTCTGGATAGCGGTTTGTTTCTTCTATGAGTTACCTTGGGTCCAGACCTTGGGGAGCTGGCGCATTGCGCCGGACGCGGTCATCATCTTACGGGGCGCGTTTCCGTTGTTTTTTGGTAAGCACATTTCCGCATCTGCGGAAAGCGGCCGACATGGAGAAAAGTCGGGAATCGGCCCAGCAACGGGTTTAAGTCGGGCTATAATAGTACTGTCGGTTCAGGGCCTTGTATTGCATCGCGTGTGGCCAGAGGTACGGCCAGAGCAGCTTCAGTGCCCCACAGGTTCATTTCGCTGTTCCAGGCCACTGCGGCCAAGTCGTGGTTTTGGGGCAAGTCATGTTTCTTCAATGGTTTCGAGTGCGGTTGGGTTCGTAGTGTGTTGAGATGGGTCCGGTAGCTGAGGTGCCGGACGCGGTCGCCAAATGGAGGACAAGTGATGAAACTCGAGACTTTGTTGCAGGACCGGAGCATCCCATTCGAGAGGCACAGCCACACGACAACGTACACGTCGCAATCGCTGGCCCATGAGGAACACGTCACCGGCTATATGGTTGCCAAGCCGGTGATCGTGAAGACCAGCTCCGGCTTTGCGATGTGCGTGTTGCCGGCGCCGAAGCGTTTGGATCTCCAGCGCGTGGGCGAGGTCCTGCAAGACCCTGAGGTTCGGCTCGCCACGGAGTCCGAAATGGCCGAGGCGTTCCCGGACTGCGAGCTCGGGGCGGAGCCCCCCGTCGGCGTACTGTTTGGGCTCACGACGGTCATGGATGAGGGGCTTCAAGAAGACGATTATTTACTCATGCAGGCCGGCACCCATCGCGAATCGGTCAAGCTGAGCCGTGCGGATTGGGAACGCCTGTGCGAGCCGATCGTCGCGTCGATTGCGACGGGCTGAGCGCGTCAGGATAAACGAAAGGCACACCGGCCCGCTTCACCGTGTGATCGCACTGTGGCGACGTGTTACTGTGCCTATGTGTCTTTGTCCCGCGTGTCGATGTCCAGCGGTGCGTGCATGTGCTCCGTTGACCTGGGTGTCCGTAGCACACGGTAGAAACAGAACGTCGTGAGACAGAGCACAAACCCCACGCTCAGCAGCATCATGGCCCAACCACCCACTGTCATATGCTGACCTCCTGCATTGAGCGTTCCCAGGCTTCCCGCTCACGCCATCGCCGCCCCGCCAGGTAGATGAGGATGGCAAAGAAAACCATCACGGCTACGAGGTAGGCGAGTGTGAGGATGACCGTGTTCTGATCATCACTTTCCATGCTTGCGATCTCGGCGATCTTCTTCGGAATGTTATTGTAACACCAGGCGACAAAAATCGTTATCAGGTAGAGGGGGCAGATATACTTGATGATGAACCAGAAAAAGCCGGGGACTTGAAGTTCAGCTCCTCGCTGCACTTCAGCCTTGGCGCGTTCGATCCCGAAGACCCAACCCACAATGATGACTTGGATGGTGGCGAGAATGAAGATGCCGACCGTGCCAATCCAGAAGTCCATCGTGTCCAACGCCAGCAGGTTCTTGGAGAAATAGACCACGAGAAGTGTACCCGTTGCCACAATGAGGCCGAGGAAAGTCACCGACGCTCGGCGTCCCAGATTGAAGCCCTCCTCGAGGAAGGCGATGGCCGGCTGAAGCATGCTCAGCGAACTGGTAATCGCGGCCACGAAGAGCATGAAAAACCAGATGGCCCCAAAGATGTCGCCGGCAGGCATGCGTGAAAAAACCGTGGGCAACGCATGAAAGCCGAGGGCGTTGGTCGAGCCCAAGACGTCTTTGCCAAGATTGGCGGCACCAAGAAATAGGAAGGCGACGGGAACGGTAATGAGCCCGCCCAGGCAAACTTCGCAGAACTGGTTGGTAGCGCTGGCGGTGAGACCGGAGAGGGCGACATCATCATCCTTGCGCAGGTAGCTGGCATAGTTGAGAACGATACCGAAGCCAACGGAAAGGCTAAAGAAGATTTGCCCGGAAGCGGCCAACCAAATTTCAGGGTTCATCAGTGCCGTCCAAACACTCTCGTCGCCATTCAGTGGTTTAGGGTTCCACATGAAACCCAAGGCGTTATTGATGTTGGCTTCCGGTTGGGCCGGGTCAGGCGTTCCCAAGGTCAAAACACGAACCAGGATAATCAGTGCGCAACCGATGAGGACCGGCATCGCAAACTTACAGAAAGCTTCAATTCCCCGGGTCAGGCCCCTGAAGATCAGGAAGAAATTGAGAATGAATACGGAAAGAAGGATGATGAGGGCTCTGGTCTGGGGGAACCCGTTTTCGTCCTGTCCGATGAAGGCTTTGAAATGATGACGGTAGGCTTCCACTTCGCCACCGTTTTGCACGCCTTGGGCAATTTGGCTCATCTTTCCGGTCGCGTAGTCGATCGCGTAGGACAAGCACCAGGCTTCGATGTAGACATACCACATGTAGATCGAGACCGGGATAATGAGGGCCAGTACGCCGAAGTACTTACTGAAGGGCTTGTGCCAGAGGGTGCTGAAGATGCCGGGCGCACTGTTGTGGCCGTGGGCCCCACCATATCGTCCCATGGTCCACTCGACCCAGCAGATCGGGATGCCGAGCAGGAGCATCGAGATGAAATAGGGGATCATAAAGACGCCGCCCCCGTTGGCGGCCGCCAGGCCTGGAAAACGCAGAAAATTCCCGAGTCCAACGGCTGAGCCCGCGACCGCAAGAATCACGCCCAACTTGGATCCCCAATTCTCATTGGAACCATTTCGAGCCAGAGCCGGTTCAGCAGCGTTGTTGGGATTGCGGGTCAATAGCGTCTCCTTGAACGGTCCTCAGGCGGGTGGCCGCACGACGGATTTTGTCAGCATGATGCCGGTTACGGCGTTTCTTTGCAAGAGTGCCGAACAGTTCTCAAAAGGGCTTTTTAGATCAAAGCAAGTAGTTTCTTACTGGGGTTGTCTGGTCGGCATGGGTTTGAAATGGCCCATTTCGACGTAGAGTTCAAAAAAGTCCGGCTCTTGTTCGAGTTCGACATGACAAACGGTCCGAACAAGTGATTCGATTCGGTCGCGGCAGGTTCGGCTCAATAGCGCCGCTTTGGCGCCTTCGATACTGGCGTTGCCGATCCGGATCACGCGGTCATCGGCGATCGGGGGGATCAGGCCGATTTGTCGGGCGTTAGCTAGGTTGATCTTGTTGGCGAATGCGCCGGCAAGATAGAACGTTTCCACTTGCGCGATGCTGATACCGAAGGTCCGCAACAGAATCCACTGGCCGACCGCGTTGGCGGCTTTGGCTTGGGCTAATTCGCTGGCGTCAGAACGTGTGAAAGAAAGAGCGGGCTCTTCTTGGATCATGACCTGAGCGGTGTGATTCTGGAATCGGCCCAGTTCGTCCATCTCGCCGCTGGCCCGGAGTTCAGCCAGGATATCGACGAGCCCTGAGCCGCAAAGACCGCGGGCGGATCCGGACCCGATCCAGGAGAGTTTCCATTGGCCGTTGTGGCGTCGCATGGTGGTGATTGCCCCTTGCGAGGCGGGCATGCCGCAGGAAAGCTGACCGCCTTCAAAGGCTGGGCCGGCTGGGCAGGAGGCGCAGATCAGCCTGTTTCCCTGGCCGATCGCCACCTCGGTGTTGGTGCCGATATCGACGACCATGAAGGGACCATTCTCGTGGCCATTGATGATCGTGCCAAGGACGGCAGCCGTGTCGGCACCGACATGGTTGGAAACCAAGGGCAAGCCGTAGACCCGAGCTTGGGGGTGCGTTTGTAAGCCCAGCGACTCAGCCGTTGCCCAAAGGGCGGTGGTTTCACGCCGACCCGCCTCCACGTCGATCTGTGTTTGTGACACGTATGGGCCCTTACCGATGGTCTGTACGTCGAGCCCGAAAAAAAGATCACGCACCGTCGGGTTGCCCGCGACGGTGATACCGAAGATGGTCTGCTTGTCGATGGGCAGGTTTCGGATCGCTTCATTGATGTGGCTGATGATCGTGCGGTGCAGTTGGCCGGGATGGGCATAGTCGTAGGAAATGCGGTGCATGACGTTGCTACCGGCGTATTTCTGGGGGTTCTCGAACGCTTGGACGGCAATCAATTCGCCCGATTCGAGATCGACCACGTGCATGACGACCGTTGTGGTGCCGACGTCCAATGCCAAGCCATAGAGTGGGCCGACGTGATCGGCAATTTGTTTGCCGTCGCAATGAACGTGACCGTTACTGCTTATGATCCAGGGTTCGAGTAGATCGCTTACTGGTCGGCCGTTGACCGCGATCTCGAGCTTACGCTTGAATGTCTCGACTTTGACCACCGCATCGGGTTGGGCGAAGCGGGCTTGGCATGCGAGGCGAAACACTTGGTCGCCATCATGGCTTTGTCCCTCAAGGAAGACTTCGTGGTCGGTGTATTCGGTCAGGGCGTCGCTGCCGCGGGTGACTTGAACGATACATTCCTTGCACGAGCCGTCCCGTTCGCAGGAGGTGGCGATTTCTGTCGTCCCGCCCTGGGCCCGGTCTGCCCCGTCGAAGATTGACTCGCCAACCTGAACTTCAATCCGCTCGCCATTAAAAACCAGTGTTGCCATCGATTTCATCCAACTATCGCTATCAAACTCTATGGGAACGATGATAGAGCGTGGCAGATATAAGGCAAGGCGGGGTGGTCGAGGTAGGAATGTGATATCGCCGCCCGAGGGTGACCGGTCTCAGTGGGAGCGGCTGTACCGCATTACGATTTATGCGGATCAGGGGTTGTATGTAAATGCTTACCGTGTAAATTGTTAAGGCAGTTGGCCGACTAGGCATCAGCATTCAACCGTCTCAATTGGCAAGAAGGGAGTCCACAAAGATGAAGAGGGTGCGGATTGGTTTGGTTTCGGTGGTCTTGTTTGTTTTGGGATGCCAATCGGCAGTATCGCCTTTTGTCCGCGACGGCCAGCTTCGCGGTGTGGAGCTTGGCAGCCAAGGAGCGTGGTCGGTCGTAGACGGCGTGGTTGCGTGCAGTGGTGACAAGGATGGCTATGCGTGGCTGAGTACGGATCGCGTTTATGGGGATTTCGAGTTGACGCTGGAATGGCGAATCGAGCCCGAGGGCAACACGGGGATTTTTTGCCGGGCGCCCGACCGTAAAGGGCGTACCTCGATGAAGGGTTTTGAGATTCAAGCCCGCGACGATGTCCACGATACGACATTGGATGACGTAAGCGGCGCGGTGTTTAGTCGGATTCCCGCCGCTGGCAAATTCAGCAAGCCTGTCGGACAGTGGAACCGCTTCAAAGTGACCTGTCGAGGCCGACAGCTACGTATCGAGCTCAATGGCCACCTCGTTTCCGACACGGATATGGATACGATCGAATCGATGCGTTCAGTTCCGAATGAGGGCTACATGGGTCTGCAAAATCATGGTACGCCCGCAGCCTTTCGGAATATCCAGATCCGTGAGCTTGACTGATGAAGCCGATGATCCGTCAGTGACTCTCGCCTCGGGGGGGCTCCCCCACCACCATAGAAGTCGTAGATCGGTTACGCCTATCTCAAGGTGGTCCGGTAACTAAGCCGATCTACCATGAATGAACACATTAGCGATCATTTTGGTTCGAGCGGGTAGTAAAGGGTTACCGAACAAGTGCATTTTGCCGCTTTGTGGTAAGCCGTTGTTGGCGTATACGATCGGGCATGCCCAGCAAAGCCGATACGTCGACTCCATCCTTCTGACCACGGATTCGCCCCGAGCGGCTGCGATGGGTCGTGCCGAGGGAGTGCTGGTGCTGGATCGTCCCCGGGAGTTGGCGGGTGATGCCGTCCCCTCTCAAGACGTGGTGCAGCATGCCCTTCGATGGTACGAGAGCCACACAGGTGAACAGGCTGACGCGGCGGTAGTTTTGGGTGGCAATGTGCCGATTCGCGAGGATGGGCTGATTGATCGTTGCGTCGATCAGCTGATCGCGACCCGGTGCGATTCGGTGCGGACGGTCGTTCCGGTCGGGAAATATCACCCGGATTGGATGCACCGACTCGATGGCGACCGGATGATCCCTTATCGGGCCAACACGATTGCTCGTCGGCAGGATTTGGAGCCGTTGTATTGTCTGGATTGTTCGGTGGTCGTGGCACGGCGGGAGTTCATCTTGTCGCCGGAGACGGCAAACAATCCACAAGCCTATTTGGGGCGCGATTGTCGGGCGATCGCATTGGAGAGTGAACCTGTCGATATTGACACGCTTGCGGATTTCTATCGTGCCGAGGCCATGCTTCGTGTCCGTAGTGAAGCGCTGTTTTGCGATCCACCGACCGCCGGTTCGCGCCGGCCACCTTTTACTGGGGCTGTTGCCTACGGAGGGAGCTATGAGCGACGGTAGAACAGCCACATTCTCAATCGGGCCCGCGGAGATTGGTGCGGGGTCGCCCGTTTACGTGGTGGCGGAAGCAGGCGTCAATCATGACGGTCGCCTTTCGGTCGCGCGCGAACTCATCCATGCGGCTGCCGATGCGGAAGCGGACGCCATCAAGTTTCAGGTTTTCAAAGCCGATCGGCTGGTCACGAAGGAAGCCCCCACTGCCGGTTATCAGCAACGCCATACCAAGTCTCAATCCCAATATGAGATGCTCTCCCGGTTGGAATTGAGCCAGGAGGAGTTTGCTGAACTGGCCATCTATGCCGGTCATTGCGGCGTGGAGTTTCTGGCGACGCCGTTCTCGATACCGGATGTGGAGTTTCTGGTTTCACTTGATGTTCGGGCGATCAAATTGGCGTCTCCGGATATCGTCAATGGTCCGTTGCTCGATACGGTTGCCGATACCGGATTGCCGGTCATCGCGTCGACGGGGGCGGCGAACTTCAATGAGGTGACTGCGGCGGTGGATCGCTTCCGAGGTCGATCAACAGCTGGACCATTGGCGTTATTGCATTGCGTGAGTAGTTACCCCGCCAGCGAGTGGGAAGCGAACCTGGCCGCCATCGGTACGCTAGCACGGTCGTTTGATTGCGTGGCTGGATTCAGCGACCACACGGAGTCGTTGACGATCGGCGGCTACGCTGCAGCAGCCGGTGCCCGGATTATCGAAAAGCACTTCACCTTGGATCGCGGTCGACCGGGCCCCGATCATGCGTTTTCGCTTGATCCCAGCATGATAGCGACGTACATCCGCAATATTCGGCAAGCAGAACAGCTTCTCGGAAGCGGCAAGATCGATGTGACTGCAAGCCAGAGGGACGTTCGTGCGTTATCGCGGGGCAGCGTCGTAGCGGTACGAGATATCCGAACGGGTGAAAGCTTGTCGCGCTCGATGTTGACGATTAAACGCCCTGGCAGTGGTATCCCGGGGATCGAGATTGATGCACTGGTCGGTCGAAGTGTGCAAGTCGATATTCCCGCTAATGAACAGGTGACCTGGGATGCGATTGGCGATGCTGTCGTGCCGCAGCTTCAGGCTGAGCCGGTCGGTGTGTAGGCCGGTGACGCAGCAACGTTTTTTCGTGATGCGCTGATGCCTTGTGATCTCAGTCCCATTGTCCCGCGATACAGATCCCTATGGCCATTAAATCTCGAAAAGTGAATCACTCAGCACGGATGCAGCGTTCCGTGCATCGTGTCGCGGTAGTGACGGGTACGCGGGCGGAGTTTGGGCTGCTGGAGTCGGTGTTGCGTGCGATGAATAAGCGTCGAGGCATCGATACCCGGCTCATTGTGACGGGTATGCATCTGTTGCCCAAGTTTGGGCGGACAATCGATCAGATTCGGCAAGCGGGCTGGCGGGTCGATGCCACGGTGAAGATGCAGACGGGACGTGATAACCCTACCGATGAGCCGGCTGCAGTCGCACGGGGGATTCAGGGGATTGCCCGGGCAGTTGAACGACTCGGTTGTGACATCGTGCTGGTCTTGGGGGACCGGATTGAGGCTTTTGCCGGGGCGTGTGCAGCATCGGTCGGTCGGCACGTCTTAGCTCATATTCATGGTGGCGACCGCGCTGCCGGCGATGTGGACGACGTTTTGCGTAACGCGATCAGTCGGCTGGCGCATGTTCATCTCGTCGCGTCGGCGGACGCCGGCAATCGGCTGCGACGCATGGGTGAACCGGCTGGGCGTATTCACCGGGTCGGCGCGCCGGGATTGGACGACATTCGCATTTTTCGACAACACCAGCGGAAATTACGTCGGCTCAACAATGATCGCCGAACAGAGCTTCTGGGACCGATCGGAGATCGGCCTTATGCCGTCGTGGTCCAACACCCGTGTGGCCAAGGTGGTGATGCGGAATTCGCCATTATGAATCGATGTTTGACGGCCGTGGAACGATGCGGCCTCGCCGGCGTGGTGATCTATCCTAACAGCGACCCCGGTCATGAGGGGATCATTCGGGCGATTGACGGGTTAAAAAGCCGGTTGGGTTGGTGCGTCTTCCGGTCGTTGGCTCGTGCGGACTATCTGCGTGTAGCGTCGGGTTCAGCGGTACTGATCGGAAACTCCTCCAGCGGTATCATCGAATCTGCCAGCATCGGCGTTTGTGCCGTCAACGTGGGTGATCGACAAGCGGGTCGGCTTCGCTGTGGTTCAAGTGTGATTGATGTGGGCCAAAGCGTCCAAGCGATTGCACGGGGCATACGGCAAACCCTCAAGCGAGCGAGGCCGACTCCTCCCCGTTCGCTTTATGGTGATGGCCGGGCCGGGGAACGGATCGCGAGGGTCCTTGAACGTCTGATAATCACGCCTTCGTTTCGTAACAAGCAATTAACTTACTGAACCTAGCGCGACATTAGCTAAACCACCCGTTTATGTCGGACGATGTCTAGCGGAAGGGATTGCCCCTTCGGGGTACGAAGTCTGTTCAAGAAGGATATGCGCGGATGTCAACATCACCCGTAGTCTCCGACCCGGAACAGGTAATCAAGATCGCTCTACGGAAGATTGGTGACATTGCCACCCTTCCGGAGATTACGGCCAAGATTATCTCCGTCGTTGATGACCCTAAGAGCACCGCTCGCGATCTGCACAACATCATCAAGAACGACCCGGCTCTGGCCACGAAAATCCTCAAGGTTGTGAACTCCGCGTTTTACGGCTTGCCGGGCCAGGTTTCGGAGATTGATCGGGCGATCGTACTCCTGGGACTCAGCGCGGTCAAAAACATTGCGATCTCGGCTTCGATCAGTCGGCTGTTCACGGCCGAGAAAATCTCCGAGAAGTTTACCGCCCGCGATATCTGGAAGCACTGCGTCAGCGTTGCGGTCACCACTCGTCAATTTTGTTCGCTGGTCGGGAAAAAGGCTTTCGCAGAAGAAGCGTTCCTGGCAGGTCTGATTCACGATTTGGGCCTGCTGGTCGAGCGGCAAGCGTTCCCTGAGCAGCTAGTCGAGGTTCTGCGCATCGCCTCCAAGGGTGAGCGGCCGCTTTGTGAGGTGGAGCGCGAGGTGATCGGAACGGATCATCAGGCGCTCGGGGCCGCATTGGCCAACAAGTGGAAATTCCCACGCGGTTTGCAGGCGGTGATTGGCTACCATCATAAGATCGAGAACCTCAGCGAGGAACATCGACTGCTTCCCACGATTGTGTACGCTGCCGACGTTCTGTGTTGTCATGAGCGTGTCGGGTTCTACCTGACGGCCGAGGGGCAACCGCTCGAGGATACGTTGCTCGAATCAATCGGTCTAACCGAAAACGACTTCAACACCGTCCGTACAGAACTTCCCGACCTTATTGCAGAAGCGGAAATGATTCTAGCTGGTTGATAGTGTCCGGCCCATTCGCGCAATCTTTCGCCTTGCATACCCTTGATCGGTTCGACCTATGTTGGCCGGGCAGCGCCTTCCCAAGTGAACATCCAATAATCGTACACCAGCTTATCCGTCAAGTACGGATGATGACATCATCGGTACGGCAGGGTTTGAACCTTTTCTTGCCACAACTTCCTCATGGTCCGCCGTCCCCGGATTGTATCGAAAAAAAGGCGATCACGGCTGTATCGCATGGAGGGCTGTGCGATTTCGCCCACCAGAACAAAATGGGGCAAAGACCTACCGCGATTGCGACTCATTAAAGGGGGTTTTAGTAAACGTTACTGGTGCAAGTCTGGAGTGACCGGACGAACGGTGACGATAGGAAAAAGCGGAACGCGGTTGGTGGTTATACCTGTGAGTACAGTAAATGCCCTGGAGGCGTGACGAGTTGCCCGATGTTTCGGTGCAGCGTTTGTGTCTTTTGTCCGTCAAGTGTTTAGAAGAGAATAGGCCTTGAAAGATTCGCGTTCGACTTCCAATGATTTCGCCAAGAAGGTGCGAGCTCTGCGGGCTCGTGTCAAACGGCTGGAAAGCGAAGTTGTTGAAGGCATGCGAACGGAAAAAGCGCTTCGACAACGCGAGGCGCTCTGGCGAACGCTCATCGATGCGAATCCTGAATCAGCTTTGCTCATCAATCGTCAAGGTACGATTGTCGCAGCGAATCGTGCGACGGCCGAAAGGTTGAACGCGAGTATCGACCGGCTTGTAGGGTCCTGTGTTGACGATTTCATCTCCTCTAACTTGGCTGAGGATCGCAAAAGAAGTTTCGAGCAAGTAACTCGTACGCGCAAGCCCACTCATTTCAGAGATGTACGGTCGAGCAAAGTCAAGCAACACGATGTTATTCCGCTTGTGAACAAGAACGGTGAGGTGGCACAACTTGCGGTTTGGGCCAAGGATATCACTGAACAAGATCGGCTGGAGCAACGGGTCCAAAAGCAAGCGGCGCAGTTGGCGCACGCTTCCCGTCTCATGATGCTCGGCGAGATGGCAGCCGGGTTGGCGCATGAGTTGAACCAACCGCTCGGTGCGATCTGTGCTTATGGGGACGCCTGCAAACACCTGCTTAAGCCAGCGAAGTTGCCCAAGCTTGTGGGCTTGATCGGAAAGATCGTTGACCAAGCGATGCGGGCAACTCGGATTGTTCAACGCATCCGTAACTTTACGCGACAGCAGTCGCCACAACATGAACTCCTGGATCTGAACGAGATTATCCGCGGGACGATTGATCTTGCCGAGACGCAAGTGAAACGTTACGGGGCGATGCTTTCGCTCGAGCTGTGTGAGCAACGTTTGCCTGTGCAAGCGGATGAGATCCAAATCCAACAGGTGCTCTTGAACCTCATTCTCAACAGCCTACAGGCGATGGCGGACATGCCGGCAGCAAAACGACAACTCGTGATTCGCTCAACTTGGGGCAGCGAGGGCGTTGCTGAGGTAGCGGTTTGTGATTATGGGATGGGGTTGGAGGCGAGTGATGTCGAACGCATCTTCGAGCCGTTTGTGACAACGAAGCGAGAGGGCTTGGGGCTCGGACTTTCCATAAGCCGGTCGATTCTTCAGGCGCATGGCGGGCGCTTGTGGGCTACCGTCAATCCTGAAGGTGGAACAACCTTCTTTCTGACACTTCCCCAACAAAGAGGACCACACGATGTTGAGTGCTGAACCCGTCGTGTTTGTGGTGGATGATGATCATGCGATGCGCGATGCCGTAAGTGAACTTCTGAACTCTGTCGGCCTGAAGGTCTGTGCGTATGCGTGCGCGGATGATTTTCTTCTGGATTACAATCCGAACCAACCAGGATGTTTGTTGCTTGACATACGTATGCCCGGCATGGATGGTCTGGAGTTACAGGAGAGTCTACGCACTCGACAACACAGTCTGCCAATTGTTTTCCTCACGGGTTATGGCGATGTGCCGATGGCCGTTCGTGCCATGCAGGAAGGCGCTATCGATTTTATCGAAAAACCCTTCCGTGAGCAGACCCTTCTGAAGAGTGTGCGAAAAGCATTGCAGGAAGAGGCCGATCACCGGACACGTGAGGCACGAACAGCAGACATCTCGGCCCGGCTCGCCTCGCTAACGCAGCGCGAACGCCAAGTGTTGGATCTGGTGGTCGAAGGCAAACACAACAAGGAGATCGCTTCGCTTCTGGAGCTTAGCCACAAGACAATCGAATTTCATCGCAGCAAAATCATGTCCAAGATGGCAGCCGAGAGCATAGCCGATCTTGTGCGAGCAGCCCTGGTTGGTGAAACGTACCCGGCGTAACCCGCCAGAGGCAAGGGTTTCTCCCCATAGAGGCTCATCCTTTTTATACCGATGTGTGACTTGTGGAGGCGATTTGCGTCGGGGGGGCATTGCCGGTCATGGCAATGCTTTCTTAGCCCGCGCGGAGGTCGCAGTGTCGGTCACCCGACCCACCATCTATGTCGTCGATGACGATACCGTTATCCACGAGGCATTGCGGATCATTCTGCAATCTCTCGATATGGATATCGTCGCGTATCGGTCGGGAACAGAATTCTTGGCCCGCTATGATCCGGGCCGACCCGGTTGCCTGATTCTTGACGTCCATATGCCCGGCATGGATGGTTTCTCACTTCAAAGAGAGCTTGCCTCCAGGGAAATCACCATCCCGATTATTTTCCTTACGGGTCAGGGTGACGTGCCGATGGCCAATCGTGCCATGCTCGACGGCGCATTTGATTTTCTCGCCAAGCCGCCCAAAATCAAAAAGCTCCTGGAAACCGTCAAGCGTGCGGTGGAATGGGACGCGCACTTGCGACGCCGACGGTCGGGTTGTTGCTGTGGCATGAAGACGGCGTTGAACGGTCTTGGTATTACCGCAGTAGAGCACCCAGAGCACGGTTCCAAGGCAAGTTGAGATTTTTGTGAGCCATCGGAGTCGATGGATTTGCCGTGACGAGATGGTCCTATCGGATTCGTCCCCGGTTGAGCAAATCAAGAAAGACGGCAAGACGGTACTGCGTTTCCATCACGGGTATTGGGACACGCAAAGCCTTGGCCCGACGAACTGGCTCGCCAAGGACCGACTCGACTTCGATCGGGACTTTGTTTTCATAGTCGATCAGCATCGAAGGACGATAAGCGCCCATCGTGGCAGTATTCGCCATCATTTTCTCGGCCATGGGCTCGATTTGAATGTCGCAGCCGTCGGCATTGCCTGCGGTACCCGTCTCGATGATGAGCGATTGGGCCAACGACCTCAATCCTGAATCATTAAGGATCTTTTCGGTGGTAATGCCACCTGCCGTGATGGCAAGTGTGCTGAAAGGGATGTTCCACATGAGCTTTTCCCACCTCGCTTGCCGCAAGGAGGGACGGACACTGGTTTCAAAACCGGCATCGGCAAAAAGTCGCTCGACCTCGTAAGCTTGTTCGAGATCGTCCAGAAGGTGCCCGAATGCAACCCGGCCGTAGTCGATGTGGTGCACGATGCCCGGTTCGCCGCGGTTGATACAGACAAAGGCTAGACCGCCCAAAACACGTTCCGGCCCGAACCATTCAGCAAACTGCTCTTCGACGCCCAGGCCGTTCATCATGGCCAAAATGCGAGTATGGGGTCCTACGCAGGGGCGGATCAGCTGCTCTGCTACGTTCATGGCAGTCGTTTTGAGCGAGCAGATGACGAGATCGACGACGCCCATTTCTTCGGACCGCCGAAAAGCCGCGACGTTCAAATGGAAATCGCCATCGCAACTTTTGATCGTCAGTCCGTTCTTGCGGACAGCCTCCAAATCACGCCGCATCAAGAAACGAACATCGTGTCCGTGCTGGGCGAGTCGTGCCCCGTAAAGACATCCGACCGCACCGGCGCCAATAACGGCGATCTTCATACGCTACCTCTCAAGTGCCAAGAGTTTCAGTCCTGTATCATCGGTGTACCACCACGTACACGATAAATGCGGAGGGGGTGTTTACTCAAGGGATGAGTGGCGAGTGTATCGTCGTAAATCGTGTCATAAACGACATCGGGCGTGAACGGGGGCGGGCCTTGACCTCGCATGTGCACGATATCAACCTTGTGAGCCTCGAGCTTCGTGCTGTCCAGCGGCGGCTGGAGACCCCATGCCTCGGCAACAAGGTTCTCAATCACGTGGTTGCGCCAACCGGCACCCAGAAGGGGATAACTCGTACCTGCCGTGTGGAGATCAAGTACGACCGTTCCAGGCGGAAGGGTGTCGAAAAGCGCGGGTATTTGGTAAGCATAGGCCCGACTCATATCACCATCGAGAATTCGTCCCACCAGCGTCTTGGCGGGCCAGAGTCCCATCATGGCAGCCGACAGCGTGAGCGTCAGACTCAACAGAACAACACTACTTCGGGGGCGCATCCTCAGAAGTAGATCAACCAGCGGCGCGCTGGCAGCAATCATCAATGCCCACAAAGGCAACGCGTACCGTGCATAGGAAAAACAAACTTCGACAAAAAGGATGATGCCGACGACGATGAATCCGATGACCAGCAATCGGACGAGACGTTTTGAGGGTACAGGCCACCGGTGACGTTGAAAAAGCAAATAAGCCACACCAATAACCGCAAAGACAGCAAAAGGCGGCCCCAACCCATTATCGACGGTATAACTGTACCCCGCCCGCTTCCACTCGACCCATGGATACACAAGCGTATGCCAGCCTTCACGCTTGAGATCAGCGACCATCGTATCAGCCGGCAAGCCAGTGCCGACGACCTGACCTGCGATACGAAGTTGCATCGGGTACAAAAACCAACCGGTATGATAAGCGCTTCGAAAGAACCAATATCCTGAGCCAATAGGCATCGCTAACACGAAGGCGACCACCCAAATCCACCGTTGCCTGTGTGCGATGGGTGTGCTGGATACCGCGTCATGCCGCCATAGCGACAAGAAAACAATAACCAAACATATGCCAACAACTGCGGCCCAAACGGCAAAGCTGAACTTGGTACCGATCGCAACACCGATACTCAGGCCCGAGAGTAATCCGTAGGCGATCCGCTGTCGGCCGGTGGGTGTATGCCTGACGAGCCGAAGCAGCCAATAGAGTGAACCCACAACGAACGTGGCACCGAACATGTCGACATAGGAGCTGTACATCTGCAAGCCGATCATCGGGCACGCGAGGGCAAACAGCGAACAGATGAATGCCCCCGTACGACTTGCGCCCAATTCCCGAGCGATACCGGCAACGATTGCCGCGAGCAACAAGCCGATCGGAAAGAGGCTAGGCTCGATAATTCGTTCTATCCCCGTCGACGCAAAGAACATTTGCCACAGTTCACCGTTACTGGGCGAGCAGAATTGCCACGCGCCAGGAACCATCACAAGCTGTCCAGCACGAATCCATCGAACGATCAACGGAAGATGATAACGCAGGCCATCAAATGCGAATGGCGGTCGAAAAAAAGCTTCGAACAACAAGAAACCGTGAAGGAGAACAATCGGCAACACCATGACCACCATGGCGGTGGGACTCAACCTTCGCCAAAACGTGAATCGATGCGACGCAATGGAAATAGGCTCCGGCTGATTCGATCGATTTCGTCGCCCCAACGCCGCCACCAACATGACGCCGCCGATTGATACGGCCGCAATGACGGGAATCCGAACAATCGCAACTTCGAACAGATCAGCAAAAAAAGCCAAGGTTGTTGCGCAGGCCAAACACCACGCCACCGTGAGCGTGCCGAACGCGATTGCGGCTGGCAATGGCTCGCTCGCGGAGAAACCAGCGAAACGAACCAGGCGACGGGCCCCGAACGCGGCCGATACCAGAAGCACGAGTAGACTGACTGCGGAGACGATCACGTTTGCCTTACATTGAAGATTAGAAAACCTTGCCAAGAAGTCGAAACAGCTCGCGACAGAAGCAGCGAAAGGAATGCGAGAAGAGTAGAAACAAAGCCAAGCTCGCCCAGCACAGAATCGACGCCAGCCAAGCCAGGTTATCGGTCCGACCCCAATGAGGTTTGTTCGCGCTCATCGTCTTGCTTCCTGGCGTATTCCGGATCCGGCGGATCGCATTTTTGAGCGATCCGGCCGCGTTTCAGGCCCCTCAGTTTTGAACCCGCTTCTAGATAATTTCGGAACAAATCGGACGCAACTCGATCTCCTGTTCAGTTTTATCGGGCCTAACAGACCAATCCGACGCATACATGAAGGTCGGCCCTGGATGGACCGATATTTGAGGTGCTGCAACCGTGATCGCCAGCCCAAAACGCACGGGGACGTTCGACATGTCGACAAATCTCGTTGGATTGCCCAAGCGGATCACCACACCGCCGGATGTGACCGATGATGTATCCCTGGCACTGGTCAAGCCGCCAGCTGTCCTGCGCCGTACCCGCACCCTCGAGCTGTCCGTCATCATCCCGGTGTACAACGAGGAGAAAACGATCGACCGTATTGTCCGCCGGGTTGTCGCCGCCCCCTACCGCAAGGAAATCATCATTGTCGATGATGGTTCAACGGACGACACGCCCGTTCGCCTGGCTGCTCTTCGTGGGCTGCCTGGCATTACAGTTTTCAGACATGCTCGCAATCGGGGTAAGGGCGCCGCCATCCGCACCGCACTGGCACACGTAACCGGGCGATTCTGCATTATTCAGGATGCCGATCTCGAATACGACCCGTTCGACTATCCCCTGTTAATTGAGATCCTCAAGCGAGGTGATGCTCAGGTCGTTTACGGTTCTCGCTACATGGGCGGGACCAACGAGTTGCCCAAGACGAAATTCCGCCTTGCGGTTCACTTGCTCAATTGGATGGTCCGGCTGCTCTATGGCGCCAAGATCACCGATGAAGCCACCTGCTACAAGGCCTTCGACACGCAGCTACTCAAATCGCTCAGTTTACGGTGCGAACGATTCGAGTTTTGCCCTGAAGTGACAGCTAAGCTGTTAAAGCGTGGCCAACGTATCATCGAAGTCCCCGTTCGTTTCAAGCATCGAACCGTGGCAGAAGGCAAGAAAATCGGTTGGGCCGACGGATTTGAGGCCATATGGGCCCTTTTGAAGTATCGTATGATCGATTAAAGCTCAATAACGTATCGGTGCTGCTTGCGTCTCATGCACCGGACAAATTTGTCAGCAAAAACGAACGGCACGAATACCCAGGAATCGCAACCGTGTCATTTAAGATGACATGTGGGAATAGTGATACTGGCCACACGGCACATTAGTAACCTGTTAAATACGCCACTCAAAGTGCCAAATCATGTGCACCCCAACACTTAAACGGCCACAACACAAAGAATGGATCTCTGCTGCATATTTAGTGCCCTTTTGAAAAAGAGGTCGCCAATTTCTGGCACAAACCTCCATCTCTAGGCATGAAATACATCAATTCAACCCTACGCTCGCTCCTTACGTAGGGACAACAGCGCGTCACGATTCACCGTCCACTGCCATAAATATCGTATACTTCGACCAGAGATCCGCTTGCCAAGGTATGGCAGAAAGATCAGAATAGTGGCTTCATCATTTGGCACCCGGTGGTTTTTCGTGGATGCCGCAGAGTGTGCACCGTGCCCTGTGATCGAATGAGGAACCGTCGATCGTGAAACAGCTTGACCCAACAGATGTCGCTGGCATCAGCGCTCAGATCCGTGCCTGGGCTGAAACCGATGACAGACTCACACCCATCACGGTTCAGGATATCGTCATCGCGGAGGAGGCCATTGAAGCTTTTGTTCATCTGACGCGGTCGCTTTCGCGTGGAGGCAAAACGCTGGTGGCACTCGATGAGACCCCTGTGCGCCGTGGTGGCGAAGACTTGAAACCGCTTCTCCAATCCGCATTGAATCAGGCGACACCAATAACCATACGCCGATTGCCTCACGATTTGGCCACCGTATTTCACGCTGACCTCACAAGTACCGAAGAGCTTGCCATTGAATTGAATGATTATGCGGCTCTCGTCGCCATTGGGTCAGGAAGTATTACCGACGTTGCCAAATACGCACGCCATCTGGCCGTGCGGAAAGCCTCACGACAAATACCGCTCATTTGCTTTCCCACTGCCGCCAGCGTAACCGGTTACGCATCGCCAGTGGCGGTATTACTGCGCGATGGCTACACGCGAAATTACAAAGCCGCGCCCCCGGATGCGATTGTCTGCGATCTAACGACGCTTGCTTGCGCGCCACCTGCCATGACACAAGCGGGATTTGCCGAAGTCCTTGCCCGAAGTGTGGCATATGGGGATTGGTTTCTTGCAGCACAACTCGGCATGGACAACCTATTTAGCGGGGTGCCGGCTCAATTGATCGAATATGCAGAACAACGAATGATCGACATGGCCGATCAAATTGCTGCTTCAGGACTCGAAGGGATCCGTGCACTTATTGAGGCGCTGCTCCTGGCGGGTATGTCCATGTCGGTCTTGAGTCATACAGCACCGATGTCAGGCTGGGAACATCTGATGGGTTACTACCTCGACATGACCGCGCAACGTGATGGCCGACCGATCGCGTTACATGGTGCACAGGTCGGCGTAGGAACACTCGCATCCGCCCGCGCTTACGACAAAGCGTGGTCCAATCTCGATCTTGATCGGATGACGGCCGACGTTACCGCCGAAGACATGTCAACGGCCCGGAAGACCATCGAAAAAGTATTCGGCCCGCACGGGCCTTCGGGACACTTGTGGCAAGAAGTTTTCCGCGAATATGAGCAGAAAATGAAACAATGGCGAGCTGTTCGTGACACCCGACGACGATTCGCAGATCGCAAAAAGGCGGGGGAATACGATGAACCGCTGCGACAGATGACTCATTCGATCGCCACGATCGAGGAAGCACTTTCGCGGGTTGGTGCCCCGAGACGGTTTGCTGATCTGAATGAACCTGTGAGCCCATCCAGCAGTCACGCCGCGGTTCGTTACAGCCATCTCGTACGACCACGCTTCACGCTGGGCGATCTACTCACACACACAGCGTGGCTGACGGACGAATCAGCTACTTCACTACTCGACGAACCCACATGACGTTGCCCAAACAAGCGTCCGTTTGCCGCTGGTGAAATGGACGTTGGCGACCTCCCAAGCAGGACGTCGTGGGCTCGAAGCCCATCGCCCGCTTCGCGTGGAAGCTGTGGGGTTCATGTGATCAATATCCATATTTCAAAATCAGACGGGTTGAGCCAGGTTCCGAAACGAGACCCAGGTGGAGATCCGTTCAAGCGGGCTACGATGTTCATACCGGACGAATCACGACACGAGCAGGACTCGCTTCGCAGCCAGCAATTTTCAACGGCAACGCAACCATCTCATACCGACCAGGCACAATGGCTGAAAGGTCAAGTCCCTCAATAATAACCACGCCATTACCCAACAGAGCCTGGTGAGCTGGATATCCTGCTGCTTGGTATCCATCAACCGATAAATAGTCAACGCCTACAACCTGAACACCTTGGGCTACCAGCCACAGCGCCGCTTCATCGCTGATCCCCCCAAAGTGCTCATCAAATGTTGCCTTCTCCCATAATTTCCGATTGACCGTCCGGAACAAGACGCGATCGTCCTTACAGAGATCCACTTCCTTCAAGTCTTCGACGACAATGTCACGAGCGGCGGCCACATCAACCACAACCGCGGGTCCGCACAGCTGCGACAAGGGCACGTCAGCAATATCCCGCCCGTCAGGTACGAAATGAAGCGGTGCCTCGATGTGTGTGCCGACGTGCACGCATGTACTGATCTCACTGACGTTACTCGTATCAGGCCCCGTCCGATGGGCGAATCGTCGACAACGAAAGAGGGGATCGCCCGGCCACTGAATCATCCCGGTGGTCAACGAACGCGTGATATCGATCCAATCTCCCATTCCCAACCTCTCCAACCAATCCCCCCCCTTCACACCTCATACGACAACGCGGGAGAATCGTATACCCGGAAAACGGGAACGATATTGTGATTCCCTTCATCTTGCGCTAACCAACCAGAACTCACATTCGCTTTAACGGGATATGAATATTGAATGAATGTTCGCGCGTAAGATCCGCCGCACAGAAAAGGACAGCGGGTTTCCCATTCTCCAACCAAAGCTGAGGACGTTCCAGATGCATGAACTCCTGAATGGACTTGTCCGCCCAACACACTTGGCGCGTCGCGACCAGCGGGTGTTTCGCTAACTCCCAACGGTGACCATCCAACGAATGAAACAACGCCAACGAGCGTTTGACACCCGCATAAGAACCTTTGAGGTCCTTCAGGATCCCATAAAAGCGATCGTCCTGATACCAAATAAACGGGTCCTCAGCCGGAAAATCACTTTGGGCATGCGTAAAAATGGGCTTCGGATCTTTCTTGAACGGACCCAGCGGATGTTTCGCAACCGCGACACCGTGGAAAACCTTTCGATCGGTTCCCATGCACTTGTAAACCATGAGAAAGGATCCATCGGGGCACTGCGTCACGGTAGGATTGGTCGTGAAATAGTGATCATGCATTCCCGGCGTGACATCGATCAGGGGTTTATCGATCCGCCGCCAAGGGCCCGCGGGATGATCCGCAACCGCAACACCAATCCGCTGCGTCATTCGGGTCGGTTGCCAATAGGATGAATTGGTCTTGACAGGCCCGTCTGGAAGTTGTCCGACAATTCGCGCGCCCGTGAAATAAAGATAATACTTCCCATGGGCATGCAGAATGGTTGGATTGTGGGTCATATCCGTAACCCACTTGTCCGTGTGTTTGCCGGGCAATGCCACCGCTTTGTGGGTATAGGGACCGGTCGGATGCTTCGCGGTTGCATACCCGATCTCCGAATGGGTCAACCAACCCCAATGCCTTTTCGCCCGAGGCCACCGCGCATAAAGCAAATGACACACACCATCACTCGTGCGCGTCATACTGCCGCCCCAAACGTACCAATCTTTCAATATGAAACGTGCGTGCGTAGGCACCGGCTGAAGCAATCGTTGAAAATCGAGTTCCTGATCCGCTGGCTTGCTGTCGCCCGCTACACACTTCGATCCAAGTACTCCCAAGCCTGCAGACGCAACACCCGATTTGACCAAAAACTCGCGCCGCGACCACGAATTCATCCGCTAACACCTTTCCTTTGACGCGCCGCGTTCACAAGGACACGCACCACACCGATTCCAACTCTTCATGTTTCGTCGGAACGAACCAAACGGGCCAAGTACTAGTCGGTAGTTGCATCGGTGTTTCCAGCGGTCAGGGCCTCCACATCCAGGGGCCGACGCCGGGTCTCAAAATGCCGAACGTGATAATCATCCCGTCGGGCTCGTAGCCGACCGATGATTCGACTGCCGTCCTCACAGGTGAGGTTGAGCTGCAAATCACGTTTGGCGTTCTTCGCCTGCGACGTCCCGCTGACAACCACCGTTCCTCCCGCCACCGTGGCTAAGCCGGCAAACTCCCCGTGCGTCTGAATCAGAAATCCCTGCACACGCGGCAACGCTTCTTGTTCTGGCTGCGTGGCGGCCGCAGGATGCGAAGCCGGTTGCGAGCTGAGGGTCGCCCGAGCGGCCGCTTTTTTCTTACCCGCCGGCACGCGCAGATAGAGTAAGTACATAGGCCGCCCCGTCCGAGCCATCGGCAATGGAAACTCCGCTAAAACGCGATCCTGCCCCTCTTTCGTTTCGCTGGCAGCCCAACACACCTGCTCGGTGGTCAGATGGATTTCTTTCTGACGACCCACCAACTGCGGTTGAAACAGACGCACCTCCGCGGGCACAGCACATCCTGCCGCCACCCACAACGGCAACCATGCTGCGCCAACCAGGTAGACCCGCAGCCCTTTCCAGCGATAGAAACCGATACTTCGAATCACGGCCAGATTATACTGGCAACAGTAGCTTTCCCGCCAGATCGAATGTCCCCAACCCCCTCTTGATCTGTATGAAACCGCCGGGTTCCAACAATTGGGTTCGGAAACCTTGCCGACTTCGGCGTCTTTACCTGTAGAACGACACAACACAGGCAAACATGGCAGCGATCGACGCGACACAACTGAGCCGGTGGTTTGAGGCGTACGGCCCAGCGATACCACCCGTTACGAACTCACCATCACACGCTAAAGAGGCCCGCGATGCCACGGATCGACGTGTCAATCCGTGGCATCGCAAACAACGAAAAAGATTTGCCTGAGCAGCTCTGTTAATCGTATGTTTCCGTCAGGGCACGCGGTGCAGCTCGCGATGGCTGTTATCGGATCTCGGACGGGTCGTAACCGTGACAGAGAACGTATTGTGCCTCTTGAATTCATCCCATTCTACAAGCCGACGAGCGTACCGAGACACGCTTCCCATCATCGGACCTCATATGGAGGATCAAGGCGTGTTGAACAAACACCTCTTCAGTAGGAGTGCCGGTTGCATCATTGAGTTGGCCAAAGCGGCAGCCCAGGAGTACGGACAAGGGCACGTGGGAACGGAACATCTGCTACTGGGTATCATCCGCGAAGGCACAAGTACTGCCGCCAAAATGTTGTGTGACCGGGGCGTCACGGAGCAGAAGGTCAAGCAGGTCGTGGACGCATTGACGAAGGAACGTCTCCACGACACCTGGATCCTGGGACGCTTGCCAGGCACGCCGCACTGGCGGGATGTGCTCACCAAGGCGGCCGAGAAGGCCCAGGGCGTGGGCAACTGGCAAATCGGCTCGGTCCATTTGCTGTATGCGTTATTGTCGGAGCGAAACTCCACCGGTTTGAAGGCGTTGCGGACGCTTGGCATCTCGGTCGAATCGCTGTGCAAAGGCCTATCCTCCGGTCGCCCCTTCGTGTAAGTCCGTCGACGCGGAGACGGATCATCATCGGGGCGGCGGGTCCAAATGGGTCCAGGCACCGGCGCCTTCACCTCTGAAGCCAGTCGCCCCCTTGGCGGGTGGGTTCGCTTCGGGCTAAAAGCCTCCGCCGTTGGGTTCGTTTCAGTTACAGGGTCTGGGCTTCGCGACTTGTTGCCGGGCGAGAAATCCGCGTTTTTGGAACAGAAATGACGATTTTGGCGGGCTTCGTGTCCAGGGGCCGTGGCTTCGTTTCGTCAGGGCGTTTTTTTGAAGCGGCGTGCTTCAACGACGTTAGGGGCTCGGCAGGTCGCATGGTGCTATCGCTCGGCAACGAGAACGTGTGCTGATAGCGACGCCGGGATATCAAAGAACCATTGATTGATAACACGGGCGGTGTTCCGTTTCGATGGCAAGAAGTGGAACGGGAAGCCCAATCGGACATTCGCGCGCTAGTGGTTAGTGCATACTCTACTGATCGATTGGCCGCCCAAAAAATCGAGTCCCCAAGTCCAAGGACGTGGGCCACCCAGACGTTATTTCTTTTCATAGCCGTTGCGTTCGAGTCTTTCTATCTCAAACGGCGGGATGATTTGTGATAGGGGTTTTTTGAGGGTTGCGATAACCATTTTCTCTTGGCGGTCGTTTTGTTGCGTGCGGGCGATCACTTGGCCTAAAGGATCGATGACGAGGGCACCGCTCGTAAACCGGTTGAGGCCGTTAGACCGAGGGGTGTCGCCGGCGGAATTATTGATGAGGATATAGGCGCGGGAAAAGGTTGCGCGGGGAACGAAGTAGACCGTTTTGCCTCGGGTCCATTCTTCGGCATTTTTGCCGAACCCCATGCCCTCGCCATCTGGGTCATAAAAATTGCCATGCGGGTGATGAATGACGTCCACGCCCTTGCGTTTCAGAGCTTCGATCGTGTCGTGGTGTCTTCCGTCGGCACAGATGTTGATACCCAGTTTGAATCCTTCGACGTCAAAAACGGGGAACTCTTTCCCGGCGGAGATGCCACTGGCCCGTTCCGGACGGGTCGGGTGGTGCTTGCGGTACTTTCC
>Ga0180433_10002829_pt1 | contig 26205 bp, 29 predicted proteins | sample SS_ome_8_FD_132980 | JGI IMG/M metagenome (GOLD analysis project Ga0180433, IMG submission 132980) | Hypersaline lake sediment archaeal communities from the Salton Sea, California, USA - SS_1_D_1 metaG | ecosystem: Environmental > Aquatic > Non-marine Saline and Alkaline > Hypersaline >... | reverse complement strand
ATAAAGGAATATACCCGCGCGTGCATTTGGCGCATCATCCACAAGGCCCCGGGAGAGAAGAAGAAAATAGACAAGGGGCTGGATATTTAGATTATCCCGAGTTAAAAGATGAAATTCTTTATTTTGATTTAGTAGAGATCCCCCCGGTTATTTTCGAAAAAATACGACAAGGAGGTTTTCCTAATCGATCCGTAGAAATCTTAGAGCCGTATAATCGAATCAATAATTTAGCACTCCTGGAAAGTCGAGAGCCATTTTTTGATGATTTACCCCAGTTATTTTTAGAAGAAAATTCAACCCCGCTACTTTTTCAGTATAGAAAGGAGTTTATAGCGTTGGAAGAAGAAAAAAAAGATTATAAAGAAGATTATAAAGAAGAGGACAAGGATAAATTGAATATGCAGGAAGAAGGTGCGAAAGAAGAAATCCCTATGGAAGAGCCCGCCACTCCTGAACCTGAAAAACCTCCTGTTTGGGCCTCTCAGTTAATACAGACTCAAGAAAGAATACTCGGATTTCTTTCTAAACTTTCTGAGGCCCTCGCGTTGGATGAGGGAATGCAGGAAGAGCCACAGAGACCACCAGAACAAAATCCGGAACCGGTAGCTCTTCAAAAAGAATCCGAAATGATTCAGCTTCAGAAACAAGTTGAAGATCTCCAGGTAGAAATGAGGATCCGTACTAAAGTCTCAGAGATGAACGTTCCCTCAAAAGAGCTCGTATTGGAGAGGGCGTTATTATTTTCTAAGGAGTCTGAAACTGCTGCTAATCTTTATCTTGAGGATATAGAAAAATTATCTAAAGAAGAAATAGATCATCCGGCATCGAAGAAATTAGAGGATTTTTCTAAATTCCAAAAGGATTTAGAAGAAGATGAATTTTTTGAGACAAAACAATTGGCCTTCCAATCTTATAAAGAAACCATGGAAAAGGGATCAGAACGTCAAAAGAATTCCTTAAAACGAATAGCAAAGACCCCGAAGGAATTTGTGGAACATGCCGTAAAATTGGAGAGTTTTCAAAGAGGGGCTTTTGCAAAGTCTTTAGGAATAAGAGAATAAATTAATAATTTTGTCATTTTTTATATTAAAAGGAGCCTTAAATGGCTGATGCAACGACAACTATTAGTAGAGATTTTAAGGAGCCCATGGGGACGTATTCTTTCAAAATAAAGAATACTGAAGTCATGGTGGTTGGTGGAGCTGCAGCGGTAGCATTAACTACAGGATTAACCGAGAATGCAGACGATACCGCGGGATTAATTCCTGCCGGTATTGTTGTGTCTGCAGAAGACGGAGGGTCAAGCCTCACAGGAACAAACCTTGCAACAGAGGCCGATAAGGGGGCTGTTTGCCGTGGTGGAATAATTATAAAAGACGTAACTGTCACGGGAGTGTCTTCTTATGCTGATATTGGCGCTTTCGTTTATGCTACTGATAACCAGACTTTTACTTTGACAAGACCTGCTGATGACGCGTTACCTTACGGAATTATAGTTGATAAATCTAGAGCTTCAACAAATACAACGTGTGATGTGTATTTTTTCTCTTTTGTAGAATCCGCAATGATGTCTGCAGCTGGTGGTGGTACAAAATCTTGTATTTCTTTGGGATATGTGGACGCTGGCGGTTTGATGGATGATACCGATAACGCAGTCATTTTAGACGTTCAACTTTTTGGACATGGGAAAATTACAAAAATATACGCCGTATCCCAGGGATATAGTACCGATTGGGCCACCGGGACGACTGTTACAGATTTTACCATAGCGGGAGGAACCGCCATAAATGATGGTGCTGCCTCCCCTACGACAATCACACTTACTTTGCTTGAAACTTCCATTGATGCGGCGGCGGATCGAGGGACTACTATCGATACCTCTGACACGATAGGAGGGGATAACGAATTTCATGATGGAGATAATCTTGTCATGGCGCAAGTAAACGCCGGAACAACGGCTTTTACAAAAACTGGTGGAACTGCAGATAGTGGTGGATGGAATATTTATGCTGAAATTGAATGGCTGCCTGGTTCTTAAGATTTTTAAAAATAATCTTAAAAATAGGTCTTAAGAAAAAGGAGAAAATAAATGCCTATTGTTAATAATACAAGCTCAAGGCGGATCGGAATTCTTTCTGATTTCGCTGAAATTTATAAAAACAGATATCCCGTTTACGCTTCCAGACAGGATAAATTTATAAAGCGCGGGACCGTAAAGACTCGTATAGCTGAATACGCACTTAAAGAAAGTATTCCCGTACCTGAATTTTGGGAATACAACGAACCGAGGACACGAAAAACTCTTAAAGATAGATATCTTACTGTCTATCACTATCCTTTCCAGTTAGCTCTTCCTTACAATAGATGGGATGAAGAAGACGACGTTCTTGGAGATCTAAGGAGTCATCTTGAATCGATGACTAATAGATTTCTTCAAATCCCTGATATTATGGTCTCCGATTACCTGAACAATGCCGCCACAATGCAACCTACTTTGTCAACTGCTTTCGATGGAGTAGCCCTTGCAAGTGCAACGGATGGAGACGGAAACGATCGTTTTGGAATCACTGGTGGAAATATTGTCACTTCGACTGGTGTTGGAACAGTTGCCGCGATACTTCACGATTTGTGGACTTGTCAAACTCGTTGGTTGCAGTTTTTAGATACTGAAGGACAGCCGTTTTTTTCTCCTGAAGAAGTTGCGATTGATAAAGTAACCTGTGTGGTCCCTTCTCATTTACTCGAAGTTTTTCAAAATGCAAGAGAAGCTAAGATGGCTTACGTCAACCCTGCAATCAACACCGCACAGGAAAACGTTTTGGCTATGAAATTTGATTTGTGGGTAAATCCCAGGTTGTCTACGTCGGCAAATACCTGGTTTGCAATTATAGATCATTCTTATCTCAAGCCTTTCTTTTATGTCTTGAGAAACGATTTAGAGACTTTGGTGGAAGATGAGACAAACGATCATAACGCCAGGAATTTAGGACAACGAGCAATTCTTGGGCATCTTCGCTCGGGGATGTGTCCTTTTGCACCTCAGTCTATCATTCAAGTTAGTGCTTAAGAAAAAGACTCTTTAGAGAGTCTTTTTTTAATTTTTAAAGAGAAAGAGAAAACTATGGATATAATGTCTGGAACACATTTTACGAAATCTGAAAAAATCAGTAGTCCAGAAGCTATTAAAAAAGACAAAAGGAAGCCCGCCAAATTTCCGGAGCCGCAAGTCGGAGAAGAATTTCAGGATTATATGCTTAAACTTCATGATGACTGCCCGGTCGAACAGGTAATTATTTTTGGCCAAAACATTCCAAAATATTTTATTTCCGCGACAGCCTCTCTCATGGAAAATAAAAATAAGCCTCTTTATCCGAAATTGTTAGTTCGAAGTCTTACAAAGTCTCAGGTACAGAGTATTTTGGAGCGAGCAAAAGAGACACCTATAGAAGTTACGTCTCATCGAGATTTTAAAGACTCTTCAAAAATTATTCCTCATTATTTTGGTTATGCTTCGGAATGGTTAATAATTAAACCCGTGAATTTAGTAAATCAAGTGGAAATTCCTACATTACAACAGGAAGAAGCGGGCGAGGGTGACCTTCTCTCTCAAATAAATAAAGAATTGATTGATCAGCAAGTTGAACGTTCCGAAAAGAAAAAGAAGAAATAAGGAAAAAAGATGGCTCTTATAGATGAAGTAAAAACGCGGTTTGGTGGTGCTACTTCTCGAAGACTTATTGAGCTTACAAACGACTCCGCTGTAGGTGGGGCTACGATAAACGATACGGTTTTAGCCGCGGCTTGCACGGATGCAGAGGGTCATTTTAGGAGAGAGTCTGGACTTGAGCCTGATATAACTTTAGCTTTCCATATTCATTTATTGATTCAAGGAGTTATCGCTTATCTTGAATTCTATAAGGGGCGAGAATCTTCGGTTATGAATGCAAATTTTGAAAGATTTGAAAAAGGACTTTTTCAATTAAGGAAACGGGCCGGGATTGCATGGCAGACTAATAGTCCGTTATCTCCCTCGACTGACTCTACAGATGCTCTCCCTGATATGGACAGAAAAGGAAAATTGCAACACATGCAATTAAGAGAAAATGTAAGAATTGTTAAAAAAACTTTGGAGGATTGATATGGTTTTTGTGCCTCCGCGTTCGGGGAAAGTTGCACAACAAGAATCTGCTTTTGGTGCAGCCGAAACGACAAAAAATTTTGAACTTAAAAGTGAATTGGGAGAGCCGGGGAGATTAACCCGTTGTTTTCTTGTCATCCCAAATTTTACAAACGCCGTCACGACTACGATTACTATCATTGACGGTGATTCAAATACATTATTTACATCAGACACTCTTGCACGAAACACAACTCATGATCTGAAGACCTTGGATGTGGTCGTTTATGATACGTGTACCGTCACCTTAACTTTATCAGGGGTCCCCGGAGGAACTGGGGGAACAATAAAAACTAGTTTTTACACTTCCTCTAGTCCTACCTCTGATTCTTATAATGATATAACAATTGATTCGGTGTCTCTACAATTAGACGACACGGATAAGCTGTCCACTTCAACTTATGGAAAAGATAGTGTTGCAGGGGATACCCCACTTAAAGTTGATTCTGATGGTCATCTTCAGGTGGATATTATTTCGGGGGCTGGTAGTGGCGGAACAGTAGACATCGAAGTTGGTGGTGTTCCCCCCCAGTTGGATGACACTGATAAATTGGCCGTTTCCTTATACGGAAAAGAAAGCGCCGCAGGAGATACGGAAGTTCTGGTAGATTCCTCTGGGCATATCCAAGCGGATATCGTTTCCTCTTCTTCGGATGCTATATTAACAACTATAGACTCTGATACTTCTAGTTTAGCTGGTTGTGTTGGTGGAACAGAACTTCAAGTGGATGTGGTTTCCTCTTCTTCGGATGCTATATTAACAACTATAGATTCCGATACTTCTAGTTTAGCAGGTTGTGTCGGGGGTACAGAACTTCAAGTGGATGTGGTTTCGGGTACGACTGATATAACAATAGGAAGTCAAGCCCCACAACTTGATGACACAGATAAGTTAGCCGTTTCCTTATACGGAAAAGATTCAGCCGCAGGAGATACGGAAGTTTTGGTAGATTCCTCTGGACATTTACAAGTGGATGTTTTGTCTTCGAGCTCTGATTCAATATTAACGACAATTGATTCTGACACTTCTAGTTTAGCTGGATGTGTCGATGGAACAGAATTACAGGTTGACATTGTTTCTGGCGGGGGTATGGCTTCGGCAACACAGGTAGCGATAGGGAGCGACACCCTTACGAGTTCTTCTAGTCATACGGGAAGTGCAATAGCCGTTTCTAGTTATAATGAGTTATTATGTGTATTAGACATTACTGCAATTACTGCTCCTGATTCCGAGGACGCATGGGAAGTATATCTTGAAAAATCTTTTGATGGGGGGACTACTTGGGTTCATGCGGGGCATTTCGTAGACGACCAAAACGCTGGGGATAATACAACCACAACCGGCGACCCGAACAGAGGCAGGTTTGACGGAAACACAGGCCAATTCCAACTTTATCTTAAGGGTTTTCTTGGAACTCATATAAGATCACGAGCTACGGCGCATGATGAGAATTCAGATAGTGATATGGCTTTAACTTTTTCAATTGATGCAACAGCGAAGTAGGAGAGAAAAAATGGGAATTCCAGAGAAAAAAAGGCGGTTAAAATTGCTCCGAATCGAGCAATTGAAAAGAGAACAAAGTCTTATAACCCAAATGACTGATCAAGAAATAATTGACGAAATATCATCTCTGGAAACACAGATGGATAATTTAATTGATCAAGATTTAGGAGAAATTTTATTTAAAGCTAATAAGAATTTTTCGACTAAATTAAATCAAGGGATTATACCAGAGAAGTTAAAAAAACGATTCGAAGTGAATAAGATTGAATTAAATAATCCTTCTCTTTCTATAATAACTCCGAATATTAAATGGGAAATTACAGAGGGAACTAATACTTATTGTCTTATAAAAGAAATTAAAAAAATAGAAATTTCTTTAAAATTATCAGACGAAATAAAAACAGAAAGAAAGAAAAGATTAAAAGAAGTTTCTCGAAAATGGGGTAAAGAAACCCTCGAATTACATATGTAAAAGATAAAGGAGAAAGAGAAAAATGGCAACACCAACAAAAGCAGAGCTTTTCAACCAATTGGCTCACGCTTGTAGAATTATTAATGAATTTTGGAAATATTGCCAGTCGAATACAAGAAATTTCAAGGACGATTCCGACAGTTTTCAACAAACTTTTGAAGGAAATCATATCGCAGCGACACAAGCCGCTCTCGTAACTTTTCGGGAATCCCTCGGGGGGCTTATTCAGGGAGGAAGGGCCCTTCTTGAACCTATACTTCAAGATTTGGCCCGGATTGGTTATAATTCCATCGAAGATACAACCGACGCGATGCTTGTTGACATCTTTGACGGGATGGAAGCCGCAACGGAAACGATACAAGCCAGAGACTGGACTTATGCAAATCTCACGACTGGTGGGAGTAATAATGGTAATGGTACGGTTTATCGGCTTGTTACGGATAAAGATGAATATGATATTGAATCCGGATCAGCGGTCGGTGGTACTGTTAAGCTTGAATGTATCCGAGACAAACATCATGGCCTTGAAGAAGGACAAGAAGAGTTTGCCATCTATGGAAGTGGAAAGGATGCCTGGGATGTCTTGGATTTAGGAACCGCCCCGAGTCCAAAGGGCTTGATTTATTCTACAAGAGCGCATGATGGATTATTAACTAATCCAAGTTTTGACACTTATACCGCCACAACTTTTTCAAGTGCAACCGATTTGAATGGTTGGAATTTCTTATCTTCTTATGCCAATTATTCCATAGATACTGCTAATTATTTCAGAAGAGAACCTGGAGAAACAACGGGAAATTCACTCAAGAATACAGCTTCAGATACAATATATCAAAATTTAACGGACGCGGCGGGGAGTTTAGACCCTTCTTCTCCGGCCATGTTAGTAGTACGTTATAATAGAGAAGTCGGAAGTGCCGCGGGGAGCATAAAAATATATCTTGGGGCAACAACTGAAACAATAAATCTAGCCAGTGAGACTGGTTGGAATGATGCAAGGATAATAGATGATTCAGGAATATGGTACGATAATTTTAAGCAAGACGTCTCAGGAAATGGTCTACAAATAAAAATAGAAACAACTATTAGCTCGGGATATCTTTTAATTGATGAAGTGATTTTAGTTCAACCTCAAATGTATGACGGGAAATGGTATTTAATAACAGCTGGGGGGAGTGATTATTTAAAAAATGATTATTTTTCCTTCGGAGATACGGTCACCAATACGGGGGTAATACAATATTGGATAAGTCGTTTGTTTGGCCGTTATTTGCCCCATGATACAGGGACCCCCACCTATTCTGATACTCCCACATAATAAAAAAATGGAAGATATAGTAATTCAAATTAAATTGAGAAATAAGCCGGAAGAAACTATTGAGAAAGAGATATTAGAGCAAGCAGCGGTTGAATTAGAAGCACGAATAAAAGAAAAATTTTCTAATTTAGGTTTTAATAGTTGGTTAGAAAGGTCTTCTCCTAATCTAGTTGGAATATTAAAAGATTTAGAAAAAGGAACGAACGTAAAAGAACGACGATTTCATTCTGAACAGACCGGGGTTGACACAGGAATTTTAAGAAATTCGGTATCTGTTTTTGTTCGCGATAATGAGATAATTTTTCAAGCAATTGATTATGCGGAAGATTTTCACGAAGGGGGAAGGAAAAGGATAACTATAAGCCCGAACGTGATATATAACTTGAAAAAGTATAAGAAAAAAAAGAATTATAACCTTTCTTATTTTTCTTTTGCAAAACTTATGAAACTTGCGAAACAGGGTTTTTATGAATTCATAACTCCAGAACGTCCTTTAATAGAAAAAGACGAAATAGAAATGATTTTAAAAAGAATTTATAGGCAAATGGGTTTTTTATGATTGGTACAAATCCAAACGAAGATGAAATTCTAAGACAACCGGGTTACCTCTACTGGAATCCTACGAATTTAGCCTCCGAAGCAACATGGGGAGATTTATTAGGATTCACTGAAGAAGGAATTGAAGTAATACCTAATGTAGAATCTGCAAGTTTTGAAGGGGAAGAATACGGGAATGATCCGGTAATAATGCTTTATCTTGGTTGTGCGTGTAAAGTTAAGGTTCGATTGAAAAATTGGAATGATACGTCTATAGCACGTCTTTTTCCTGGAATGTCTTCTTCTGGCAATGTTTTCTATCCTAATACAATATACCCAGGAGCCCGTCTGGATACTACCACTTATGCTAAACGTTTATTATTCGCCCCCTTTGATGAGGGGGTTCATAATAAAATTTTTCTTGCTCCTATGGCTGTGGGGGTTTTAGCGGGAATCTTAAATTTCTCGGCTAATAAAGATACGGTTTATGAAATCCTTTTTCATTGTTTCCGTAAAGGTTCCGGTTCAGAAATTTATAGGGGTTTTTATATAGGAAGTATGTCCGGGGCAACCCTTTTATAAAGAGTTCTAAATTTAGAACTCGCTGTAAAGTGTTGATATAAAAGGAACTTTAAAAATTTTTTTGAAAGTTCTAAATAGAGAGAAAGAGAAAAATATGGAAATTAATTCAAAAAATCCCTTCTTTAATATTAATGTCGAAATTGACGAAAAAGCTGGGGAACATCTAAAAAATGAAATATTTCGTTTTTATTCTGTGGGGGGAATACTTACTTTAACGGAATGGATGAATTTAGATAGAATAACCCAGGATTTGTTTTTAGCGGTAAGAAAAATGATGGCTATAGAAGAACAAAAAGAAGCCGCAGATCAGATGAAAACAATAGCCCGGAATGCGAAAATATGTTAGCAGAACAATTATTCCGCCAACTTCGGTATACTGCTCAAGCTATGGTTTGGGAAGGAACAGCTAACAAAGTGTTTGGTGATAAAGCAGTAATAATTACAGCTGGCGGGTTTCCTATGGAACAACTTTCTCGATTATATAGGCCTTGTCTTATTATAAATGATGGCGGAGGGACAAATCATTTGGAGCATCCGCTTATCTTTGACCAGACTATTGAGATGTTGTTATTTATTGATAATATTGGAAGTGTGTATGGAGAGGGGTCCTTGATAGGAGGTAACCGAACGGCTCAAACAGAATCCCACGGGGCCGGGCTCCTTCAGATTGAAAATGAAATTTTAAAAACTTTCGGAATCCGAGGAAAAGTTGGGGGAAATAATATTGCTTTATTATCTAAAACCGGGTCGAAAGCTATACAAATTACAGGGAATTTACCCCTTATCTACCGCGGTTATACTTTTCAATCGCGAATTTCAACTTATGGTGGTTATGATCTACCTCCCGTAAGAAATTTTTCAGTTTCTGGAAGTGTAGATTTAGCTTGGGATTTGCCAAAAGATGCGGCTTCCAGATTTGATTTTGAAAGTGTTTTAATAATAAGAAAACAAAATTCTGTTCCTTCGGGTTATACGGATGGAACACAGATATATCAAGGAAGTGGTACGTCAATAACGGACTCTCCCGGATCCGGGACTTGGTATTATGCTGCCTTCACTGAGTATGATGAGGATGAAGATGGAACAATCGATAATAGATCAAGTTTAGTCTCGGATTCCATAACAATTTGAGGGGGAAAACATGCCGGATTTTGTAATAAAAATAAAAGTGGATTCTTCAGGAAAACCCCTTTCTTCTCAAATTTCGGGAAAAGAAACAATTGGAACTACTAAAAAAGATAAAGAAACCGAATTTGTAGATACTGTTAAAGCGTTTCTTAAATCGCGAACTGTTAGTGCTGTAGGAGGCATGCTCCATCCTGGAAATAATATGGTTGCAGGGGTAGGAAATTTTGGAACCTCTGCTCTTCAAAATGTAGCTCAAGCTAAAATGATGAGCCCAGGGGGAATGAAAGCTGGATTAGGAGCAATGGCTGCCGCAGAGGGTCTGAAAATTCTTGGAAATATTTGGAATGAATTAAGAGGAAAAGCACATAAACAAGCTGTTAGTGGTGTGTCAGAAGTGGCCGCGCGATATGCAGCTTATGGAATAAAATTGCCTGAAAGTACAATAGAAGCTTTATATAAAAAACAGAATGTTACTTTACAAAGAATGAATGATGCAAGAATAAGAGTAAAAGCTCAATTAAATAATAGACTAGATGCTTTAAGTTTAGACCCTACTTCTTATCTTATAAACCAAGTCAATGAAATTCGAGGAAGATAATGGTTACACGTCTTTTTTCTATCACTTATAATGGCCAATTATTATCAGAACAGGTTAATAAATATTCTTTAACTGAAACACATTCAAGTGTAGATTTTACCGCGAATTTTATTGTAACTGCCGCGGATCCAAACACATTGAGAACAACCTGCGAGACAATCAAGTCAAATCTTAGCGCACGAAATAAAGACTTAACTTTAGTTTTAAATGGAACAAATCAAGTTGTTTTTTCTCATTCAGGAAACACCGGATTCCTCGGGCAACCCACAATTGAAAAGGTTGCGGATGAAGTGTCTACAATGACGAGCCGTCATTATCGCTTTTCCTGTTCTTTTGAAAAACCGGCCGAAGCGGCGCTGGGATATAGAAGAGAAGGTCAAATAAATGTAAACTATAATGAGGCCCGCCGCGTCTCTGTGACATTTACGGGGCTTTATACGGCCGGAGCTTCCAATTCCGCTTCTGAAAATTTTCTTGCTAATTATCCTGCATGGACTGGAGGAATTTTATCAGCTCTTGGACTTGATTTTGAAAGAAGAAATCTTGATTATTCCTATGATTATGAAGATAAATTATGTGATTTTACCATTGTATATGAAGAAAGAATAGAAAATGATATTCAATCCGGGGACTCAAATATAATTGAGAACGCTCTTGTTAATTATATTTTACGTTCCCCTCAAGTTTTTGGGACTTCTCCGATAAGAACGACCACACCAAACATGCCTCCGGCTTCGGTTGAACTAACGTATAATTGTAGCATGAATAAAGAAAATTTGTCTACTGATACCACAGCGGAAACAACTTACCGAACGGCCGTAAAACCGTGGTTATTAAGTCATCTCAAAGACGTTTTAAATTTAGGAGCACACGCGGAGGCTTCATCAAGTCTTATAATTGAGGATGAAACATTCAATTGGAATCCTAATAATTGCTCTTTTTCCGGTTCCCTATCGGCTATGGCCCCACCAAATGATATAATTGAATTTTCAGAATCTTTTTCTCAATCTCTCGATCCAGGAATAACTTTTGAGAAAATGTATGATGGTAACGATTTTACTTACGCGGATTGGGGGATAGGCCAAGAAATCCAAGCGGTTCAGAGTGTTGTAATCGTAAAATTAGGAAGTATTCCAGCGGATCCTCCTTCTCTTTCAAATCCCCCTTGGAAGCCAATAGCTACCTGGAATCGTTCGGACGATGCAGAATTTATAGGGTATCCGGGGGCCTTACATTCCGGAGGGGAAAGCACAAAACAAATAAAATATAGATCAACTTTTACAAGAAATTATCTTTATACACAAAAATCTATTATTAGAAAGCCTGCTTATACTCCGTCCGGAAGTGCAGGAATTACCGGGGAAAAAGAACAGCAAGGATCAACAATAAATGTATCGGTAAATACTTCCACCGGGAATTTTACAATACAACAAAAATCCGGGGGAAAATGATGGATTTAAAAGCTATAGGAACTGGAAAAGCTTCTATTAATTTAGATCCTGTAAAAGTCCCTAAATTATTTAACCCTCCTTTGATAAAAATTGGTCATGTTCCTATATCCGAACAAATGTTCGCTTGGGAATTTACGCCGGGGCCTCTTCCTTATCGGACCCATTTTCAATTCGTGAATGAGCTACACGATAAAATAAAAACGGTTAAGAACCCCACTACAATTCAATTAAAATGCCAGGGCAGTATTGGACAACAACAACAAGACGTTAATTTATTTATAGAAAATGTGTTTCTAATCGAAGGGCGCCAAAGTGATAAATATCACTGGCAATGGGAAATCCAAGATATGCGTTTTCTTTGGCGTGGAGAAAAAATAACACTTAAAGCAAATCGAACCTGGAAAGTAAATAAGTTTGGAGAAGGGGCTAAAACACGAAATAAAAAAGATCCTGGTTCGTTGCGTGAACCTTTTAATCGTTTTGCGTCATATCGGTATATCCCCTGGAGTGTAAAAAAAGATGGAAAACCTTATACCGCTTTAGAATTATTAAAAGAAGCTTTTAAACAGTTACCTGGGGTTTATCCTTCTTCTTTTCCCTCAGATAACGGTTATATATCCGAAAATATTGCATTTGAAGAGGAAGAACCTCAACTTGTTTTGGGGACGTTATGCAACTGGGCTAGATGTAATATCGGAGTAAGTTTAAAGGGAGTCCCTTACGTTTACTCCATTGATGAATTAGAAAATTTTAGTATTTCCAAATTTGTTCCCTTTGAGAAACAAGTTATCGAGGGGGGAATTATTTTTAAGGAAGATCGTAGTAGAACACGCCCCCCTGCGATACATGTTAAGTTTAGAAGAAAAGAAGAAATTATTATAAGATTAGAATCGCAAAATAATAAATACAAGGCCCCTGATAATAAGCCTTGGAAGCTCACCCCTACAAGTAAAATAAAACAAAAAGAAATAAACGAAGGACGTGCGGTAGTTTGTCAAAACATAATAAAGTTACCAAACGACACTTTCATCAATGGGCAATGGTATCAACGAAATACATATATATTAATGAAAGATTATCTTGATGCTTTAAAAATTTCTGAAGAACTTGTTAGAAAAAAATGGTTTAGTGATCTTCTTGTAATTTATCATGCTGTTTTACAAGCCCCCGCAGGAAATCTATCCGCTGCCGGCGGCCCGGACCCTCAAGCTATGATGCGAGTTCGAGCTATACAACAACATTATAGAAGAGTCTTTCAAATAGATCCTTACTGGGTTCAAAGATGGGAGTCTTGGGAAAATAAAAGATGTACGGTCGTTGATCCAGTCTCTGGATTTTCTTCTCCTTCCCCGGTATGGCAAGATTTTTGTTTAATCCCAAAAATTCGCCCCCCTTCTATTAAGACGAAACAAAAACACCTATACGCAGTAGGGGGATATAATTGGATTCTTTCAGAAAAAGATCCAGACCGAGAAAGCCCTTTAACCGTTGCGTCTTTAAGAATTCTCGACCAGGAATTAGGAATTTTTGAGATTGATTTTCCTCAAATGATTAACGATGTTATCCAAGAAATTATTCCCTCGGCGGTGACAGAACCCCCACGGATAGCGGCAACGGCTACTCTATTTGATTGGAGTAGAGTTACTCTTAGAGAAAATTTTGAATTGGAGGCCATTATATCTACTGTTCCGGCCGTGGACAAAAAATCTAAACCAACAGAAAAACAATTTATGACCGTCTCAGTCTTAAATTCAGATGCAGGGGAAGGACCGGAAATAGAATATCTTAGTGGAATTGAAGTGGCCCGTTACCCCATAGATGTGGGGCTTTCGGAAAAGACATTAGGACTAGGAAAAACGTCTCTTGCGGAGGCTAAAAAGGCAATAGCTGCAGATATTCCTACCAACGTTAGCTTTCTTGTTCCTATAGCTCAAGCTGAAGCTAATCGGATGTTCCATGGTTATCTTGATAGACATTCAGGATTTTCTACCTGTGCGGGAGTAGACATCAATAAATTAAGATTATTCGGACAATGCAAGGGGATTTCTGTTTCCTTTTCCCGTAATGGTGGATTAAAAACATATTACAATGTAACAACACCACCAGCACCACGGAACCTTCAAAATCTTCTTCCGGATCACGTTCGACGCTACGCTTATAAACAACTTCCCCAAACACAATAAAAAAAGGAATAGGAGAAAGAGATGGCCCAAGTATTAAATGACCTACAGAGAAGACATTATAAACTTTACCGGGACCACGAAAAAGAACATAGGACAATAAGAAATACGGCCAAAGGGTTTTTGATTATGAAACAGCGTGATGACGGTTTATACGAAGCGGTCGACCCAGGGGATGAATTAAATTGGGCCTTCTGGCCGCCTATGCAAGGACAAGGAAAAAGTAAAAAAACATATACGGAATCCTCTGGCGAAGAGGAAGAAACCGTAACACAAAAAACATCTTATAAAAAAGTTTATACCCCTGGTGTGAAACCACAAGATTTATAAGGAGAAAGAGAATGGCTGTAGGAATACAAATAATAAGTCCTGGGAAGTCTGCAAGAACGCATCGCGTAGGGATTTCAGATACTCCCGCCAAATTAAGTATTTCTCAATCAAGGAATTCAAATAAATTTCAAGTCGGAGTTACAAATCGTCCTTTTGGAATTTCATTTGGAGGCAGTGGTGGAGGAAACGTTGGGATTATGTCCGGGCCCCCTCAAGGGGCAATTTTTGACTATGGGGGGAGTCAGGGTGTCAATAAGCAAACAATACGAAAAAAAAGTAACAATATCGGTGGTGGAAATAGGAATGCTGCTTTTCCGGGGATGACAACCTATGCCGCTTCTAATTATGATTTCTCTGTACCACAAGAACAAAACCGTGGAGGCGGTAATAGAACACCTGTAAAAATAAAAATTGGTTCGAACGGTGCAGTTAATAAATGTATTCCGTTACGCAGCGCACGAAAGGATTAAGCCATGGTTGATGGATGGCAAGAAAAAGGAAGAAGCTATTATGATATGGGAGCAGATGGTGACCCTCCTTACCCTCCTTATATCGGAACACCAAAACCAGAAAAAAAGCTTGGATCATGGGGACAAATTTTCTCTAGTATTAAAAGAGAAACGGGGTTACATCCCCTTTCAAATAGCTATGGAACTTTCGATAATCAAGATTTTCAACCTCTTCAAGATGTAACGGAAGAAAAGGATAAAGCGGAAGGGTTTCTTGAATATAGAAGTGCTCTTCCACACCAAACGCCACACGGAATTCCTGGCCTTTTAGTACAAACAATTAATCCTGATGAATATCAATATTTATTCTATCCATTGATGACACCTTTATATATTGATGGAGAGAATGGAAAAAGATCAACCCGTGTATGTGAATTGGATAAAAAGAATTATCCCAAATATGATGAAGCCGCGGGCCTTCATGCGGCTTTGAGAGTAAAACAACTTCCTGGCGGGGCGTTCGTGCCGTGTTTGAATTTTGGAGAAAGTCCAGATGAAGGTGGGTATGGTGCATTCACTGATAATATTTCCTACGCAAAACCTCCGCCGGGAATAAGTCAAAATATAAATCAAGTCTCACATAATCCCGAGGATGGAGAAGGAAAAGAAGACTCAAAGGATTCTTCAGATACAAAAGAAAGTTCAAGTGGTGTTGTCAAGTGTGAATGGAAAACAGTTGGGACATTCAAGGGGATGTCCATGGTAAAAAAACGTGTTTGCACTGTTTCTAAAACGAAAAAAGAAGAACCAAAAGAAAAAACGGTAGCAAAACCTAAAGAAGTTCCCGGATTTCCCATTATAAATACTTCGAAAGCTATAGGGTTGCTTTCCTGGCAACGTGGGGGCCCTATTGTTCCTGGTGGACAAGAAGATCAGCATACTTTAGGACTAAATGAACAAGGAGAACCCTGTACTTCCGGTCATATATGGACGAATGCATTGTTCTATCGAGATAAGATCTCAGATGGCCCTCTAGATTTCTCTGAGACTCCTTATCCAACCACAACTATAAACGTTACGGGACAAGCCGTTCCGGTCTACTGTTCCTGGGACAATCAAAGTTCTCATCCTTGGGCTGGTTTATATCGAGAAGGAAAATGGAAATGGTGGACAGTTATTCCAAACGTTCAACAACCACAGAATACACGGATAATTACAAAGAAAGTCTATACTCGCCCTGAACCAGTCAAAACAACAAAATATAAGACTCCCAAAACAAAAACCTATACTGATTCTACGGCTGAGGGTGGAAATCCTGAAGGAAGTAATAATGATGATTTCTTGAGTATGAAATTTGCGGTATCCAATGTAAACTTTTTAAAGGAAGGAGTGAAAACAGGGGAAGTTGAACAAAAATCTGGAGGGAAAAGTCCAATTCCTTGGGACCATTCCGAAAATATAAAGGATAAAGAAGCTCTAACACCTGGAAAATCAATGAGCTTGCCGCAGGTGCTTCAACCAGAACACTCTTATAGTGAACGCTCTAATCCCGCTATGATGTTTACAGCTATTCGAAAAGACGCGGATCAGCTTTATGACTTTCGATTCGGAGAAAAACCAAAATTAAGAAGAATATCGGAAAGACGTAATGGGGGGCCATCCCCATATACTCTACGTTTTCAAGGATTTGGAAAAATAAACACTTCAACTAAAAAATGGGAATATACAGAAAAGGAAGGGAAGTTTTATGAACTTCCTACTTCTTCTGGTGGAGTATGGATAACACCCCCCGAAGTTATACGAGATGGCGACGAAGATAAAATTGGTACAACTTCGACAAGCGTTTTCGCTCTCCATCCCGATATGACTTTCGCTTTTGGATATCCGAAAACAGCAGGAAACGTCGATGATGGACCGTATTTTGAGACCGCTGGTAGTAGTGGCAGTCGAAATCTTAGTCTCAAATTTAAGAACGCTTCCGATACTGCGAGGGATGGAATATTGAACGTAACCGGACAAATTGAAAGTAAAGAAAGAAGTGGGACTCCGACTCTCTCCGATGGATATTTTTCTTTATATATTGATACAACGGATTCACACGCTTATATCGCGTGGAACGATGGTGGAACAGCACGAAGTTTGGATCTAGGCCAAGTGACGTAAAACTGTCATTTTCGGGCCGAAAAAATTGACGTAATATGTTATAAATTAACGGGTTATAAAAAATTTCTACCCCTAAAATAAGGAGAAAAAAAGTGAGTAATGTTTTAGATCTTGAAGTTTTTTCTAAATCATTAGGAACAACAATAGCAGAAAATATCGTTGATAATGTGAAAGCAAAAGGAGGAGATTGGGGAGATATTTTCTTAAAACCGGAAATTATAAAGATTTTGTCGGAATTAGCCAAACAAGTTTTAGATGGAATTTTTTCTATTTTCAGGGATGGGGAAGCCGTGTCCTTCGAACAGTTTCTCCATAATGTCTCGCAAATTTCAAAACCAGACTTTATAAAAAATTTAGTTCAAGAAGCCATGAAAACCGGGGTGGACCGCCTCATTGATGCCTCCCAAGATCAAATAGAAATTCTACAAAACGGTTTGGAAATGGCATTATTAAACACAGTCAACAAAATTGAATTCGACGTAAAAGTTCGAATGATCCCAAAAGTTGAGAATACCTAATAATATCCTATTTTCTCTTTCTTCAAGTCTCCAAAACTGGAGACTTTTTTAGGATTTAAATATGGAATTAGAGACATATATAAAATTAAATGTACCGTTAAATTATCAAAAGATTGAATTAGACTGGGCGTTTAAAAGAACAGAAAAAGAAAAAGAAAAAATTATGAAAGCCCTGTTAAAATTGAAAGGGGGATGATATGGACGAAGAAGAAATGGAAATTAAATATCCGGTTTGGAAAAAAATATTATATTCATTCAAAGCGTTTTTTTCGAGTAGTTTTTATATGCTCCTTATTATTTTTGGGGTTTCTCTTATAAGTCTCGGATTGAACCTTAACAATCCCCTTTTAATCGCTTCTAATTCGATTATAGCGATAGCGGCTCTTAGATGCCTGGGAATTGTCCATAAACGTGATAAAGAAAATTCTGGTACTCTTTTAACTAATCTTTAAGGTCTTATTATGTACTTACTCCATATTTCGACCAAGGAACAGTTTGATCTTGAAGACGGTTGGGAGCACCACGAAGGAGAAAAATTCACTAAAATTTTTCCCTCAGAGGAGGGGAATTGTAGAATAATAACAACGCGAAAAATTAGAATAAATGGACGTTTTCTTGAGGGACAAAAACTCCTACATCATAACGATTTTATACAACTTGCACCGGGCCATTTATATATTTTTAAAAATAATAAAGAGCAGGTGGAATATGAAAAGAGCAAGAAACTCAGACTCAAAACCAGCACGCAACTAAGAAAAACGGAAGATATAGAGGAATTAAAAAAAGAGGCAAAACAGAAATTCTGTGATTTTATTAATTTTCATTCTCCCAAAAATTTTCAGTCTTTCATTCTCTATTTTGTTTCTTTTTTAAAAAAGGTGTTTAATCTCGAAAGGATAATTCTTTATAAACCAAGCGGAACAAAATGGCTCCCGCTTCTCGCGCGTACGGATAAAGAAAAAGAATATATACCTCCAATGAAAATTCTTAGAGAAGTTTATTTAAATAGCCGGGCGGCGTTCTTTAGAATAGAAGAATTAGGAGAAGAGGATTTATCGAAATCTCTTATAGAAAATAAAATTCAGACCGGTTTTTGCATCCCTCTTTATCAAGAAAATTCTCCTTTTCTCGTAGTATATTCAGATAATTCGGAAAAAGAATTAAAAACAAAAGATTTTCTAATTGTTCAATATATAATCACTTATGCAGAAAAGCACCTTGCTAAATTTCTAGAAATAGCGCCCCCTCTTAAAGAAATTAATCTGGAGGAAGTATGAGTTTATTGAAAATATTATTCAACTGCCCGCGCGAAGACTACGCAGAACAGTTCGTCTCGAAATATATACCATATCTAAAATTTAATCGCGTCGTGGATCTTGGAGGGGAAGCGTTAATTTTACAATGCAGAGATGCCCGGCTAGACGTAACACGGATCGTAAAAATAGCGCGGCCTGAGTTAAAAGAAATAGCTAAACAAAGATTTATCCGTAGTAATAAAACTTTATGTTCTCTACAGTCTCCATATTTTCCAACCGTTCTTTATCTACAAGAAAATCCATTATTTGTTATTTTAGACTGGGCCTCCGGGAATACTCTTGAGGAATATATTAAATCAAATTCCTATTCAATATCTCGCAATATAAAAATATTTCAAGATTTATGCAAAGCCGTTCAAATCTTACATGAAAGAAATATAATTCATAGAGATATTAAACCCTTAAATATTGTTGTGAATGGTCAAACCAAGCTTATCGATTTTGGACTAGCCAAGAAAAAAAATGATAGTGGGTTGACTCAAACAGAATATGCTCTTGGGACTACAAATTATGCGGCCCCGGAACAAATAGAAGATGCAGCAAACGTAGACCAAAGAGCAGACGTTTTTTCTCTAGGTAAGATTTTCTATTTTTTAACAACAAAAAAAGAAACTTGGGCCCCCGAGCTTTTAGAAGATTCCAGACTTATGGAATTTTTTTGTGAGGCTATTTCTTTTAATCGTGATGATAGAATTCCAACTGTAAAGAAACTCATAGAGAAATTTTCAGAAATATATCATTTACAGGAAAAATCAGATTATTCAAAAATTGACGCGTTTGAAGATTTGTTTATTCATTTTGCAGGGAATACAAGTAGAATTAAGTATTATACTAAACTTACAAATAAGGAAATAATAAAACTCTATAGCGCATTACGGGAAAGGCATACATGATGTTTTGGTGGCTCTTAAAAAGAAAAAAATGGTTAGAAAAACACGTTATAGTTATTCTTGTGTGCATAAGTGAATATAAGGACACATCGATGAATCTTCGCGGCCCTGGTAACGATCTCGAAGACATAGAGAAACTCTTTCGAAATCAGTATGGGATCAAGAATATATTAGTATTGAGAGATCAAAAAGCTACAAAAGAAAACATCCTCCATACCTTAGAAAACCAGGGTGAAAATTATCTGATTTTTTTTTATTCTGGTCATGGGGCCCGCGTTTTTCGTTCTGGATCACAGGGCACTCAACATCTCGAATGCCTAGTTACACATGATCACCTTTGGGACAATCCTTTATGGGATTTCGAATTAAAAGAAAGATTCCTTGAATATGAACAAGCCTATGGAATTTTTGATTGTTGCCATGCGGCAGGAATGAGTAGAGATGGAGCAATTATTAGAGCGATAGAGACCCCCTTGGATATTTCTCAAAATATTGAATTAAAATTTAAGAAAAAAATTCTAAATACAATTGAAATTGCTGCTTGTTCTAGTACTGAAGTAGCCTTTGAAAGATTACTAGAAAATAAATATAGAGGGGTCCTTTCATACCATTTTAGAAAAATTTTAGAAAAGCAACCTGAGATTTTATTACCCGTTTTCGAAAAGAGACTAAAACAACAAATAGAGGGACAAACGCCGCAAATAAAACCTTTGAGAGATTGTATTTTTTTGGAGAATTTGATATGAGATGGAACAAGAAAGGTGTTGTGCTAGATCTCGGCGGTCCTGGCGAGTTAGATGATACAAACCCGTATTATGGTGCAAAGATTTCAGCAATACCGCACAATGGAAAGCTTTGGTTGTACTATACAGGCTGGGATGGCGTTGGTCCCAACTGGACAAGCAATAGAACCTTGTTAGCGATTTCGGATGACGGTTTTCGATTTCGAAAATGCGGCGCCGTTATTCCGCTTGGAGCCGGAGGCGCTGTGGATGACGGCAATTCGGGGTTTGGCATTTCTGTTTTGAAGTGGCAGGAAAAAATCTGGGCGTATTATGGCGGCTGGTCAAGTGATCCCGCTAAGCCCTGTCTTGCTATCTCTGATGAGGGTATGATCTTTCATAAATGTGGCGTAGTGCTAAACGCCGGGACCAGTGGTGAAATTGATGATGACGGCGTCGTGGAATGGGGCTTTTCTGCTGTAGAAAATCAAGGGAAAATTTATCTCTATTATGGCATAGATGACGGCTCACAAAATCGTATTGCGTTAGCAATCTCCGATGAGGGTATGATCTTTCATAAATGTGGCGTGGTGCTGGACGTCGGGGCCGGTGGAGACGTAGATGATGCGGGATTGCATGGCCTGTGTGCTTGGAAGGAAAATAACCAAATTTGGCTATATTATAGAGCTTCAGACGGGACTGACCTTCATCCGGTCTGCCTCGCGATCTCTGACGAAGGGATGTCTTTTCGAAAAAAGGGCATCGTAATTACAAAGGGAGGGGTCGGGACAGTAGATGATGCGAATTATAGTTATGCGGGGCCTTGTATAACTAAATTTAAGGGGAGGAAATTAATGTATTATCAAGCTGATGACGGAACAACAAAAAGAATAGCCGTGGCTACTTCTGTAACATAAAAGCAGAAAAAAATGGATTTGGGAGGGTTCAAACTCGCCTGTGAGAACTTAAATATGTACGTCCGTAGCACCATGACGGGCGCTACGGACCGTTTTTGTCAAGTACGATTTTTTAAGTTTGCTTCTTTAAACCAGCAAACTTTTTTCTTATTTTCTTTTCTCCGCCCCTTCCGCCAACCCCGGGCCTTGGCCTCAGAGTAGATTATTCTCCCCGCAATTCTAGAAATTTCTTGTGGCTTCATATAATCCCATAATGGGGAAAAAATCAATAGCAGTGTTTCTACGATTTCTTTTTTCTCCGTATTATTCATTGCACGCGGCGCGTGCAAATGAACAAGGTGAAAAATAAAACCTCGTTCATCTCTTATTTTTATTTTTTTCATTTTTTTGATCTTCTCTGTTTGAGAGGCCCGTGAGGGCCTCCTAATTAATCGATTGTCGGCGCTGCAAAGGACCACGCAGCGGCTCTACGTCCTACTAACAGTAGAGCCCAACCTTCATGGTGGATCGTTGGATGTACGCCATTCTGGTGGCGCATACGAGCGTTATAGACGTACAGTTTTTCTCCCTGTACGAGGAAAGCCTCTGCACGGAGAATATGCGAGCTCTCGATTATGAGGGCCCCTTTCCCAAAGCGTGTCCCCCTCCCACGAGGCTTTTTGGACAATAATCCCATATCGCCCTGGCGGATGACTTTCTTATAATCATGCCCGCCGAAGATCCAGTCTTGAACAGCTTTTATAGGGTCTTTCCCGCGCTTTATGGCGTTATGGATAGTCCGGCCCTCGACACAGTGTGCGAAGGCGGATCCGTCCTCGTTGCGACCGATCAGGAAGTAGTTCTTTCTTATCTGCATATAATAGCAGCGTTTCTCTCGGACAGTCTGTCGGATCTGGATTAGGGCCAGGAACTTCTTATTATGGTAATCTCTGCCAGTGCCATATAAGTCCCAATTGCAGGCCCATCCTGCGGGCCTGTAGTTCCCGTACTCGTCGTTAGCTTTTCTGTCGTACTTGCCCCACTCTGCCCCAAACTCCCAGCCCCCGTGCTCATCGACCTTACGGGCGTCCTGGCATTCTTGGACGAGCTTTTTTACCTGGTTGGCTGTACGAGTGGGGAGGCTGGTTATGTCAATGGCGTTGTAATAGTCTCTTTGTACTGTCATTATGTTTCCTTTCTCTAAATTCGGACATACTGTCCATTTTCGTCTTTTTTTAGTCCTAACATGTAGAGTAATACCTCCACATGCACTCCTTTTTTTTCGCTGTATTCTACAAGGTTCTGTTCGGTCACATACTCCTCTATGAGAAGCATGTTTACGGCCCCCGAAAAACTTTCTCCTTTCTTCTTTTGGAAAAATTGTATAAACTGATGTCTGTTTTGAGGCATCGAAATTGACACTGATGCCTTCCCACCGCGGGGCTTCCTCCCCGCGTTCTTTCGTCGTCCACCCCTAGCCATTGTTTTTCCTTATATACTCTTTAACTCTTCTATTTCGGCTTCCAGGACAGGTATCCAGTCCAACATACTGGGGGACCCGTCTTTTCTACATTTTTCGATCAGGTTGAGATTTTTTCTGATCTCTCTGCCGCGCTCGACTGCGGCGTTTTCTTTCTCTATCTCCTGGAACAGTTTTATTCCTACGAGCATCATGCCTCCGATCCCTCCGATCCCTACGGCCGCCAAGATCGCTATTAATGCTGTCATCATTTTTTCTCTTTTTTTGTTTAACCAAATATTTCACAGAAGATGGTCTGATCCATCTTCCCTGCCCTACTTAACCACTCTACCAGGGTCTCTCTTTCTTGCCCTTTTTCGATTCGCCAGGACTTCTTCAGAGATTCAGAAAAACTCATTCCTGTCTTTCTTTTTATCTCCCAGGCCCTCTTCATTACCCTCTTTTTATTAATGTTACCTTTGCGAGGTTCGTTAGGTTCGTTAGGTTCGCTGGGTTCGCGAGGTATATAACAAATATTCATTTCTGCCTCCTTTGTTTGACTCTTGTTTGACTTCGTTTATCTTTCACTGTTATAAGTATACCATATATTTTAGATTTGTCAAGGGTATTTTTCAATATTTTTTTACAAGGGGTCTATATATTAATGTAATATATGCCCCAATTTGCCTGTAACCCTTATAAACCCTGACTTACAGAGGAATTTAAAGAGAAATAAAAAAATTTAATATTTTTTTTTAAAATCCCCTTGACCTATTTTGGGCCACTTCCTTCTGTAACCCTTATTCTATAAGGGCGCGCGGGGGGCGCCGAAACCTAATAAAATCAAGGGTTATGGGGCAATTGAAAAAATAAACCTTCGATACAGAGTAGACGTAAAAAAAGCACCCCTGCGAACGAGTATTTATAGGGGTTTGCGAGGGGACATCAAAAACCGTCAGTTTTTAAAAACCTACCCTCTCTGAATTACCCTATTTTGTTAGGTTTTAGATTGGTCGTGTTGAGCAATCGGAAAGGAAGGTCTGTTGGGCCGGATTTATAAGGAGTAGAAAGGAAGAGAACATTTGAGGGCCCGCGTCAAGCCCTTGAAAAAAGAAAAACGCCTTAATAAAAATTATTTTTTTAAAAAAAATATTATAATTAAATAGGAATTGAGATGACTCTCGTAATTCGGGGGTCCCTCTCACTTTTCACCCCACGTTTGGGCACGTTCCCACTCCATGTTAAGGTGAGGGATGACCTTTCTATACTCGATAAGAAAACTATAGATAGTTTTCTTAATGTCTTCATAACACTCTTCATATCCAGAAGGAATAACAATTTCATCATGAATATTCATCATGGGAACATGAAATTGATTCCATATTTTTCGCATTAATTTTTTTGTCAACTCTGCCCCTGAGCTCTGAATAGGATAATTTCCAAGCTGGCGATAAACTGCCTTTTGAAGTCCACTAGCAGCACCTAAACAAGCAGAACGAATAGCCTGGACCATTTTCTGTTTACCCTTCTCTTTCCTTCTTAATATTTTTTCTTCATCACCCTTAGCAACCGCGGCTATCTTATCTGTCTGGCTCCATAAAAAATCAGCAAAATATTTTTCAAAAGATATATATCTTCGCGATCCAAATATATTTTCCGAATAATCCTTCATTTTCCCCACAGATCCTATATTCCATGTCTTAAAATCTGCGGTACAAAAAGACTCTTCAAATTTTTTTCTAGTTTCTCCCATGCTTTTGTAATGTGAAAAAAAATGTTCTTCCATCAATTCTTCGGCGTCTACGGGGTCAATGTTTAAGGTGCTTGCTACCGAAAAAGGAGAACAAAAATAAAGCAAGGCAAAACGTATCATCTTTCCTTTTGCACGGGCTAATTTTACTTTTTTATAGTCCTTATGAGTCTTATCTTTTTTAATTTTTATTAATTCTTCATATGAATAATCTTCTAATTCTTTCAATAATAATTTAGCAGTCATCATGTGACTATCAAGGCCTTCTTCAAGTTCCCTTAACATTTCCCTATCCTGAAAGAAAGTAGCGGCAATTGTTACTTCCAAGCCGTCAAAGTCTCCCATCTGAGAGACTTTTATAAGATTCCTCACGCCTTCATCTTTGGAAATTCCCTGAAAATTTAGGCCCCCTGTTCCGGCCATCCGATTGGTAGTTGTTCCCACTATTCGAAAGTCCGGATAACATTTTCCTTCTCCCTCAATTAGAACCTCAATCTGTTTTAATTGTTGGCATATTGTCCCATACTTCAACAGCTCTTGGGCCTTTTCTAACCCTTCTTCGTCTAATAATCCCCCTTGAATTAATAATTCAATATGTTTTCGGTCAGAAGATCTGACGAATTCAGGATTATAAGCATGTGCTTTTAACCATTGAAGTTTTTGTTTTGCAGATTGAATATTAAAAGTAAAATCATCGAATAGAGAAGACTCTTCCTTAAAGATAGACTCTATTTTTTCTTTTTGAATAGATAACTCTTCATATTTTTGAATACATGCGTCATAGTCTGTCTCAAAACCATAATATTTAGAATAAGCTACTATATGAGTAGCCATATCGTTATCATCCACTTCAACAGAATTTCCCTGGTCTATCAAATAATCTTCAAGACCCCATAGATATTCGATATCTTTCTTGGCATACTCCCATATTTTGGATTCCGGATTATCTAATATTTTTTCGTTCAAATTCCAAAGTTTATTATAATTCTCTTCTTCAAGAAAAGTAGGAAACGGGATATGTAAATCTTCTTTAAATCCGAGGTCTTCAGGTAAATATAAGGATTCTTCAAGAGAAAGAATTTCCATACATTCTTTTTTAGATAAAAATAATTTAACGATCTCTTTAAGTCTTCTCGATATATTAATAGTGAATTTTAAACTCTCAAGTTCTTCCGTCTTGTCAAAATGTTTCACGCTAATTTTAGCAATCGGCGGTAATACTTTCTCCATTTCCTCTTTTAATAAGAACTCTATCTTTTTTGAATACTTTTTAGGAATCCTCTTAATTTCTATAAGACTTCTTTTCCCTATTAGAGGAAAATATTTTAAAGGACTCAAAAACAGCATTTTTTGATACAAATCAATGGTTTGACATTTCCAGGCTTGCTTTGGTTTAAAATGTTGATATAATTTATATAAGTCAAACTTGAGATTATATCCTATACAAATTGTATTAGAGTCTTGTAATAAACCTACCAAGTCGGTCATATCTTCTTTAAGGGGCCTTTTCAATTCAATTTTTCCTCGCCCTTTGGAATATTGAATCAAATGGAGAGGCCCTTTCAAGCCTGCCGATTCAACGTCAAGATAAAGTTTCATGAATCCAAAACCTTTCCAAGTAGATTTTTTATAAAGGCCTCGGAAGCATCTTTGTGTTCTTTTAAAAGAGCCAGAGCCACTTCATCTAATGTATTTCGACATAATACTTCGTGGAAAATAACACCCCTTTTTTGTCCTTGCCTGTAGAATCTTCCTTCCGCCTGCT
>Ga0180433_10002828_pt1 | contig 26206 bp, 19 predicted proteins | sample SS_ome_8_FD_132980 | JGI IMG/M metagenome (GOLD analysis project Ga0180433, IMG submission 132980) | Hypersaline lake sediment archaeal communities from the Salton Sea, California, USA - SS_1_D_1 metaG | ecosystem: Environmental > Aquatic > Non-marine Saline and Alkaline > Hypersaline >... | reverse complement strand
TTCTCGGCAAGAGAGATGCGCGGTTTTCTAAATGAAAGTGGATTTGAGGTTTGCGCCTGCTACCCGGACGAGTTCGTGCCGCCCAAGTCCAAAGGACTGTTCATAGACAGCCGTATGCTTCGAGGTGGGCTTCCTGAAACTACGTCGTGGGAGATAGGACGCATCAGTCGGACTGCACGGAGAATCTTGGACGCCATATCTCCATGGCTATGCTGTGGCGGAGTACTCTGTGTCGGGCGGCGTATGGAAAGCTCCTATCTGCCGCACTCTGCCTCTTCGGCGAGGGAGGCAGGTGGTGCGTAAGGAGCCGCTGGACACATAGTTCGTCGATGCCATCGATACAGCCAATGAAGTCCAACGAGCTGTCAGACCGCTAGGGCACGGGCAGCCGACTGGTTGTCCGTAAAGGCCTCATGCTACAGCTCAGCGCGATTATGGCGTGGTGTCCGGATGTTCTCACCAGAATCCATTCTACGCGAGATAACCCCACCTGCGTGACAAGTACGGGCTGCGGCACATTACGCTTCTTGACAAGCTGTTCATTTTGAGGTGTACCTCTTAGCGTCGTATATGGCAACATCGTTATGGCGCAATGTACTCGGGCGCGGGCTTGTGTCGCCGAGCATGGCTTGGGATAGGTTGACAGCGACTTCGCCCGGCGTACGGACGAGGCAATATTGCTCTGCGAGAGAACCTTACAGGAACTAACCCGTGAGATACCTCAGGCTGTTGCGCGAACGGCCCAGCGGTACCCGCAGGAAGCTTGTCCAGACAACATTGAGAAAACCTATACTCTTTAAGATCCCTGATTGGCCGCGCTGCTCGAAGCGCCGGGGCAAGACTTTTCAAGGCGCAATCTGACCGGACAGTGCTGAATCACTCAGATGAACACGCGCTCATGTTCAGACTAAAAGCGAGCGACGGGAGAAACGACTTCGGTTCCTGGCGATGCGGACGCATTGATGGTCTGAACCCGCTGTGCTATAATGACATGAAACGTATAGCTTCGGCAATGAAACGATAACCTGAAAACGAGCGAAAAATGGCAGAGAAAGTGGGTAAGATTGGCGAAGCTGCCCGCCCACGCGCGCGGCGCAGGCGTCGCAGGGGAAAGCATGTTGCACGCTCGACCGCGCCGCCGCGGCTGGAAGCAGGGGCGGCAAAACGTCTTATAACACCACCGGTTGGCGGACCTCTTCTCGGCATTCCTGAACGCGACCTTGCCGGCGGTTCACGCGGCGTCCACGACGAGCTGTATGCACGCGCTCTGGTTCTGGATAACGGTGCTGTTCGCGTTGCCCTGGTGGCGGTCGACCTGTTTGCCGTGCCGTGCGAACTATCTCAAGAGATCGCTGACAATGTGAGCCGGAAGACCGGAATACCTCAGGACAACGTTGTGCTTGCAGCGTCACACACGTACAGTGGGCCAAGCGTCACGAAAACGCTCGCGGGAAACGAACCCGACGGTGACTGGCTCGCGGTGCTCGTTGCAGAAGCGACGAAGGCGGTGCGAGCCGCATCCGCCTCAAAGCGTCCGGCGCGGGCCGGCGTGGGTGTGGGACAGTGTCCGATTACCTTGAAAAGGCGTATGAGAACGTCCGAGACCGGCACGCAAATGCCAGGTACGGACGTTCCTGCCGCGAACGCGATACCGGAGCCGACCGATTCGGATCTCGGGATACTACGATTAACGGCTCTTGACGGGAAGACCATCGCTATTCTCGTCAATTTCGCGTGTCAGCCTTTCACCGTCGGTCGAGACGGCGGGTTTCTCTTCTCGGCTGACTTTCCCGGCGTCTTTGCGGCGCGTGTGGAGTCCGCCTTTCCGGGTTGCGTGGCTCTATTCACGAATGGTGCAGCGGCAGACGTTGTGCACAGGCTGCGGTCCAACGGCACTGGCGAAACCTCTGCCGGCTACCGTAACGCAATGCTTGTGGGCGAGCTGCTTGCAGAGGAGACCGTCCGGGTAGCCGACACAATACGTGCCCGGCAGCGATTATCGCTGGGTGTGACAAAAAAGCGAATCGCAGTACCGCTTGATGTTAAGAAGGCGCCAAGCGTGGGCCGGAAACGTGCCAAAAGGGCGTTTGAGGCCGTCAGCAAGTCAGAGAAACAAGTGCTTGCTGGCGAACAACCGACGGACGGGGTGCTCGATGGGGCAGCGACCCAATACATAGCGGAAAGCAGATGGGTACCCGCCATGGAGGATTCGCTGCGGCGCGGCAAGAGCCCGAGACAGGTCGAAACGGTGATCTCCGCGATCTCCATAGGTACGCTCGGGATGGTCAGTGCGCCGGGAGAACTTTACTCACAGTCCGGAAGCGAAGTGAAACGAAGGTCGCCGTTCAAGTACACCTTCGTGCTCGGATACGCTGGAGACTATCTTGGCTTTCTAGCACCACGTGAGGTTTTTGAGCAGGGCGGATGGGATGTGGACGAGGCACATAAGTTCCTGCCGGGTACCGGGTTACCGTTGGTTGCCGGAACAGTTGAAGATACACTGACGGATCATATGGTGGGGCTGCTCAGGACCCTCGCTTCGCGAGGCTCCAGAACACGTGCCCGTTCTTCCCGCGAGCCGCGCTGAAGCACCTGATAGCTTTAAGCCAACACTGCTGATCCTGTGCGTGAAGTGCCGGCGAGCAGGTTTCTTTCTTGCCGCTATGTGAGGTGGATCGGTTATGCACGGAACAAGAGCGAGGCAGTCTCGCTGTTTTTGTAAGAGCGTAGGAGAGGATTCTGAAAGCATGAGATCGAGTGCAGGCGCGCCAGAGGATGTCGATGCGCTCGGTCGGCTTTTGAGAGATTCCTGCTGAATCGACGGAGGGTATACACCTGCTATGAAAGCGAACAAGCGCGTTGATCTTGTCGTGATCGGAAGCGGACCTGGAGGATACGTCGCGGCTATACGGGCTGCACAGCGCGGCGCGACCGTTGCCATTGTCGAGAAAGAAACCATCGGAGGGGTGTGTCTCAATCGCGGATGTATCCCGACAAAGGTGCTGGTGCAAGCCGCAGAACTGTACCACGACATTCAGCACGCCGAGGAAAACGGCATCCATATCGATGGCTGCCACCTGGAAATGGCCAGGGTTCTCGCCCGGAAAAACGAAGTCGTCGCTAAACTGCGTTCCGGGGTTGAATCGTTGCTCAAGGCGAACGCTGTCGAGCTGGTACACGGGTGCGGCAAGGTCATAGACCGCGGTGTGGTTGAGATAGTCAACGCCGACGGCCGGCAACAGATAGAATGCGGCTCTATTATCGTAGCGACCGGGTCTGAGCCGGCTTCGATACCGGGCCTTGAGCGGGATGGCGCACACATACTCGATAGTACGGACGCGCTTGAACTGGACAAGGTACCTGAGTCTCTGGCCGTCATAGGGGGCGGGTATATCGGCCTTGAGTTTGCGTCAATCTTCTCCGCGTTCGGAACGAAGGTCACCGTGATCGAAATGTTGCCCCAGCTTCTCTCGGGACAGGATAAGGAGATATCGAAAAGGTTACGAGGGTACATGAAAGCGCGAAGGGTGGATATCCAGACGGAGACGCGTTTCGAAGAGTTGCGGACGATCGCGGACGACAAGGCGGAGATAACCGCGGCGGGCAAGAAGGGTTCCGTGAAGGTGGTCGCAGAAAAGGTGCTGGTCGCCGTAGGACGTAAGCTCAACTCCGATGGGGTGTTCGCTGAAGGTATGCAGATATCGGTGGACAAGGGCGCCGTGGTTGTTGACGAAAGACTTCAGACGAACGTGCCCGACGTCTATGCGATCGGCGATGTCACAGGCAAGATGCTTCTCGCACATGTGGCATCAGCGCAGGCTCTGGTCGCGGCGGCGAACGTCACGGGCGGAAACGATACGATTGATTATAGGGCCGTCCCGGCCTCCGTTTTCTGCTCGCCGGAAGTTGCCAGCGTGGGTCTCACGGAAGAGCAAGCTCGCGAACGTAGCATAAACGTGAAGACGGGCAAATTCCCGTTCTCCGCGAGCGGCCGCGCGCTCATTATGGGTCAGACTGATGGGTTCGTGAAACTCGTGCTGGATGCCGACACCGGTGAACTGCTCGGCGGGCACGTCATAGGACCCGATGCAAGCCACCTTATCGCCGAGATCGCGCTCGCCATCGGGACGGAATGCACCGTCGAGGAAATAGCACATACCATCCACGTGCATCCAACCCTCTCAGAAACGTGGATGGAAGCTGCAGAGGACGCGCTCGGCTTCCCGTTACACCAGGTACCGAGGCGAACTAGTCGGTAGCTGCGCGGTACTATTCGGCTGAATGGATCGGCAGTCTTTTCCAGCGCAAGATCACAAACGTTAGCAGAATCAGCAGCAAAAGAACCACGGTTGCGCCATAACTCAACCCGGGTACGAAGCTGGCTGGGTCGAGAGGATCGGTGCCCCAGTGGAACTCGACCTGGTTGCTGCACCCGTCACCGTCGAGATCGCCGTACGTCGGCGGACCGGGCGCCATGAGCGCGCCACCGCCCGACGGTGCGCCCATCGATATCGTCGATCCACCCCAGGGCAATATCTGGTCTATCGAGGTGACTACTCCCTGCAACACCGCGATAACCTCCGGATCGCCATCACCCGAAGCTATCCGGTCGAGCTGATCCTCCTCCCATTCGTCACCCAATCCGTCATCGTCCATATCGGTAGCACCACGCGGGTTCTTCGGCCACAGATCCGTGCCGTCCAACGACCCGTCACCGTCAGTGTCGGGATTGCGCGGATCGAGATACGCATCCACCTCGTCACCGTCATCTATCCCATCACCGTCCGTGTCGCTGTCCACCGGGTTGGTGCGTCGAGTGAGCTCTTCTTCCCCGTCATCCAACCCGTCATCGTCGGTGTCTCTATCGACGGGGTCGGTACCCAACGCTATCTCCTCGGCGTCGTTCAACCCGTCGCCGTCACTGTCGGTCAAGCGAGGGTTGCTACCTCGGCCGACCTCCTCACCGTCATTTAACCCATCGTCGTCCGTATCTGTATCCTCGGGATCCGTATAGTACGCGTGATTCTCCTGATCGTCCGTCAGCCCATCACCATCCGTATCCACCGCCGTGCCATACCCGTCAAACTCGATGCTGTTGGCGGCCAGACTGATGGGGTTAGCCGCCGCGTCTGTTACGTTAGATACTTCCAGGAGGTACGTCTCTGTCACCTGCTGGGTCGCCGTCGTGAGACGGTACGTGGTCGGAGATAACGCCTCCACTCCGGCTACGTTCAATGTAGGCGTGATACTGTAGTTGCCAGGGATGTCAGCATTAAGCACCGCTTCGCTGTACGTCAGCGTTACCTGAGCGGCGCTGGGTACCACCGCGTAGATAAGGCTCGGCGGTACCGTATCCAGGTTGACGTCAGTCACCGGAGAGTACCCTGCATTTTCCAAGTTGTCCGTGGCATGCACCCTTAATGTGTTTGCGCCCTCTCGCAGATGCACCAGTTGGCGGAAAAAGTGCTCGTTGATGAGATCGAGCGGGTACGGCGTACCGCCTACCACCATGTGCGCCTCCTTCACACCGCTCAGCGGGTCGAACACCACACCGGTCGCCATCACATCGCGCAGGTTCGTCAGTGTCGCGTCCGCCGGCTCCACGATCTCGCTCTCCGGCGGTTCGGTGTCGTTCGGGTCGATCTCGACGTTCACCTCTATCACCTCTCCGACCCCTATGCTCAGGTCGCCGACAATCCTGTCATAATAGTCCGCGCAACCGTATGTCAGCTCGTACGTTCCGGAGGGGATGGTGAGCACATAGCCACCTTTCTCCTGTGTCGTCGTGGAACCGAGCGGGTCGCCCGTGATGCTCGCTCCCACCACACCAAGCTCCGTATAGCTGTTCCTCACCACACCGATAACGAACCCGTCTGAGCCCTGACGCAACAGCGGGGCACCCATCAAATGGTTGATGGTGACGATATTGCTGTTTACCGCATCGTAACTTGCCTGGATGGTCCCTGAACCCGTCGTATGTTTGAACGCAAGACCGCTCCGGGTGACTTTGACACTACCGGTTGCCGTCCAGATGGTGAACTCGGTGATATCCGCCGTGCTCATGTCGGAGAAGGTCGCGGTCGCCGTGAACTGTTGCGTGCTGTGCAGCGTCATGCTGACGGGACTAACCGGGGTGACCGATATGCTGTTCAGCGTCGTGGATACGGCAGGGTAGCTGTTTCCCTCTATCACATTGATAACGCGCGGCAGGCTCGGGTTGCCTGCAGCGTCTATCGCCACGACACGGAGCCGGTTCACCGCCTCCTGTTTCAGGCTCACCTGGATGCTATAGTTCGTACCTCCGCCGGTGAGCTGCTGGTAAGCGGGTAAGAGACCACCGCTTATCGTCACGAGCGCGTTCGCCTCCGCTGTGCCGGACACGGTGACCGAATCCGCGTTGATGAACGGGGAGCTAGTACCTGCGGGCTGAATCGGTGCAGTGCTGTCCTCCACGATAGTGACCACCACCGGCGGGCTGGTATCTTCACCGGCGTAACTCGCCACGATGCTGAACGTGTTCACCGCATCCTGTGCGAGCGGCACCTCTATCGCGAACCGTCGTGCGCCACCGGTCAGTTGCTGGCTGTACACCGTTGGAACGCTGCCGGGAAGCGTCGGGTTACTCCCGCCGGTGAACTCGAGCAGGTTCCGGTAGCCGTCGCTGTCGTAATCGGTGTCCGCGCCCTCGTCCAGATCGCCGAAGTACGTCGTCTCCCACGTATCGTCAAGGCCGTCCTCATCCGTATCCGTGCTTACCGTCGCCTGACCCACTACGGCCTCTACAAGCACGTTCGGATTGCTCGCGCCTCGCAGCAGTTGTGTATCAGCATTAACCGGGCTAACGACCGGGTCCACAGCCACAGGGTCAATCTCTTCACCTGGTGGCGGCGGACCGTAATTGGGTACATCTACGCCTTCGATGATTATGTCGTCGATTGTAACGGTACCAGCAGCTGCACAGGGAAGCATTATAAAGTAAAAGTACAGTTCCGTCACGGGGTCTGTTCCCAGGGCATCCCAGATCGCACCCGTTGGATGGAACGTGCCACGCCGTGAAGCCGTCGTGGCGTCGTCGCCGTATGCGGCAAACAACTCGAGCGTGCCGCCGGTTCTTACGATGCGGACCGAGAAGACCGTCGTGTTGGGAAACGTTTCACCTGGGACGCGGGTCCCCCAATAACCAGTCACTATCTCCATTTGCTCGGTGGCGGTCCCTGGAGGCATGGTAGGACCGCAGAACAGCCCGACCAGATCGGTGTAAATCCCCCAGGCTATGCCAGGCGACGCAAAGGTCATCCATTCACCGTAGTCCTGGAACGTAACCTCCGCCGTGAAATCGCCGAGCGCAACACTGGTCAAACCGAGCCATGCCATCTGGTCGCCGGAAGCAGGGACCAGGAACACCGCCTGATCATTCGTGTACGAGATCGTTGCGGAACCGAACTCCGTCCCGAACACAAGGGGTCCAGGCGTGCCATCGTCGAAGTTAACATACGTGGTGCCTGCCAAAGCGGTACTGGCACCAAGGAGAACGCTCACAGTCAGCGCGAATGCTACAAAGAGTAGACTACTACAGACACAATTGCTTCTCGATCTCCGTCTCACTCTCACCATAGCTCTTCCCCCTGTTTCGTCAGAGCGGAATCCCCGACCGGGATATCTGTGAGTCTGCTCTTCCCCAACACCTGTCCCCTGCATCTCGTCTTTCCCTGTATGGAGTGCGGTAGCTTGCTGCCGCTCTCTCAGGCAGCTCGCCACCCAAATCCGGAATGCAACATTGTCGCGAGCACGACCACTCAAACCGCGGCGCAAGCAAGCTTGCGCACTCCACACGTTCTATTCCGTCACGACTGAGCCCGCCGCTCTCGACAATTGTCGTTTGATATGCCCCGACAACACTACTATAAATAAGAAAAGTGTGAATGTCAAGGGGAAACGATAGATACAAAGATGGTACAGAAAGGCTCTGGGATCCAGCGAGACCGGGTCTATCTTGCACGTTAAGTACAAGGACGCGGCTCGTCGACATCGGGCAGGAAAGCGCTAGACTTGGATGACGTCAATAAAAGCGCGTGCGTGGCTCCGGCGCACTACACCAGGACACCCTCTTGATATCCCTCCTTGACGAGCTCGATTCTGGACAGGTCGCTGATCCCGAGGTTGTACTTGGAGTCAGCCATCAAGAGATGTTTGATGGGCGGCTCGATAGGCCAGTGCTCACCTCTATACTCGTCGCGTTTCGCCTGGAGCATCTTGGCGCAGACGATATCCACCGCGACGGGATCTTCCGAGACGAGCAACCCTTTATAATCCCACAGGTACTTCGGGTCAACCTGGGGACCGCCATGGAAGAGCGGTCTGAACGCCTCCACTATGTTGAGTTTACATTTCTCTCGGATCTCAGGAATCCAGCACAACTTGGCAAGATCGGCACAGCTATCCACGTGGAGACCGAAGTAAGCGGCGTTCCGGTTGCGGCTTATCGGCAGCTCCTTGAACGTGATCCCGCCGACCCAGTTCTTGACGGCGATACCGACCCCGGACAGGCCATGCACCTTCGTGCCGGGCACATTGAGCAGCACGGTACACTTCTCCGTTGCAAGCGTGCTGAACCCGCGCGAATCGAACGTGCACCTGCCTTTGCGTTTCTTCGGGTCCGCTCCTTCGAGACCCACACCGTACGATACCCGATCCCACGTGTATATGTTATCGCCAGGTACACCCATCCCTTGCAGTTCCCGGATGATTGCACGGAGCAGTTCCGGCTTCGTCGGCGTTATCATGACGTTCGCCTTGATTCCTACGATATCGGTCGGTTTCACGAATCGACCCCACGCCTTCTTCGAATCGTCCTCTCCCGTCACGAGCTGCATCGCCCGTCTGAGCATCGCTCCGACGGCCGCTTCGTCCACCTGGTGGTTGTCGTCGAGCACGTTTTCGTCCCGCACGAGCACGACCTTGCTCTTGGATGCGCGCGCCTCCTGCGAGGAGGCTTCCCGTTGACCAAGAGCCAGCCCCACACCTGCGCCGAGCGCCGCGTCCCTGATAAAATCCCTTCGCGTCAACCCTCGATAGTGAGCCGCAAATCCACTTCGATTCCCGGAAGAGTCCGCAACTAGGTTTTCATGAATCTTCATGCTCCTCCCTCCTGGTTTGCCATAACGCCACCAAGATCGCTCGACGCCATTTCAAGTATGCTTACGCACGTCTCCCGGTCAGGTGCCTCGAAGACGAGCGCAACGAACCTATCCGTCCGCTTTGCGCCGCAAAAGGTGCCGTCCTCAATCTCCTGCACCACCACCTGGGCACCGCTGTCCGCCTCGAGGTACGTTTCCACAAAGCTCCGAAACGCCTCCAACGCATCGACATCGGTCGGATACTGAACGAGGAGCACGCGGACCGACACGTCCTCGATGCGGTACCGGTACGAGATCGCATCTGTTTTCTCATCGAGATGTAGCAGATTCGTGTCGGCTATGTAGTAAATACTGTTAAGAGCGATCTGTTTATGGAAAAACTGGACGCTTTCGGGTACCACTCCCGAATCCGGGACATACCCAACGATCGCCGGTTTGCTGCCGGGCTCCTCGATCTTGCCGGCGATGCTCTTTCCTGTCTCAACGACAGTCTGTCGTATCTCAGCGCTGTCAGTTTCTGCCAGGATGCGAACGAAGAAGCTGCCTTTCCAGAACTTCAGCAATCCCGAGGCGTACGTCGCTTCATGCCCAACATTGGGATGATGGCCATCGGTATCCAGTGAGTACATCCCATACGCGTTCTCAGGTCGGTCCATTTCGTATATCTCGACCGTCACGTTCGATCCGCCAGATAGCTGGTAGCGGCATACCACCATCTCCATAAACCCGTAAGCGAAGTATAGTTCCGCACCGCCATTGATGTACTCTATGAGCTGCCTGTCGGAGAAGTGGTGGGTGGGCGCCGCACGCACCAGACGCTTCACCTCTCTATCTCGCGGCAGGAGTTGTTCCAACTGTGTCCTCATGCGGCAACCGCCAGTGTGGAAAGACCCACACGCCATCGCTATGGCCAGAGAAACCGTCCCGACCTTTGAAAACCCCAGACGAACCATTCGATACGAAATCCCTTCTGCAGCGCATTATATAGTATTCAAGGATACGAGGTCAAAATGCTCAACCTGCGATTTCCGCTAAAGTTTTGGGCGGAACTGCCGAAAAATGAGGGTGAGGGATTAGTGTGCGGAACTTCATACCGGATCACACCCGTCAGTCGCAGTCGTGTGGGTACCGGTGCATGAGGAGGTTACTGGAATGGGAGCCATCAGATTTCCTGTAGAACAGATACCAATATCGGACGCGCGATTTCAGCGATTCCACGGCTCAACCGGTGCGGGCGCGACGACCTCGGGAGACGTTCCTTCGTCCCGTAACGATGCCGTGGATACCCTTGCGCCCTCGCTCGGAGACGTGACACTCAACGAGTGGGGTACCTATTCGCTCGCGAGCCTGCGGCTGAATGCGTCTCGTTTCGAGGCGCAGATATCGGACGGAGGTGCACGAACGACGCTGCAAGCTTCCCAGATCGAGCTAGCCGCCCAGACGATGACCTTACGCTCTGACGATGGATTAATCGAGTTCTCGCTCAGCTCGTTGACGATGCGAGCGTCTCAATTAAGCTTGTCGTTCGCTCAAGAACAACGCCAGGAGCGCGTGTCGCAATTCCTGCGCAGAATGGACGACCTAGCTGCGCGCTTAGACGCTCCATCAGCCAGCAGATTGCGGGTATCCGCGCAAGCTCTGTCGCTGAGATTTTCCGCATCCGCGACGGTCTCCGAAACTGCGCTCAACGGATTTGAGAAAGCGGCGACAATGCTTTCCGGACCCGGCAATTCGGTTTTCGCACATTTCCTGGTACTTTTCCGCACGCTCCTCACTTCATCGGATGAAGAAGCATCGGAGTTTCTGGAAGCACTGAACGAGTTCCTCGATGCAATGGCCTCTCTTGCGGAGGGGAATACTGAAGCGGTGGATGCGAACGCCGCCGCACAACAGGCGGCTCCGCCTGCCAGTGCCGACGGCGTCCGGATATTCTTCGAACAGATCGATATGAGCTATACCCGCGTGGAGATGTCCATGGGAAGCGATCAGTCGAATGAGGCGGACCCGCTCGCGCTCGATCTGGACGGAAACGGTGTCAGGCTCGCCGAAGCCGAGAATGCTCAACCATTCGACATGTTCGGCTCCGGCGTGCCCGTGGCGGTGACGTTTCCGGCGGCAGGCGACGCGTTTCTAGCTATTGACCAGAACGTAAACGGCAGGATTGACAGTGGCAAAGAGCTTTTCGGTGACCAGCACGGCGCGCCGAACGGCTTCGCGGAACTTGCAAAGTACGACCAGAATCTCGACACGGTCATTGACAGGAACGATGCCGTCTACGGGCAACTGCTGCTGTTCGGCGATCTCGACGCAGACGGTACGGTTCGGCCAGATGAGTTCACCTCGCTCAGCAACGCGGGTATTGTCGCCATAGACCTCCACTACAACGAAGTCAACCGCGCGCTCACGGACGGAAATCGTATAGCTCAATCTTCCCGATTTGTTCGAAATGACGGGTCCACCGGCGAAGCCGCCGACCTGGTGTTACGTACCTTCTCGGCCCTTGCCTGACGACGGTCGGTTTAAGCCTTGAGAGGTGGTCGGCAAGCCTCTAAGACAGCGGTGCGTCGTGCCTCGCGCATGAGGGACGCTCCCGCGTCCTAAACTGTAATGCCTTCGATGCCCGTGAGTTCGCAGTATGTCTGCAGTTCGGATACGATATTCCCTCGGGTCGCGTGGAAGTGGTTGGAGTAGATGTTCGGTACCAGTTTGCGTACGTGAGAGTGAAGCCGTATGAACGCATGCGGCCACATGTCACGGGCTTCCGCAAAGCGCGACTTATCTTCGTACAGGCTGCGACCAGCGGTTATGACCATTCTGTACTGACCGGTTCGCCGACTCAGCCGTGCCACGGTCAGTTCTCCCTCGTCGACACAGAACCGGGTAGTAACGCCTCTCTGTTTGCCCATGTATTCGTACTGTCTGCCCAGGTCCACGTTCTCCTTGCTTCGTGCATACCACATCGGCATCGAACCGCAGTTCACAAGCCGCACGACGTTTTGTTCGAGATCGATATGATTCACGTCGGCGAAGAGCGACGGTTGCCCTGTTATCAGGTTCATGATTTGCATGGTCAGAGCGGCGTTAACATCAGCCTCGCACCCGACCACGTACCCCTCGTCGTTACATAAGGAGATCGGCAGACAGCAGGATCCATAATTGTCGAGGACTTCGCCTGCACACTTCACGCAAGCTACAGTGTACCCATCGTCGTTCAGCACCTTTTTCAGCGCGTGGTATAAGCGCACAGCTCTCTCGAGTTCGGCGTCCGTCGCATGGATATGCTTGTGCGCCGATCGCAGCTTGCTGATGGACTCACTTACCGTTCCTGAAGGAATGGACTCGGCTTCGAGAACTATCCTATATTGGTCGACATGCTCGATCTCAACGCCGAAGACCCGCCGCACCTGCGAGAAATCCGGCATGGTTGTATACATTCCACTGACCCGGCCTCCTATCAACGCGCACTTCGCTCCTCGCATCCGCGTCACCGCCTTTGCGGCACGGGCAAAGACGAGGATATCGCGCATGGTTGTCTCGTCATCTGGTGATCCATAGACGAAACGGTGCGGCAGACCGATCTCGTCCAATGAACCGTGGATGATTCCTGCGCCGGTCAGCGAGAAGGTCGCGGCGTCCGGCACGCTCCATATCGCTCCGGGTATGCGCGCCTGCTCGAACGCGGTGACAACCCACGTCGTGTTCGTCCATGTCCCTATGAGCAAGAGAAGGCAATCGGCACCGCCGGCCTCCATCCTGCGCAGTTCAGAAATGAGCGTGTCAAGATCGACCACGATCTCTTCCGGGAATACGACATTGAGGTCACGGCCGGTGAGCGCTTGAACCGCCCGGCGATGAGCCGCTTGGGCGAGCTCGACTTTTTCCCTCGGAAGAGAGACCGTCATGAAACCAACAACTGGAGTATTCTCTTGTGAGCTCATACTTTCCTCTCCATCTTATATCCTCCCCAAGTGTCGGCACGCGTCGTGGGAATGCCCGTTTCTGAATCTTGCACACCGTCTGAAAGGCATCAAGTGACCCCCAGAATCGGCCGGCCAGTCAGCTCGCCAAGACCAGGCCTGTGCCGAATCAAGATTCGCCGGGGGGAGATTCGCGATCGCTCTCTGAGGAAACCGCATCCTGTATGCGCTTAAGCTCGTCGACTCTATGCGGCGGGATGAGCGCCCCGCCGGAGATGACGAGCTTCATCGCTTCTTCGACCGTCATTGAGAGAGGTATTAGATCCTCCTGCGGCACGAAAAGAAGATATCCGGAGGTTGGGTTCGGTGTTGTGGGTACGAACACGCACACCACGTGTTCTTCCGTCTTGTTTTGGACCTCGCCCTCCGCCGTCGAGGTCACAAAACATATCGTGTACAGACCCGTACGCGGGTACTCAACGACGGCGACGCTCTGAAACAAGGCATGCTCGCGTCCTATGAACGCGTCGCGTATCTGCTGGACGGTGAGATATACTTTGCTCACAAACGGGATCTTGGTGACAAACCCTTCCATAAACTGGACGAGTTTTCTGCCGATCACGTTTTGCGCGATCAGTCCCGCCAGAAAGATTACGGCTATCACCACGAGGAAACCGTATCCGACGTAATACGTCAGGCCGAGTCTTTCCATTGCACTCCGAACGCCGCCCTCGACAGCGCCTATGATGCGCCAGAGAAGCCAGACTGTGACGGCCAGCGGAAGGAGTACGAGAATACCTGTCACAAAGTAGCGTCTGACTACCGCGCGGGCAGAGAGCTTCTTCACATCATCCGGCATCATCGTTTCTCCGTGGCATGTCCACTTTCACTTTTGAGATCCTTTGCCCGTTGGCTTCCACTATTTCAAACCGGAGGCTTTCGTATTCGACGGTCTCGCCGACCGCCGGAATCTTGCCCGCTCTCTTGAGAATGAACCCGCTGAGAGTATCTGCATCCTCGACGGGCAACTCGGTGCCAAGAGCTTCGCTGGCTTCCTCGAGGTCAAGGCTAGCGTCGATAAGCACGCTGTTTTCGCCGACCGGCTGAACCGCCGGCGGCTCCTCGTCGTATTCATCCTGTATTTCGCCGAATATTTCTTCAACGACATCTTCCAGGGTCACGATCCCATCCGTTCCCCCATATTCGTCGATCACTATCGCCATGTGGGTCTTTCTGGCTCGCAGTTCTTGCAGAAGCTCACCCACACGCTTCGTATCCGGCACGTAGTAGGCAGGTCGGACAAATCGCTCGATGCTTTCCTTATCCTTTTCGACGTCCTCGCGTATGATATCGAACACGTTGACTACACCTATAACGTTGTCGATGCGCGTCTCGTATACAGGCATTCTCGAATAGCCGCTCTGCTCGAACAGATTGACGAGCTCCTTCTGGGTGGCGTGCAGCTCAACCGCCACCATGCGTGTGCGCGGAACCATGATCTCTTTCACCATGGTCGTGCTCAGGTCTATGACGCGATGGATCATAGCCCGTTCTGCAGGCTCGATTGCGGCGGACTCTTCTCCCTCAAGAAAAACGTAGCGCAGCTCCTCCCTTGTCAGGCCGGGAACATCGCCCCAGGACTTACCTGTAAGCAGTATCAACAGCCTGTTGGAAAATGCGGTCGCCAGAGCGACCACAGGAAAGAATACGATATAGAAAAACCGTATTGGATACGCCAACGCCAGAACGAGACGAGTCGCATGGTGTCGAAACAGACTCTTAGCCATGATCTCGCCAAATATCAGGCTCATGGGAACCATGAACAATGTAGTCCACAATTTTCCGATGCGACTGGCCACGAGTATGGTCGCACAAACCATCGCAACATTGGTGCCCACGAGCGTAAGGGTGAGCAATCGGTCCCGTCTTTGCATGAGGCGGCTGAAAATTTTAGCGGTACGAGACCCTGTTTCAACAAGATGGTTCAAGCGTATCGGGTTCGCCGATACCACACCGGTCTCGTACCCGGCAAAGAACCCCTGGAGCAGCACGAATAGAAACCCAATGGCGAGACTAGTGATCACTGATATGGCACTGAAACCGGCGGACTCGCCGAGACCGGTCAATATTGACGAGACTATAGTACCGATGTCCACCAGGAACCCTACCTCTTCGTATCGTTGCCGGCATCGGAGGCTTTATCTGTCGAGATCACCTTTATCTTAAGGATCCTTCGCTCCGATACCTCTTCGACAACAAAAGTCAATCCGCCATGCTTGATCTTCTCGCCCTTCTTCGGTAGATGTCCGGCAAGGCTGAGTATCAACCCACCGACACTTTCATGCTCATCGTCGTGAAACTCGCGGCCGGTCACCTCGCTCAACTCATCGAGTGGTGTCCTCGCATCGACCACGACGCCTTCCGGCCCGGCCTCTTCGATAAGCGGTTTTTCGACGTCGCGCTCGTCCTGAATTTCGCCGACAACCTCTTCGAGCAGATCTTCCAGTGTCACAAAACCGGCGGTACCCCCATGCTCATCCACGGCAATCGCACAATGCACCCGGTTCTGTCGAAACTCGTTGAGCAGTTCTGCTACCATTTTGTTTTCGGGAACAAAGTAAGCGGCTCGCAGCAAGTTAGCAATGGGCGTATCAGTTTCTCGCTCGCCGATGAATGGGAGCAGATCCTTCGCGTAAAGCACTCCAACGATGTCGTCGATCGTTTCGCTGAACACGGGAATCCGCGAGAATCCTGTTGCCCGTATCAGCTCGAGCGCGGTTGATACGGTTGCGTTTTTTCTCAGTACTCTCATGTCGGTGCGAGGCACTAGTACCTCTTTCACGGTCGTATCCGTAAATTCCATGATGCCCTCGATCATCCTGCGCTCTTCTCTGTGAAGCACACCCTCACGTTCGCTGAGCGACACCATGGACTCAAGCTCCGCTTCCGTGACAAAAGGAGCCGCTCTCAACTTGTGTGCCCCAAAGACCCTCAGCAGGAACCCGCTCACACCGAGCAACAGCCGTCCGATAGGTGCGAGCATCAACTCAACAAACGCCACCGGTCCTGCTACAAGAGAGGCCGTTCGCTCCGGGTCTCGCAGCGCAAAGATCTTAGGGGAGATCTCTCCGAGGAGAAGCAGGACAGCGGTCATTGCGACCACCGCCAAGGCAAACGCAGCAGGTTCAGGCAGTCCCGCTTGATACAGAGTGCGCTCCAGCCCGAGGCCAAGGATGGCGCTGGCGGGCACGTTAACGATGGTGTTCCCTGTGAGCAGCGTCACGAGAAGGCGGTTCGGTCGATCGAGAAGAAGCGCGACCCGCCGAGTCGCGGGCTGGCCTTTCTCTTTGAACTTGTACAACCGGAACCGTGGTATAGAAAAAAAGGCTGTCTCGGAGCCGGAAAAAAACGCGGAGAAAGCAAAGAGGAAAACCAGCGCAATACCTTGACCAAGCGATAATGGTACGTCGTCCACGACGCTCACCTCTTGCTCCCTATCCGCGCCAGGCGGTTGCGGATGACCGGCCGGTTCGCCACGCGAACCGCGTTGGTGTACAATTATCTTGCTCGTCAACTGCAATCATGGTCGTGTGTGCGCTCAATCACGGCCCGCTCGAGCCGTCGCATTTCCGTCCCTTGAGCGGTTTTGCGATGGTCGTACCCGCACAGATGAAGGATACCGTGAACCACGAGCTTTTTCAATTCCTCCATCAGAGGAATTTGCTGACGAGCACTGTCCCTGCGAGCTTTTTCGACGGATATCACCACGTCTCCCAGGAGCCTTGTAGCAGGCATGCTCTCGGGGCTATCCTGCTGCGGAAATGCAAGAACGTTCGTCGTGCGGTCAACGCCGCGATACCGTCGGTTCAGCTCCCGCACGTAAGCATCGTCGGCCAGCAGAACGCTCAGTTCCAGGCTGTGGCGACCTATCTCCACCATCACCGCTTTCGCATATAACCGCAGTACCTCGATATCGACCCCGGCGCACTCGCACACCGCCCGCACTTCAACTGCGGGCTGCCGGGTGCGCTCGGTGCCTCTCAAATTGCCTCTCCTAGTTTGTGGATGAAACTTTCGAATTTCGAACGGGGTTCGGCGATTCAAGCTCCGGGTACTCGACCCGCATATGATGAGCGCTCATAAGCACCCTGACGATACTTTCAGCGATGATGTGGAGATCCTTGAGAGTCAGGTCACAGTTATCGAACTGACCATCTGCGAACCGTGTGTTGACGATCTTGTCTGCAACGGCAAGGAGCCGTGCGCGCGTCAGATTGGTGAGCGACCGCGATGCTGATTCTATGGCGTCCGCAAGCATTACTATAGCGGCCTCACGACTCTCGGGTTTGGGACCCGGATATCGGAAATCTTCTTGCCGGACGGTATTATGCTTGTCATCTTTTAGCGCCTTTTCATAGAAAAACCGTATGAGATCAGTACCATGATGTTGTCTTATAATATCAATTACCGGCTGGCATAGACCATAATCGCGTGCCAGCTCGACCCCGTCTTTGACGTGGCTGGCAATGATACGGCTGCTCATCACCGGCGAAAGGCCGTCGTGCTTGTTGTAGCCGGTCTGGTTCTCGCTAAAGTATTCCGGCCGGTTGAGTTTTCCTATATCGTGATAGTACGAGCATACGCGTGCCAAGAGACTGTTAGCGCCGAGCGCGTCAGCGGCAGCTTCCGCGAGGTTGCCCACCATCAGACTGTGATGATGCGTGCCCGGCGCCTCCATCGTCAAACGCCGCAGCACGGGGTGATTGAGATCCGTAAGCTCAAGCAGTTGAATCTCCGTGGTTATCTTAAACGCACTCTCGAACATCGAGAGCGTGCCGGGCACGATCAGCATGACTAACAGCCCATTTATGGCCGCATCGCGCACACTCGTCATGCCTTCGGCCGACCACCGTATCGTATCGCTGACAAAACCCAACGCTACCACTACCGCTATCGAGACAACAGTGGCGGCCGCACCCGGTCTCATGAGATCGATACGTTTTCGCACGCTGACCAGCGCCAACACTCCCGCCAAACTTCCCGCCATGACAAGTGCCAGAATGTTCCAGTTGTTCCCATACACCATCGACACGAGTATCGCAAGCACAACGGCGGCGAGAAGCCCGACGCGTTTGTCAATGAGAATGGCAAGAAGTATCGGCACGGACGCCGCGGGTACCAGGTAGCCTGAGAGTTCCCAGAGGGACAGGAGCTTCGCTACACCAACCATAATCGTTATGGCAAGAAGCACCAGCGTGAGTTGACGTGACGATGAGTACACCGACGGCGCGATCAGCGCGAGGCATCTCGCCAAACCCACCATCAGCAGTAGCACTATAACGATATGCCCGACCGAGCCCCTGACGCGCTGCTGCACTTCTCGTGCAGTCTCGAGCGCTTCTCTATAGTCCGCTATCTCGCGTCTTACCTGATCCGTCAACTGGAGACCCTCGGAGATAATCAGCTGTCCCGGTACAAACTTCTTCGTGACGGGCTCCACACGCGCCGCCGCTTGGGCGCGGCGCGCTTCAGTCTCCGCTTTGTCAGGGACTATCGTAACGGTGAGAAACTGGGATGCGACATCGGCAACCGCCTTTGCTATGCTCTTATCGGCAAAACGGTTTTCGGCCCTCTTCGCGATCTCGGCCCGTGCGTCCTCGACTTTTCTCAAATTAGTTACTGGTACGATCTTCTCAGGTTCAGCACCGCGCAGGTTGACCAGTTCCACCTGAGCCTCTTGACCTGTATTCTCCACGACCTTCTGCACTTCATCCTTGGCGATTACCCCTTCTTCGAGTGTCCCCTGAAGCAGAACCTTGGCCACCTGGGACAACCCGTCAAAGCTGTACTCAAAAGAGGCTCCCTCCGTCGCATCCTGCTCCTGTCCGGAAACTTCACCGGCCGGTGGCGATTGCCCCTCTGTGCTTTCTTCAGCATCCGGCTGCTGCGCCATCACGGATTTCAGCCACGTGGCGGCAATCTCTTCCGAGATTCTACCACCGTCAGGTTCGCCCGGTTCCTTGAGAACGTCCCTCAACCGAAGCACGTTCATTTTTTCTTCGAATGTCAACGTCGGCTTCTGTCGAAATTCGCCGAATACCTCAAGGAACTTGCCCATATTGAGCAGAGCGTTACGGAGAGCTTCGCCGTCAAAAGCATAGACAGGCAACGCTTCATCGGCAGCCTGCCTCTGAGCCTCCTTCGTGCGTGCCAGATCTACAGTGGTGAACTCAATCTCGCCTATGTAAGTACGCGGCGCAAACTGCGTCGTCGGGCCCGGCCATGCAGGGTTTATAGTAAGGGTTGGGGAAACCAGCACCGTCAGCACGGCGGCAAATACCGCAAAGATCGCCACCCGTAACCAGGCGCCCTTGGAAAAGCGCGGAAACTCCCGCTGCATGGCCACGCGGGCTGCGGTGGTCTTGATCTTATTGTTCGCCAGCTTTCGGCGCACTGCGTTCTTGGCCATCAGCCCCAGACCTCCCCCCACCGCCACTTTCGCTTTGACGCCGTAACCCTTCGCCACCCTCGCTGATCTCATAAGCGTCGATTATGTCCTGGACAAGCTTGTGGCGTACGACGTCTTTTCTCGTTAAATAGACAAAAGCAATCCCTTGGGTATCCGTGAGTATCTGCGTAGCCTCGACCAAACCCGACATCTTGCCGCGAGGCAGGTCTATTTGGGTAATATCGCCCGTGATGACCGTCCGGGAGTCACGGCCGAGCCGGGTAAGAAACATCTTCATTTGCTCATGTGTGGTGTTCTGCGCCTCGTCAAGCACGGCGAAAGCATTCGACAACGTCCTTCCGCGCATGTATGCCAAGGGTGCAATTTCTATCATGTCCCTCTCTACATACCGTGCGAGATCAGCAGCACTGACCATATCGAACAATGCGTCATAAAGCGGTCGGAGATACGGGTTAACCTTTCTCTCGAGGTCGCCCGGCAGAAACCCGAGACTCTCGCCGGCTTCCACCGCCGGCCTGCATAAGACCAACCGTGCCACCTCATGACGCATTAAGGCGGACAAAGCCATCGCCATGGCCAGGTACGTTTTTCCTGTGCCCGCCGGACCAATGGAGAACACGATGTCGCTGGTACGCATCGCTTCCACGTACCTCCGCTGCCCTCGAGTTCGCGGCCGCACGACCGTCCCCTTCTTCGATGCAACCACCACGTCTGAAATAACGTCGCCCAGACCGTCCACGTCTCTGTCTCGTGCCTCTTCGAGCGCGTACTCATAATCGGAAAATGTCGGCTCATGACCACTGCGTATCGCCGCGAGCATTTCGTTCAGAAGACCGTCTATCACAGCGACATCCTCGTCTCTGCCGATAAGCGCGACTTTCTGTCCTCTATCCACAATACGGACCGGTGTTTCGGACTGTAACCGGCGTTTGAACTCGCCGTTACATCCGAAAAGCTTCAGCGCCTCGTCCTTGTTCCGCAGTACAATCTCTTTAGTCACTTCAACCTGATCCAATTACTCACCATAACTATATAAGAAAAACCCTTGCTTCCCACCCGGTCGAGCTGGATGCAAGAGCGCTCCATCACCTCGTAAATTTGTATGAACCCATCCACTAGGGTCTTGGAATTATCAGTTTGGTTCCCGGCTCGAGTTTGTCGGGAGCGGAACCTATAACGTCCTTATTCTCTTCGAATATCTCCTTCCATCTGGACTTGTCCCCGTAAATATCTTCTTTGGCGGCGATCGATTCCAGCGTATCGCCTTCCTGCACCACATAGATGCCCGGTTTTACGGCAGGAGCAACCGGCTTCGGTGCGAGTATCTCGTTCAGTTTCTTGTTCAGCACCTCGTTTTCCTGCTTGAACTTATCCCGCTCCTTCCTTGCCTGCTCGAGTTCCGCTATGTACGCGTCTCTCTGCTCCGTGACACGTTCGAGCCTTTGCCTCAACGTCGTCAGCTGATCGTCGCGCTCCGACACGGCAACCTCCAACCGCTCTACCGTTTGCTTGAGTGCCGTCACGCTCGGCGTTCTCGTGGGCCGCCGTTTCGGAACATCCGGCCCCTCGACAGCCGCCCTGTTATGGGAGCAGTGAATCGAGGATACAAGCACAAACACCGCCGCATATAAAGTCATGCGCTTCAGCAACTTGTGGCACTTACCATGCGTTTCGATCATAATAGCATACCTATACAGATCTCCACCTCCCCCTATATTGTCTCTTTCATACCGTAGTGTACCATAAACACGCTTACCTGTCAATCAAATCGCAGGAAGGCGCAGGGAACCTGCGGGGGTACAAGACCTTCGCGCTTCGTACAGCTGGTTTGACAAGGACGTTACCGTAAGGATACCATACTGTTACGATGTCGAAAGGGCAATGGGCGCGTGCATTCAGGCGCGTCGGATCCCGTTGAATCGCGTGAGCCGTGAAGAACGCAGAGCACAAAACCCATAGTGAGCTTGTAGAGGAGGAACTCACCCGAGGCCATATGGCCGGTCGGACGGGTGTGCGGGAGTACGTTCTCAGCGCAGCGCGTCGTGGAGAGGAGATAGCCGAGTTCCTTGCCAGCCGGGTCGTCGTGCAGGGAGCGCGCGCTCTTGACGCAGGAACCGGCGACGGGGGTATCGCCGTTGCTTTGGCGCGCCGCGGATGCCGCGTGACTGCTTTCGACAACAGCCAGGACAACGTAGTTCGAGCACGGGAACTTGCACGCGAATCCGGGGTGGCGCTGTTTTTCGCGGTGATGGATGCGCAGCATCTAGCATTGTTACAGAGCGACTTCGACCTGATCATCCTTGCCGACCTTCTTGAGCACGTTGGCAACCCGGACGCGGTCGTCGAAGCTGTCGCCGAGAATATCAAACCGGGAGGGTGGTGCTACGTCTCGGTGCCGAATAGACTGTCGCCGTGGAATGCTCTCCGTGACCAACACTATCGTCTATTCGGCCTCAGCCTTATGCCGAAACGTCTCGCGAGCCTGTATGTGACGCGCGTTCGGAAACGGTCGACCATGTATGCGATAGAATCGGACTTCACGTGGCGTTCCCTACGGCGGCTCTTTGCGCGGCACGGCATAGCACTGGAGGTGTGCGGCGAGTTCAGAAGCCTCCGGCGATTGGACGATCCGAACCTGCTGATAGATGCGCCCCAGCGCGCTGTCGTGAAAGCTTTCTCAATACTGAGACTGAAACCGCTGGTGAGAGCTCTATTTCTTTCCCGTATGTACCAAGAGCTCCTTGCACCAGCGCTCGTGTGCCTGGGTCGCAAAACGCAATAGGGTATTACGACGAAGGGGGAGCCGCGCTGTCCTGCGGGTGATCCTGTCGCACCGGAACGAGATTGCTTGGTGCGAGGCTGAATGCAGGTCCTACTAGTTGTTGACAGACTGGTAGCTGCCAGGCTGATAATGCTATATAATGAGCAGGGCTAACCACAGGTCGGGAACAAGAAACTGGCCGAGAAAATAGTGGGAAGTGGCCCACGGTCCGGCAGCTTGCATTGCCGGGACAGATGCGGCGCGTTAGCCGGACGCGTCAGTGCGCGGGCTGGTGAGGCTCACACCGCAAGAAAGGAGGGTGGACCATGGCTCAACGGAAGGGTACGACAAAGAAAGAAACGGCAACGGTCAAGGCGAGCGACATGGGCGAAGTAAGCATAGCGGATGAGGTGCTCTCGCTGCTCGCATACAAAGCCACGATCGACGTGGACGGAGTGGTTAGTATGCCGGGTGGTATCATCACCGATCTGGCCGGCCTCATTCGAAAGGGGGAGACGCCGAAAGGCGTACGCATCATCAGGGCCGAAGAGCAGGTAACCGTCGAGGTTTCGGTGGAAGTGGAGTATGGGAAAGACATGAGTAAGATCGCAGCGGAGGTACAGGCCGGGGTGATGAAGGCGCTCAAAGATATGGCCGGCATGGACGTGGCTGCGGTCAACGTGAACATTGCAGGAGTTCATCTCGCTAAGCCGCAACAAGCGCGAGTCGAGGTGGAAGATGATTCCTGAGATGAAACGCGCGGTGTCCAGCAATTAGAATCGAACAGCAAGGTTGGAGTTCGCCGGAGAAAAGTGTGCCGGTCGGTGTTGTGTGCAGCCGACCGGCAGTACTCAGTGCACTGTAACAGACATATGCAGACTTCAATCACCAGCGAGTATGTGGCTTCTCTAATTCCCCATCGGCCACCGGACGCCCACAAAGGTGTATTCGGGCATCTCTTTACCGTTGCGGGCTCGCCGGGGTTTACCGGAGCGGCGACACTGGCGTGCGAGGGCGCGCTCAGATCGGGCGTTGGACTCGTGACTCTCGGGCTGCCCGAGAGCCTTAATCCGATCATGGAGGTGAAGGTCACGGAGGCAATGACGCTTCCTCTGCCCGAGACCGCCCAGCATACGCTATCACGCGCAGCAGCTGAGCCGGCACTGAATTTCTCGGAAAAATGTTCCGCGGCTGCCCTCGGGCCCGGCATCTCGCACGAAGGAGAGACCAGCCGGTTTGTGCACCGTTTTCTGGAGCAAGTCAGACTGCCCGCCGTCGTTGATGCGGACGGACTTAACTCGCTGGCCGAGAATCTGGATACGCTCAAAGCGCGACCGGCCGCCACCGTGCTCACGCCGCATCCGGGAGAGATGTGGCGCCTGACCGGTAAGCCTGTCGCGGAGATCCAGCGGAACAGACAGAGCTGTGCGGTTGCTTTTGCTCAAAGATGGAACGTGGTGCTCGTGCTCAAAGGGGCGGGTACCGTAGTTGCATCGCCCGACGGCAACGTCATGCTGAACACCACAGGCGGTTCGGGTTTGGCGTCCGGGGGTACCGGAGATATCCTGACGGGCTTGATTGGCGGTTTGCTTGCGCAGGGAGTTCCACCAATGGATGCCGCGGTGATCGCCGTCTACCTGCACGGTTTGGCCGGTGATATTGTCGCCGGCGAGCTGACCGAATGGGCGATGGTGGCGGGCGATGTCGTACGCGCCTTGCCTCGCGCCTGGAAATATGTGACCGGAGGACGCCGTGGATCGGGCCAGTGATATTGGCGAGTTCGGGCTGATCGCACGGTTGACAAGCATGCTGCCGCGCCCAGCCAACGTTATTGTTGGTGTGGGGGACGATGCAGCGGTATTGCGGTTGTCGTCAGGCCAAATTGTCGTCGCCACCTGCGATATGTTCGTGGAAGGGGTGCACTTCGATCTTGCCACGTGCAGTGCTTCCCAAGTTGGCTGGCGAGCGATGACCGCGAGCCTGAGCGACATAGCTGCAATGGGATGCAGGCCGTTGTTCGCCACTATCTCGATCGGTGTGCCGCGAGATACGCTTGTCGGTATGATCGAGCAGATCTATGGCGGACTGACGGATGCGGCGCGAGCTCAGGCGGTCGCGATAGTCGGGGGCGACACAGTCAGATCGCCTGCAGCAATCGTGCTGGATGTCGCCGCGTTCGGAGAACCAGTTGCCGACAGGTACTTGACTCGATCAGGTGCGCGTGACGGCGACCTGATAGCCGTCACAGGATATCCAGGTCAGGCGGCGGCGGGACTCGAGATAATCCTCTCGTCGGCGAGATTCGGCGAACGAGGTGACGAAGCGCTTGTTCGCGCACATCTTGAGCCGCAGGCACGGGTCGAGCACGGACTTTTCCTCGCACAGATCGACGCTGTAACCACTGCAATCGATCTGAGCGACGGTGTAGTGCAGGATCTCGGACATATATGCGAAATGAGCAAGCTGGGCGGTCTCATTGATGTGCAGAAGCTCCCGATTTCATCGCCGCTGAGCGACTATTGCGAGAGGAATTCCAAGAACCCGATCGACATGTGCCTATCGGGCGGGGAAGACTATGAAGTGCTTTTCACGATTCGTAAGGACCGCGAGGAGCCTTTCATTGCCGGCTGGCGCGAGCGGTTTGATATTCCGGTGACTGTCATAGGCTATATGACAGCGGAGTTTGACGGTGTCCAATTCAGGGATGGAGATCGCATTGTATTGAGCCATAGAGCCGGATACGACCATTTCCGCCAACGCGACTCGTAACAGTCCAGCTCCGGGTTCCGCGCAAGGGTGTGGGAGATAGCGACGCCAGCGTTGACAGAGTACGACCCGGTCGGTATACTCCGTCAGCACAGAGTGGTTCAAGGACCGGTGTCCAGCGCTTCAGAGAGGAGGAACAAGGTGCAGACGTGCAGAACGACTATGCGGAAATCCAGAGGAACGATTGCGGCGATGGTTTGTATCACTGCTCTTGTCGGTTGTCAGGCCGCCTCCGCGGCGGATAGCACTTTACTTGAGTACGTTAAAGCGCCGGACGCGGCGTTCGCCTGGCGAGTCATCTCGACGGCTCAAGAGCCCCAGGCGACCGTATACAACCTTGAGTTGACCTCTCAAAACTGGAGGGGAATCATTTGGAAACACGCGCTCTCTGTTATCAAACCTGCATCTGTTGTTCGGCCGAGCCACGCGCTGCTTCACATCACCGGTGGGAGCAACCCAATAGGAAGGTTCGATGGTGATACGGGCGAAGCCAGGATTCTCTGCCGGATAGCGGAGACCATAGGGGCTGTCGTGGCTGTCGTCCACCAGGTGCCGAACCAGCCTCTCTACGATGGTTTGTCCGAGGACGCGCTGATCGCATACACGTTCGACCAATACATGCAGACCGGGAACGCAACGTGGCCGCTTCTGCTGCCTATGGTGAAGAGCGCCGTGAAGGCGATGGATGCAACACAAGCGTTTGCACGGCAGAATCTCGGCATCGCGATAGACCATTTCGTGGTTAACGGAGGCTCGAAACGGGGCTGGACAACGTGGCTGACCGGTGCACTTGACTCTCGTGTGCGAGGTATCGCGCCGATGGTCATTGACGTCCTCAACATGGCAGAGCAGATGCCGCACCAACTCGAAGTGTGGGGAGCATACAGCGATCAGATAGACGATTATACCAAGCTCAATATCCAGGACCGAATGGCCACACCATCGGGGCAACGGCTCCTCCAGATCGTCGATCCGTTTTCGTATATAGACAGGCTGACGATGCCGAAACTTATCTTCATCGGCACAAATGATCCTTACTGGCCGGTCGACGCGGTCAATCTGTATTTCGACGAACTGAAGGGTCAGAAACACCTCCTCTACATCCCGAATGCCGGCCATGATCTGGGCAGCGGACGGGAGGCCATTGCAGGAATCA
>Ga0180433_10002822_pt1 | contig 26250 bp, 20 predicted proteins | sample SS_ome_8_FD_132980 | JGI IMG/M metagenome (GOLD analysis project Ga0180433, IMG submission 132980) | Hypersaline lake sediment archaeal communities from the Salton Sea, California, USA - SS_1_D_1 metaG | ecosystem: Environmental > Aquatic > Non-marine Saline and Alkaline > Hypersaline >... | reverse complement strand
TTTTTCTCTCCACTTTAGTGTATGCTCCCGATGCATACGATCGATCATGAGAACAGCAGGGGATAGACCATCCTCAGAAGGAATTAATATGGCGAAAATCCGGCCTTTTATCGGGCTCCGACCGAAGCGGGAGGTGGCGCCACTCGTCGCTGAGCTGCCGTATGATGTCGCAACTTCAGAAGAAGCACGGGAAGTGGCAGCGAAAAATGAATACAGCTTCTATCATATAACGAAGCCTGAGGTCGATCTGCCCGAGCAGGTCCATGTATATGATGACAGGGTATATCAAACCGGAAGAGAAAATCTGGATGCCTTTATTCGATCTGGCATCCTTCAACTCGATGAGTCTCCGAAGTTCTTTCTCTATACCCTGATCATGGAAGAGCGCGAACAGACCGGTCTTGTCGCCTGTGTCCATATTGATGATTATATGAATAATGTCATTCGGAAGCACGAGCTGACGCGGGAGGAGAAAGAACTGGACCGATCGAAGCACATGGATGTTCTGAATGCCCAGACGGGTCTGGTCTTCATGCTGTATCGTCAAACGGGTGGGAAAACCATGCTTTTTGAAAAGGGGATGGGAATTGAACCCGAATACGATTTTATCACTTCCGATACTATCAGGCACATTTTCAGGGTTATTTCCGATAAAGACCTCTGTGATTCTTTCGTGGACGCCTTTCGGGATGAGATTCTCTATATCGCTGATGGGCATCACCGGGCTGCTTCTGCTGTCAGAGTGGGCTTATCGAGACGGGATGCAGGGCTCGGCGGTGAGTCTGAATGGTTCATGGCGGTAATCTTCCCGCACGATCAGGTTCGCATCCTCCCCTACAACCGGGTGGTGCGAGGTCTCGGCGGTGGGATCGATTCCCTCTTGAAGAGGCTTGCGGAGAAGTACGATGTACAGAAAACGGATCACCCCTTGCCGGATTCACCACGAAAATTCTGCATGTATTTAAAGGGGGAATGGTTCCGTCTGATACCACGATTTACCGTTGATAAGACGAGTTGTATGCTCGATGTTGCCATGCTTCAGGAGACCATACTCGAACCTCTTCTGAATATTGAGAATCCGAGAACCGATTCGCGAATTGAATTCATCGGTGGCATAAAAGGGAGCACAGAGCTTGAGCATTTTGTTGACAGCGAGGGTGATAGTGTTGCCTTTTCTCTCTATCCGGTATCTGTTGAGGAGTTGATGCGCGTTTCAGATTCCGGTGGCATCATGCCGCCAAAATCTACATGGTTTGAACCGAAGCTGCGAAGCGGCCTGGTTCTCCATCTCCTGTGACAATTTTCTCTTGACTTTTTCTCGAGTGGGGCTATTTTGAATGTGTTCATCTCTGAGAGTGCACGGGAATGTTCGTATGTGGAGACGAGGGGTCTCGAACCCCTGACCTCTTGAATGCCATTCAAGTGCTCTCCCAGCTGAGCTACGTCCCCGTAATTGGATGATAAAAGGTTTATACTGTCATACTTTTTGTCAACTACATTTTAGAAAAGTTTCTGGCAGGGATATAATAATGTCAGATGAGTTCGGTAAACTCAAACTCCAGATTGAACAATTACAGAATGAGGCTGAACAACTGAAGAAAGTTATCAGCGGATATGAAAACGTATTGAAGCTCAATGAAAAGGAGCTGGCAAATGCAGAGGAGATAAAAAAGATGTACGAGACCATCGTTGAGCTTTCCCGAAAGGAGTTAATTCTGGCTACGGAGACATCAAAAGCCCGGGAGAGCGCTTCTGAGTTGAGCAGAGATGAGTTGATGAGAGCTTTCGAGAGAATAAGGGAATTGGAAGAGGAGAATAGAAAGCTGCGAGAAATGAAGAGAGGGTGAATATGATTTCACGCTTAAGTTTCTTTAATGGGGAGAGTATTTTTCGGGAATGCTGATTACCTACATACTCATATTTGTGTTTGTCGTCCTGCTTGTTATTTCTTCACTTTACATGTTCAGCGCCTATATATTTCCGCGGAAGATAGAAGAGATTGCGAACATGATTGAGTCGGGGCAGACGAAGCTTGCGATCAAGAAGCTCAACGAGTTGCTTGAAAGAGATGATCGAAATGCCTATGCTCATTATCTGCTTGCGGAAGCATACCGGAGGGAGCATAACGATCAGTACGCTATTCTCGAATACCGACAGGTCATCAAGCTCGGAAAGTTCAACGAAAAGGTGAGAGAAGCAGATGTTCGCTCAAAGCTCGCCCGCATCTTCAAAGAGAAAAATGCAATGGAAGAGGCAAAGAAGGAGTATCTCATCCTTACCAAGATCGATCCCACGAATTACGAGCACTATTATGAGCTGGGGATTATCTATTTCAACTCCGGGGTGTTCGAAAAGTCAGCTGCCTATCTGAAAAAAAGCATTTCAAGCAACAGCAGTCACGATATGTCGTATTACTATCTGGGTCAGATATATTATCGGACGGGAAATTTCCCCGACGCAAAACAGGCTTTCATTGATGCTTTGAAAATTGATCAGAAAAATTATAAGGCGCACTATTTCCTGGGGCTCGTACTCCGGCAGATAGGTGATTATGAATGGGCCATCAAGGAGTTTGATGTCGCTCTGAAAAATGAAGATATTAAGGTGAAGTGTTTTTTGGCGAAAGGAACCTGTTATATTGAGCGAGAACAGTATCCGAAGGCGGTTGTTGAGCTTGAGCGGGGATTGAAATTCGCGAAGCGGGGAAGCGACACTGAGTTAAATATTCGTTATTTTCTGGCTGCGTCGCAGGAAAAGATGCGGGATCTTCATTCCGCAATTATGAACTGGGAGAAAATTTTCGAAGTCAACAAGAACTTCAGGGATGTTCAGGAGAAGCTGAAAGCATATGCCGAGTTCCGTCAGGATGACCGCATCAAAGATTTTATGATAGCAGGATTGGCGAAATTTGAGCATATCTGTCGGAAAGTAGCTGAAACGATGGGTTATACAATAATAGACATCGATATACTGAGTGATACTGAAATTGAGCTCCTCGCTACCGAGACAGAGGGGAAGTGGCGGAACACGAGAAGGACAAATAGAATAATTCGAATTATGAGAAAAACGGATACGATATCTGATGGTTTATTGCGGTTATTGCATGAACAGATGAAGCCAAAGAACGCCACACGGGTTATCGTCATATCTGCTGGTGATTTTTCTCAGACCGCAATTGACTTTTCGAATACGAGGCCGATAGAGCTTTTGGGAAAATCCGAACTGATAAAGCTCCTGAAAAAAGCTGAAGAATAATACAGGGCATCATGGAGATTGAATGGATGGGATATATGAAATTATACAGGATATTCCCTTATTTCGGCATTGTACTGATAGTGAATATGCCTATCTGAAAAAGATCGCGCGTATCATTTCAATTAAGAGTGGTCAGAAGCTCGATATCGGCAAGGTAAACTCACTTTTTGTTGTCATTAGTGGTTTGTTGGAGATCGAGTTCCCCGGGAAACCCGATATTGCTTATTTAACCCGGGGCTCCTTTTTCGGTGATCTTCCCTTTTCTGAAAGCAAGCATCGGGGAAGCATCAGTGCTCTCTCCGAGTCCATTCTCCTCGTCTTCGAAATAGAGGACATATATAAATTTTTTTTACTGTCATTCAAGGCCCTCCGCGGATATGTGCGATCTCTCAGCAGCATCGGTTTTGATATGTCTCATGCAGGCGCCGACTATCTCAAGAGCAGGAGCAGGGTGATAACCGTCTACAGCTCGTCAGGTGGATCGGGGAAATCGCTTCTGTCCGCCTGCATCGGTCTTTCACTGGCACGGCAGAGCAAAACAATAATCCTCGACACCTCTTATCAGGGTGATTCCCTGTTCAATATCTTTGAGAAGAAGATCACACCGGCACTTTCGCAGAAACAGGTTCAGGACACATCACAGGAGTTCATCTACGGCAGGATAGAAGATGTCGATGAGAGGCTGTCCCTCTTGAATATCTGTTTTGGCTCGAAGGTGAAAGTAGATCCGGAAATTCTTTCTCCCATACTCTTTCTGATTGCGAAGAAGTATGAATATATCGTCTTCGATCTCTCCGAGTATGATAGCGAGCTCAGAGATAAGGTCTTTGAGCTGTCTGATATGATCTATGCCGTCTTTAAGCGAGTGAAAGATAGAAAGGCGCTTTACGGGGTAATCGATAGCACGGTAAAAGAGGGACAGCGGGTGTACTATGTCCTCAATCAGCTCTTTTCCCCTGAAACGCCGAGCCTGGAGGGAGGCTTACTCTTTGCGGATCTTGAGCTGGATGAAACTCGCTTTTTTGAGCATCTGCAGGAGAAGGTGAGGGGGGGCAGTATCGATGATATAGTCAAAACAATCCGCACGAAACGGAGAGCACTCGTTCTTGAGTCCATGCTGATGGAATCGGTCGCATTTGCCGGACTGTTAAAAGCGCTCGAGAAAAACGAGGTGCCAATCGATCTCTATTATTCATCCGCGATGAGTTACCTTGTCGTCTCACTCTATCTTCTCTCGAGCGATCTCGAGGAGTTTGAAGAGAATATTCACCGCTCCTTTTCCGAAACACGATGGAACAGCATCCTCGAGATTACCTTTCCCGAGGACAATGTCTTCAAGCACGGCAAGATTCACCGTTTTGCCGGCGAGATTGCCGGGGAAAAGAGAATTGAGTTTTTCGAGTCACTCCCGGTGGTGATGCTGAACGGTGATTCGATGCAGCGGAGAATCTTCAGTACCGGGTCTTTCAGGGATCTGATTACCGCATCGCTCCTCTTTTCTCCGGTCTTTGAATCAATTGAAATAAATGGGATTGCATACAGTTCCGGTTTTCCGATAAGGCAGGTCCGGGCGGAGGAGATCCTGAGAACCGATGTGGATACCGTTCTCTTCTCATCGGTTCGGACGAAAGGAATACTTGAATTGTCAGATCGGATTCTGAATTTCTTTAGCCGGTATTTAAGCTCTCTGTATCATATCCGTGTAGGTAAGGGGAGCAGTACTATTCTGACCGGCAATCTCATCCTCGATCTTGATGAGCGTCAGTTTGATATAGCGAGCATTATCTCGGCATCCGAGGAGATTTCTCAAAAGCTGATAAAAGAAAAACTTTCACCGTAGATAATCCTGAGCAGCCACGGGGCATCAGGAGAGATGGATAAGATAAAGTGAGCAGTGAGGAGTTCAGCCTATGAGATCACGGAATACGAATTTTCTTCAGGTTACCATTATCCTGACCGGTTTAATTTTTATCGCAGTGGGGATTGTATTCTACATATCACCCGTTGCCTTTGGATGGATTTTTTCAATAGATGTTAATGAGGACTGGTTGAAGGAGATACCGAAAGATTCTTTTCTCTCATCACTCTATTTTCTTATGAGAGGATTCTCTGCGTTGCTCTTTGTCATGGGAGTAGCGATGGTGATGCCCCTCTTTGATCCTGTCCGTTACCGGGGATTGATATACTATACCGGTATTCTCTTTCCTGCTCTTGCATCATTTATTCTGGTGAAGAACGGAATTGCACTGGGCCATTCTACTCTGATGCTTTTCGGGTTTATCTTTGCGGTTTTGCTGGTGATGACCGTGATCGGTTTGCTGATTACACGAAAAGAGGCACAATCAAGTGCGAAGTAGGATGATGGAACGGCAAACGGATATGAGCGGTATATATCACCTTCGGGATGTAAAAAACGGATTCGGCAAAATATGCGTCTTGGCCCCTTTTTTTAATTGATCTTGTAATGAGAAGCGTTACAATCGGTGTCCAATAGGTGCTATTATAAAGGGGAGATGTTACTGTATATTCACAGATGAGGGGATTGGAATTATCTGTTCTCAGGGTACCCTGAACTGCACGGCGAAGGAGGCATTGATGAATTTAGAGACGAAGAAAATTGGCACTATTATTGAGATATTCCTTTCAGGGAGACTGGATGTTCATCTCTCTGCCAGTATAGAGAAATCGATAGATAAGCTTATTGAAGAGGAACCGGGAACCGATCTCCTCATCAATCTGAAAGATGTTGAATATATGAGCAGCTCCGGGCTCAGAATTTTTGTATCGACTATGAGAGTGCTCAAGGAATCGAAAAGAAAGCTCGTGCTGTGCCATATGAATGATTCGGTGAAGAAGATCTTTGAGGTGGTAGAACTCATGGATATGTTTGATATTTACGATACTGAAGAGGCGGCATTAGAGGCTTTGAAAAAAGAGTAGCATTCCATGGATATCAGTTGAAAAGGTTGAAAAGCAGAAAATCTGAAGGTGAGAATTGTTTCATCAATCTCAACTCCCTCGAATCGGACTTCATTGATACCGATAAGCTCATACCCCAGAGCAGTGATTACGAGCGAGACTTCAAAAACTATATCCTCTTTCAAAAATTTCCCTTTTTCCGCTGGCCACACTGGCTCAGTTGCGCAATAGATTCGACATCGCCACTGTTCAGCCCTCTTTCTCCGCTGTATCTTCCCAACAGAGTTGTTCGGAACCATGTCTCTTTTTCAAATCTTCTGACTACGGAGAGTATCAGTATTGATCCGTCCGGAATGCTCACGCCATCGTATGATAGCTGGTCGATTGAGCTCTGGCTGTACACCGATACCGTTCTTCGTCGGCCGCAGGGATCTCTTGCTATTATGCAGCAAAAGGACATGCTTTCTTCAATAGTTACCACGACCTGGCGGGAACATGAATTCGAGCTCACTGAGACGGTTTTCGGTGCCCGAACAGATATTGATGAGGCCATTGTTGAAATAGCTTGCACGGTGAAGCGAAAGTTCGACTTCGCACTGTTCCTCTTTGTTGTCAGACCGTATACCATAACGACCATTGGCGGCATAGAATCGGTCGAATACAAGAAGGCATCAAAACTCATAGCAGTCAATCGACAGGATGTGATTGTAGCCGGAACGAATCCAGATCTCGTGACCGCCGGCAACGGTCATGATGGCGATATCGAGGTGTCGAGAAGCGGCAAGGATGAGCTGACAAGCAGGTGCCAGTATACAATGGCAACACTCGCTCTCGGATATCGGCTGAAACAGGGTGATAACAGTTTTCGCTTTAGAATCAGCATGAACAGGGGGAAGGGGATTAAAGCTGCCAAGCTCAATTACAATAAGCTCAGGAAGGATTTTAGCGAATTTACCAGACTGAAAGGGACAGAAGGGTTTAATCTCGACATACCTGATTCGTCGATTATGGCATGGTTTAATGCTTCCAAGCGTTCCCTCCTTCAAGTTGCGAATCCCCGGAATTTTATTGTCTCTTCGGGGAAAAAAGTTCATATCGATATGAGAGCGCTCTATTACATTACACTGGGGTATAATCGGATGGGATTCTTCCAGGAATCCCTGAGTATACTCGATTTCTATCTCTCCCATTATTCTCACAGTGATGAGGAGAGAAGCGCTGATATCGTTCGGAGTTGCTATTTTCTATGTGCACTCTCCGATTATTTTACCCATTCTCGGAATCTTGATTTTCTTCAATCACGGTACGGTGTCATCAAGAATGTTGCCGCCAAGCTTTTTGAGTATGCTAAAAATGTTAAGAATAAGAAGAAGTGGCTCAAGACGAATGATAACTCGGTGAGCGAATACTTTGTCTCGGGACCGCATTATCACGATCTCATACTTCTGGCGCATTCCCTTCGTGAATTTTCGTACCTTTCCAGATGCATCGGGCTCTTCGGGGAGGAGATTGCCTTTAATAAAGAGGCCGATCGATTGGAGCAGCTCATCCAGGAGATGCTTTTTGTTCCCATCTCTAAACCTTCAGAATCCGAAGAAGAAGATGAAGAGATCGTGCTCACCATGCCCGATTTAAGTGATGAATTTGCAGTGTATAATGTTCTTGCGGGATTCCCCTTTAAGCTCAACTTTGTAACCGAAAATCTCATACAGGAGATGCTCGGCGCCATCGCCCGTTCGTTTCCCGAACTCCCGCTCTTTATAACATCACGTGGCGGGTGGGATTCCTTCTCCTCGATTATTGTCGCAATCAATCACCTGTTCGTGGGCGATCGCCGCGCCTTTGATGTGCTCTTTCCCCTGATGGATGTCGGCAAAGAGTGTTTTGCTCTCCCTGATGTTGTCAATCCGGTGAGCGGAACCGGAGTATACGGATTGGGTGATTCCAAGATAGTTCTGTCTCTCTTCTATATATTAATACGGAATTTTCTCTACATTGATCTCGAGCGGAGGCTTGTGATTTTTCCCATACCCCATGAGAAGTGGTTTGTCCCGGGTAAGGAGATTGTCGTCCGGCAGGCTCCGTCACGCTTCGGTTATTTGAATTTCAAGATTATTACGACGAAGAATGAAATACAGGTGCATTTCAATGAATTACCTCAATACCTTCCGCCGGATATTCTCATAAATCTCCCCTGTAAAACAAAGATTGTACAGGAGGATGATTTCATCGTTAAGAAGGAGTTTCAAAACTCTTATGTAATCAGCGGTTGGCCATCGGTCGTTCGATGTATAATCTCCTAGGTGGGAAGAGATGCTCGTTCCGATACTCATAGCATTGATAATTTTCCTCGGTCTCCTTGCCTATTATCAGTTTTATATTGCTCCGAAGCTGAATCCGGTCAATAAAGCGGAATCTCTCGAAGAGCAGAACATGCCGCGGGAAGCGATCATCGAATATAAGAAGGCACTCGACAGGGATCCGAAGGACTTTACGGTACACAATCGCTTGGCGAATATCTACCTCCGGCTGAAGGAGTTCGATCAGGCAGCTATACACCTTGAGGAGATCATCAGGATAGACAAATACAATTACGAGGTAGAGAAGCTCGATATACAGAAGAAATTAACACAGGTGTACTTCAACCGCGATGATATCGAGCGGGCTTTTCAGACTTATCTGGATATTCTCAAGCAGTTCCCCGGGGATGTTGAATCGCTCTATAACGTTGCCTTTATTGCACTGGGACAGGAGGAGTTTGATATTGCCGAGCGATATTTTGAGCGGCTGACGAAACTGAAGCCGGATGATTTTGATATTCAGTTCGGCGCCGGTATCTGCAGCTATCAGAATCAGAAGGTATCGAATGCTATCGAGCATTTCATACGCGCTCTCACGGTTAAGCCCAATTCCGAAGTAGCCAATCTCTCCATTGCTTTTGCCTTTTACCGGAAGCGAGACTATAAGCAGGCTATCATTCATCTGAACAAGGTATCGGAGACGGTTCTCGAACCGGCGGTTACCTTTATCGCAAAGCGGCTCAATGCCTTTTCCAACATCCTGTCGAAGAAATACGACATCGGGATAGGTCTCTTTGAGGAGATGCTCGAGATTGCGCGGAAGAACGATATGGAAGAAGAGCTTCTCCTGACCCTCTATGATATCGGATTTGCCTGTGTGAGCGCAGAACGGACAAATCACGCCTACGATTACTGGAATGAGCTGTATCAGATGAACAGGAATTATAAGGGTGTCGACGGTCTGGTGACGATGTTGCGGAAAGAGATGGATATGGACTACAAGAGCATCAAAGAGACCTTTGAGGTTTCGGTTTCCGATTATCTTGAGGACTGGGCCTCCGAAGCATTCCCGCCCGGTTTTTTATGGGGAATCTGCGGCTTGAAGAGCGACCGGAAAATTGATCTGAAGAATATTATGGTAACAACGCGCATTCCCACAGGCCGGGAGTCACCGGGCGCTGAACCGCTGCAGGGAGATATGGGCGAACATATCGAGAGATACTGCTCGCTCGACTCCGAAACCTTTCGGATTCTCAGCGGGAGACTTGTCGAAAAACTCGGATATAAGGTCGATCAGATCCTCACAACATATCGTGAAACTGATGGTGTTGACTTTCTTGCTACCTCCATGGAAGATAAAGAGCGGGTTCTTATATGGATTCGCAGATGGACGAAGACGAAAGTGGGCGAGATTCCCTTACGGAACTTCGCTCAGTCAATAAATGATATAAAAGCCAAGCGGGGATTGTTTATCACCACTGCAGAGCTCACCACTGCTGCAGAAGCGAGCCTGAGGAGCCTGTCAAAAGTCACGGTTATCTATCCCGCTCAGACAGGTGAGCTCCTTTCTGGCCTGCTGTGACGGTGAGTCGGTTTCTGCTGGACGATGGAAGCGAAGATGTTCGATACGGTTGCAACGGTTGATTTAGGCGATGTTGATCTGGAGGATGATTCTTTCAAGTTGAGTCGAAATAAGATCGACGAGCAGTTGAAGCGTTCGGTGAGGGAATGGGGCCTTCTTGATCTGCCGGTGCTGCTCAGGAGATCGGTTTCGAAATCTTCACCGGATGACCATGGTTTCGAATATCCCTATCAGATTATCTTCGGGCATAACCGTCTGCGGATTCTGCGAGAATTGCACGGTGATTCGACCGCGGCATACACCGTAGACCGTATTGTTCCTGAACGCTATGTTCGCTATGCATTCCTGAAGGGGCTCAGAGGTGAGATAGGCCCGGTCGGGAAGGTAAAGCTGCTGACTATACTCAGGGATTTCCTGCATATCGATGCGGATGTTATAACACTGCTGTGTAGGAATCTGCAGATTCCTGAATTTATTTCACGCGATGAACGTGGCATTCACACCATGAGCAATTTCCCGGCACTGCTCAGGGATTACCTTGATTCGAGGAACATCGGTTTTCGCGTCATAAAAGATCTTCTGAGGCTGGAGTCGGATGGAATTCACATTCTCTGCTCGTGGATCGAGCATGTCAATTTCAGGGTTAATTATTTCAAAGAACTTGTTGACTGTATGGCTGACATTCGCATACGGGATGGTGATTTGACCCGGTTGCGTTCGCTTGCTATCCCTGAGGAGAAGGGAAAACGTGAAGAGGATCTTTTCGAGGAGGTCTTCAGGATTCGATATCCGGAATATTCTGAACAGAGAGATGCTGCCCGCACAATAATTCGATCCCTGGAGAGAAGAGGCGTCGAGGTTGACTTTCCTCGGTATTTCGAGGATGATCGCATTGTCGTGAAGATACCGGTAATGAAGCGGGAAGGATCGCCGAAAATCGTTGAGAGATTCGAAGGGATAGATTTACAGGAGATAGATCAGCTCCTGTCGCTTTTGTAGGATGAAATGACGGTGACCGCCCTCTTCCTGCCATTCGAACGTGATTGATGTCTCAGGTGAAGAAGGGTTCCATATCCCGAATGGCTTTTTTGCAGGTCTCCTCGAAGGGGAGCTTCGATTTATATCCGGCGGCGTTCTTGTGCCCGCCGCCACCATTGGCGATGGCAATTGCTGCAACATCATAATCACCCTTCGTTCTCAAGCTCACCTTGACGGGTCCTCCGATATTCTGTTTGATAAGCACACTGGCGATAACCCCCTTGACTGTGTGGGGAATGTTTATATTGAGCTCACCATCGGTATAGTGTGCTCCCGTCTTCCTGAGCATCTCGGGGGTCAGCTTCATGAGAATGAGCTTTCCGCCGAAGTGCACCTCCATTGCAGACAGCATAAGCGATTTGAGCTTAAAGCTCTCAAGGGTATTGTTTTCATAGATATGCTCGTAAATGGAGAATGGATTTGCACCTATCTCGACGAGATGAGCAATAGCCCTGAATGTTTCGGGAGATGTCTTGGGGTACCGGAATGAGCCGGTATCGTAGAGGATACCCGCGTACAGCGCTTTTGCCACTTTGAGGTTTATTTCGACTTCGTAGTGCCTGAGGAGGCTGTAAACGATCTCTGAGGCAGATGAGGCCTCAACCTTAATGAAGTTGGACTCAATTTTGTCCTTATCACCCTCATGGTGGTCAATAACCAGGACCTCGCGCATGTGATCTTTGAGCAATGGGTACAGGGAACCGATGTTATTAAAATCGTTTGTATCAAGAACAAAAATTGCATACTCATCGATATTCGGGGGAAGGGTGAAGCTCTCGTGATAGGTCTGAATCTCATTATCGGCATCGATGAATTCGAACAGGTCAGGGGTTGGATCCGAATTGAGGATTATTGAATTCTTTCCGAGATGTTTCAGTAAGTGGTGAAAGGCGATCTCAGCTCCAAGGCCATCACCATCAGGACTCTCATGAGTTGATATTATGAAGTTATCATATTTTTCCAAGAATGTATTTAAATTGTTTAAAGCCCTGTTCATGTGCCGATGTACCCTAATCCTGAAGAATTGTATTCTCTTTCAGGAGCGGGAACCCGAGATCCCTTCTGATTTCAATATAGCGTTCTGCACAGCGCCGTGCAATATTTCTCACCCGCGCAATATATCCAACCCGCTCGGTTACCGAGATGGCTCCGCGTGCATCAAGCATATTGAAGACATGGGAACACTTCAGGACGTAGTCGTAGGCCGGAAGGACAATTTTGAGTTCAGGGTAGTCGAGTATGGCAATACATTCCTGCTCGTACATAACGAAGAGCTTGAGAAGCATGTCAACATCGGCAATGGTAAAATTGTAATGGGAGAATTCGAACTCGCTTCGGTGATGAATATCCCGATAGGTGAGCGTATCGTTCCACCTGATATCAAAAATGCTATCAACCCCTTGAATATACATACAGATTCGCTCTATACCGTAGGTTAATTCGACAGGAATAGGATTCAATTCGAAGCTCCCGCATTGCTGAAAGTAGGTGAACTGCGTGATTTCCATGCCATCGAGCCATACCTCCCACCCCAGGCCGGATGCGCCGAGTGTGGGGGATTCCCAATCGTCCTCAACAAATCTGACATCGTGCTCCTTGAGCTGTATGCCGAGATATCTCAGTGAGTCGAGATAGATGTCCTGTACGTTGACGGGTGACGGTTTCAGGATAACCTGATACTGGTAGTAGTGCTGTAACCGATTTGGGTTGTCGCCATAACGTCCGTCAGTAGGCCGCCTCGAGGGTTCGACATAGGCAACACTCCAGGGCTCGGGTCCGAGGGCACGCAGAAAGGTTGCAGGATTGAATGTTCCGGCACCGACCTCGAGATCGTAGCCATGGAGAATAATGCAGCCCCGCTGTGACCAGAATTCGTTTAGTCTGGAGATGATATCCTGGAAGAACATGAGTTTAGGACAGTGTTTCCTTGCTGTGATATAAATGAATCATTGCACCGTTATGCAGGTATGTATGGTGTTGATGAGTTTTGTAGTTGAATGACAGGTATAAGTCAAGTAAATTTATTAGAAGGGAACATCTATTCATTTACAGTGGTCTTGGTGAATTGGGAATAACCGATCAGGAGCTGGCTGATTTTTCAATAGTATTCTCGTAGTCATCGAGGAGTTTTTTGTGTATCATCTGTAGATGTTCTTTGTTCTTGATCTTGAGATTTTCAAGAACGTCTTCGTCTATCAGTTCATATTTCGACTTTCCATCTTCTATCTCGGAGAAGAAGTTTGCGAGATATACGATATAGATGAGTTCCTTGAACTTTTCCGGAGCCATGTAGGGCCTGTTGTGGAATTCCACTGTTTTGATGAGAGCCTGATTGAACTTCCATTTGGAGAGAATCAGCTTTCCGAGTGTGGCGTGACTGATGCCGAGGCTCATCTCCTCAAGGAGATTCGATGTCTCCATTCCTCTCATGCCGGCGATTTCACGTATCTTTTCAGCCCGTTCGGGATTGAGTGAGAGCAGAATGATGGTTCCGATATCGGCGAGAAGCCCCGCGAGATATACAAATTCGCTCAAATTATTCCGCTGCAGCTGAATGGCAATTCGCTGTGCGTAAAAGGCCCGTTTATGGGAGATATGCCATATCTTCTCGAAGCGTTTATATTTTGCCTGTATAACCTTCTGAACACCGCTGGCGACAAGGAGCGTGTTCAATCCCTTGAGCCCGATTACTTTCACGGCATCTTCAATGGTGTCGGTTCTTCCCGAGGTAATATACCCTGCCGAGTTTGCCAGCTTGAGGAGATCGGCGGTTAATCCGGGATCTATCCTGATCTTTTCGGATATCTGTTTTATCGTTGAATCTTTCTTGTTGCAGAGCCGCTGTATTTCAATAACATTGGCAGGGAATGAGGGAAGCCGCTCCACCTCGTTGATAATTTCATTGGTGAGCTTCTTGTGCGCTCGCGATCGAACCATATTCTGCGGGATGGTGATAATTGAGACAGTCATGTTCTCTTTTTTCAGAAGCCGATAGGTCTGCTGAGGGAGCCCGATGTTCTTGAAGAGCATGAGTGCCATGATGAGCCCCAGCCCCGCACCCTCTGAATCATCGAGTACATCGTCAAAAGCTTCAGAGATGTCGTTGTAGGCATACGCCTTCTCGATTCGCTCTTCGATTTTTGCAAGCTCGTCGACGAGAATCTGAATGTTGTTGATGATATGGAAGATTAACTTGTTCTGATCGTTTTTGAACTGTACCCTGACCGTCAGCTTCTCTGCTCTGAGCTTCTCGAAGAGCTCGTCGCCTGTTTCAGTACCATAGGTCTCTTTCTTGAATGCAATCATCCCTTTTCGGTAGTCGTCCTCATCTTTAATGTTCAGCCCTTTCATCTTGAAATAGAGTCTTTTCACATTTGCCTTTATGGCATTGTTGATGATCTCTTTGAGGACGGTATACAGCATCCCCTTCATGTAGAGAAGGTCGCTTTTCTCGAGATAGACGTGAAGAACTTTGGAAAAGGTTGATTCTACCTCCGGAGAAAAGGTAGAGAACTGTATGTAAAAATCACTGCCCTGCCGTATTGCTTCTTTGTAATTCTGCGGATTGATGATAAATGTGGAATTTGAACCTGGCAACGTAGTGAACCTCTCATTTCCCTTTCCCTATCGTGGGAGTGATGTTCTTTCCGCCGCAATTATTACGCTGAAGGTGATAAGTTCCCCTTGGGAGATGTGAACGAACATCTATTCACATTATCGTTCTTCCCGCGAATAATAGTTACTATGATTTGGAAAAGGTCAAACAATTTTTTTGCATAACAGCCCAAATCATATCCGGTGGAATCCTCTTTTGAATCATTCATATACGGTTCTTCTGCGTGTCGGATTTCCTACAGGGAGCGTGCACCTTTTTACATTTGCTCTCCGGTCAAATTATTGGATCGCGTTTGAGATATTTACTTGATTAATAATATTTTTTTTTTAGTGTGGTACTGTTATTTTCTGCTGCTTCTCATGATATTTCGGCGATTCATATGGAGATAACAGTATTTCAGAAGGTACATTCAGTGTGTGGAGTTTATTATGAGTGATGTTTACTTTGTTGATTTTCGTTCCAGCAGCATGGACAATATTACCAGCAAAACGAAAAGGCTTTTTGAGCGTGCCGGCTTCGATGGCACATTTAGCAACGGTGATTTTGTTGCCGTGAAGACGCATTTCGGTGAATACGGCAATCTCGCATATCTGCCGGCACCGCTCATCCGGATTTTTGTTGATCTCATTAAAGAACGTGGCGCAAAACCTTTCATTACCGATACCAATACGCTCTATCGGGGAAATAGGAACAACGCACTCGATCACCTCTCGAACGCTTATCAAAACGGTTTCCTGATGGAATCGGTGGGTGCCCCGGTCATCATTGCCGATGGATTGCGCGGGAATGATTTCAGAGAGGTTTCGGTGGATATGAGCCATTATCATACCCTCAGGATCTCCTCTGCCGTGTATGATGCCGATGCGGTGATTGTGACAAGCCATGTCAAGGGACACGAGCTTTACGGAATAGGGGGTGCGATAAAAAATGTTGCCATGGGGTGTATACCACCCTCGGGGAAGCAGACAATACACTCGGAGGTCAAGCCGGAGGTTGACAGGGAGAAGTGCACTTCATGCGGAACCTGTATTGCGAAATGTCCAGTTTCGGCAATAGCCTTTGATAGCGATAAAAAGGCATTCATTGACAGTAATACGTGTATTGGTTGCGGTGAATGCGTGGTCGTCTGTCCTTTTGACGCTATTCCGGTTGTCTGGGAAAGCGATCAACCCCGCCTGCACGAGAGAACAGCGGAGTATGCGAAGGGCATCATTGATACCAAGAAGGATAAGTGGCTATTTTTTAACTATATCATGAATGTCACTCCGGAATGTGATTGCAACTACTGGAATGATGTACCGGTGGTTCGCAATATCGGTATTCTCGCTTCGAAGGACCCTGTCGCAATTGATAGAGCATCAGCGGATCTGATTAACAGAGAGGAACCCCTGCCCGGTTCAAAGCTGTGGGGAAAGGATACAGCGCTGGATAATCTCACGGCACTTCATAAACTGAACTGGATCTATCTGTACGAGTATGCGGAGCGTATCGGACTCGGTGAGAACCGGTACAACCTGATAGAGATCTGAGGTGACTATTCTCGCAACAGGGGTAGATTGTTATTGATGGCATCCTTTCGTGATGATTTTAAATAAACGAATTTTGTTTTTTGTTTGATTTTCATCATTTTGTATTTATTATGTTACAGGAGTAACTTATTATACGATTGTCCTTTGGAAGTACCACCTGTGTTATGAGCCGTGTGCAATTCATGGACAGAGGTGAATAAATGAAAATCATTATAATGCCTTCATCATGAACCGCTCGGCAGCATAACAGTTTCAGGGAGGAGATTCTCATGAAAAGCAGGCATGATTTTCCCAGCCTCAATGTCAAACGGCCTGATGGAATCAAACCGGACGGGCGTCCCTATAAGGTAATGGTTGTTGAGGATAAGGATTTTCACCGGAAGCTGATTGTGCAGATTCTTGAATCTGAGAACTATCAGATTATTGCAACCGCAGAGAATGGCAAACAGGCTCTCAAGGAGTATGATAGTCATGAGAAGGAACTGGATCTCATTACGACCGATCTCGACATGCCCGATGTTGATGGCTATGCGTTTCTCTATGAGCTCTCACTGCAGAAACCACAGGCGAAGATTGTATTCATCAGTGATGATACATCGAAGGGAGTTATCCAGGATTTGATAGATATGGGTGCCTCTGATTTTATTCTGAAGCCCATTCAGAGGGAAATGCTTCTGAACAGGATTCGGCGCGTTCTTCAGCCGGAATAGCCGATCCGATTTGCGGCATGGTGACTGATTGATGGATGATTCGGGCGTAACGAAAGGCACTTTTTCAGCGGGAAATTACGACTACACTATTGCGCTCTACTATACCGGTGACGATAAGAAGGCGAAACAGATGGTCGCCGGTGAGTATAATGACCTCTTCGTTATAAAGGCTCTCTTCTCTTCGACTACCGTTAATGGTGCATTTATCCTCTTTTTTAATTACATTCAGTATAAACTCGTTCATACAGAGCAGGTTGTAGTAGCGGGATCGGTTCTCCGAAAAATCGATCCCATGGATGACTGGATGGTCTTTGAGAAGAGTATTGTTGACAATCTCAAAAATGTTGGGTATGATGAAAATGTCTACCGATTTACCCTGCGGAATAAGTTGCGCACGGCTTTTACCCTCTCCTTCTCCAGGGAGCTGGCTGTTCTGTTCGAACGGAATGACGATATCGTGCTGAATAATATGCTCAGGAAGATACTGCAGGACAGCTTGGGTCTGCAGCGCGTGCAGCTTTCCGCTGAGTTTCAGACTATCTCGTCGCTGGACATGGAACAATACTCGATAAGCAGTAAGAAGCTCGATATCAGTGCTCTCTCGAGTTCAGGCAAAAAGGCCTCTCCTCTTGGAGGATCCGTTTCAGCCGGTACTGCTTTGCAGCAGGGAAAGAGTGGAATCAAGCTGATATTGAAATGCAGTTTGATACTATCACCGATAAAGGGAGTGCATATCACACAGCTCAGCGTTGGCGATCGGATCAGTATAAGCATTGTTGACAGAAGCACGGAAGCGGTGAAGGTTGCTGAGGCCTTTAACGCGTATGCCGATGGGGAATTCTCACCAATTACCGCCCGGATTAAAGCGATTGACTATAGATCGGATGTCGGGTATACCATTCACGCGGTAATCGCCAAGGGAATTCTTGCTGAGATTATTGAGGAGGAAGAAAACATAAAGATAGCCATGGATCCCTCCTATCTCTCCGCTCATCTCGGCAGGGATGATGAAAAGAGAAATGCGCTGCCATTTATTGTGATGATCGTCGTCGCCATAATCATTCTGATCATTGTGATCATCACGCTCATTGTTTAATCACACAATTCGTACTGCCGTCCCCCTCCTCGCGAGATACTCTTTGACCTCGCGGATGGATATTTCTCGAAAGTGGAAGATAGAAGCAGCGAGGACGGCATCTGCCTTTCCTGCGGTGAGTCCCTCATACAGGTGTTCCATTGAACCGACGCCCCCGGATGCAATGACGGGGACCGGAACGGATTCGGCAATTCGTCGGGTTAACTCGATATCATACCCTTCCCTGGTTCCATCTCGGTCCATGCTCGTGAGCAGAATCTCTCCGGCGCCGAGATCGCATGCTTCTCTCGCCCATGCGATGGCATCCCTTTCAGTGGGGGTTCTCCCGCCGTCGCGGTAAACGGTCCAGCTGTTTCGTATGTTTCGCTTTGCATCAATGGCGACGATGATGCACTGTGAGCCGAATCTCATTGCCGATTCCCTGATGAGCTCCGGGTTCAGCACCGCTGCGGTATTGATGGAAATCTTATCAGCTCCGTTCTCAAGAATCAGTCGAACATCCTCAACCGTTCTGATGCCGCCACCGACCGTGAAGGGGATGTGCACCGTTTCGGCAACGCGCTTTACCATATCCAGAATAATCCTCCGCCGGTCCGATGAGGCGGTAATATCCAGAAAGACGAGCTCGTCGGCGCCCTCCGTGTCGTAGAAAATACCGTTTTCGACGGGATCGCCGGCATCCCTGAGATTAACGAAGTTGACTCCCTTGACAACACGGCCGTCTTTGACGTCGAGACAGGGTATTATTCGCTTTGCAAGCATCGATGGGTTCACTTTTTCGAAGAAGAGCGGAGATGGACCCTCTCCTCAGTGGTAATTGTATCTGTGCACTATGGTGAGTGCCCGAGAGCAATGTCAATCTAATTTTTCTCGATCCGCGAGGCGCTGTCAGTGCAGTTCTTTGAATGAAAATGCTGAAGGGCCTTCGCATTTTGGAAGAGAGACATCGAAACAGGGTGATAAGTGCCGGGCGGGTAAAAATCTAACGGCCTCCGATAATAATGACTTGATTATATACGACCGCCCGCAATAGTATATGATGGGTTGTCAGCATGTTCAGATATCTTATGAGAAATATATTCTTGATAACACGAGAGATTGTTCTGAGAGTGCCCAAGGTCTTTCTCTCCAGCTTTGGTATTCTGTTCCTGATCTCCATTTTTATTCTCTTTCTGAGCCTGCGATCTTCCATCAGGGTCTTCATGGAGAATCGAATATTTAACCGACTCGGCATCAGTGAGATGCGGGTCACCCCGCCGGGCACCTCTTCTCTGAGTTTGAACATCTTTACCCAGTCGCAGAACCAGATCAGTGAAGGGAAGGTGCGTCGCATTAAGAGAATACCCGGGATTCGGAGCATACAGAAAGTCATACGCCTGAATATGCCGGCTTCGGTGAAGGTCGGGATGTTCGGGCGCTATCTTCGATCTGATATACTGATAAGCGGTGTGGAGCGGAGCTTCTTCCGTGGTTCGGATATTGACTGGAAAAGATTCACAGCAGCGGAGACGGTTCCCGTTGTTATTCCCTTGTTCGCCATCGATCTCTATAATAATTACGCCGCGGCAAACAATCTTCCCGAGGTGGGAGAAAAGGTGCTGCTGGGATTTTCAGTCGACATAATCGTCGGTCGCTCTTCCCTTTTTAAAGGGAGAGAGGAGAAACACTTCCGCGGAGTGGTATACGGATTTACCGACAGGCTGACCACGTCAGGAATTGTTGTCCCCTCGGAATTTATACGGGATTTCTGCAAGGAGCAGCGTGATGACTTTTTTTCCCCCGAGAGGTGTTATTCTACTTCAATGCTATTTGTAACTGCACAGCAGGTTCGGATGCTTCCCGATCTGGCGAAGCGGATTGAGAACCTCAAACTCCATGTTGAGTCTCATCGGGATATTGCGGAGAAAACCTCCCGGGCAATGGGAGTCATCGATGGCACTTTTTTCCTGCTCCTTATTATCGTTCTCGCCTTAACGGGTATAGCTATTTTCAACGCGTATCTGGCGATGGTTTATCACCGGAGCTATGAGATATCTCTTGAGCGGATGCTCGGCGCCTCGAAGATGCGCATCGTCCTGATATTTATCCTTGAGGCGGCGGTTGTTGGGGCCATCTATGGCATCGCGGGTTACTATCTGGGTCGGTTTATGGTTCAGCTCTTGTCGGAGAATATCTCGGAGTGGATACCGATGCTCAAGGGATTTCGTGTTATGATGAGCAATGGCATGATCCTTCCGGTGTCTATACTCCTTTCGATTTCGGTTTCAGTTCTTTCGGCATTCATTCCCGCTCTCTTTGCAACGAATATGAACCTCTTTCGGGATCTGAAGAGGTTCTGATACTTCATGGGAGCATCGATGCCGGTTGAAGATGCCGTGTCCATCTCGGGAAGGAGAGGGAGAAGATATGGATGCAATCAGGAAACGGTATGAGGAACTGATTCAGCTCATTGAAAAGTACAACTATCATTACTATACTCTGGACCGGCCGCTGGTCGATGATGCGACCTACGATGAGCTGATGCTTGAGATCATCGGAATTGAGCAAAAGCATCCATCTCTCAAGAGGGACGATTCCCCCGCACAGCGGATCGGCGGATTCGCTGAAGGAACCTTTTCGAAGGTCGAGCACGATCCTGCCATGCTGAGCCTGAGCAATGTTTTCACCGAAGATGATCTGCGTGAGTTTGATCAGCGCTGCAAGCGATTCCTCAATGCTTCAGGTGATCTGCGATATTCGGTCGAGCTCAAATTCGATGGGCTGGCAATTGAGGCGGTTTATCAGAAGGGAAGATTTGTCCAGGGCTCAACGCGAGGAAATGGTTTCGTCGGAGAGGATGTCTCCGCAAACATGGCGACCATCAAGAGATTGCCGGTTGTTATCGGAAGCGGACGCGCTCCCGAATACCTCTCGGTGCGCGGTGAGGTTTTTATGCGGCATGGTGAGTTTGAGCGCCTGAACGGAATACGTGAAGAGAACGACGAGCCGCTCTTCGCCAATCCCCGAAATGCTGCTGCCGGATCGCTCAGACAGCTCGATCCCAGCATCAGTGAATCCCGTGATCTTGACATCGTGTTTTATGCGGTCGGGAGAATCAGCTCCGAGAGGACCATCAGCAATCACCGGGAGATGTATGAGTATTTGCAGGAGCTGAACCTGCCTGTTTCGGAACACGTTACCTTCGGTGGTCTCGATGAAGCGGTGCAGTTCTATCGGTACTGGCATGAGAACCGGCATCTACTCGATTACGATATCGATGGCGTCGTGGTCAAGGTCGAGGATTTTGGTCTTCGGGAACAGCTCGGTGCGACGAGCAAAGCGCCTCGATGGTCGACTGCCTGGAAGTTCCCGGCGAAAGAGGCGATTACGAAACTGCAATCAGTAGATTATCAGGTGGGCCGTTCAGGGTTGATCACTCCCGTGGCGAATCTCGCTCCCATCAACATCGGAGGAGTTATCGTCAAGCGGGCGACACTCCATAACTTCAATGAGATTAAGAGACTGGACCTGAAAAGGGGAGATACCGTTGTTGTCAAGCGAGCGGGAGATGTGATCCCCAAGGTGATCGAGACGGTCGTCGATAAGAGGCCGCCCGATGCGGAGGCGATAATTCCTCCGGAGCGCTGCCCTTCCTGTGGAAGTGTGCTCAGGAAAGAGGATATCTACATTCGCTGTGTGAATCCCGACTGTGAGGCGAAACGATTTGAAACGCTCAAGTTCTTCGTGTCCCGGGAGGGGATGGATATTGAGTTCTTCGGGCCCGAGCTCATGATGCGACTGTACCAGAAGGGGCGTATAAGAACTATCGAGGATATCTATACGCTCACGAGGGAGGACCTCCTCTCGGTAGAGCGAATGGGAGAAAAAATTGCAGATAAGATAATCGACGCCATAGATCGCAGGCGATCGGTGAATCTCTCGCATTTTCTGAAGAGCCTGGGAATTCGGAATGTTGGTGAGCATATCGCAAAGGTTATCGCCCGTTCCGTCCGAAGTTTGAACAGATTGCAGGAGTTGAGCGTTGATGAATTAATGGAGATAAACGAGGTCGGTCCCGGTGTGGCGGAATCGATATACGATTTCTTTCATTCCGATGAGAACCGTGCCATGCTCGCTCGCTTCAAGGAGATTGGCCTGTCAGTTGAGGACGAGGCGATTGCTGAGACACGCGGGGGTATTGTGGATAAAACCTTCGTGTTCACCGGTACCCTGAAGGAGATTACCCGGAAAGAAGCGGAGAGTCTCGTTGAGAGCGCGGGAGGCAGAGCTTCCGGATCGGTAAGCAAGAAAACGGACTATGTTGTTGCCGGTGAATCGGCAGGTTCGAAGCTTGAGAAGGCGCGAGAGCTGGGGGTTTCAATACTGACTGAAGAGGAGTTTTTGAAGATGATTGGGAGATAGGCCGGAGCGTGCCTGGCCCCATTGATGAAGTGAGAACCGATTACGATGGTTTTCTCTCGGTATGCTGATAATTGCAGTGGGTTTATACGGTGGGGGGAAAATTCCCCCGAAGGTGAAAAATCTCATGTTCTGGTGGTATATGCTGTGAAAAACATACGAAATTTCTTTGCCGGGTACTATTACCTTTTAACGGCTCTTCTCATCTTTCTCTCCTTCCCCAGCTATGATGTATGGTTGCTGAAGGGGTTTCCCTTCTTTGCCTGGATATCCCTTGTGCCCCTGTTCCACTATATCCGAGGAAAAAACTCCCGAGAGGTTTTCACTGCTTCGTTTATTACGGGACTTCTCGGCAGCTTTCTCGCGTATCAGTGGATCGGTGCTTTTGGTGCCAAAGTACCGGGGGGGTATATCGTTGTCATCCTTTTTCTCATACCGAGCCTCGCCGTCTTCTTTGCCTCGCGAGTTATTGTTGCCGAATATCTCTCCCGGAGATTCGAGCGCCTGCGAATGCTGATATACCCCTCTGTCTGGATCTTCGTAGACTGGATACAGTCGATCGGTTTTCTGGCATTTCCATGGACATACTGGGGGTATTCTCAATATCCCGTTACCCCGCTCATTCAGATGAGCTCATATACCGGCGTTATGGGGGTTACCTTTCTGCTGATTCTGATGAACTATGCTCTCTCTGATCTGCTTGCTTTTCTTGAAAAAAATAGGGAGGGTTTTTCCTCGGTTGTCCGGAGAGCGCCCTTTATTCGGGTATTTGTCCTCTTCTCTTTCGTACTGGCTCTTATAGTGTACGGCAGTGCGATCATGCCGAATTCAGATTCGCCGAAGCGGGATATGCGGGTATCAATAGTGCAGACCTGCATTTCTCCCTGGATTAATTGGTACGGGAACCGGTTCATCTACCTGAAATCGCTGACCGCTTATACTGAAGACTCCATGCGCTACGATCCTGATCTGATTGTCTGGTCTGAGTATGCGACCCTGGAAAAGATATCATACGATTATGAACGGGGTGATCTCGATACCTTTGAGCGGCTGGTACTCAATGTTGCCCGGGAACACGGGAAATTTCTCCTTACCGGTGAGATCGGCATTCTTGAGGATTACCTGAATGAACTGCTCTATCCTCAGAACAGCGCTGTTCTCATCAATAAAGCGGGTGAAGTGGTGCAGACCTATCCCAAGATACACCTCGTTCCTTTTGGCGAATGGTTCCCTTACGGCAGGTGGCTTCCCTGTATCCAGCGTATCCTCCATGAGTTCGGCGGCTCAAATTTCGTTCCCGGCAGCGAGCCGCTCCTCTTCGAAATGATGGGAAGGAGATTCGGCTGTCTCGTCTGCTATGAGGGCATCTTCTACCGGCTCTGCAGGGAGTACCGATCACGTGGTGCTGATTTTTTTGTCAATATCACCAATGACGGTTGGACCGACACCTATAGCGGACATATGCAGCACTTTTCAGCATCGATATTCAGGGCGGTGGAAAATGGCATATGGTATGTCAGATGCGGCAATACCGGCTATTCGGCACTTATCGATCCCTACGGTCGGATTGTGAAGTCGATGCCAATTCTGGAAAAGGGGTATATTGTCGGAGATATTGACTTTTCAATGAACCACAGCACCTTTTATGCACTATACGGTGATATCTTTTTATATCTCACCATGGTCTTTCTTCTTGTCATTACTGTTTTTCATGGGTATACTAAAGTACGGATTCGCTTTCATAGAAGAAGATGATGAGCATGAGCAGCCCATCTGTTCTGCCTGAAGAATAATTTCAGGAATACCCATGCGTATTATCTATTTAACCGACATACATGGTGCTTTCGAGAAGGTTCTGACCCTCCTCTCCGAGACGGTCGCCGATCTGTACATTGTATCGGGCGACCTGATTGATATTCCCTTCTACGATATGGGGACGGCGATTCGATATCATGAATTGCATACTTTTTTCAACGGCTTGCGGCGGCGCATGGAGAAAGAAGACATGATTATCGAAGACTTTATTGATGATCTTCTCGAATTGCCCGATATCCCCGAGGAGATTCAGGAGAAGGGATCAAAGTATCAGCAGTATACCATACGGGCCAGGCGGGTTATGCAGCAGAAGTACAAAGTGCTGGAGAATGTTCTCTCGACGAAGCACTCCTCACCCTGTCTCTGCCTGCCGGGGAATTACGATATGGACCTCAAGTACACCTCGTTGCATGAACGGGATCTACATATGCACTGGTATCAGATAGATGATATAACCATTGCCGGGTATGGCGGAGCGGATGTCTGGACAGCGGGTATCCCCGAGCGATATGTGGTGAAGTATCTTGCCGGAATCGGTGTTGATGACCGAAAGAATGAGATGTACCGGTTTTTCAAGGCTGTCAAGCCGGACATCATCGTTTCTCATCAGCCGGCTCATGGCATTCACGACCGAATATCCTTTATCGGTCCTTCGGGTTCTCCGGCTCTCAGGACATTCTGCGATAATAATCCGGTTCTGCTATGCCTGACCGGGCATGTTCACAGCGAGTGGGGGGTTGAGAATGCCGAGGGGACGATATATCTTAATCCATCGAACTTCGGTGAGGTAATCACCATAACCGGAGATACTTCTGAAGGAGGATTCTTTTACAGTGTTGAAGTCGAGAAGGGTGTTGTGCGGCGGATTCCTTTCCGAAAACTGGTGGAGGATCGAATTTATGATGTCGTTGAGTACCTTGTAGGCGAAAAGGGTATCGAGGAGCAGATAATTGATGCTGATCGATTGAACGCACTTCACCGCAGGGAGAATTATGATCTCAAAACGGATAGCTACCCGCACATTCCCGAAATAGCCATGTTTAATGAACTGAAGAAGTTCTTCCGGCTCTTTCAGACGCAGGAGACGGAGGATAGAGTAGATAAGCTTGAAAAGGCCATTCAGCTTATGGAGGGGAAATTAGACGAGATTGCCATGGATGTTGTCGGCTCAGTGAATGTCGGGCTCTCGCAGCCGAGTTCTGATATTGATGTGGTGCTCTATCTTCGCTGCAATGCCGAATGCCAGTCCATGTGGACGCAGTGCGAGCACTTTCAGCGGGCTGAGAACCTTATACAAGGACATCTCGGTGACGGGTATCTGTTTGAGATTATTGACTGTATTGATCTCAGTGTTGTCGAGAAGAGCATCAGGAATATGGACTATGAATGCGAGGTGACCCAGCGGTTTGTCGCCTACCGTTCAATCTGCAGGCCCATCAATTACAAGGTTATCGCGCCGCTCGAGGATATGCTGAACGAGAACCCCGAGTTCCGGAGAGAACTGGAGGGGAGCATCCGTTCCTATTTTCAGATATTCATCAACACCACGCAGCACATTCGCTCTTTTGATAAGTACGAGTCGAGACTCAAGTCGATTGGCATCAAGCTGCCTGATTCCATCCGGAATAAGATTAAGAACTATCTGCAGACTATGCAGCCCTGAAGATGCCTTTACAGTGAAGAATGTGTGTTGCCGGGAACACTTCAGAGAAATGATCTTGATTTTATTTCTCGGGTATGATATTATTACACTTTCAGGGGGTGAATCGGAGAAACTCGTATTTCCCGGCATTGAGCTACCGGAAGAGTGAAGGAGCATTCTTGCGGGAGCGCGCTCCTCATTCAGAGGATTCATCTTTTATTCCGTAAAGGAGAAGGGACGCTCTATGAATGGTGATGTTTTAATTCAAAATATTATCAATATCTTTGTCATTTCAATCATACTCGAGGCGGCGGTGATGGCAATTTTCTCGATGTCGGCACTGCGTGATC
>Ga0180433_10002821_pt1 | contig 26256 bp, 28 predicted proteins | sample SS_ome_8_FD_132980 | JGI IMG/M metagenome (GOLD analysis project Ga0180433, IMG submission 132980) | Hypersaline lake sediment archaeal communities from the Salton Sea, California, USA - SS_1_D_1 metaG | ecosystem: Environmental > Aquatic > Non-marine Saline and Alkaline > Hypersaline >... | reverse complement strand
TTTTAATCATGAAGTCAAGGCGCGCCACATCGCTCTAAAAGCCCACTTTAACTCCACTAAAGTGCTCTCAAATCTTAAGCGATTCCACACCCTTGGCATCGATACTACTGACTGGAGGGAAGGCGAGGCGTGCATTCCTCAAGGGTATAAACGCCGCCCAGGCGATGAAAACAATCTAGCTCCCGATAAAGAAGCCCTCGTTGAAATCTCTAAACTTCTTTCAGAAGCTGGGATCCCCTTCTGGGTTGATTGCGGCACATGTATTGGGGCCTATCGACATGGAGGAGTTATCCCATGGGATAACGACCTCGACCTTTCAATTCTTGTTGATGACTTCCAAAATGCTAAAAACATCCTTAAAAATCTCAATTCTAAAAAATTTGCTTCTCAAGATTGGTCAAGCCGAGGACGTCCTGGAAGCTATATTCGCGTTTACGTAAAAGAAAATCAAAACCACATTGATATCTACTGCAATGATATTGACCCCGCTAAAAAAACAATCACCTATATTGTTGCACACCTTGATAGCAACTTCATGGCAGAAGATTGGAAAGAAAGGGAACGGAGACAAATGTCCCCTATCCCCTTTGATGTCGTATTTCCACTGAAGAAAGGCATCTTTGATGGGATCGAAGTCCCTGTTCCCAACAAAACTGCCCGTTTCATCCAATACAAGTACGGTCCCAACATCAATCCCCCACGAATCTACAATGAGGAAACTGGTGAATACGAAAAAGACCTCACCCACCCTTATTGGAACGTTCCACTCGCTCACTAGATAGAATCTCTATCACAAATATTCTGCAATTGCAGCAGGCTTCTCGAACTGTTACCCTTGACGCACTAATTAATTTTTTGTTACGCTTTTCTATCTTGCTAATGAAAGAGGTAATCTCATGCTTAAAAAGTTCTTTTTCCTCCTATTTCCACTTGTATTGTTTGCTCATGATCCGCAGCAAGTGCCCCCTCAATCACAGCAGCAGCAACAAATCCCCTCTTCTCAGAGACAACAGCAAGCACCAGCACCTCAGCAACAGCCCCCTCCCCAAAGACAAATACCTCCTCAGCAAAGACAGCAGCAGACAATGCCCCCAGAACAACAGACACCACCTCCTCAATTGCGGCAACAAAGACAAGCGCCTCCACCACAGCTGCAGCAGCGCTCTATAGCACCCATTTCTCCCCATGTGGAGAAAGAAATGCCTCCTATTACGCCACCAGCAGGTCCCCTACCTGGGCACAAAATCGATTTTGTCGTGGATGCTGAGTTCCTCTACTGGTATGCCACAACAACCAATCTCGCATATGCAACAAAATACGTCGTATTCACCCAAGGGAATGCAACCGATCCCGCAGCTCGCTTTGTCGGCCCTGAAAAAATTTATGAGCCCCGCTGGAGCTGGGACCGAGGCGTTCGGTTCGGAGTCGGAGTCGTCACAAACCACGATGGTTGGGACGTCTATAGTGATTGGACTTGGATCTACAACAGCAGCTTTGATTCAATCAATGTTCAGAGCTATCCAGCCAACGATTTGACTAGCTTACAAAACCCTGTCGGAACACAAGCCCTAGCTTCCCCTTGGTTTACCGATGGAACCCACTCCAATTTCGATAGCATTCAGACAAGGTGGAGTATTTTACTTAATCAGTTTGACCTTGAACTCGGCCGAAAGTTTTGGATTAGTCCTAGGCTTGTTCTTCGCCCTTTTGGGGGGCTGAGGGGACACTGGTCCAGAATGTTCTTCAAGGTGCGAGGAAGCTATGATGGTCTTGGCTTAAGCGTAAATGCCCGCCTCTTTCAAGAAACAGCTAGAAGAACTCAGAAATTCTGGGCAGTAGGATTACTTGGAGGCCTTCAGAGTAATTGGTATATCAACCGTAATTGGAGCGTTTTTGTTAACTGGGCAATCTCATTGCTCTATGGACCTTTTGATAATAAAACCCATCTTCAGTCGTTTGGTTTTAATACCAATAATCAGGAAATTTCTAACTTTGATCAACGATTTAACCATGACGATATCTATGCCTTGCAGTCGGTTTACGATTTAGCAATTGGTGTCCACTGGGAACTTCCTATTTACGATTCAGCATACAGAGTCAGCTTTGATGCAGGATGGGAAAGTCACCTCTACCCAGGGTATAATCATCTCGATGCAAATGTTTCTGCCTCCAGCAACGGCGCAACCTACCTTCCTGCAGAAGGAGATCTGACTCTCTCCGGTCTCGTCCTCCGCGGACAATTTGAGTTTTAAGGAGTATAAGGTATGAAAAAATTGCTGATCTTTTTTCTTCCCTGTGCGTTAGCTTGGAGTGCTGGCTATAATCGCTACGTTCCCCCGCCTCAAAAGACAACGGCTAAGCATGCTATAGCACCCATGGTTACACCCCCTGTTTCTCCCATGGAAACAAATGACTACGATATTACATTCGAAGCCGACTTTTTGTGGTGGACTTCTAACGTGACAAACCTCAGCTACGCTACAAAATATGAAGTTGTGCCCATTGGAGACGCCTCTCTGCCCGGGACTTCTACAACTCAGCCAAAAAGAATCTATGACTTTGATTGGGACTGGGCCCCGGGTGTGCGCATTGCCTTTGGAGTCAACACCAATTATGATGGGTGGGACGTTGCAGTGGATTGGACCTATTTCTACAATTCATTTAATGACACAAAAAATGTGCACTCCCCCATTCCTACGTTTTTGGGATTTGAAACCAACCCCGTAGTGACAGAATTATTGTCAAATGGCTGGTCTGACTTTAGTGCAGCAGATTCGATGGCAACCTCGATCACCGCTGAGGGTGGTATTCAAATGAACCAGATCGATTTAGAGCTCGGTCGCAATTTTTGGCTAAGCCGTCGCATGACTCTCCGCCCTTTTAGCGGGGTGCGAGCTCACTTTTCTCATCTTGATCTCCGAAGCAAAAAGACATTCGAAGGAACAGGTGGCTCTAATCTTGTAGGATTTGCGCAATGGAATGACAATCAAAAACAAAAATTCTGGTCTGTCGGGATTGTTGGAGGATTTGACAGCTCTTGGAATATTTTCAAAGCACTCAGCCTGTTTGGATCGGGAGGATTTTCCCTGTGCTATGGCCCCTTCAAAAATGTCACCCACTACCTAACGCATATTAGATCCCCTGATAGAACAAGGGTTGTCCATGAGTCGCACATCCGAAGAACTCATGATCAGGTTTGGACCTATCAACAAATCATCGATTTTGCCATTGGCTTTAGAGTTGAAAAAACATGGATCAATCCGCAGTTTAAGGAAACATTCCGTATGATGTTTGATATTGGGTGGGAAGCTCATCTCTACCTCTCCTATAATCATCTCGATCAGACGACTTCTGACAACTCAACCTTTAACAACGCCTCTTCAATCGATGCACCAGCCACTTTTCGCCCGGCAAGAGGCAACCTCTCTCTCTCAGGATTCATCGTTAAGAGTCGCTTCGAATTCTAAAGCCGCATTTATACGGGAAGAATTGGGCGCTCAGAAGAATGTTCAGCTGCACTTTGATGGGCCATCATTGAAAATAAGCGATCTATTAAATAAACAGCCACACCTACATAGATGGTTTTTCGCACAAGCATCCAAGCGGCATCGGAAACCGAACTCGCATTTTTGAGTTCAAGCTGGGTCTTTGCCTTAATGTCTTTGATAAAAAACGTCGTTGGAAGCGAAATTAGCAGAGAAAATGCAAGCTTTTTTATCACCTGAAGAGTTGAGTCATCCTCAGAAGGAGATGAGCTACTCACCATTTCCCATGCCTTTTTCAGGATTTCTCCCCTTGAGTTTTCAGCAAACTCAACCCCCTCGCGGATGGATTCAATATAATTATTGACTTCAGTAGCGAGCATCCTAGCTCCTGAGTCTAGATGCCCCCAGATAGGCACTGCTTTTTCTGATGCAGAAGCGTAAACACTATTTGAATATTCACGAACACTTGAAGGAATACTTAAACTAAACAAACGACCTCACCCCACAATAATAATTATAACAATATCATTATTATAACAATTAATAATAAAAAGTCACCGTTTTTATACTATATAATATTAAATATTTTACTTTACTAATGAGAGGCCGATTGTTTTGTGCTTTCCTGTTTCCTGCTCAAGAAGGGAAAGATCAAAAATTGGATGATAGTGCGCACGAGGGACAAAAACTAACGTCTTTTTATACGAGCCTGGGGGAATGATAAAATGCTCACGAGCCTTTTCATGAAAGTCTTCGTTGAGACTAGAGTTAGCCTTCATCGATTTCACACCATCTACAATTGCAGGCAATACAAGAAGGCTGTAGCCGACAACCCTTCCTAGCGTAGAAGTGTAGACGGACTGGGCCACCTCCTGAGTATTGGTGCAGGGGATGCTAATCTCCTTTGAAGAAAAAATGTAGGTTTTGTCAGTCGTATTTTGAAAGGTGAGTTGAATCGGTTGATATCCTTTCGCAATCACATTGCGGCCAAGATAGGTTAAGCAATCCTCTTTAGTAAAGGCCTTGCAACCAATGTGCATCCCATCAATCTCCGGATAGTTCCGTACAGAATATGGATCTAAAGCAGAGAGGTTGCTAGCTTTGTAAGAAGCACACCCTGTCAAGAGTAGCGTCAAAAGAAAAAGGGTCCATTTCATCCGTTATCTCCAAAGATAATATATTCGGAGTGTAACGAGAGAGCTTTTTTTTGTCGAAAAGAAAGCCCTCTACTTTTGACCGAATAGTAACTGGGCCCAAGTTTTATCTTTAACCACTCTCTTAAAATCATGAAGGCTATGCCCTCCATCACATATCCTAACATAGCGTTCAGGATGAGATAAAACAGGATTTGTAGTAAGTGGATCTTTACTCGTTGCAAGGTTTATATGATAATGGCCTTTCTTAGCGCGGTATCCATTCCATGTAATCCTCCAGAGCTTCTTACTCTTCCAACATCTTGAGGCAAACTGTCCTCCTCTTGAGTGCCCTGTAAAAGCTACGACTTCACCCCACTTTGGTTCTCCATACTTCTTGTCATACTTCTTTATGTATTTATCTTCCCAAGCCTTGACTGTCTTCGTCATTGAAGATAGTAACATTTTTGTTACTAATGGGGATGTTGAAACATTTTTGATCCATTGAATATCATTATTACTCCCTTGGAATGATACAACATGAACCTTTCGGTGCCCCTTTTGGATACAAAATAGCCCTAATACCCACGGATATGACGAGACTTTTTCTAATTCCTTAAGAACGATTTTGCCTTCAGTCTGCTCCTCTAAGTATTTATTTACCGCATCTTTGGTTCTTTCGACTAGAGAGCCTTCTTCATAAACTGCATCAGCAACAGTCCAAACTTCATAAGGAGTTAGCTCACTACCTATTGGATCCACGGGCAACCTCTATTGAACCGCAGAAAGGGCTACTACCTTAGACTCCCCCGTCTTTTGATCAGACAAAGAAAGCTCAAATATAGGAGCATAATGAGCCTTTGGAACAAAAACAAGTGTCGTTGAATATGAGTTAGGCCTGATTTCAAAACTGTCTTTTGCTTTAACAGAGAAATCAGTATCGAGCGCACCATTGGCATTTGATGACTTAATCCCATCAACAATCGCAGGAATAAAAAGAGGAAAAGTAACAGGGAGAAAAAGAATACCTCCAAGCGTATATCCCGTTACACGCCCCGCTGTTGATGTGTGAACGGTTCGAGCAACTTCTTCAGGGCTTGCACAGATAAGACTTACTCCTTTGGTCGAAAAGAGATAGCTTTTATTACTTTGATTGTAAAATGTGAGTTGCACAGGCTGATATCCTTTCGCAATCACGTCGCGGTCAAGGTAGCTATAACAATCCTCAATAGTATAAGCCTTACAACCAATAGAAATCCCTTCCATATTCTCATAAGTCCGCACATACTCAGGATTCAGAGCGGAGAGAGAGTTTGCTTGATACGATGCACATCCGGTCAATAGAATCGCCATCCCAATCCCTAGGGACATAAATATTTTTCTCATTGGGGTTCTCCATTAGATTTTACTGAATTGATTTTCGCCTGTGGATCCATTTTTTGTCGAAGAGAATTAGAGCCAAACCTGAGTCCAATCCGCCCTACGACCTCCTTATCCAAACCATAGCCAGGAAGGTATCCTGAAGTTTTCCCGCCAAACTCAGTGTATAGAGCAATAGATCTATTTAGGTTTAACGTACTTGTCACCGATAGAGCTGCTCCCCACCTACGCTTATTTAATGAAGGGCGATAAGCCTCCCCGGTCTCATCCAACTCTTCTAGGGTTGCTGGAGTAACAAATACCCCTTGGTTCCATCCATCAAAACGGAAACCCACGGTTCCTCTTTTTCCTTGAAAGAAGTGGTCATAGGCAAACCCTGTTCCGAAACTTCTTTTTCCCCCTTTGAAGTAGAAATAAATAGGCTCTCCGTGAATTGTAAAAAAGTTTTCTAAATATGCTTCTGGAGCATAAGGGGCGTATGCAATTTTCGCATTGGGAAGATAGCGAATATTTTCCCCCAATGAAATCATAGGAAAATTCCACGCTCTTCCCTCAGCAATATAATAAAAGAATGCGTAGTAGCTGTAAAACGTCATCGGATCAAGCCAGTTGAAAATCGACCAGCGGGTTAGCTGCCCCATTGTTAGATCATCATTGATATAGGAAGCATTTTGCAGTTTGATATACGCATCGATGTCATTCCCTTCAGAAATTTCATCATTATTCAGCCTTCCGAGCTGAGTAATCAGAGTGTACCAGAAAAGAGACTGCTCCGCTTGAGTGTACGTCATGGCAAGTCGCCCATCAATCTCTCCTCGATGCATCCATTCCATTTTCAAATCACGAGCCAGGATAGCCTCAGCTTCAAGACCAGCGACGACGACAGCCATCATATCTCCTACTTTAAAGGAGCCTTTTACATCAAAGTAGGTCGCACCACCCCAAGGAGTCACCGTATATTTTTTTGGTGTCACACCCAATTCTCTTAGCCGATATCCATGTCCAAAAATTTCATGTTGCGCAACAGATGTCATGGTATTGAGTTGCGACCAAAAAAGAATCTGCTCGGCAGCCCTTCCCCAAACCTTTGCCGTTGAATCTCGTCCCCCTCCTGGGAAAAGACGGTCCTCCCCCATGATGAGTAGATCCTGAGCAGTCATCAGATTTGCAGCTCCCGAATAGGGTGAGAAGTGAGGATCAACCATTACGGTTTGAGTAGCAACAGTCGTTCCCATTAATAATATTAAATATAAAGCTAAGATTCGTTTTTTCATCATTTTTCCCATTGTAAAATTGCGACAGTTTAATGAGTTGGGTGAATTTTAATCAATAATCAAGATGGGAATGATTACTTAGATTGCAATGTTAGTGTGATCCCGCATGTTTTAAGAACAGAAAATGTGAATGCAAAGCACGCCAAAAACCTGAGTACTCGGTATATATTATGCTGTATTTGCAGCAAGTGTCTCGGATTAATTTATTGATTTCTGGATAATGAATGTGGCTAAGCCTGGGAAAGAGATGATGGACCACCTGAAAGTTTAACCCCCCAGTAAACCAGAAGATGAATTTGTTTTTTGTTGCAAAATTAGCTGTAGTAGCAATTTGATGTAAAGCCCAGTTCTTTTCGATTTTATTAGAGTTTTCTGAGGGTAGAGGGAATTCAGTGTCTTCTACTAAATGAGCTAATTGAAAAGTTGTGCCCAAAATACAACCGCAAATAAATGACATTATAGTAAATCCCATTATGGCCTTCCAGAATCCAATCTGGACAATAGGAATAATAAGTAACAGACTGAAAAATACGGCCTTACCTATCCAAAAGATAAAATGCTCTTTAAGATTCATATTGGGTAACTTAGTGCTTCCAATTTTTTTTGAAAAATAACTTTTAAAATCACTCACAAACACCCAGTTAAAATGGGTCAATCCATATAATCCTAGAGCATAAATATGCTGATAACGATGATACCAATGCTTTGGTTGCGTTAAATGAGTCCTCATCCATGGATCGATATCGATATCATCATCCATACCTTTAATATTTGTGTAAGTATGATGATTATAATTGTGTTTGACTTTCCAAAGGAAAATGTTACCACCCATTAAATTGAGGGAATATCCTGCTGTTTTATTTAACCAATTTTTGCTGGAATAGCTTCCATGACCACCATCGTGCATAACATTAAAACCTATTCCAGCAAATACCACCCCCAAGAGAATATAAAGGCATACTAAAACCCCTATGGGAACTGCAAAAAAAAGAATTGCTGAATAAGAGAGCAATAAGGTTAATATAAATAAAATAGACTTTATGTAAATTTTATAGTTTCCGGACCGATAAATTTTATTAGAACGAAAGTAGTTTTCTACTTTTTCTTTAATTTCAGCAAAAAAATCAGCATTTTTTAGATCAAACTTTACACGTTTCATTTTCATAGCTTCCTACTCAATCTCAACACTAATTGAATCATATTTTCTCCCGTTAGGAGCAAGGATACCATATTGACACTTTATCAGGAAATCATACGCATCCTGAAGTATTTTAAAAAGCTATAGAGAAAAATAGATACTATTTCAGGGGAACAAAAAAGGCCCGACAAAAGTCGGACCTATTCTCCGGATGCTGGATTCGAACCAGCGACCAATAGATTAACAGTCTACTGCTCTACCGCTGAGCTAATCCGGAATAGAGAGGGTCATCATAACCTCTTCAAGATTTTAGATCAAGAGTCCCAAGATTTTTGTATTCAAACGGAAACAGTTCGGTTAAGATGTTTGACTATGGACCAGCTCAGCGGATATATTGACACCATCGTTTTTGCAAGTGAAGAAACCGGCTTCACTGTGGCACGTCTTAAGACGCCCAAACAAAGCGATCTAATCACTGTCGTCGGTTCAATGCCTGGGATCAGTCCTGGAGAAACCCTTCACTGCCGCGGCATTTGGAAACATCATGCCCGCCATGGAAGGCAATTTGAAGTGCAAAACTTCGAACTAACAGCTCCTGTTGATATCCTGGGAATCCAGAAATATCTAGAGTCAGGGATGGTCAAAGGGGTTGGACCCGTCTATGCCAAGCGTATTGTTGAAACCTTTGGGGTCAAAACCCTTGACATCATCGATAAACACCCTCATCGGCTCACCGAAGTCCCTGGAATCGGGGCTAAAAGAATCGAGAAAATTGAGGACTGTTGGAGCGAACAAAAGTCCATCCGCAATGTCATGATCTTTTTGCAGACCCATCAAGTCCGCCCCTCCTTTGCCCAAAAGATTTTCAAGAAATATGGGGAAGAGAGTATTGAAAAGGTAAAGGAAAATCCTTACGTTCTTGCAAAAGAAATTTACGGTGTTGGCTTTAAAACAGCTGATGAGCTCGCCCAAAACCTCGGTGTCGCTAAAGACTCCCCTCTTCGGATTAAAGCGGGCATTGAGCACGTCCTATGGGAACTAAGCAACGACGGAAATGTCTGCTACTTAAAAGAAGCCTTCATTCCCGAAGCCGAAAAAACCCTTGAAGTCGACGGATCACTTATCGCTGAGCAGATCGGTGCTCTTGAGATGGAAGGTCACATCATGGAAGATACCCTAGATGGTAAACCCCACATTTGGATCCGCCCTCTCTATAATGCAGAATGGGGAGTCGCCCGAGAGCTGCAAAGAATCTATGAAGCCCCTTGCAAAATCCGCACAGTCACGCTTGACAAAGCGGTCGATTGGGCACAGGAAACGCACCGCATTCGCTTTGCTAAAGAGCAAAAGAAAGCGATTGAACAAAGCCTCGAGAAAAAAATCCATATTGTTACAGGAGGACCTGGGACAGGAAAGAGTACGATCACCCGAGCGATCCTCTCTATCACTTCTAAAGTAACCGATAAGATCACCCTTGCTGCTCCCACTGGGCGCGCCGCAAAACGGATGAGTGAAATTACGGGAAGGAAAGCCTTTACAATTCACAGCCTTCTAGAATTTGACTTCAATGGAGGAGGCTTTAAAAGAAATCGCGATAACCCCCTAACTTCCCGCCTCATCATTATCGATGAAGCAAGTATGATTGATACCCTCTTGATGTATAGCTTCCTAAAGGCAGTTCCCGATGAAACTCGACTTATTTTTATTGGTGATATAGACCAACTTCCCAGTGTCGGAGCAGGGAATGTCTTGAAGGATATGATCTACTCTGAAACACTCCCTGTCACCCGCCTTAAATGGATTTTTCGACAAGGTAAAGGATCTCGCATCGTTGCCAATGCCCACCGGATTAATGCAGGCTACTTTCCTGAGACTGAGCATGAACAAGGGAGCGATTTTGTCTTTTTCAATGTCGAATCTCCTGATGAAATTCTCGGGAAAATCATCCAGCTCATCGAACATCATATCCCTGAAAAATTCCCCTTCAATGCCATCGATGATATTCAGGTTCTCTCTCCAATGAAAAAAGGGATCATTGGAACAGACAATCTTAACCATGCGCTTCAACAAAGACTGAATCCCCAATCCCTGCACCTTGTTCGAATGGGTCGCCACTTTAATATCCACGACAAAGTGATGCAAATACGGAACAACTACGATAAAAAAGTCTACAACGGCGATGTCGGTCGGATTACAGCAATCAACATGGAAGAACAAGAGCTCACAGTGACCTTTGACGGAAAAGATGTACAGTACGATTTCTGTGATATCGATGAGCTTATGCTCGCATACGCCGTTTCGATCCACAAATATCAAGGAAGTGAATGCCCCTGCGTCATCATCCCTGTCCATACCTCACACTTCAAGCTGCTTTTCCGTAACCTTCTCTACACAGGGATCACCCGCGGCAAAAAACTTGTCATTCTTCTAGGCACAAAAAAGGCCTTGGCTATCGCAGTCAAGACCGATAACGTGAAGACCCGTTACACGGGCCTTCAGTATTTTCTAGAAGACTCCTTCGCTAAAGAAATGTGTGACAGGAGTTGATCATCGCAGATGCCCTATTTATCCAGCCTTAATCCTAGTTCTTAAGCCCTGAGTAAGGGTTTCACCACAACAAATCGTTTTATTTTGAAAAATCATTTGTGAATACTGTGCACGATGCGTAAATACCATTTTTGCAATAAAGCTGCATGGAGGTGCATGCTCGTTCAGCTCACTAAGAGGCCTATGATACGATCCCAAAATAACAATCTTTCCAGTTCCTTTTAGGGCCTCAAAGAGAGAAAAATACTGTTTGGGAGGAGCACATAATACCCCAATAGAAGAACTTCCAATTTTATCTAGTAGTTTCACCCAAATAAGACAATCTCTTCCAACACCACTAAATGTCCAGCTATCGAGCTTGGCAGTACCTGAGGCCCATGCTATAAGTGAAAAAAGTGGTGAAAAGACTGCTTTGACGACGATTTTAGCTGTTTGAAGACCCATTCCAATGAGATAAATTGGAATACGAGCAAGGCATGAGATTCTCCCTGCTGTGTGCCTCCATGGACGACTTGTAGTCACATCCTGATAAGTATCATTCCAAGTGCTTTTTGTTGAATCAACTGCGTGAGTCATAATAGTTACCCTCTTAAAAAAACTTCCCTTTTATAAAACAATTATAACAAATAATTAATTTAAAAACAAATAATAAAAACTTTATTTTAAACTACAGCGCAAATTATAAGTATTTTATTTTTAATAGATTAAAAGGCATCGATAATAGACATTAGTTCTGAGTTGCTTGACTGACCGGCCTTGTTGAATAAATACACCTAAGTCCTTAATGTTCTGTAAACGATTTCACGGATTATCAGTGACTTAAGTCGATTTATTCAACACAGCCTGACTGACCTCAAACTGCCTTAGAAGTGTCATTTACCTATCTAAGTCTGGATTTGAAGTAAAACTACCATCACCACAATAAATAACTAATTGATTGTTAATAGTTTATGTTTATTTTGTTTTTTTGCGCTGCAGCAGGATCATTGATTCAACTCCTTGCAATTAAATTAAATAATTGCTAGAATCTAGGTAGGACCAATAGGTTTATTACGAATTTCATGAGAAATCAGGAGTAGGACCATGAAAAAGAAATCTAAAAAGCTAATTAACAAAGTTTTACGCAAATTCAAACGAAAAACTCGTTTTCAGCGTGCCATGAGATCCTTTAAAGGGTTTATGGGAATTTAAGCGATTGGGCTCCCCAGTGGAGCCCCTTGTATCTCTAATACTTCCAGTGACTTAGATTCTCCTGCTGCCAGGATCATTCCTCGACTCTCCACTCCCATGATTTTTGCCGGTTTTAGATTTGCCACAAGGGCAACCTTTTTCCCTATCAACACCTCTGGATCAGGATAGTGCTTCCGGATCCCCGAGACAACCGTCCGACGTTCAAATCCAAGATCTAGCTCAATCTTATACAGTTTATCGCTCTTTGGGATCTCACTTGCAGCAAGGATCTGAGCTACCCGAATATCAAGCTTCTGAAAAGCATCAAAGGTGATCGGATCCTTCAAATCTCCAGCAGGCTTTAGCGCATTTTTTAGGTCTTCAAGTTGTTTTTCAATCACGGTATCCTCTACTTTGGAAAAGAGCATTTCAGGCTTCGGGAAAGTGCGATGTGCTGGAATACCGGTCTCTAAAACGCCATTCCAAGTTTGATTTTTTAATGGTTCTTCATTGCCAAGAAGATGCCAAAGCTTTTCAGCAGTTTCAGGAATAATGGGGAAGGAGACAAGAGCCAGTGTATTCAGGGCGAGCAAACAGCAAGCAATCGTCGTATTCCGACCATCTTCACTATCCTTCCAAGGTTTTTTATGGTCGAAGTAAATGTTCCCTTCTTGAGCAAGTTCCATAATAAGCTGAGTCGCTTTCCGCAAATGATAGTGATCATAAGCCTGATGAATCGTTTTTGATAGCTCTTCAATTTTTTCTAGAAAACGTTCATCGTCATGCTTCAAATCTCCAAAAGGAGGCATTACACCTCCGCACTTGCTTTGAGTGAAAACAAGGACACGGTTCACAAGATTCCCATATTTCCCTAAGAGTTCGCTATTACAGCGCATCTGAAAATCCTTCCATGAAAACTCACTATCTTGTGTTTCAGGAGCATTTGCAGCAATAGCATACCGAATCTGATCGGAAGAAAAGTGTTTAAAAAACTCCTCTAGGTCGACATACCAACCAGCCGATTTACTAAATTGCTTCCCCTCGAGATTATAAAATTCATTTGCAGGAAGCTCGTCTACAATTTTGTAGGGTTCATCTTGTCCCATGGTCATTGCTGGAAAAAAAATCGCATGAAAGGGGATGTTATCCTTCCCGATAAAATTGACCAGTTTTGTCTTTTCATCGCACCAGTATTGCTTCCACGCTTCGGGCTCTCCTTTCTTCTCAGCCCACTCTTTTGTCGCTGAAATATATCCAATAGGCGCGTCAAACCAAACGTAAAGAACCTTTCCTTCAGCCTCTTCGAGGGGAACCGGAATCCCCCAATCTGAGTCACGGGTAATCGCCCGAGGCTTCAAATCATCGATATAGTTTTGGGCAAAGTTCATCACATTGGATTTCCAATGTTTTTTATTGATCCACTTTGAAAGCTCATCTTTGAACAGATCAAACCGGAGAAACCAGTGCTTTGTCGGCTTTAGGATAAGTGGAGCACCGGTGAGTTTTGAACGAGGGTTCTTGAGATCCGTCGCCTCGTAACTCGCACCACATTTAGGGCATTCATCCCCTCTAGCCTCTTCGAAACCACATTTGGGACACGTCCCCTGAACATACCGATCTGCTAAGAACCTCTTATCCTTTTCGGAGTAAAGCTGGTCGGTGACTTTCTCTTCGATATATCCATTTTTGTGGAGCTGCTTGAAATAGGTTTGAGTAGGTTCTATATGTCCTTCCCATGTGGTCCGTGAGTAGTGATCAAAACCAATGTTCATTTGCTTGAAAAAGTCAGAAAGAACCAAGTGAAAATGATCAACATGCTCTTTAGGAGTTCGCCCAGCCACCTCAGCGCTCAAGGTAATCGCCACCCCATGTTCATCGGAACCACAGATATAGAGAACATCATGACCCAGAAGTCTCTGAAAACGCGCATAGCAATCCGCGGGCAAGTATGCCCCAGCAATATGACCAAAGTGCAGTGGCCCATTTGCATAAGGAAGTGCTGCCGTTATCAGAACTCTCTTCACTCTTGCTCTTCTTCCACTTTTTCTTGTTTCGGTGGGTTTTTACGGATCTCTTTGAGCATCTGTGTCACATTAAGATCTTCATTTCCACTTTGGATTTGTCTTTGCGCCACATCGATGGCGTAGTGTGTCAACTGAAAGTTATCCGAGAATAGGGTGATATAACTTTCTTTAGTTAGTTCATCTTGTGCCATGATTTCCTCCTTCGTGATTCTTGGCTACTATAATACTCTTTAATGCCGCATAGGCAGTCTCTAAATCATCATTAACGATCGTATAGTCATAATGTTTTGCCTGATCCATCTCATGCTGGGCCCATTTCAGCCGTTTTTTGAGGGTCTCAGGCGACTCAGTTCTGCGATTTTTTAGTCTCTCTTCAAGGATTTCTATTGAGGGCGGTTCAATGAAAATGTAAAGGGCCTTTGTTTTTTTCTTAATCTCCATTGCTCCTTGAGTATCGATCACCAAAATGACGTGCTTCCCGTCTGTACGCTGCGCCTCAACAAGCTCTTTTAAAGTTCCGTAGCGATGCCCAAATACCGTCGCATATTCCAAAAACTCTCCCTTTTTCACTCTCTTCTCGAACGCCTCATCAGTCAGAAAAACATAATCTTTTCCATCAATTTCCCCGGGGCGAGGTTTTCGAGTTGTGCACGAAATACTTTGAACCACCTCTTCAGGATATTCTTCCTTCAACATATGAACAAGAGTCGTTTTCCCTGTTCCTGCTGGAGCACTTACAATGATCAGTTCACCTTTCTTATTCATTCGATATTCTGCAATTGCTCCCGGATCTTTTCGAGCTCACTTTTTACCGACAAAATCAACTGTGTGATCCCGAGCTCCTGCGACTTTGCCGCAATGGTATTCACCTCACGATTCATTTCTTGTGTAAGAAAGTCGAGCTCCCGTCCTACCCTCCGCTTATCTTCACTTAAAATATCACGAAACTGTTTGACATGAGAAGCAAGACGCGTGATTTCTTCAGTAACATCCACCTTGTCCGCAAAAATGACAAGCTCCCGGGTCAAGCGATCCTCATCTGCTTCATGATTCGTCTTGATCTCTTCAAGTTTTTTCGCCAAACGCTCATGAAATCGCTTTGGAGCTTCCTTTGTGAGCTTTTCTACCTTGTCGACGTTCTCCGCAATCTGGCAAAGGCGGGGAAGAATATCTTCTTTTAGAGCACTCCCCTCTGTTTCCTTCATCGCAATAAAAGCAAGCATTGCTTCATCAAACCCTTGCATCAACTCATTTTCAAGAGTCTTATCAATCTTTTGTGCTGTGGGAGAAGAGGTCATCACAAATTGCATCAATGAGGAAAATGGAACAGCTTCTTCCTTCTTATAGCCAAGTCCTAACGCACACTCCATCCATTCTTTATGAATCTCCTTCATCGCTCCTAGACTAGGAACTTCAGAAGAGGTCCCTTGACCACTATCCTTTGTAATCCGGATGGTAACATTGCCTCGCTTTACTTCTTGGCCCAAACGCTTCCTGAGCCCCATATCCAAGGAAAGAAGTTCTTTTGGAATATTTGAGTGGATATCTAAACTTTTTCGATTTACCGAGTGAATTTCGATGATAAAGTGCCCCACGCCGGTTCTAAGGTGAGACCGTCCATAGGCTGTCATGCTACGCGCCATAGAGAAAATCCTACTTTGGTTGTGAGGGTTTTATAACTGATTCACTGCTGCAAGTCAAGGAACGCACTGGCTCGAAAGAAGTTCGGTGAATCGGGCAAGGGCCATAAGCTCTAAGGGCCTCCACATGTCCCTTCGTTCCGTATCCTTTGTGGCGATCAAATCCATAGTGAGGGTACTGTTCATGGAACTGCTTCATCAAAATGTCTCGATGATGCTTAGCAATGATCGAAGCAGCTCCAATACTTAGTGAACGACTATCCCCCTTAATCACCGCCTTAGCCGCAATGTGTGTCGGGGGAAGGTGATTACCATCAATGAGAAGATAATCAGGCTCAAAGTCAAGCACGTTCACAGCTAATGCCATAGCCCTAAGAGTCGCCTGCAAAATGTTGATCTTATCGATGACGACACTTTCAAGAACGCCAATGCCATAGTGGATGTCAGGGTGGGTGGTGAGCACATGATAGAGCTCCTCCCTTTTCTCAGGATTGAGCTTCTTGCTGTCATCAATCCCCTCAATTTGAAGTCCTCTAGGAAGAATGCAAGCAGCAGCGACAACGGGGCCGGCAAGAGGACCTCGCCCCGCTTCATCTACACCTGCAATCAGCCGGCGCCCAGTATTATAAGCGCTCTCTTCAAAAAAGGTTCGATCGTTCAACCCTACTCCGATTTAGGAGTTTCGTCTTCAGGCTTTTTCTCTTTAGCTTTTGGTGGAACCTCTGGCTTTTTCTCCTCTTTAGGAGCCTCAGCCTTTGTTTCTACCTTTGGAGGTGCAGGATCTTCTACAAGAGCTGGACCTTTTTTGTCCTTTTTCCGCCCAATCTTTTCCTTAACCTTTGCTGCTTTTCCAGCAGTTCCGCGGAGGTAATAAAGTTTTGCTCGTCTCACTTTTCCTAATCGAACAACCTCGATCTTAGCGATTCGGGGGCTATGTAGTGGGAATACCCGCTCCATTCCAGCGCCGTAAGCGACTCGGTACATCGAAAAAGTTTCAGAAATACCCGAGCCTTTTCGAGCAATTACAGTTCCAGCAAAAACCTGGATTCTTTCTTTTTCCCCTTCGATAATACGGATGTGAACTTTGATCGTGTCGCCGACATTAAAATGGGGGATGTCTGCCTTAAGTTGACTGGTTTCAATTTCCTCAAGTAGCGCATCGCGGCTCATGATTCATTTCTCCTGATTAGATATTCTAGTTTTTAAGTCGGGTCGAACCCGCTTTGTTTTCTTTTGCGCCTGCGTTTCTCGCCAAGCCTTAATCTCAGCATGATTCCCGTTTTTTAAAACCTCAGGAACCTCTTTTCCTTCAAAAATAGGAGGCCGGGTATAAACCGGACAATCAAACATCCCATTTTCAAAAGAGTCTTGCTGCGCTGCCTCTTCGTTTCCAATCACTCCCGGAATAAAGCGGGAGACACTATCAATTAGAACAATGGCAGCCGGGGCGCCACTCGTAAGTACATAATCCCCAATGCTAATCTCTTCATCGACTTCGCTCTCAATTGCGCGCTCATCGATCCCCTCATAATGGCCACATACAACAATCAAATGTGGTTTTTGGGCCAGTTCCCCACACCGTTTAGCAGTGAGAGGTTTTCCCTGAGGGGTCAGATAGACCACATGGGAATCTTCTTTCTTAACACTTCGCACGGCCTTTGTGACAGGCTCTGCCATTAGGACCATTCCTGGTCCACCTCCGTACGGACGATCATCGATTTGCTGATATCTTCCTGAAGAAAAATCCCTCATGTTCACAAGGTTAATCTCCAACAACCCTTTTTCCCGTCCTCTTTTAATCATACTGACATCAAAGGGACCTTCAAAATACTCCGGAAAGAGGGACAGAATATCGTAGCGCATCGAAAAAACTACTTCTTTTTCGCTTTGCGCTTCTCGCTACGCTTTTTCACTTTTGCAAGCTCTCGATCACGAATACTCTTGATCACCCCGGGAGCTTTTCGAGCAATTAAAGCATGTGCTTTTTCAGTTAGCTCAGCTCCATTATCAACCCAAAACTGGATGCGATCTTCTTTAACTACAGCATCTTTCCCCTCTTCATGATGAGGATCATAATGCCCGAGGTTTTCAACGTATTTCCCATCTCTCGGGGAGCGAGAATCTGCAACAACTAAGCGGTAAGTCAATCTATTGGTTCGGCCCTGTTGTCTTAGGCGAATCTTTAGTGCCATCTATGTAAACTCCAATTCACAAATTGTAAGACTGTCCATCATAAACCATACCCGAAAAAAATGGTATTAAAAACCACCGCGGCCCTTCCAATTTCTAATTTTATCAAAAAATCCGTTCAATTTTTGAAAAAAATATAGAACAAAAAAATCGATTAACACAGTATGAGTCCTGATGGCAATATTAATCGACTCAAGCAAAAAAACCACTGTTGGATTAGATAGAATAAACGATTTTCTTCATCCAGTCAGCATCTCAAAGTTTAATGTTAATAAAGCTTTACACACGTATCTACAGACTGGATTAAAGACCCACAAAGATCAGGATGTTTTTCAATCTTTAGACAAAGTCGACAGATCTTACTGCACCAGCCTCGACCTAATCCCCACAAAAATTGCTGAAATTCAATTTGACAAGCAAAATGCCCGAGCTATAGCAAGCATGCAATCACACATTAACCCTGGGAATGAAGTACACTTTTTACTTGATGGCGGTTTAATCTTATACTTTGTGCTAAGAGAGGGGCATCAAAAATTGATTCTACAACCAGGCGACCGCTTTTTTATTCCTAAGGACGTTGAGCACTGGATCGATTTCACCGCTGATAACTACTTAGCACTAGCAAGTTACCACAGTGAAAGCTTTGATGCGTTTCATAGTAAAATTAAATACACAAATACTCATAATCAATAAAAATTGACAGATCGCGCGTGTAGCAGACGCGAGATAGCCCTTACCTGCTAGTCGCTACCCATAACACTTTCTTTAGGTTTTGTGTAAGAGAAAAGCTCATGGAAAACAGACAGCTTCTAGAAGGTCGGAAGCTGCTCTCAAAAGGATTACTTAAGAAAAAGAGATGAGGATTGCCCTTTAAGAGCACTAAGTTGATCTTTCATCTGAGGATCATTCATGAATTTCTTTTTCATGCCGGGCATCTTTTTCATCATCTGCTTGATTCTTTTGAAGCTTTTGATCATCCGGTTGACATCGTCAATAGAGGTGCCACTTCCACTTGCAACCCGACGACGACGCGGAGGAAGGAGTTCATCTAATCCAATGCGTTCATTAGGTGTCATAGAGAGGATAATCGCTTCAATCTTCGAGAGCTCCTTATCGGACATATCAAAGTCCCCACCCATCTTATTGAATCCAGGAACCATGGAAAGAAGACCTTTTAGAGAGCCCATCTTTTTAATGGATCGCATCTGTTTAAGAAAATCATCGAAGGTAAAGGTCGCTTTACGGAGCTTCTTTTCCATCTTCTGGGCTTCTTCCTCATCAACATGCTCTTGAGCTTTCTTCACAAGGTTGATGACATCTCCCATCCCAAGGATCCGATCGGCCATTGATTGAGGATTAAAAAGTTGAAGGTCGGTCACCTTTTCCCCAATCCCTTCAAACTTGAGCGGCTTGCCCGTCACTTCTCGAATAGAAATTGCAGCACCAGCACGCGTATTCCCATCAAGCATAGTGAGGATTGTTCCAGTGATTGCGATGCGACTATCAAAGTCGGCAGCGGTCTTTACCGCATCTTGCCCTGTTGCCGCGTTCGCAACAAAGAGGATTTCATGAGGGTCAACTACTCCCTTTATCTTTTCTAGCTCTTTCATGAGCTCTTCATCGATATGAAGGCGTCCAGCAGTATCAATAATAAGAACGTCAAAAGCCTCTTTTTTAGCACGGTCTAAGGCTCTTTTGGCCACCTTAACAGCGTTCTTTTGGTCTCGATCGGCGTAAATAGGAACTTCTACCTGAGTCCCAAGAGTTTCTAATTGGTCAATGGCAGCGGGACGTTGCAAATCACAAGCTGCGATGAGGACTTTCTTATTTTGTTTTTTCAGATAGAGCGCAAGTTTTGCAGACTGAGTGGTCTTTCCAGACCCTTGAAGACCGCACATTAAAATAACGGATGGACAGCGCCCAATATCAAGCTCCGCCTCATCTTCCCCCATTAAAGCTTTTAGCTCATCATGGACGATTTTTGTAAAGAGATCGCCAGCACCAACAGATTTAAGAACCTCTTCCCCCAGTGCTTTTTCTTTGACCCGCTTAATAAAGTTTTTTGCAACGGTGTAGTTCACATCGGCATCAAGAAGAGCCATGCGGACCTCTCTCACCGCATCAGAAATGTTCTCATCCGTTAACTTTTTCTTTGAAGCTAAGGCTGAGAAAACATTTTGAAATTTTTCTGTGATACCACCAAACATTCCGTACTCCTTGAAAGAATCTATTTTACTCTGTTTTTGGGTGATATTCAAGGAAAAAGAAACGGTCATGACCTGCCCAATCTTTTTCACACCGCTTTTGTTTCCAATGACTTTGGTTAAATAGAGCATAAAGGGCACCGCCTTGGCCCGCCCCTATTTCAAAAAAGAGTTTTGCGCCTGGATTAAGATAAGCCGGAAGTTCCAGAGACAGCCGCTCATAGAAATCAATTCCGCCTACTAAGGCTCGTTTGGGTTCATAGAGGCGCACTTCATCTTCTAATCCCTCATATTCATCCTGAGTAATATAAGGAGGGTTGCAGACTAAAACATCACATTTCTTTCCTGTAAAAGGAACTAGTAGGTCTCCCTCAAGTATTTCAACAGCAAGCTCGTTTAGAAGCGCATTTTCCCTTGCAACCACAAGCGCCTCTACGGAAATATCTGAAAGAGTTACCATGCAGTCTGCGCGTTTATTCTTAATTGCAAGCCCAAGACACCCACTCCCCGTACAAAGATCCCAAACAACACAAGGTTCCTTAGAAAGAGACTTTACCACTTGGTCAGCAAGAATTTCTGTTTCCTGTCTCGGAATAAGGGTTTCTGAGTTCACTTTAAGGGAAAGACCCAAAAACTCCACTTCTCCTAGAATGTACGCTAAAGGCTCTTTGTTCCCTTTCCGCTTAATCCACTTGCGGTACTGCGCAACCTCATGTTCTTCAACGGGTGCATCGTAATCAAAGTAGAGTTCTAATCTTTTTTGATTAAGCAGGACTGCAAGAAGCTCTTCAGCCACGCGCCGTGCATTAGAAACGCCTTTCTTTTCTAGGAAGTCCGTGGAAAGCTTAATGAGTTCGCGAATATTACGCATGAAGCTTTTCCTGATAGAAATGACCAATAAGCGCTTCGGTCACTTCAGACAAGTCCCCTTCCATGATTTGATCAAGCTTATAAAGGGTCAAGTTAACACGGTGATCGGTCACCCGATTTTGAGAATAGTTATAGGTGCGAATCCTCCCAGAGCGATCGCCCGTGCCCACTTGACTTGAACGAAGGGATGCCCGCTCTTCGTGCAGCTTGCGCCGCTGTTCTTCAGCAAGCTTAGCAACAAGAACCCGAAGGGCTTTTTCTTTATTCTTATGCTGTGAGCGTTCTTCTTGGCAGTAAACAACAACACCTGAAGGAACATGCGTGATCCGCACTGCGGAATCGGTTGTATTGACGTGTTGCCCGCCAGCTCCTGACGCGCGGTATGTATCGATTTTGAGCTCACTCTCATCAATTACAATTTTTTCTTCTTCAGTAGGCTCCATTAAAACAGCAACTGTGATTGCCGAGGTATGCACCCTTCCCTGTGTCTCAGTTACAGGAACCCGTTGAACGCGGTGCGTTCCTGCTTCGTATTGAAGGTGGCGATGAACATTTTTTCCAGTGAGAGAGATAACATATTCTTTGTATCCCCCTGCTTCAGAATCTGCAAGAGAAAGGGTTTCATATTTCCACCCCATCTTATCAGCAAAGAGGCGATACATGCGCACACAATCCCCTACAAAGATTGCCGCTTCATCGCCTCCTGTCCCCGCGCGAATCTCCATGATTACGTTAGCATGGTCATTAGGATCAGGGGGAACGAGAAGAGTTTCGATTCTGGCTCGGAGGCTTGTTACTTTTGCCTCAAGACTCTCAATTTCTTCACGAATGACTTCGGTAAACTCAGGGTCTTTTTCTTCTTTTAGGAGATTCCGATTATTCTCAAGGTCTTTCTTGCTGGTTTGAAACTGCTCATAAACATCCTTGAGCTCCGATAAGTAAGAGTGCTCTTGTGAGAGTTCTCTAAATCTCTTTTGATCCGAATGAACATCGGGAGCGCCCAAGGCGGCTTCAACCTCTTTAAAACGGCTCAAGAGCCCGTGCAGTTTCTGTTCCAAAATTACTCCTTAGGAGGAGTTTTTTTTGTCGCAGTTTTTTTAGCAGTAGTTTTTTTAGCAGCAGGTTTTTTCTTTCCCTGCTCTTTTTGCTCTTTGTCTTGAGCTTGCTTTGCTGCTTGAGGTTTTCGGCTGTAGCGCTTCTTAAACTTATCAACGCGTCCTTCAGAGTCAACAAACTGTTGACTTCCAGTAAAGAAAGGGTGAGAAGCAGAAGAAATGGGTACTTTATAGACTGGGTATTCTTTTCCCTCGTAAGTATCGGTTTCCTTGGGCTGCAAGGTGCTTCCACAAACAAATTTATGTCCAGTAGCTGTATCTACAAATAGGATGTCCTGGTAGGGAGGATGGCCTTCTTTCTTCATTGAAAATTCCTTTGATATCAATCGTCGTTTTTCCTGAGGATTAAACCTCTTTTGAAGATAAAAAACAACATAAAAACTGATTTTTTATTCATGGATATGGTAGTCTTTGGGCATGATGAACAACTCTCAAGCATTTCGTTTAGGTCCCAGGGCTACCCCAAAAATTATCAAATGGACAATTGTTGCAACACTTATTTTGAGTTTTTTCTCGCTCATTTCAAACGCTCTTTTTACACAAGTTTTTCACACCCACAGCCCTCAACATCTATTCAGCCTAACAACATGGGGTGTTCACAATTTTTTTATTTGGCAATTTATCTCTTACCTCTTCATCCAGCCCCTTGCTGGTGGAGGGATTTCCATGGCCCTTATCCTCCACGTCTTTTTTGACCTCTATTTGCTATGGGCAATTGGCTCTTCTCTCATTCAGGCCCGTGGAGAAAAACACTTTATCGGTCTCTATTTTGGTGGAGCCCTTTTTGTTGGCCTGATCGCCTACATGTGTTTATTTCTTTTTGGATCTCCGCTCCCCTTTGCAGGCGCTACAACATCCATCTATATCCTACTTATTGGATGGGCATTTCTCTTTCCTGAAGCCAACATTATGCTCTTTTTACTCTTACCTGTCCGCGCAAAGTGGCTTGTTTTCGGCCTGATTGGTGTAAACCTCTTTCTTGATTTCTCTAATGGAAACTTCCTCTCATTCTTCGTAACCCTTGGAGCTATGCTCTACGGGTACTTTTATTCTGTGCTTGTCTGGGAAATCCTTGGGCCGTTCTATCGTCTACACGGGATGGAAAAACGCATCATCTATTTCAAACGAAAGATGCGAGCGCGCTTTAAAAAGGTCGTTGATATCGAAATACAGGCTTCAAAAGTTTACGATTTCAAGACAGGAAGAGTCATCATTCAGGACGACGAGTTCATGGATGCATGCCTCGATAAAATTTCTCGGAAAGGGAAAAGCTCCCTTACAGTGCGCGAGCGATTCCGCATGTGGCGCATCTCCCGCAGCCGATCCTAGATAGTGTCGTCAAATACTCTACGTTGTTTTTGATCTTCCTATGAAAAGCTTCTGCGTTTCCCTGCTTCAAGAGCCCACTTGGGGCTCTTTCCATCGGGCGCCTTGAATTTTCATCTATATAAAGGCTCCTCCCAACAAAGACTATTTGACAACATTATCTAATGTATCTCTTTCTGTTGGGATAAAACTGCCATTTTTGCAGAGTGAAGCCCTTTAAGTACACCTTCTTCGTACCGAAAAAAGGGATGGTTTTCCAGCTCAGGATAGTCATTGGGTTGGAGGATATCATCAGTTGTAATATTCGGAATAATTGTGGCTGCATAGCTCAGGAGCTTCTTTTCTTGAAGATCGATGAGCTCATTAAAGAGCGCTTCCAGCTGCTGCTTCATTTTTTTTCCTCTGCTGTTTAAAAAAATTTCTCATTAGTTTGGCAGATTGGGCTTCGAGAAGTCCCCCTTCTATCTGAGTGGTGTGGGTCGGATGTTTCTTCTCAAAGACATTTAGATAGCTCCCATGAGCTCCATGGCGCAGATCTGGCGCTCCATAGACAATACGCCCAACACGAGCCAGAAGAAGGGCTCCTGCGCACATAAGACAAGGTTCTAGGGTTGTATAAAGGGCGGTCTCTAGGAGACGCCAATCCCCTAGGAGCTGCGCTCCCTCGCGAATACAGAGGAGCTCAGCGTGAGCAGAAGGGTCTCTCCGCCCTTCCATTTGATTATAAGCTCTGGAAAGGATTTCTCCATGACGCGTGAGGACTGCACCAACAGGGACTTCGTCTAGATCGTAGGCTTTTTGAGCTTCCTTAAGCGCTTCTTCCATCATCTTTGTGTCAAAATTTTTTTTATCCATATAGGAACATCATAACCCAAAAGAGATTGACCGTGAAGGCAAAAGATAATTTGAGCGACCGATGGCTTGAAATATATATCCACCCTTGATACAATAAGGGCCGTCATATGATGAATTTATGTCTAAGTCCTGTCTAACAATAATGTCTATATCGGGAGTACAAATAAATGTCTTTAGATAAAGGTACTAAAGAAGAAATTACTAAGAAGTTTCAACTTCACGAGAAGGATACTGGCTCAGCTGATGTACAGATTGCCATCCTTACTGAAAGAATCACAGAGCTTACAGACCATTTAAAGCTCGCTCCGAAGGATCATGCCTCTCGGCTTGCCCTTCTCAAGCTAGTCGGCCAACGACGTAAGCTTCTTGATTACTTAAATTCAACGGATACCAAGCGCTATCAAACGCTCATTAATCGTCTGAATCTTCGTAAGTAAAATCTTAAATTTAAGCCCTAGGAGAGTCATCCCCTAGGGTTTTTTAAAAATTTCCTTTCTTGCATCTATTATATCTTCCTGATAAACTCGATCCTCACCCAGTAATAGGAGTCCCATGGAATCAAAACAGCAAAAGCTCGAAGCTCAATCGATCACCGTCTCAGTAGGCGGAAAGGAAATCTCTTTCGAAACAGGAAAAATCGCCCGCCAAGCAGGAGGATCTGTCATGATCCGCTCTGGGGACACAATGCTCCTCTCAACCGCTTGTATGGGAGCACCACTTGATGAGGTAGACTTCCTCCCCCTAAAAGTTGATTACCAAGAAAAGTTCTCCTCAGCAGGAAAAACCCTCGGAGGCTTTATCAAACGTGAGGGCAGACCGAGTGAGAAAGAAGTTCTCACCTGTCGCCTCACCGACAGACCAATTCGCCCAATGTTTGAAGAGGGATACTACAATGACACCCAAGTGATCACCAAAGTTCTCTCTTATGATGGCGTTAATCCAACAGAGCCTCTAGCAATTTGTGCAGCAGCGGCCGCACTTGTTATTTCTGAAATTCCCTTTATTAAACCCATTGCTGCAGTCCGCGTCGGCATGATTGAAGGAAGATTCGTTATCAATCCGACTAACGAAGAAATGGAGAGCTCTGTGCTCGACCTACTCTTAGCTGGTACAGAAGACGCAATCTTAATGATTGAAGGCTATTGCGATTTCTTAAACGAAGACCAAATCATGGACTCGATCGATGAAGGCCATGAAGCAATTAAGACGATCTGCCAAAAACTTTCGGAATGGCAACAGGTTGTTGGAAAAGAGAAAAACCGTGCAGATCTCAGATTCCTTCCTGAAGGGCTGAAAGAAGACGTAAATGCAATCATGGAAGCTCCACTGCAAGATGCCATTCGTATTGTTGAAAAGCAAGTCCGTGAAGATTCTCTAGCAGCCATCCGTGAAACAGTTAAAGAAGCACTCCTTCCTGAAGAAGGTGCTAAATACAAGCCCTTTGAAGTTTCAATGGCAATGAAAAAAGTCACAGCCCACCACATGCGGCAAATGGTTCTTAAGGAAAAGAAGCGGTGTGACGGACGAGGCACCTCTGACGTGCGTCAAATTTGGGTTGAAATGGGACTCCTTCCAAGAACCCATGGTAGTACACTCTTCACTCGTGGTGAAACGCAATCGATTTCTGTCTGTACTCTCGGTGGTGAGTCGATGGGACAACGTTACGAAACCCTTGATTATTCAGATGGCCTTCGCAACTTTTACCTTCAGTACTCCTTTCCTCCTTATTCAGTAGGTGAAGTAGGACGAATGGGCTCTCCAGGAAGGCGAGAAATAGGGCACGGAAAGCTTGCGGAACGCTCTCTTCAATCAATTATCCCTAAGAAAGATTCGTTTCCCTACACCATTCGTCTTGAATCTAATACCACCGAATCTAACGGCTCCTCTTCAATGGCAGCTGTTTGT